>Ga0210391_10001610_pt1 | contig 20291 bp, 15 predicted proteins | sample IncBWC12OmetaG_FD_160573 | JGI IMG/M metagenome (GOLD analysis project Ga0210391, IMG submission 160573) | Forest soil microbial communities from Barre Woods Harvard Forest LTER site, Petersham, Massachusetts, United States - Inc-BW-C-12-O ...
TAATACGTGCCGTCAAAATAAACCGGATCCACGGAGTCGAGCGGCACGAACTGGCCGATGTCGATCGAATGGGTCGTCGCATCCTCGAGGGCCTTCAACTCCTCGGGACTGAACATGACGTACTGGTCCTTGGCGAATTCATAGCCCTTGACCATCTCGGAGCGTTCCACCGGCTTTCCATCGTTGACGGCGATGTACTGCTGCTTCACCCGGGATCCATCTTTCTGGCGCAACAGGTTGAAGGATATCCGCTCGGAGGAAACCGTCGCCGAGTACAGCTTGACCGGAATGGCCACGAGTCCAAAGGAAATCGTGAGCGAGGCGATCGATCGTGCTTGCGTGACCATCGGCAACTTCCCCCAAAACGGATCGTGATCAAACTCTAATTCATATAATGAAAAGAGGGCAAGACATTATTTTGCCAAGACTTACCGGCTCGACCCAGGACGCACCTCTCGAAAACCCCGAGGGCAAACTTATACGCCAATCAAGAAGTTAGGGTCCATTCTTTGATCGGCCGTAACCCAATTAGAATAAACATATGCATATACAATGCGTTACAGAACATTTGAATAATTGACTCTATATAGATGCGCACGAGACTCCCGGAAAGGCGAGCTACCTATGCAGCGGCAACGCCATAATCGCCGGTCGTCAAGAATTTTCAACAGGGGGATGCATGCATAAGTGTCGAACTCAACTGTGGGTGCTAGCCGCTCTGTCTCTCGCTGCTATCGCGGCACGCTCCGCTCCGCATTCCGAGTTCACCTTGCCGCAGGTGCTCCACTACCCGTATGCCAATCAACTCGCGGCGGCGGAGCAGGGCGACGTCATCGCCTGGGTGGGCAATACCGGCGGGGTTCGAAATATCTGGGTCGCGCGCGGACCTGCGTTCACGCCGCTGCAGATCACCCAGTACACGGAGGACGACGGCCAAGAGATCACTCAGCTCACCTTCTCTCCCGATGGTACGCGCCTGGTATTCGTGCGGGGCGGCGATCACGACGCGAACTGGCCCGCCGAGGGCAATCTCGCGCCCGATCCGAGCTCCTCGACGCAGCAGCCGGAGACGGCGATTTGGAGCGTACCGTTGACGGGCGGCGCGCCGCAGAAAGTCGACGAAGGCGATGAGCCCGCAATTTCCGTGCGCGGGCAGCTCGCTTACACCAAGGACCACCATGTGTGGACGGCTTCATTGAGCGACGGCAAGCCTGAGCGCCTGTTCTTTGATCGGGGCAAGAACGGCGACTTGCATTGGTCGCCCGACGGCACTCGTCTCGCCTTCGTCTCGAACCGAGGCGACCATTCTTTCATCGGAATTTTCACATCCAAGAATTCTCCGCTGCTCTATCTGGCTCCGTCGACCGATCAGGATGGCTCGCCCCGTTGGTCGCCTGATGGCACCCAAGTTGCCTTCGTCCGGCAAGCCGGCCAGGGCGGAGCGCCCGATCCGATTCTCACACAGGTACCGCACCGCTGGTCGATCTGGGTGGCGCCCGCGGGCGGCGGCCCGGGACATGCGGCTTGGGCGAGCCCCGACACACTCGCCGGCTCCTATCCGGACGTCGAGGGAGAGGCGAATCTGCACTGGGCCGCAGGAGACCGCCTGGTCTTTCTCGCCTATCTCGATGACTGGCCGCACCTTTATTCCGTGCCGGCCGCCGGCGGCGCCTCGGTATTGCTCACTCCGGGTGCATTCATGGTCGAGCACGTCGCGGAAAGCCGCGACCGCCGGTTCATGATCTACGACGCGAACACCGGCAACACCCCCGGAGACGATGATCGCCGGCATCTCTTCCGCGTGCCCGTGGATCGTCCGGGATCGATCGCACTCACCTCGGGTGAGACTCTCGAATGGACCCCGGTGGCGGCTGCAGCGAACCGGGTCGCATTCGTTGCCTCCGGCGCACGCCGGCCGCCGTCGATCGGAATGGTCGACCTCGACGGTTCGGGTCGCGTCGGCCTGGTTGCGGCATTGCCCGCTGATTTTCCCCTCGCGCAGCTGGCCGTGCCGAAGCGCGTGGTGTTCCAAGCCGCCGACGGAACTTCCCTACACGGTCAGCTGTTTGAAAACGGCGACGCCAAGCCGCTCGCGCAGAAGCCCGCGGTCATCTTCGTGCACGGCGGGCCGCCACGGCAGATGCTGCTCGGCTGGCACTACATGGAGTACTACAGCAATGCCTACGCCGTGAATCAGTACCTCGCGGCACATGGCTTCATTGTGCTCTCCGTGAATTACCGTTTGGGTATCGGCTACGGCCGCGCCTTTCACCAGCCCGAGCACGCGGGCTATGCCGGCGCCGCTGAATATCAGGATGTGGCCGCCGGTGCACATTTCCTTCAATCGTTGCCGGGCGTCGACGGCAAACGCATCGGCATCTGGGGCGGCTCGTACGGCGGCTACCTGACGGCGCTTGCACTCGCCCGCAACTCCGATCTTTTCAAGGCAGGAGTCGATCTGCATGGCGTACACGACTGGTCGCGGCTGATGGACGAAATATCCGGTAAACCGGTGACGCGATTTGAGAAGGGCGATCGCGAGAAGGCGATGGAGGTCGCCTGGAATTCCTCACCGGACTCCGCCGTCAGCGGCTGGAAGTCGCCCGTGCTTCTCATCCAGGGAGATGATGACCGCAACGTGCCGTTCCAACAGACCGTCGATCTCGCCCGCAGGCTCGAGGCGCTGCAGGTACCTTTCGAGGAAATCGTGGTTCCCAACGAGATTCACGGCTTTCTTCGGCACGCGTCCTGGGTGAGCGTCGATGAAGCGACGGCGGAATTCCTCACGCGCAAGCTGCGCAAATCGCAGAATTGACGAGGGGGTGTCGCATTGCCCACCCCTTGGTTGCCCGGGCGACTGGAGTAGTTTGCCGGCACGCCTTCGTCTTGCGGCCCAACCCCGCATGAGCGCAATATCGCGATCTCCTGAAATCTGGAAGGAAACTAGCATGTGCGAGCATGACGATCTGGATGAATTTGCCCGGCGCTCGAACGAGGTGACCCGGCGGCAATTCGGCGCGATGACCCTGGGTGCCGGATTGATTGCGGCATTGCCGCGGCTTGCGAATGCTGCCGAGACGGCCGGAACTGACATTGAAATAAAGACTCCGGACGGCACCGCGGATGCCTACTTCGTGCATCCGGTGAAGGGAAAACATCCCGGTGTGCTCATCTGGCCGGACATTTTCGGACTGCGCCCGGCGTTCAAGCAGATGGCCACTCGACTCGCCGAGTCCGGCTATTCGGTCCTCGTCATCAATCCGTTCTATCGCACCCAGAAGGCGCCGACGGCGCCGGAACATCCCGATTTCAATGATCCTCCCACGCGTCAGGCACTGATGACCCTGGCCGGTACGTTGAGTGCCACCACCGCAGTGACCGACGCCAAGGCCTTCGTTGCCTACCTGGACGCCCAGCCGTCCGTCGACAAGAAGCGCAAGATCGGGACCACGGGATACTGCATGGGCGGTCCCTTCGTGCTGCGCACGGCGGCAACTTTTCCTGATCGCATCGGGGCAGGGGCCACATTTCATGGCGGGGGTCTGGTCACCGACAAGCCCGATAGCCCGCACCTGTTGATTCCGCAAATGAAGGCGCACTTTCTCATCGCCATCGCTGAAAATGATGATCAGCGGCAACCGGAAGCAAAGACCGTGTTGCACGATTCCTTCGCCAAGGCCAAGTTGCCGGCGGAAATCGAGGTGTACGCGGGCACGATGCACGGTTGGTGCCCGCCCGACGCGGCTGTATACAACCACGACCAGGCCGAGAAGGCCTGGGGCCGCATGCTTGCGCTGTTCAGCAACTCGCTGGCCTAGAAGACTGAACAAAGAGGGCGGCACCGAGATCGCCGACGCCCACGCGCGCCGTGGGTCTGTCGGCGCGCATTGGAGATCGCAATGAATCCGACGGATTTGCCTTTCGAGATGAACCGTCGCGGGGAAAGGGCCTCGCGCAGCGGCGGACTATCGAGGTTCTGGTCGCGTGCAATAAAGCTCTCTGTAATGCTTCTCGCAGGTACGACAGGGTTCGTTTCGACGCCCGTGCAAGCCTCTGAAGCCCAGGATCGGCAAACCCTCGCTGATCTTGATACCAAATACCAGAAGGCCGTTGAGCAGAATGACGCTAAAACGATGGCTGAGATTCTTGCGGACGATTTTGTGCTTGTAGAAGGCGATGGCAAGCGATCCACAAAAGCTGATTTGGTGAACGACGCGAACAGCGGGAAGACCCACTACGTACACCAAGACGACAGCGAACGCACGGTGGCGGTATTTGGCGATACCGGGGTGGTAACTGCAAAGTTGCGCGCAACGGGTATAGAGGATGGCGTCCGAGTTGATTACTTGCAGTGGTTCACTGACGTCTACATACGCACTCCGAACGGGTGGCGATACGTCTATGCGCAGGCCTCATTGTCGCTCCCGAGTAAATCGCAGCGTTGACGTAGCACCCGTTGACATGCCACGCGGCTGAACATAAGGAAAGGCCATGCAGTCGATACCGGTCGGGGCCAAGGGTTCGTTCAGTCTTGTCGTCATGCCCGACCATCTCGCCAGCCGTTTCAAGGATGTGACACTGCCTCCGGTGTTGGCGACGCCGGTCATGATCATGGTCATGGAGAACGCGGCGCTCAACGCGATCAAACCATATCTCGACGCCGGCGAAAGCGCGCTCGGCACGCACGTCGACGTGCGCCATCTGGCGGCGACCCCGGTTGGCCGACGCATCATCGGCGAAGCGCAAGTTACCAAGGTTGATGGGAGGCGCATCGAGTTTTCGATTCGCGCGGCCGACGGGAATGAGGAGATTGGAGTGGGCACACACGAACGCGTGGTACTACAGCTGTCCAAGCTATCAGAACGGATGAAGGCCAAACTCAGCGAGGCGGCAAAGTAGCGCGCAAGTTGGGCTCGCTCTTCGGACTCGACGCGTTCAATTGAGTGGCCGTGTTTCGGAGAATTGGAATAACGGCACACAAGCATTGAACTTGATCTTCACTCAGATCGCGGAGCAACTGTTTGTTCACCTGACAGAAACGAGCGAACATCGAACGATATAGGTCGTGTCCTTTCTCGGTCAACATCACCTGTGAAAATCTCGCGTTCGTTCGATTGGCCAGACGTTTGAGGTATCCCTCGCGTGCGAGAGTACCAATGGCGCGCGAGGTCTGAGCGAGATCCAACTCTGCGCGTCTTGATAAGTCGCTGACGGTGATTCCATCCGCCGCTGACAGAGTCGCCAGAATGCGCCATCGCCGCCGGCTGACGCCAAATTCCACCTGGCACAATCGTTCAATCACGTAGCCGCAGTCTCGATATAGGAGGTACAGCTGATAGTCCAACATGTCTTCTATGCCGGCCGGCCGCGATAAGGGCGATGTGGGCTTGGTTGTTGCCGCTCGCATCTGCGCTGTCATGGATTAATGTGCACCGTCGTTCGATAGTTGGTCTAGCCAGCCACCACGGCGAATCATACCGCGGATCGATTGGAGGAGGGCGCGGAGTACCGCCCCAGGTTTGATGACATCAACTGTGGGGGGATCGCTTATCATTGATGGGCGCACGTAGTCGGAGGAACAAATCATGGGTCATGCACGGTGTAGTCGATTCGCACGCCTAGCCCTCGCAGTTGTCCTTTGGAGCAGCGCCCAATATTCGGCGGTGGCAAACGAGGCGTATCGGCCAATCACTGCAACCATGTCGAACAGAACGATTACGCTCACCGGACACGATCTCACGATCGAACAGGTCGTCGATATTGCGCGCCATGGCGCCAAGGTGACCATCAGCAAAGAAGCGATGCAGCGCGCAGCGGACTCGTTCGGCCTCATGTTAGAGGCACAACACGAGGGGATCGCCGTTTACCGCTTCAATCGCCTGGCCGGCTCGGGCCGCGAGATTGCCACCATGACCGGAGATCCGGATACCGCCGAAAACACGGCGAAGTTGGCCGCTCGCCATGACGAACGATCCAGCACCATTGGTCAAGGACCGTTTGCAGGTTTTGGCGAGGATATACCGGATGAGGATATCGGCCGCGCGATGTTGGCGGTGAATGCCAATATTGTCACCTACGAAGCCGCCAGTCCCGTCTACATCAAGGGTATCGTCGATCTGCTGAATTACGGTGTTACGCCGGCGGTTCACTGGCGCGGAACCATCGGGGAGTCGGATTTTGTTCCAGTCGCGGCCACGATGACGGGCCGCGGATTCGCCTACTACAAAGGATTACGCATGCCCGCGGCGGAAGCCCTCGCAAAAGCCGGCCTGAAGCCTATCCACCTGGAAGGCAATGACGAAGCGCTGGGCACGACCAGTGCTCAGACCGCGGGATTTGCCGCGTTGTTGGTGAATGACTCACGCGACTTGATCGAATGGCATGATTTGATCTGGGCCATGGACCTCGACGGCATGAACGGAAACGTTGGGCCCTTGTCGATGCCGGTCCAATCCACCCGACCCTTCCCCTGGGCGAACTTTGCAGCGTTGCGTGTGCTCGACATGCTGCGAGGCAGCTATGTATTCGATGACGAAAATCGAATTCTGCAAGACGCCGAAAGCCTGCGCGCCACGGTTTGGCGCGATGGTGGGGTATGGGCGGCTTGGGCGCGAGTTCGCGATAGCACCCTCATCCAGATGAATTCCACCGATCATAATCCGACCGTCCGGCCGGACATCTCGCCACAGGATTCCTGGGAGCTTGCGACGCCCCAGCTGATGAAGTTCTATGTGAAGGGAGGAAAGTTCAGTCACGGAAAGCATGGCTACATTTTGTCGAATTCGGATTGGGACCCGTACCCGCTGGTCGACGATGTGGAGGCGTTTCCGGTAGCGCTCGTCAATTTGATGGTGGCCGTCGTACAGCGCATGCATCGATTCGAGGACCCTTTCTTCACCGTCACCGATGCAGCGCAAATCCTAAAGACTCACCCGGGGCCGGAGGGTGCCAGCGGTACAGGCGCCGGGGGCGGCGGGGGCGCGGTCGCCGATGCGCTGTGGCAGGAGCTTAAGCCGTTGGCGAACCCCGTTCCCCCGGACGGGGTGACCGCCGACAAAGGTGTCGGCGATTTAGACGCCGTGCCGATGCTCAAATTGATGCGGATGCGGCAGGCGCTGGATGTCAGCCGCGACATGTTGGGACAAGACTTGATCAATGCCGCGTTCTGGATGGACGTTCGCAAATTGGAGAATCCGGACCGCTCTTTCGGTCCCGGACCGACCTCGGTCTGGACAGCTTTTCGAAAAGTAGTTCCTTTTCGCGAAGCGGATACGCAGGCATCGTTCGTGCCGCGTGATGATATCGCCGTGCATTTTCTTGCGGCAAACTCTCCGGCGAGCTTTTATTCGGCGAACGCAAGCTCCATGCCCGCCGGCTGCGCCTGTCACTAGAGGAGAGCCGCGCTCATAATGGGGATACCCCATGCTCGCCGACACCATCGTAGTCGTTCATTTCCTGATTGTGCTGTTCGTACTCGCGGGCGTGCCGCTGGTCTACCTGGGAGTCGCGCTACACTGGGCCTGGGTCAGACGCTGGCACTGGCGGCTCCTGCACCTCGGCGCCATTTTGTTCATAGCCGCCGAATCACTCCTGGGGATCGCTTGTCCCTTGACGGTATGGGAGTACGACCTGCGCGGCCAACAATCCGCTCACGGCTTCATCGAACGGTGGGTCGATGGGATCCTGTTCTACGACGCACCGCCGTGGGTGTTTACCGTTGCTTACGTCGCATTCGCCGCGCTGGTTCTCGCCACTTGGATCGCAGTGCCACCGACTGTGGCCACGCGCGCGACGGCAACTGGACCCAAGCACCGATAGTTTCCACTGAACGTTGATCTATAAAAACGATAATGTGTATCGAAATATATAGGCTACCGATGTAAACGATTCAACACTACGCTTCACTCCGCCGCTGACTCAGCGCACCGAAACAAAAGCCCGGCAAATGAGGAGAACGGAGTGACTGGCTCGTGGATTTCATTGCGGAAGGCAAGGGCTCTTTTCTGCAGTTTCCTAATGGCTGTCCAATGCGCTGGATGCGCGCAAAAGAAATCGCCCACCGGAAGTGCCCCCCGGGTGCAGGTGGCTCCGGTGGTCCAAAAGGATGTCAGCATCTACAGCGAGTGGGTGGCGACGGTCGACGGATATGTCAATGCGCAAATCCAACCGCAGGTCAGCGGATACCTGATCAAGCAGGACTATCAGGAAGGCTCGTTCGTTCACAAGGACGAGGTGCTTTTTGAGATCGATCCCCGTCCATTCCAGGCGGTGCTCGACCAAGCCAAAGCCCAGCTGGCGCAGGCAGAGGCGCAGCTCGGCAACGCCGCGCTAAACGTCGCACGCGATATCCCGGAGGCCGAGGCGAATGCCATTGCCCGAAGCCAGCTCGAGGGCGACATGCAGGGGCAAATGGCCGCGAAAGCGAGCGTAGCGGCCAGCCGTGCCGCGGTTGAGCAGGCGGCTCTGAATTTGAGTTTCACGAAAGTGCGCTCGCTCATCAGTGGAATTGCCGGCATCGCGCAGGTCCAGGTCGGCAATCTCGTTACGCCGTCCGCAGTGCTCACCGGCGTATCCCAGGTCGACCCCATCAAGACATATTTCCCAATCAGCGGAGAAGAATACCTGCGGATTGCCGACAAGATTCACCCCGAGACGGTGAATCTGCTGTCGAGCACGGCGCCGATCCCGCTACAGTTGATACTCTCGAACGGCAGCACATACGCGCGCAGCGGCAGCATTCTCTTCGCCGATCGACAAGTGGATCAACAGACCGGAACCATCAGGATCGCCGGTGCATTCCCGAACCCAGGAAATATCCTGCGGCCGGGGCAATACGCCAAGGTACGTGCCGTAACGGAGGTCCTCAAGGGCGCATTGCTCGTCCCGCAGCGCGCCGTATCGCAGCTGCAAGGAGCAGCTCAGGTCGCGCTGGTGGGCGCTGATAACAAGATCACCATTCGCGCGGTGCAAACGGGAGAACTCGTCGACACCATGTGGGTGATTACAAGCGGCTTGACCGCGGGTGACCGCGTGGTCGCGGAAGGCGTTCAAAAAGTCAAAGACGGCAGCACGGTCACGCCGACGCCGTTCACCGTTGAATCCGGCGGTAGCTGAAGAATGTCCAAGTTTTTCATCCATCGCCCGATCGTCGCCATGGTGATCGCGATCCTGACCGTCATCGTCGGCGCGATCACGATTCTCGGGTTGCCCATCTCGCAGTTTCCCAATATCGTCCCGCCCGAAACGAAGCTGCAGGCCACTTTCGTCGGTGCGGATGCTGAGACCCTCGCACAATCGGTTGCCACGCCCATCGAGGAACAGATGAGCGGCGTCGATAACATGAACTACATGTACTCGGTGAATGCGACCGCCAATGGCCAGACGACGATGATCGTGGATTTCGGCGTTCAGACGGATCCCAACACGGACCTCATTCTGACCCAGATACGCGAGACCCAGGCGGCATCCCAATTGCCGTCCAGCGTAGCGCAGTACGGGGTGACCATACAGAAGGCGACGACCGCACCGTTGATGATCGTGGCGCTGTATTCTCCCCACGGCACATACGATGCGAAATTCCTCGCCAACTACGAATACATCAACATCAACGATCCCGTCACCCGCGTTCCGGGAATTGCCAGCGTGCAGGTGTTCGGCGCCGGGCAATACGCGATGCGAATGTGGCTCAAACCCGATGTGCTCACCCAGCTTGGCATCACCGTATCCGATGTCGTCAATGCGGTGCAGTCACAAAACACCGTAAACGCCGCCGGCCAAATGGGCGGCGAGCCGGCGCCCAAAGGCCAGGAGTTCACCTATTCGGTGCGGGCTCAGGGCCGTCTGACCACGCCGGAACAATTCGGCGACATTATTGTCCGCGAGAATCCCAATGGCGGTGCCGTTCGGGTGAGGGATGTGGCGCGCATCGAACTCGGCGCGCAGAGCTACACGTTGATGGGGCGCATGAACGGCAAGCCGAGCGCCATCCTTGCCGTCTACCAGCTGCCTGGCTCCAACGCCGTCAACGACTCCAAAGCAGTCCAAGCGCTGATGGCGCAGCTGAAGAAGAGCTTTCCGCCGGACGTGGACTACGTGATTGCGTTGGACCAAACGAAGGCCGTCACCGAAGGTCTGCGGGAAATCGAGCTGACCCTTGGCATTGCGCTCGTGCTCGTGATCATCGTGGTCTACCTCTTCCTCCAGGGCTGGCGCGCCACGCTCATACCGCTGCTCGCCGTGCCGGTGTCGCTGGTCGGCACCTTTGCGTTTTTCCCGTTATTCGGCTTCTCCATCAATACGCTGTCGATGTTCGGCATGGTGCTGGCCATTGGCCTGGTCGTCGACGATGCGATCGTGGTGGTCGAGGCGGTCGAGCGTCATATTGAGGAAGGCATGTCGCCGAAGGATGCAGCCCTGAAAGCGATGCAGGAGATTTCAGGGCCTGTCATCGGCATCGCTCTCGTGCTCTCGGCGGTATTCGTACCCACGGCCTTCATACCGGGCATTACCGGGCGGTTGTACCAGCAATTCGCGGTCACCATCGCGATTTCCGTGATCATTTCGGCCTTCAACGCACTCAGTTTGAGTCCGGCTCTCGCGGCCCTTCTGCTGCGACCGAGGAAACCCGGCGCGGGAGTGCTGCGAAAGTTTTTCGACTGGTTCAATCGTGTTTTTGGACGCGCCACCGACGGCTACGTCAATGTTAGCCGCACGCTGATTCGCAAAAGTGGACTGGCGGTGGCCGCTCTGCTGCTCTTCGGGGCGGCAGCCATCTATTTCGGCGCGAAGTTGCCGTCCGGCTTCCTGCCTGATGAGGATCAGGGTTACGTCTATGTGAATCTTCAGCTTCCGAATTCCGCTTCTCTGGAGCGCACCGATCAGGCCGCGCACGAGATAGAAAATATCCTCGCTAAGATGCCAGGCGTTCAATACACGACGAGCGTCATCGGCTTCAGCCTGCTCAGTTACATTCAGACGAGCTACAACGCCTTTTTCTTCGTCACCTTGAAGCCGTGGTCCGACCGCACCGATCGAAGCCAGGAACTGCAAGCCATCAAACAGCGCCTGAATCAGCAGCTGAGCAAGCTGCCGCAGGGTGCGGCCATCAGCTTTTCGCCTCCTGCCATTCCCGGCGTCGGCACTTCCGGTGGTTTCACGTTTGTGCTCGAGGACCGGGGCGGCAACGATATTCCGTATCTGGCTGCGAACGTCGACAAGTTCCTCGCCGCCGCGCGTAAACGACCGGAAATTGCCGGGATCAATACGTCCTTCCTGCCAAGCGTCCCGCAGGAGTTCGTCGAGGTCGATCGCGATAAGGCGCTCAAACAGGGCGTGGCGATCTCTGACGTCTACACCAGCTTGCAGGCGTTCATGGGTGGGATCTTCGTCAACTACTTCAACCGGTTCGGTCGCCAGTGGCAGGTCTATGTCCAGGCCGACGGCAACTATCGATCCGCCGTTCAAGACACCGGGCAGTTCTACGTTCGCAACAACACCGGGGCAATGGTTCCACTGTCGGCGTTGACCAAGTTCGAGCCGCGTTTCGGCCCTGAATACATCATGCACTACAACGAGTACCCGTCGGCGCAGATCAACGGCAACGCCGCGCCCGGCTATAGCTCCGACCAGGCGATGGCAGCTCTCGAACAGGTGTTTGCTCAAACCATGCCCCAGGACATGGGCTACGACTACATGGGCATGTCGTTCCAGCAGAAGCTGGCGGAGCAGGGCGTATCGTCCGCGACGATTTTTGGGATTTCCATTCTGTTTGTTTTCTTGATACTCGCGGCACTGTACGAAAGCTGGGCGCTGCCTTTCAGCGTATTGCTGAGCACACCGGTGGCCGTCTTTGGTGCCTTTGGGGTGCTGCTGGTGCGCCGGTTATTCATCCAGGCTTTTTACCCAGCGTACATGGTCGATATGGAAAACGACGTGTACTCGCAAATCGGCCTGGTGATGCTGATCGGGCTGGCTGCAAAGAACGCGATTCTGATCGTGGAGTTTGCCAGGGACGAATACGAGAAGGGCAGGCCGTTGGTCGATGCCGCTCTCGCCGGTGCGAGGCTGCGTCTGCGCCCCATCTTGATGACCTCATTGGCGTTCGTATTCGGCTGTGTGCCGCTCTGGTTTGCGTCGGGTGCCGGGTCCGTAGCCCGTCGAATCATGGGCACCACGGTAATCGGCGGCATGCTGGCCGCGAGCGCGATCGGGATCTTCTTCATCCCGGCGATTTTCTACGTGGTGGAGACCCTCTCAGGCGCGAAGCGAAAGCAATTGGCCCCCGCAGCGGTCGCCATGCCCACGGAGACCATGTGAGGTGAGGGCCTTCACACTCCTAATATCCGGACTGCTGCTCGGCGGGTGCATGCTCGGTCCGAATTACCGGCGACCCGCAATCGATGCCCCCGGCGCCTATCGGGGCGACACTCAGTCTTCAATCGCCTCTTCGGAATCGCTGGGCGATGAAAAATGGTGGGAGGTATTCCAAGACCCGGTATTGCAGCAGTTGATTCGTACCGCAATTGAACAGAACTTCGACCTACGAATAGCCGCAAGCCGAGTTCTTCAGGCGCAGGCGCAACTGGGTATCACGCGCGCCAATCAATTTCCGATGGTGAGCGCCGGCACTGAAGTATTCAGCCAACGCAACCCGAAGATATCGAGCTCATTTCCGTCCTACGAGGCGAACGCCGGCGAAGTGGATCTTGCGGTCGTTTGGAATCTCGATTTCTGGGGAAAGTACCGGCGACAAACTGAAGCCGCGCGCGCCAACCTGCTCGCGTCGCAGTGGGGCCAGAGGGCGGTTCTCACCTCCGTCATCTCGAGCGTGGCGAGCGCCTATTTCACGCTTCGGGAGCTAGACTTGGCGCTGGATGTGTCGAAAATGACGTTGGCTGCGCGACAGGATTCATTGCGCCTCACCGGCGTGCTCGCCAAGAACGGCTCGGCGTCAGGGCTGGATGTACGGCAGTCGGAGCAACTAGTGTACACGGCAGCGGAGACCATTCCCGATCTCGAGCGCCAGATTGTGTCGCAGGAGAACTCGCTCAGCATTCTGCTCGGTCGCAATCCCGGTCCCATTCCGCGGGGCCGCAAGCTCACCGAGCAGCCGAATCCGCCTGCGATTCCCGTGGGCCTGCCTTCGGAACTGTTGGAGCGCCGCCCCGATATCCGTGAGGCGGAAGAGATTCTGGTGGCGGCGAATGCCGAGATTGGCGTCGCCAAGGCCGCGTTTTTCCCCAGTATCTCGCTCACCGGTACGGCCGGATACGAAAGCTTCGCACTGAATAACCTGTTCACCCACGGTCAGAGGGTATGGAACGGCGCCGCATCGTTAACTCAACCGGTATTTGCGGGTGGAGCCCTGAGCTCGGGAAAACGCCTCGCCGAAGCGCAGAAACAAGAAATGCTTCTCGCCTATCAGCAAACCATCATGAACGCCTTCCAGCAGGTTTCTAACTCCCTCACCGCGTATCAGAAGGGTCGCGAGTTCCGCGAGCAGCAGGAGCTATTGACGGGGGCGGCAGAAGATGCCGACCGCCTCTCGAAAACACTTTACCAGCATGGTGGCACGAGTTACCTCCAGGTACTCACCAGTGAGAACAACGAGTTCTCTGCACAGCTCAATCTTGCGCAAGCGCAGCTCAATGAGCGGCTCGCGCTGGTCCAGCTCTTCAATGCAATCGGCGGGGGATGGCAGTGAGCCGAGGCCGCCTAGACCGCACCGCGGAATTTGATCCGTAACGGCGAACAGCTGCGTTTTATGAGAGCTGGTGCCCGCACGTGCGACTTGCTAGCCTACATACCGCCCTTGGGTATATCGGCGGGGTAGATATATGCTTGACGGCGTATCACTAGATCAACTGCGCACTTTCATTGCGGCCGCGGATGAGGGCAGTTTCTCGGCGGCCGGCCGCCGCCTGCGTCGCGCCCAGTCCGTGGTGAGTCAGACCCTGGCCAATCTTGAAGGCCAGCTCGGTGTGAAACTCTTCGATCGAAGCGGACATCTTCCGGTGCTGACGGATCAAGGCCGCGCGCTTCTCGCCGGTGCACGCGCGGTGGCGGGCGACGTGGACCTCCTCAAAGCGCGGGCGAAGAGTTTGGCCGGCGGCCTTGAACCTGAACTGAGTCTGGCCGTTGACGTCATGTTTCCCGACGCGCCTTTCACCGATACGGTGGCTGCGTTCCAGAAGGAATTTCCCTCGACGCTGCTTAGATTCGACATGGAATCGAGTGCCGTGATCGGGCCGGTACTCGACAGGCGCTGCGCCATCGGCATCGTGGGATCTTGGGCGCTGGCGCCCCCGCAACTCACTCACGAGCCGCTGTTGACGATCAGCGCGCATACCGTTGTCGCTGCAAAGCACCCGCTTGCAACCCATCGCGGTAAGATTCCGCTCGCTACTCTTGCGAAACACATCCAGATCACGCACATCGATCTTTCCGATATGTCGGGAGGCTACGAGCTCAGGCTCAGGATCCCGAGAGTCTGGCGCCTTTCTCACCTGGGCGCCAAGCTTGCGTTCCTGCGCGCGGGCTTCGGATTCGGCGGCATGCCGCTGCATGCCATCGAGAAGGACCTGGCAAGCGGCGCGCTCGTTGAAATCACGACCGAAGATACCCCACCCGGAGGACGCTTGATAGAAATGTGGGCCGTTTATAGGACCGACAGTCCGCCAGGGCCGGCAGGGCGTTGGTTCATCGAGCGCCTCAAGCAAGCGCCACCGGTGCAGCAAACACCGCCCCGATTGCAACCGGCTCCGGTCGCCGCCAAGGCTGGGCGGCGACGGCCATCCAACCGCTTGCCGGCATCGAAGCGAAGGCGAAGCCACTGACGACAACTCGCCGGTCGAGCAGCCGGCTTTGAGTCTCTTCGACGATTCGCGAAATACCCCACGCGGGGGATGACTTCGATTCGCCCACCGCGAGCCCGGCGCATCCTTCGAGCAAGAGCGAGCAAGCGAGGCAGAGGAGGATAATCGCTGCCAAGAGTCTGTGTCGAACGATTCGGCTGACCCACGTTCGGCCGCTTCTGTAGAGCGTCGGCAATCCGGCGACCGTGTTTAGCAGGGACAGTACATCGATGACGCGCACGGCCTAAGGATAGGAACTACGGCTCTTGCTTACTAGCCAATATCTTTCGATACGATGTATCGCATTCAAAGATTAACGGCAGCTGCAAATTGTCTCGCTGAAATAGGGGCCGTGCAGAACTTCGCGTCTTTATCGTCCCGGACGATGAACCTCATCTAAAAATATAGGCTACCTAGCTGGAACGGGCGGCATTAACCTCCGCGATGAAACTTGAAGCTGTTCGGAGACTCTCGACGATGTGGCGAGGAGGGACCTGTGGGTGATGGCGGGCAACCGGCTGCTGCCGCAGCCACGCGCAAAACGCGGGCTCAGGGGCTTCGATGGCCCCTGATGTCGCTCGCAGTTATTGCTGTTCTTGGCGGCGGCGCCTATTTCTATTTCACCGGCGGCCGGTATCAGAGGACCGATGACGCGTACGCACAGGCTGCCACTGTGTCGATCAGCGCCAACGTGGCGGGTCGCGTCAGCGCGATCGAGGTGCGCGACAATGAGTTCGTGCACCGAGGTGCGACGCTATTCAGGTTGGACGACGCGCCGTTCCGCATTGCCGTCAGCGACGCCGCAGCACGGCTGGCCGACACACGGTTGCAAATCGAGTCCCTCAAGTCGACTTATCGGCAGCGCCAGGTCGAGCTGCGCGCCGCACGCGATACTCAAGCCTATGCGCAGCAGCAGTACGATCGGCAGGCCCGGCTCCTCACATCCGGTATCGCGTCGCAGGCGCAGTTCGATCAGGCCGCACATGCGCTCGACGCGGCGCGGCAACAGGTTGCCAACGTCCAACAGCAAATCGGCGTGGCACTCGCCAATTTGGGAGGTGATCCCAACATTGCACCGGAACGGCATCCGCTCGTTGCGCAGGCGCAGGCCGCACTCGATCGTACGGAGCTCAACCTGTCCTATACGGTGATCGGCGCCCCGACCGATGGCGTCGTGGCCAAGGTGGAACAGCTGCAGGTGGGCGACACCATCGCAGCATCCGCACCCGTGTTCGCCTTGGTGTCGACCGCTGATGTCTGGATCGAGGCGAACTTCAAGGAGGTTCAGCTTGCCCGTATGCGCCCAGGTCAGACGGCGACCGTCAAGATCGATCGATACCCGGGCAGAACATTTTCGGCCAAGGTCGCCAGCGTGAGCCCAAGTACCGGTTCGCAGTTTTCTCTGTTGCCGCCGGAGAACGCGACCGGCAATTGGGTGAAGGTCGTCCAGCGTGTGCCCGTTCGTCTTCAGTTGACTCACGCCGATCCCGAGTTTCCATTGCAGGCGGGTTTAAGTGTCGATGTGACCGTCGACACACGGTCGTCTGACCCCGCGCTGGCCGACGCGATCGGACCCGGCTCCGCCGGCACGGAGCCGCATTGACCAGCGCCGCCGCACAAGCTGCCGATATCGATGCGCCGCGCCGCACGCTCATCACCGTCTCGGTCATGCTGGCCTCTATCATGTCGGCGCTCGACATCACGATCGCCAACGTCGCGCTGCCACGCATTCAAGGCTCTGTTTCTGCAACCCAGGATCAGATGGCGTGGGTGCTGACTTCGTACATTGTGGCGGCGGCGATTATGACGCCGTTGAGCGGCTGGCTTGCCGGCCAAGTCGGCCGCAAGAAAGTGTTTCTGTATTCGGTCGTGGGCTTCACGGTCGCTTCCATGCTGTGCGGCGCCGCGCAATCCTTGCCGCAGATCGTCTTGGCGCGATTGATACAAGGGCTGTGCGGAGCCGCTCTGGTGCCGTTGTCGCAGGCGGTGCTGCTCGATATCAACCCGCCCGAGCGTCATGCTCGCGCGATGGCCGTTTGGGTGATGGGCGCAACATTGGGTCCCATCATCGGACCCGCCCTCGGCGGCTGGTTGACCGAGGACTATAATTGGCGTTGGGTGTTCTACATCAATTTGCCCTTCGGGATCCTTGCTTCCCTCGGTATCTTCGCTTTTCTCCCGGAAGCGGCGGTCCGCAAGTCGCGTTTCGATTTATTCGGATTTACGGCGCTGAGTGTGGCGATAGCTTCGCTGCAGATCATGCTTGATCGCGGTCAATTGAAGGACTGGTTCAGTTCGAAGGAAATCTTGATCGAGGCCATCGTCGCGGCAGTCGCCTTCTATTGGTTCCTCATTCACATGCTGACGACGGGCGAGCAGCGCTTCGTGAGTCCTGCACTCTTCAAGGACCGCAATTTCCTCACCGGCAACGTGTTCATTTTCCTCGTCGGGGCGGTGCTCTATGCCACGCTGGCGCTGCTGCCGCCGTTGCTGCAGGATCTGCTCAACTACCCCGTCGTAACGACGGGCCTGGTGACCGCGCCGCGTGGGGCGGGGACTCTCGCGGCGATGTTCATCGTCGGGCGCCTCATGGGTAAGGTCGACATCCGTCTGATCATCGCCGCCGGTTTTTCCATGGCAGCCGTGTCCTCGTGGCAAATGACCGGCTTCGATGTGCAGATGGACTCTTCAATGGTGGTGTGGTCCGGTATCTTGCAGGGCCTGGGTACCGGCTTTGTCTATGTACCGCTCGCAGCCGCAGCCTTCGCGACGCTAACGCCGGCACTGCGCAACGAAGGCACGGCAATCTTCAGCCTCACCCGTAATCTCGGCAGCAGCATCGGCATTTCCGTCGTGAACACGCTGCTCACGCGCAATACGCAAATCGTGCATGCGACGCTCGGCGAGCACGTGAGCCGCTACAGCCATGTTGTGCGCGCGCAGATGCCGGGCGGCGGATCCCCAAGCTTACGTACCCTGGCTGGATTGAACGCGACCGTGACGGAGCAGGCGGCCATGATCGCCTACAACAACGATTTCCAATTGATGATGGTGCTGAGTCTGGCGGCAATTCCGTTGGTGCTGCTGTTGCGCAAAGGTCGCGCCCCCGCGGAGCCGGTTCATATCGAGTGACCATGCTGCGAAACTGCCTGAATTTGAAATTGATACCGGGTTCCCGCCCCGGGCCGGTGAGGGCGTTGATGGTGGCGTGGGTGTTGACCGTAAGCGGCTGCGCTGCGGGTCCGGACTTCACGCGCCCCGTGCCACCGCCGGCCACGCGTTATACGGCAGACACTTTGCGCGGCGAGGGCGCTTCGGCTGATGGCCAGGTTCAACACATCGCCCTCGGCCAAAACGTCCAAAGCGCGTGGTGGACCCTGTTCCGCTCCAACGCCATCGATGAACTCGTTACACAGGCGGTGGATCACAACCGCACTTTGGCGGCATCTATGGCTACGCTCGCACAGGCCCAGGAACTCGCGTTGGCGCGAGCGGGCTCGCAATTCCCGCAAGTGGGCCTCACCGCCGGCGCCGGCCGGCAGCAGTATGGGAAGGAGTTTCTCGGTCCGATCGGAATACCGCCCTTTACGTACTTTTCTGTCGGGCCCACCGTAAGCTACACGCTCGACTACACCGGGGGCGTTGCGCGAAGCGTGGAGCAACAGTACGCCTTGGCCCAGGTGGAACGAGAGCAACTCGATGCGGCATACCTGGCGATCACCGGCCAGGCCGTCATGCAAGCGCTCACCATTGCTTCAATCCGGGCACAGATTGCCACGATTGAGACCATCCTCGCGCAGGATCGCGATAACCTGCGGCTCGTGCAGACCGCGTTCGATGATGGGTCGGTGGCACGCGAGGACGTCGTGAGCGCGCAGAGTCAGATTGCCAACGACATGACGTTACTGCCGCCGTTGCGCCAGGAACTTGCCGAGGCACGGCACGCGCTGTCGGTTGTTCTTGGGCGCGCCCCAGCCGATCACTTGCCTGATGATGTGGATCTCTCGCATATCACGCTGCCATTACAGGTGCCGGTGAGTGTGCCCTCAGAACTTGCGCATCGCAGGCCCGACATTCTGGCTGCGGAGGCGCGGCTGCACGCGGCGACCAGCGCCGTGGGGGTCGCGCAATCCAACCTGTACCCGAAGATCCAGCTTACCGCGTCCGTGGGACAGCAATCACTCAAAACGGGCCAGCTATTCGACAGCGCGAACACTGCGTGGAGCATCATCTCGGGTTTGACGGCACCGATTTTCGACGGTGGAACGCTGCGCGCCGAGAAGCGTGCGGCGGTGGACGCAATGCACGCAAGCGCCGCGTCCTATGAGCAGACGGTTCTCGAGGCCTTCGCACAAGTAGCCGACCTTCTTGAGGGACTGGATCACGACGCCGAACAGCTGGACGCCCAGGATCACGCGCAACAAGCCGCGCAGAGCAGTCTTGATCTGGCGCGTATCAGCTATAAGGAGGGTAGTGCGGGCGTCCTACTAGTACTGGACGCCGAGCGCTCATATCAACACGCCCGCCTTGGATATGTGAGGGCAGTGGCGCAGCGCTATCTCGATACCGTGCAGCTCTTCTTGGCGCTGGGGGCTACGAGTCCGAGTGCGTCTCTTGGAGCCGCCTTCTCTCAGTCGCCGCCAGCCCGCGATACCGTCCGGCAACGAAGCGAGTCATCGGATGTTCTTTGAATTTACTCGCGGAAACTCTTTTCGCGTGATCGATGAGTCCGGCCTTGCTTTTGACCTCGATGAGCGATTCGAGAACGCCCTTCGCAACACCGCCATGGCTTGGCGGCAGGCAGTGGACCGTCGCCTTCGTCGTCTGGGTGTGACTCGGGCGGGCTGGATGACGATCGCCGCCGCGATGCAAGCCCGTTCTCCTTTGTCTCAGTCAACTCTGGCCGATGGGCTCGCGATTTCGCGCGCATCCATGGTGAAGATCATCGATTGCTTGGCGAAGAACGGACTCGTGAAACGCGAGTCAACGGCTTCCGACAGGAGACTTAGGCGTGTCGTAGTCACCGAAGCCGGCGCTCATCTCTACCTTCTTCTAAAAGACGAAGTTGCAGCCGTTCGGCGGCAAATGTTGGCCATTGTTGAACTGGAGAAACTTGTTCATCTGACGGAATTGCTCGAGAAACTGCAAGGACCTATACGGCCGGCTTCACCCGGAGCCATTCGCTTTCAGCATGCGCTTAGTTAATGAATTCGGCCGGGGGGTGGAGTTTTCTTGGGCGATCTGAGGATTATGATCGCCATAACCATGATTTAACATAATATACATTATGCGAAGTAGGCTGGTCACACTGGAGGGGAGAAAGAGAACATGGCCAAAATCGTGTTTGGATTGAACCAGTCCTTGGACGGGCCCGCCGCTGCGCCTTGTGACCAGCGATCGAATTGCCGGCGATGTGATGAGGTTAACCTACGTTCCTGC
>Ga0210391_10001611_pt1 | contig 20271 bp, 23 predicted proteins | sample IncBWC12OmetaG_FD_160573 | JGI IMG/M metagenome (GOLD analysis project Ga0210391, IMG submission 160573) | Forest soil microbial communities from Barre Woods Harvard Forest LTER site, Petersham, Massachusetts, United States - Inc-BW-C-12-O ...
TCAAGCGGAAATCCAAACGGAGGAACGGCGATGGCTCTTCACGGCGGATGCCTTTGCGGCGGTGTGCGATACGAAATCAACGGCAAGCTCGAGAATGCCGGAATCTGCCACTGCTCGATGTGTCGCAAGAACAGCGGCTCGGCGTTTGTGGCGGCGGCGCAAGTCGCGGTGAAAGATTTCAAATGGACCAAGGGCGAGAGCTTGCTGGGGAGTTACGCCTCGTCACCCGGCGCAAAGCGGATGTTCTGCAAGAACTGCGGCTCGCCAATCGCGGGCGGCGGTGAGTCGATGAAGGACAGCTTGTTCATCAACCTGGGCTCGCTTGACGACGATCCCGGCATACGGCCGGGCATACACATGTTCGTCGGCTCGAAGGCGCCGTGGTACGAGATCACCGACAAGCTGCCGCAGTTCAAAGAATTCCCGGTCTAGCCATGCGGCCGAAGACCACCGGTTTGCGCACTAGCTAGGAGAGTTATTGATTCGGCGAAGGGCCCACTGCCTTGCCGACCTGCGTATCGATTTCGAGGTGGTGCGGATTACCTGCTTTGTCGGGAACGATGCTGTGAACGTTGCCGCTGCTCAGCGTCACCCGGCTCGGCACGTTCTGCCCGTTGACCGCAACCGCGTCCTCTATAGTTACCGTGGTGCCGCTCGTGAGCGCGATCGAACTGCCGTCGGGAAACGACAACGTCGCAGTGGAGCCCGGCTGGGTCGAAACAACATCGTGAAGTTGGACGGGCGTCCCTGGTTGTGCGGGGAGGGACGCGCCGCCGCGCTGGATTTGCGCGGTGCCGGTGACCTGGCTGACGGAGCCGACGGAATCATCCGCGCGCGCCGTCGCGCCTGCCTCGAGTAATCCCAGGCAGAGCATCGCGCACGATATGACTAACGTAGTCGATCGAATTGTTCGTTTGACGCCGCTCAGTCGGATTTTTTTCATGATGGCTTCCCGGCCGTTTTTACTCTTTCTTGCCAGAAGTTTACGCTCCGAACTATAGCATTCTTGACTACTCGCACGCTATGAAGCGTCAATTCTGCGCCTCTGGCGTTGCCACGGCAAAACCGCAAGTATTACATTGTTACTGATCGCCAATCTTCCAATTGGCAAGAGTGCTCGAATGAATGCAGTACGGCACCTAAATTCGCGAACTCGAAAATCGGCCAGCGGCCAAACGTTGGCCGAGTATGCGCTGATTCTTCTCGCGATTCTCGTAGTCGTTATTGCCGGTTACCAGGTGATGGGCACGACGCTCAAGGCAGAACTCGTGAACATCGATGGTGAGATGTAGTCGCTGCCCGCTCTTCCTTTAAGTTTGATCACAATCAGCGCTTGGCTACGGTGGCGCCCCAATCCTCGGGGTCGACATCGCTTATTGATTCACTGAACGTCCATCGGTGACCGGCTAAATCTTCAGCCGTGTACTGTCGCTCGCCGAATGGGTAGTCGGTGGGCGGACTCAGTATCCGCGCGCCGAAATCCCTCGCTTGCTCGAAGTGGCTGTCGACGTCCTCGACGCGCACATTGAGGGATTGGCTGACCTCGTTAGGGCGGGGCGGTCGAAATTCGACGAGGTCGGGAGTCGCGAATCCCGTTCCAATCCGCGCGGCGCCCAGCACCACGGCGCCGTCGCCGATAGATAGTTGCGCGTGGCCGGGCTTGCCGTCGGGTCCGGCGCGCAGCCGTTGCTTGAAGCCGAAGGCTCCGCACAGAAATTCGATCGCCGCGCCGACGTCGTTGTAGATGAGGTGGGGCACAATGGTTCCCGCAGGTGCGGAGCGGTTGATAATCACAGGTGGCATCCTTTACACCGCGCAGATCGCGGCTATGTGTCACCCGTTTTACCAAATTGCCGATTCAGCTGGAAAACGCGTTGAAACGGTTCGAGGTCGCCGTTACCGTGTAGACCGGAGCGCAGAGACGAAGCGAGTGACCGCCCGGTGGAAATCGATTCTCGTTGCCGCAATGGCCGGCGGCGCAATCGTGATCGCTGAGGGATGCATGCAGACGCAGGAGATCGATCAGACGTTGCCGCCGTACGCGTCTATCTCAGACGAAGGGCGCGATCCGGCAAGCGCGCCCAAGCCGCCGCCGTCGGACGATTCATGCGGCGTCATGTGCTCGATTGGCAACGCAATTGTGTCTCCGTTCGAGGCCATATTCGGATCGAGCACCTAATTTTCCGACCGTCCCGTGTCCGATCGTGAACACACGAACCTTCATCAGTCTCGAAACGCCGCGCCTCATCCTCAGGCGATTTCGCGAGTCCGACCTCGCGAGCTTCATGGCCTATCGAAACGATCGCGAGGTCGCGCGCTACCAGTCGTGGGAATCGATCACGCGCCCCGAAGCGGTGAGATTCATCGCGCAGCAAGGGCGGCATCGGCCGGGCATTCCGGGCCGATGGTTTCAGTTCGCGGCGGAACTCAAAGCGGGCGGCGTGCTCGCCGGCGATTGCGCGTTGCTGGTCATCAGGACCACGCCGCGAATCGGCGAAATCGGCTACACCTTCGCGCGCGCATGTCAGCATGTCGGTCTAGCGACCGAGGCTGCGCGGGCGGTGATCGATTTCGCGTTCGATTCACTCGGGCTCAGCCGCGTGATCGCGACCACCGACTGCCGCAACTCGCCATCGGTTGCGCTGATGGAGCGGATCGGAATGAAAAGGTCGGGGCACTTCGTTCACAACGCCTGGATCAAGGGCGAGTGGTGCGACGAGTTTCAGTACGCGGTGCTGCGAGAGGAATGGTCGCGCATGCGAGTTTGAGCCTGCGCAGACTCGTCGACGCGACGCTTGACAGTAGGGCGCGCCGGGTCATTGATCGGGTTGATCAATGTGCTTGGTCGATCTGACTAAATCCTGCTTCGAGGAGGATTCGCTCATGACCCGGATAATCGACGCCGACGGGCATGTCGTCGAGCCGCGCGCGCTGTGGGAAGATTACGCCGAGCCTCAATTTCGCGATCGGATGATCCAGATTCGGCGCAATCGCGACGGGAGCGACGAACTTTTCATCGATGGGGAGAATCGCAGCCGTCCGTCGCTGCCGGTGGCGGCCTCCATGACGCCAGGCGGACTCTCGGACCTCGAGCGAGCGCGCAAACTCACCTGGGACGACATCCTGCCCGGCGGCTACGATCCTCACGCGCGAATCAAGGTGATGGACGAAGAAGGGATCGACGTCGCGGTGCTCTACCCATCGTTGTGGCTGCTCTATGGCGACCTGACCGATCCGCCGCTGGCGGCGGCTGCGTGCCGCGCCTACAACAACTGGCTCGCCGATTTCTGCAAAGCCTCACCAAAGAGATTGTACGGCGTCGCGCCCATGCCAATTCAAAACGTCGATGAAGCGGTGCGCGAGATGCGGCGCGTCGTGCGGGAACTTGGCTTCAAGGCGGTGTTCGTCAGGCCTAATCCGTTTAATGGACGCCGCCTGAACGACGCGGCCTACGATCCGTTCTGGCGCGAGGCGCAGGAGCTCGACATTCCCGTTGCGGTTCACGGCAGTTTCGGAACGCGCATGCCGACGATGGGCGGCGATCGGTACCACGACCCGTTCTTCTTCCACATGGTCTGTCATCCGTTCGAGCAGCAGGCAGCCTGCATGGATATCGTTTGCGGCGGTGTCCTCGCGCGTTTTCCCAAGCTAACGGTTGGCTTCCTCGAGTCGGGAATCGGGTGGCTCGGCTACTGGCTTGATCGGATGGACAGCCACTACGAGAAGATGGGCACCTATGTGCCGTGGTTGAAGCGCAAGCCGAGCGAGTACTTCGCCGAGCGATGCTACATTTCGATGGACCCCGACGAGAGCACGCTCAGGGCGATGATCGACTTGGGCGTCGAGCGCAACGTGCTGTGGGGGTCGGACTACCCGCACTTCGACTGCACCTATCCGGGCGTCGTGCGCGAGGTGACTCGTGCGCTGGGGAAGTTGTCGGGCAGCGCGCGCGACAACATCCTGACGCAGAATGCGCTGCGGTTTTATCGGCTGAGCTGATTATCTGGCGCGGGCGTGGACGATCGCACCGCCGATCGCGCCGTTTGCAATCGCATCGTGGAGCCCGGAGTACATCGTCAGCACGAATTCGTACGAGTCGGCGCCGCCGATGTTTTCGATTTCAGCGCGCTTTTGGCCGATCCGCTCGACGAACTTCGCGTACCAACGCGTATAGTCGGCGCTTAGATCCTCGACCACGCCCGGCTCCCATCCGGCTTCACTCAGCATCGCACCAATTTCAGGTAATCGAATCGCAAACGGAATGAAGTCCGGCCGATTCTCTCCGAGCGATTGACCGACGGTGTAATCGAAGAGGACCAGCCGCGCGCCGGGCTTCGCGACCTGGCGCATCGCGGCGAGCGCGTCGCGCTGCCGGGGGAACGCGTAGAAGGCGTTGAAGCTATAGATGAGGTCGAACTCGCGAGTCACGGTTCGCGCGAGATCGAGCACGTCGCAGACGTGAAATCCGATTTCGGGATAAGTTGCGCGCGCGTATTCAATCGAGTCGGAGTCGCGGTCGAGACCCTCGGCATGGCCCCATCCGTGGCGGCGCAGGTATTCGGCGGTGCCCCCGCGACCGCATCCGACGTCGAGCATCCAGCGGCCGGCGCTTTTCGGAATCGCGCGAAAGGCGCGCTCGATTGCCTCCTCCTCGCCGGCATGCGCGTAATCGCCGTCGCGAATCAGCGCAAGAATGCGCTTGCCCTCGAACGAGTTCATGTTCATCGGCGGACTCATGATCGAGTACTATATCAGCGGTGCAAATCATGAAACGCCGACATATAACCGCGCTTTCGATCGCCGTGGCCGCAGCCGCGGCCGTGCTGTTGGGCGCGGGCCGCGCTCCAATCTACCTGGGCGTGCTCGAACCGCCGCTGGACCCGACCAAAGGAGCGTTCCACGTGCGCGTGGCTTTTCTTTTCCACGACCAGCAATGGAGCGCGATGCCCGATCACGACGATGACGCATCGAAGGCGGTGGCAAAGTTCCCGACCAAGGTCTCGTGGACGATCGCGCTGCACGGCAAGAAACTCGGCCAGGTGACCACTGTGCGGCCGCCAAGCTATGGTCTGTCTGATGTCGGGCTGGAAGGCCTGGCAGCAGGATCGATCGCGCCCGCAATCCAGGACGATGCGGCGTCGTTCAAAACCTGGATGGGCGCCGCGCCGGATCGGCCGCTGGTCGCAGTCTCCGCGCCGAACTTCCTTGACCCGGATCAATGGAAGCCGTTCGACGCGCCGGCCGAGATGCGCCAACGAGCGGCGACGGCGTTCAAACAAAGAATTGCGCTCGACCTGAATTGCAACGGCAAACCGACGCGCGACTATCCCGCGTCGGCGCTGCAGATTCACGGCAAGGCGTACCGTTCAGCGAACGGCGACGTTTTGATCGCGATGAACCCGCATCCGAAGTTGAACCGCTGCCAGGGACCTCCGGGCGACGAGTGGGATTCGGTGTGGTTCCACGTGCAGGGCGATAAATTCAACTGGATCGGCAACGGTCTCACGCTATTGGATGTCGGGGACTACACCGGCGAGGGTACCTCGGAAATTCTTTTTCAATACGACGGGTACAATCGCGACGGTTACGTGTTGCTCGACCCGCGCGACGACTCGAAGAACGAATTCGCGTGGTCCTATCACTGAGCGCGTTGTCCTAGTCAGGATTCTTGCCCTGGGCCTGCGATCACTACCACGTAGCCGTCGGGGTCGCGCAGCCACATCTCTCGATGGCCCGCGTTGGGATTGACCTTTGGTTCCTCGATGACCTGGGCTTGTAGCGCGCGCGCACGCTCGACCGCGGCGTCGAAGTCGGCCACCTCGAACCAGAGCAAGACTCCATGTCCGACAGGCGCCGCGTCCGCGTTGACGAGATTAGGGTGATCCTCTTCGTCCCACGCGTGAAGCTGCAGGATCAAGCGATCGTCGATCAGCAACCGATCGTAGCTATTGCGATGCTCGTGTTCAGGCAGTCCTTTCACTCCGAGCAGCTGTTGATACCAACGGCGGCTTACCCTCACATCGCGCACGGCAATCAGAGGCTGTGACTGAACGCTGGCTTTTTGGGCAGCTGGTTTTGTCATCTCCTAATCTCCGATGGACTCTTGAGCAGACGTCGTGCGGCGATGACAGCGACGGCGACGAAGAATATCCAGAACAACACCGCACCGATTCCGAAGGCTATTCGCCCGATCACGGAGTTGCCGACGGGCGAAGTCCCAAGAGGGGTGCTCATCGTGAACGCTCGCGGCCCTGAGCCTATCGATATCCACGAGAAAAGCGCACCCATACTCCCGACGATTCCCAGGACCAACAGTTGTTGCGTCACGTACAACCATAGCGGCGCGTCGGCAGGCAGATTTCCATTGGCATCAGCGTGCCCGACGCCGTAGTCGACGATGATCGCAAATCCTGCCAGTACGAATATGAGTCCTATCGAGTACTGCACCAATAGCGGAGCACCGTCCGTCGTCGGATGCCATCCGGGAGCGACCAGTTCGCCAACAAGGGGAGTGACAGCCAGGCCCATAGCTATAAAAAGTAGCCCGACAAGAATCGCCATGCGCGGAGAGAGTTGCGATTTCGAGTCCATGTGGCAACGACCGTGTTAGTCCCAGGGAGTCATTGTGCTTCGATTGGGGCGTTGTCGATGCGGCTCTGCTTCCATACTTCGGGGATGAATTCGTGATTGCGGATGGCGCCATCGCCAATCATCACGAAAACGGCGGCTCCGCGCTGCACGATTTTGCGCGCGGTCATGGCGGGTAGCACTTTATCGAGGATGCCCGAGTAAAGCCGAGCGAAGTTGTCGGCGGAGCCGGCGTCGCGGAACGCGAGCATCCAGAGCACGGTCAGCGATTTGCCCTTTTGCAGAGCTACGATCCGATCGCCCGCCCACTTGGTGGATGCCTCAACGTAAGGCGTACCTTCTCCCATCGTCCGCTCGAGCATGATCTTGAGCATCAGCTCGCCGAGCGTGTCATCGTCGACTTTTTTCCAATCGTGCAGAACCTTCTCATAGCCTGTCAGCTTGACGTCCTTAGCGGGCGTTGGATGGTCGAAGTAAAGCTCGGGATGCATGATTTGCTGGGTCGATAGCGACGGCCCTTTGAGCAGCGCGTTGACTCCCGCCCACTTTTTGCGATGGTAAGCCTCGGCGACGAAGCGGGCGCCCTCCGTGTACTGGAAAATAAACGGGTAAGTCATCGCGCGCGGCTTATCTTCCATGCGTCCCATGAAGACCGGGACGATATCCTGCAGGTGGGTGTCGAAGTAATCGATCGTCTGGTCGTCGACGCGCCCGGTCACCACCGAAAATCCCGAGAGGGTCGCGTCGCCTTCGACCACTGCCTTGTAGGCCAACGTGCGGTCGGTATTGCCCTTGTACTTCTGAAGCGTGGCGCCCATGCCGAAGTGCTGATCCTGCAGCGCGTGCGTCATCTCATGCCCGAGGACACCCGCGGTTTCGAGCTTCATCATCCCGGTGACGGCGTTGCGATATTGCGCGGGCAGCTCGATCGCCAAAGGCCGATCGATGATCACGATGTCCTTGTGGTGATCGTCGTAGAAGCCGGCCAGTTCGAGCGTCATGTCGGCGACGTCTTTGCGGCCGAATTCAAGATCGGCCGGAAAGAGACCGATCATCTTGTTCTCCTCGACGCCGACCTCGAGTTCTTCCTCGCTTACCTCGTGCGCGAACTGTGCGCTGAATCTTGCCTTGGTTGCCTCGACGCCAAGATAGGTCACAGGCACATCGGCGGTGAACTTCAGCCCGCGAATCTTCTGCACGCGCGCCTTCACCACTCCCGCCTCATCGCCGCTCAATGCACCATCTACCTGGGCGGCCGCGACGTGGCAGAACAATGCGGCGACGACGCATGCGGATGCGACTAGCGCCACGAACCGAAGCCGGATTCCCCCCAAAATGCGCCTCCCCCTTTTCAGTCAGCCCTGCTTAGCGGGGATTCCGATCGAAGGCAATCATGCGGCGCAATCACTAAGAGGCTAGGCGGCCGTCGGCTGGCTCGGCAGTGGGCTCGGGCGTGATTTGGCTGGGTGCGGGCTGAAGCGCGGGTACAGGACGCTCGCCGGCGCGCCATGCGTGGTAACGGGCGAGGAATCCTTCCATGTAGGTGTAGAACACGGGCGTTATGTAGAGAGTCAGAAACTGCGAGAAGAACAAGCCGCCGACGACAGCTACACCTAGCGGGCGGCGCGACGAGCCGCCGGCGCCGAGTCCTATCGCGATCGGCAGTGTGCCCATCAGCGCCGCCATCGTGGTCATCATGATCGGGCGGAAGCGGATGATGCAGCCCTCGAAGATCGCGTCGGCCGGCGACTTGCCTTCGGTGCGCTGCGCGTCGAGCGCGAAGTCGATCATCATAATGGCGTTTTTCTTGACGAGGCCGACCAGCATGATGACGCCGACGAACGCGAACAGGTCGAGCTCCATACCGAACAGCCACAGCGTCATCAGCGCGCCAAATCCAGCCGACGGCAGGCCGGAGAGAATCGTGATCGGATGGATGAAACTTTCGTAGAGTACGCCGAGCACCAGATAGATCACGAGGATGGTCATCGCCAGCAGGATGCCGAGGCCGGAGAGTGACGACTCGAAGGCTTGCGCCGTGCCCTCGAAGTCAGTCGTGATGCTGTCGGGCAGGGTTGCCGCGGAAATCTTGTGGACCTGGGCGAGCGCCTTGCCGAGTGAAACGCCCGGCGCGACATCGAAGGAGATCGTCGCCGACGGCAATTGCCCGGAATGGTTAATCTGCAACGGACCAAGCGACCGCGTGAACTTGACCAGCGTGTCGAGCGGCACCAGCGCGCCGGTGGACGAGTGCACGTAAAGCATCGAGAGCGTGTCCGGCTCGGCCTGGTATTGCGGTTCGACCTGCATGATGACCCAGTACTCGTCGTTGGGCGCGTAGATGGTCGAGATCTGACGTGAACCATAAGCGTCGTAGAGGGCATCTTCGATCGCGTTGGCGGAGATGCCGAGCGAGTGCGCCTTGTCGCGATCGATATCGACGGTTACCTGCGGATTCTCGACTTGCAAGTCGCTGTTGACGCCGCGCAATTCCGGCAGCATCCGCAGTTTCGACTCGAGCATCGGCGCGTACTTGTAAAGCGTCGCCGTGTTCTGGCTCTTCAAGGTCATCTGATACATGCTGCGCGTGAATTGCGCGCCGATGCTGATGGGCGGCGGATTCTGCAGAAAGACGCGCAGGCCGGGCACGCTGTTCAATATCGGCCGCCACTTCGAAATCAGCTGATCGACGCTGAGCGCGCGCTGCGACGCCGGCTTCAAATGCAGAAATATGATGCCCGAATTGCTGGCGCCGCCCGGACCGCCCGATCCCACGCTTACGAAGTAACTAATGATGCTGGGGTCGTCCTTGATGAGACTGGCCACGGCGAGTTGATGCTCGACCATCGAGTCGTAGGAGATTCCCTGCGCCGCGAGCGTGAAAATGATCAACTGGTCGTCGTCCTCAGACGGCAGGAAACCTTTCGGGATCGCGTAGAACATGTAGATCGTCGCCAGCAGCAGCGCGCCGGAGAAATACACGGTCGCACGACGATGTCGCATGACCCACGACAGGCTGCGCTGGTAGCCGTCCAACATGCGATCGAACCAGCGCTCGGTGACGGCGTAAAACTTGCCATGGCGCTCGCTGCCCGGCGGGCGCAGAAAGCGTGAACACAGCATCGGCGTCAAGGTCAGCGACACGAAGCCCGACACCAAAATCGCAGCGCCTATGGTCACTGCAAATTCATGCAGCAGGCGTCCGAGGATGCCGCCCATGAACAGTACCGGGATGAATACGGCGGCGAGCGAGAAGGTCATCGACATGATGGTGAAGCCGATTTCTTTCGCGCCCTCGAGCGACGCGGTCATCACGTCCTTGCCCATCTCCATGTGGCGGACGATGTTCTCGAGCATGACGATGGCGTCGTCGACGACGAAGCCGACCCCGAGGGTAATCGCCATGAGCGAGAGATTGTCCAGCGAGTAGTCGAGCATCCACATGACGGCGAAAGTGCCGATGATCGACATTGGCAGTGCGAGGCTCGGGATGACGGTCGCCGACAAGTTGCGCAGGAACAGGAAGATCACCATCACCACCAGGAAGATGGTGAGCAGCAGCGTGAATTGCACATCGTTGATCGACGCGCGAATAGTTTCGGCGTAGTTGCCGAGTGTGTTGATGTGCAGCGCGGCCGGCACCTCGGCCCGGAACGCGGGAATCAGGCGCATCACGTTGTCGACGACTTGGATGGTGTTGGTGCCCGGCTGACGCTGAATCGCGAGCACGACCGACGGCTCGCCGTTGGCCCATCCCGTGGTCTTGTTGTTCTGTACGCTGTCGAGCACCTGGCCGATATCGTCGAGCCGCACGGGCGAACCGTTCTGATACGCGACGATCAGAGATCGGTAAGCAGCCGCGTTGGTGAGCTGGCCCTTGGTGTCGACGGTGAACGCCTGATGCGCGCCGTAGAGCGTGCCGGTCGGCAGGTCGACGTTCGCATTCTGAATGGCGGTCGAAACCTCGTCGATGCCGATACCGCGCGTCGCCAGCGCCTTGGGATCGAGCTGGATGCGCACGGCGTACTTTTGCGATCCATAGACCTGCACCTGCGCGACGCCGGAGACCATCGAGATGCGCTCGGCGAGGTAGGACTCGGCATACTGATCGACCTGCGAAATCGGCATCGTGGTCGAGCCGAGTCCGAGATAGAGGATCGGCTCATCGGCGGGATTAACTTTCCTGTACGACGGCGGACTCGGCATCCCTTGCGGCAGTTGGCTTTGCGTCTCGGCGATCGCGGCCTGCACGTCCTGCGCGCCGGCGTCGATGTTGCGCGTCAGGCTGAATTGCAGCGTGATGTTGGTCGAGCCCTGGATGTTGGTCGAGGTCATCGAGTCGAGACCGGCGATGGTCGAGAACTGTTTCTCGAGCGGAGTCGCGACGGATGACGCCATCGTCTCGGGACTGGCGCCGGGCAGCGATGCGCTCACGACGATGGTCGGAAAATCTACGTTGGGCAGATTGTTGACGGGCAAATATCGGTACGCCATCAGCCCGAACAGAACGATCGCGAGCGAACTCAGCGTCGTCATGACGGGGCGGCGGATGAACATTTCAGAGATGTTCATGATGACGCTCCGCCGCTGGTCAGACCGGTTTTGATCGTGACAGTCGCGCCGGGAATCAGCCTGAGCTGCCCATCGGTCACGACCGTTTCGCCTGGCTTGAGTCCGCTGTTGACGACAGTCTCGTTGTCGATGGTTTCGCCGATAACGATCGGCCTGAGCGTGGCCTTCATGTCGGGCTGTACGACGAAAACGAAGGAACCCTGCTGTCCGGTCTGCACCGCCTGCGACGGCACGAGAATCGCGCCCGGGTGATCGCGAAGTACGAGCGTCGCGTTCACGAACTCGCCCGGCCACAGCCGCGCGTCGGTGTTGGCGAACTCTCCCTTGAGATTTATCGTGCCGGTCTTCGAATCAACCGTGTTGTCGACGAAGCTCAACTCACCGGACTCGAGCGGACCTTGCTGCTCGGGCAGCGAGACCTGCACTGCCAGCTTGTGCTCGGCCATGTACTCGCGCACGGCGGGCAGCTTTTGCTCGGGAATCGAGAAATCGACGTAGACGGGATGCACCTGGTTGATGACGACCATGGCAGTATCGGCGTCGGGCTTGACGAGATTGCCGGCGTGAACGAGCAGGTCACCGGTGCGGCCGTCGATAGGCGCGCGAATCTCGCAGTACTCGAGATTCAAGCGCGCGGTCTGGACGGCAGCTTCGTCGGCTTCCATCGAGGCCGACAGCGCGGCAGCTGTAGCCTCGACCTGATCGTATTGCTGGCGCGAGCCGACATTCTGCCTGAGCAGAACGGCATAGCGTCGCTCGTCGGCGGCAGCCTCGCGATACTGCGCGCGATCCTTGGCGAGATTCGCCTCGGCCTGACGCAACGCGGCATCGAATGGACGCGGGTCGATCGTGAACAGCAGGTCGCCCTGCTTGACGTCCTCGCCCTGGCGGAAATGCACCTGCATGACCTGACCGCTGATTTGTGCCTTCACGTCAACGGTCGAGAAAGCCTCGACGCGGCCGATCGCACGAATCGAATCCGAGACAGTCTTCTGCACGACCTTGGCGGCCAGGATGGGCACCGCGTCGCGCTCGCCGAAAGTGTCGGCAGGACCGTGCGAGCATCCTGCCAGCGCAATGATTGAGAGCGTCGAGACGAGAGCGGTCGCGCGCCAATACTTCAACGTGAGCTTGCCTTTCGACCCTCGAACAGAATAACCGCAGAGACAGGCCGGAGTTACGGCCGGCACAGTAATGTCGCGGATACTATCAGGCTCGCAAGAGTCTAGAAAATCTGAATATCGACCGAAACCGCGCTACCGGTCAGTTTGGTGAAAATTAGCCGAGACTATCAGGCGACAGCGCTGGATGATGCGCCGGCAGCATGCATAGTCCGTCGGCCTCGACCTGCAGCGCACGATTGAATCGCGCGCGCATATTCTCGAGCGCGATGGTCGCAGTCAGATCGACGATCTGCTCAGTGTTGAAGTGGCGCTTGAGTTCGTCGAAGACCTCGTCGGGCACGTCAACCGAGCTGAGCGTCATCTCCTCTGTATAACGGAGCGCGGCGCGTTCGGCGGGCGTGAACAGCGGATTTTCGGAGGAGTCCGCGAGCGCGGCGAGTTTGTCGTCGCTGATTCCAAGCTGGCTGCCACCGGCAGCGTTGATGTCTATTCAGAAGACGCAGCCGACCATCTGCGCGGCGCGCAAGCAAACCATTCGCTTCAGCGTCGGCGGGGTGACTTTCGACGCCTCGATCGACTGCATGAAAATCGACATCGTCAGCGTGATTCCCGGCCGATACGCCCACGCCTTGATTGGATTGACCACCTTGCCGATCTTCCGCTTCATCATCCAGGTGAGCGGCTTCAGCATCCAGCTCATCTGCTTTTCTTCGATTGGTTCGATACGCATTGGAGTAAATTCCGGCTACGCGGCTCGCGCCGGCGCGGCGCGAACTTCATCCGGCTGACTATAGAGGATGGCGCTGATGGCGATTAGTAAGATCGCGGGAATGTAGATACCCAGTACCTCGGTCAAAAGATGCTCAGTCGATAGCAGGCCCTCAGCGTGTGAGTATACGTGTAGAGCGGAATGCATCACGCCAGCGACGGCAGCGACGACGACCGCAATCGCGTTGCGCCGCGGATTCATCGCAGCGGCGACCAACCCTACACCGAGGGCGAGAAAAAACGTCCCGCCGTCCATCACGAGATGCATATTGTATGGTCCAGTCTCGGGCACTCCCGGCACCAGCTTGAAAAACCACGCCGACGGAAAAAAGAACATCTCGATTCCGTTGATGAGGTGGAGCACGGCCAGAATCCAGAGAATCGGAACGATCCATTTGGGCAATTGAGATTTCATACTGCGTCTCTTCTTAGAAATGGCGTAGGACGGACGTGCGAATAGATTGATATCGACAGCGAAACCGTGGCCGCGACCACGGCCAGGAGTTCGAAAATCCTCACAGTGCTCATGACGTTGAAATACCAAAGCGCGAGACCAATCGGTATCGCGCCCATCACAGATTCGGTGAGCGTCACGCCCATCGTGACTGCGAAACTCATCGCGCGAAGTTTTATTGGCCACGACATCGCGAATTCCTCATCGGTTCGGCAAATCGCCGCATAGCGGAAACACCGACTCGGCCTCGACCGGACCGTTCACGCGCGCCTGACACGCCAAGCGCGTTCGCGGGCTCATCGATAGATGCCAGCGCAGCGAGAACTTTTCTGTCGCGCGCATCGGAGTCAGATTGTCCTCGCCTGATTCGACGACGACGCGGCATGTCCCGCACAGCGTGCGCGCGCCGCAGACGTGCATGAGGCGGATTCCATTCTTCATCGCGGCACCGAGCAAAGTACCACCGCGGCGCGCATCGATCTTTCTCCCGTCGAATTCGATCGGCACGACGTCGGGCCGCGCAGCCACTCGCTTGAGTCGGGCAGTGAAGGCTTCCCTGACAGCGTGATCATCCACTGCGCGCGGCGTTTCGATGGCGGATTTCAATCTCGCCGCAAATTCCAGTTCGGTTCTTTCAGTATCCATTTTTATTCCTTCAAGCTCCGGCGAAGTGCCTTTCGCGCACGGGCGAGTCGCGATTCGACCGCGTGCTCGCCGAGCCGCAATATCTGCGCGATTTCCGTTACGCCGATCTCCTCAACGTACTTCAGGAGCAATACTTCGCGATGCTCGGGCTTGAGATCAGCTAAGGCGCGGTTGAATTCGCGATCGGCACGGGGGTCGGTAGAAATCGATTGGTCAGCGATGGGGGCCGAGCGCATCAAGCGAGCGCGGCGTGCATTAGTGCGAATGAGAGATAGAACTTTGCGATGCGCGATCGCGCAGGCGAAAGTGAACAGCGAGCTGTCGCCGCGAAAAAACGGCAGCGCCTCGGCCAGTGCGATGAAGGTCTCCTGCAACACATCGTCGGCGTCGGCGGCGGAAGCACCGAGTGAGTGCGCGATGAAGCGGCGGATGCGTGCGGCGTAACGATCGAAGAATTCGTGGGCCGCATCTTCGTCGCCGGCTTTGAGCCCGGCGATGAGATCGCTCTCCGACAATCTCGGCACTTCGACGGCGGTCACGAGCGAAATTCTCCGCTCGGATGATTTCCCGGTCGACAGTTGAGCACCCACAGATGACAAGCCTCGCCCGTTCGAAGGCTAACCTCATTGGTTAGTCGCCTCGAGCGGGCAGAATCCGTCGCGCGGGATCGAGTATCGCTAGATGCTCAGGTGGTACAGCTCCGCGACGTTGTCGTGCAGGACCAGGTTCTTCTCGTCCGCCGTCATCCCGACCGTGTGCTTGCTGATGACGTCCTGCGACCACGGCCAGGTCGAGTCGCTATGTGGAAAGTCGCTGGCCCACATCAGGCGTTTGATGTTGCAAAGGTCGCGAACCTGGAATGCTACGTAGTCGTCCTGAAAGGTAGTGTATACGTTCTCGCGGAAATACTCACTTGGCATCTTTGAAAGCGTGCCGGCCGGTAGCCAGTAGCGATGCCGATCGTATGCGTGATCCATCCGATACATATAGTGCGGCACCCATCCGGCATCGGCCTCGACGCAGATTACTTTCAGCTTGGGATGGCGCTCGAAAACTCCGCCGAGGACGAAAGTCCCGATGATGTCCTGTCATCCGCGGATGATCGACATGAAGCTGTTGAGCTTCGGCCCGCGCGTTTGGAAGTTGTCGCTGCCGCTGGTCAGGATGTGAAAGCTCAGCGGCATCTGCAGATCGATCGCGGCCTCATAGAACGGAGCGTAGACAGGACTGTCGTAGTCCTCGACGGCCGGGTTACCCGGCATCATGACGCCCTTGAGCCCGAGGTCCTTCATCTTGCGCAGATCTTCGATTCCTTCCTCGACCGAGCGCATTGCAGTCTGCCCGCATCCGATCAACCTGTCGGGATGCGCGGCGCAGTACTCGCCTATCCAAAGGTTGTAGGCGTCGAAGCAGGCCTTCTTGTAATCGAAGTCACGGTGGTTGCAGAGGATCATGCCGACAGTGGGGTAGATGACTTCGGCGGCGACGCCGTCGCGATCCTGGTCGGCCATGCGCGCGTTGGGATCCCATCCTCCCCGATGCATCTCGTCGAATTTCGCGCCTATCGTCCTTAGCTCGCTCGCATCCTTGCCGGCAGCAGCCGCGAGCGCGACGTTGATAGGACGCGGAAAGTCCTTGACGATGAATACGTCGCCGAGCTTCTCGTCGTGAATCATGTGCGGCGCGCTATCTTTATACTTGTGATCGATTCGATCGGTGTAAGTGTTCGGCGGTTCGGTAATATGCGAGTCGGCGGAGATGATTGGCTTCTGCATTGTATGCCCTCGATTGGTTTCGCGCGGAGCGAATCCTGACCGGGAATTTTTCAGCTGCTTGAATTTCTATTTACTAGAGGATGGCGGGGTTTACAACGCCGCGATTCCATACCGATCGGTCTGGACCGCGACGAAGCGGAGGCGATATAGGTGGGAAATCGAGGAACACGACGATGGACTACGATCTCAAGATTACTGGCGGCACGATTTTCGACGGTACTGGCGCGCCCGGCCGAATCGGCGACGTGGCCATCAAGGACGGCAAGATCGCCGCCGTCGGCGAGGCCAAGGGCAAGGCTGCCGAGACCCTTGAGGCCAAGGGCCGGGTAGTCGCGCCCGGCTTCGTCGATATTCATACGCACTACGATGCGCAGGTGATGTGGGATCGCATGATGACGATCTCGCCGTGGCATGGTGTGACAACTGTCGTCATGGGCAACTGTGGATTCGGAGTGGCGCCCACGCGTCCCGAGCATCGCGGACTTATCATGCGCACGCTCGAGAATGTCGAAGGGATGAGTCTCAAGGCGCTCGAGACGGGGCTCGGCTACGACTGGCCGTTCGAAAGCTTCGAGCAATACATGGATACGATCGAGCAGCGCGGCACCGCGATCAATCTTGGCGCGCTGGTAGGACATACGCCGATAAGGCTCTACGTCATGGGCGAGGAAGCGACGGAGCGCTCGGCGAGCGCGGACGAAGTCGCGGCGATGAAGGTGTTGGTGCGTCGCGCGATGGACGCCGGCGCGATAGGCTTCGCGACGTCCAAGTCGCCCACGCATGTGGGATACAGCGGCAAGCCCGTGCCGAGCCGTATGTCGGACTTCGACGAGATTAGGACGCTCGCGTCCGCGATGGGCGAGGCGGGCCACGGAATCATGCAGGCGACGATAGGACGCGAACTGTTCCTGCGCGAGTTTGCGGAAATCGCTCGCGACACTCATCGCCCGATCACTTACACCGCGTTGCTCGCCGGCATGAATGGTCCCGGCGGACATCGCGGGCCGCTCGAAGCATCGCAGAAGCTTTGCGACGAAGGACTTAGCATCATACCGCAAGTCACTTGCCGTCCGCTCAACTTCGAATTCCAGTTTAAGGCGCCGTTTATTTTCGAGAGCATGAGTGTGTTCGCGCCGGTGTCGGCGGCAGACTTCGAGGGTAAGAAGAAAATCTACGCCGACCCGGACTTCCGGCGTGCGTTCAAGTCCAAGGCGGGCGAGGGCTCGCGCGGTGCGTTCGCCAACCGATGGGATCGCACGGTGATTTCCTACTCGCCCAACGATGCTTCACTCGAAGAGCGCAACCTTAATGAAGTAGCGCGCGAGCGTGGCGTCGATCCTATAGACCTCGCGCTCGACCTGGCGCTGGCGTCGAATCTTGAAGCGCGCTTTCGCATGTCGATCCTCAACAACGTCGAAGATGAAGTCGCAGAACTGCTCGCGGGACGTCATACGGTGCTGGGTCTGTCCGACGCCGGTGCACATGCGAGTCAGCTCTGCGATGCGTGTTTTTCAACCTACATGCTCGGCCGCTGGGTGCGTGAGAAAGGCGCCATCTCGATGGAGCGCGCAATCTGGATGCTAAGCGCGCGGCTGGCCGAGGTCTTCGGCATCACGGACCGCGGGCGTCTCATGCCTGGCCTCGCAGGAGACGTGACGATTTTCGATCCCGACAAGGTTGGCGCGAGCAAACTACGCCGCGTGTACGATCTTCCAGCCAACCAGGACCGTCTTGTTGCTGACGCGGAAGGAATCGACGCGGTGATAGTCAACGGCATAGTCATCCGCTGCGACAACAAGGATCAAGTCGCGAAAGACGGCCCATTGCCGGGCAAGCTACTACGTCACGGTCACGCCGCGGCATAGCACGAGTCCTAGACAAAGGCTTCGCGAGTAGCGCGTCGAGCCCTATCCGGCTGTTCGCAAGTCCTACTTCTAGGAATTGCAATTGCCAGGCACTCCAGCAATTATAATTGTTGTTACGATATAGTTACCTCTAACCCCGCGGTAGGAACCTGGCTGGGAACCTAAAGGAGCAATTACTTGGAGATCGACAAAATCGTCGCAGACTTGAAAAAGGAACGGGACCGATTGGTGAGCGCTATCAGCGCCCTGGTAGGAATGGGATCGACTGGCGCCAAGCGCGGCCGGAAACCAGGGCCTAAGGCAAAGGCTAAGGCGGTACCTGCGAAAAGAAAGCGGCGCGGCGGAATCAGCAAAGAGGGAAGAAAGCGGCTATCGGAACTCATGAAGAAGCGATGGGCCGAGCGCAGAAAGAAAGGAATGACGAAGCTCGCCAAATAGCAACACGGCCGGCTCGACAGCCTTCTTAGGTGTGCGGTTGATTCGCGACGGTCGCGTCCGCACAATCTTCAGATGGCGAATACCGTACAGCATGCGTTTGATCTTGCGGCGGAGGATTACGACCGCACGCGGCGTCGCCTGGTGCCGGGGTTCGATGACTTCTACCGGGCAGCGATCGATTTAATCCAGTTTCCGCGCGAGAGCAGTCTTAAGGTGCTCGATCTCGGCGCGGGCACTGGACTGATGGCCGCGTTTATCGCGTACAGTTTCCCGAATGCGCGGATCACGATGGTCGACATCTCGAACGAGATGCTCGAGCGCGCACGCGCGCGTTTCGAACTGGCGGGCCCGCGCTTCCGCTTCGAAGTCTCCGACTACGGCGTCGATCGAATCCAGGAGAAGTACGACGCAATCGTTTCGGCGCTGTCGATCCATCACTTGAGCGACGAGCAGAAGCGCTCGCTGTTCAAGCGAATCTACGGCGCGCTCAATGACGATGGCGTATTCGTCAACGCTGAGCAGTTTCGCTGCGCGACTCCCGAACGGCACAAGTTCCATCATGAGCGGTGGATAACGCGGGTGCGCGAACTGGGTGTCGACGATCGCGACTTGGCGGCCGCTCTCGAGCGGATGAAGTTCGATCGCGCGGCGACGCTCGAGGATCAGTTGGAATGGATGCGCGAGGCGGGCTTCCGCGATATTGATTGCGCCTACAAGAATCTGATCTTCGCCGTTTACTGCGGCCTCAAGTAGCATCGCTCAACGTCTGAATCGCATAGGCAGCGGCGGCGAAGTATGCCCGGTCCGGTTTGAGCGCATGCTCGCGTAAACAAACCTCGGTGAATTTGATCGCGTGCTCGTCGCCGCACGCGATCGCGCGATCGACCAGTTCATCTGGGTCCCCGGCCTTCGCCTCATTTATATGGATGCGCGAGAGGTCCGTCTGTGTGCCGAAGGTCGCGTACATCGCTGCGGCCGCTTGCCACGCGTAAGCGAGCGCCGAGTGTGCGGTCTCATCGCGCAGATACGGCAGGAGAGGGCGGAGCGCGGACGGGCCCGTGACGGCGTGGACGAACGCGATAGTCGTATAAGTGTCGTGAGCGTTCGCAAGAAAGACGCGCGCAAAAGTCCCGGCCATGTCCGAGAGGAATGCGGATGCGTCGCCGGCGGTATCGACAGCGTCCAGCGTGTCCTTGAACGGAGGAAAGGAATCGAGTTGTAAGAGCGCGTCCGTGAACGCGCCGGAATTGCCGCGGCGCGTCGCGGGCGGAATTATCTGTACTCGCGCGATCGCATCCGACGGCATCGCGCGGGCAGACTTATGTCGCGCGGCCGGAAGCGGCATGTACTCGGCGGCCCAGTAGGCGAGGCCGTCAGCCAGTTCGCGACGTCGCGGGCTGTTGTCTTTGAGCGCTAGCGCACGGACCGCGTGTCCGGTGCGAATCACGCCGTGGGTTGCAGCTGCCATCAGTCCGGGGGCGAGCCGCGCGGCCCACGTGTCGAGCACTTCGGCCCACGGACGTTCTTCGATTTCGTTGCGGAAGAATTCGAACCAATCCTCGGTGCGCCGCTGATCGCCGAGCGCGGCGCGCCAGCTTTCATCGGTAAGTCGCGCAACCCGTGCACGTCGCGGCGCCAGCGAGCCGCGATAACCTTCGAACCACGGCATCACCGCGTCGGCGCGGCGCATCGCACACATCGCCTCGATTGCCATCGGCGCATGATTGGAAAATCCGTTAGCCAGGTCGGGGCCCATCGGCGCCATCACGTCGAGCACTTCATCAAGTGCGGAATAATCAGAGGGATTCATCTTTGCTACTCCGATAATTAGTAAAGTACCCGCTTTACATATTTAGTCAAGCGTGAGCTTGACTAATACTCCGTGCCCGGTAGCATCTCATTTCATGCAGCACGACGCGCGCGCGGAGGAGGGCGTCCTCTATCAACTGAAGACTCGCGGTCCGCAAACCGCCGCGCATGTCGCACGACGCCTTGGCGTCACCGCCATGGCCGTGCGCCAGCATCTGTATCACTTGAATGTC
>Ga0210391_10001613_pt1 | contig 20269 bp, 19 predicted proteins | sample IncBWC12OmetaG_FD_160573 | JGI IMG/M metagenome (GOLD analysis project Ga0210391, IMG submission 160573) | Forest soil microbial communities from Barre Woods Harvard Forest LTER site, Petersham, Massachusetts, United States - Inc-BW-C-12-O ...
GGCCATTGCTCGCAAGAGACTCATCTCTCCCCCAGGCTGGCGGTGAATGCGAGCAGCCGCGCGTCGCTGCCTCGTGCGGCAATCAACTGCACTCCGCCTCCGGGCTTTGCCAGCACCACCGCGGGCGTACCGGCCAGGCTGGCCGGTGTTGTATAGCGCAAAATTTTTGGCCGGGTGATCGAGTGATCCGCGACATCCGGCAGTGCGCTCATCGGCGCACAGGGCAGCATAAGAAAATCATGCTGTTGCAGTAACTCATCCATCCGTTGGCGAAATGCGGCATGACGCTGGCGCAAATCCGCAGTCGTGGCATCGGAGAGCAAGGCTCCCTGGGCAAGCCGTTCTGCGATCGGGCGCTCAAAGTGGTCAAAGTTTCCACGGTGCAGTGCGGAGGCTTCGTGTGCCTGGATGCCGAAGAAAATCTCTCGCGAGTCGTTCCAGAAATCAGGCTCGAAGTCATGGATGTGCGCGCCGCTCCGCCGCAACTCCGTCCGCCAATTCTTGTAGACCTCGAGCACCGCTGGTTCGCAGTCGTGCAGAAAGGAATCGCCCACAGCCGCGATGCTCACGCTCCGTGCAGGTGCGACCGGCTCTAACCCAAACAATGCAGCGGCTAGAGCCGGTCCATCGCGCAGGTCGCGAAACAGCCAGCCTATGGTGTCGAAGGAGACCGCCAGATGGGTCCCGCCGTCCCACATCTGAGCACCACTGAGGCCTAGCGTAGAGCGATAGCCGGCCAACCCGCAGAGAGCCGCCGGGACACGGATGGATCCTCCGGTATCGGTTCCGATCGCGGCCACAGCAGAGCCCTCCTGTACGCTGGCGGCGCTGCCGCTGGAGGAGCCTCCGGTGAGCAATGCCGGATCGCGGGGCTGAACGCAATTGCCATATTCGCTGTTCTCGCCGGTGATGCCGTACGCCAGCTGATGCAAATGAGTCTTGCCCATGATCACGGCGCCGGCCTGGCGCAGCCGCGCAACCACCGCTGAGTCGGTTGGTGCGAATCCGTTTTGAGCCGCATAAAAGCGCGAGCCGCAGGTCGTGGGATAGCCCGCGACGTCGAAACAGTCCTTGATCGCGATCGGCACTCCGAACAGCAGCGGACGTTTTGGAAAACGAGCCTTAAGCGCTTCTGCTTCTTCGAGCGTGCGTTGCTGGTTCATGGCCAGATACACGTTTCGGCCCGCATTACTGTTGGCGCGGGCGAACGCTTCCTTGGCGAATGCCACAGGATCACGCGCAGACAAGGGCGTTTGGAGTGGGGTCAAAGAGGACATCCTGGGTTCACGTATACCACGCGGCTATACCACGCAGCTATATCACGCAGCTATATCAGACAGGAAGGGCGCAGCGAAAATGATTTACACTGCCGCATGAACGTTGAGCAATCGGACGAAGCCCACCTTAAATCGCTGGTCAGATTCACCGCCCTCAGCTTCCGCACACCTCGGCCCGTACCCTTCGGCGCCCTGATTGTCGACAGTCAAAGCGGAGAGACGCTCATGCGGGCGCGCAACGCGGTGGCGGTCGAAAACGACCCGTCCTCGCACGCTGAGCTGCGCACCGTGCGCCTGGCATGTAAAAAACGCAAGAGTTACTCGCTCCAGGGATATACACTTTATTCAACCTGCGAACCTTGCCCTATGTGCATGGCCAACGCCTTATGGGCGGGTCTCGACCGGGTGGTCTATGGGGCCACGATCGAAGATGCGAACCGGCATTGCCGCCAGATTCAGATACCGGCGGAAGAACTGGCCCGGCGCAGCGACATGCAATGCATCGTAACCGGGCCGGTCCTGCGTGAACTCTGCTACACCCTTTTTACCGACCCGCGGATGCTCGCGGCATTTGCCACCTGGGGTACCCGTAAGGAGACTGCATGACCACGCCGCTCGAAGTGTCTTTGGCCTCCATCCTGGGTGATCCTGCGCGCGTATCTACTGTGGGCCAGGTCGTGAATCGGTTGTCGCGGGACTTCTATTGGTACTCGCCGGTGCTGCGCAAGCAGCTTGATGGCAAGACGGCTGATGTGGTGGTTCATCCATTGACGGTTAAGGAAATTCAGGATGTCCTGCGCTATTGCTATGCCAACGACATTCCGGTCACGCCGCGCGGTGCCGGGACAGGGAATTACGGGCAGGCGGTGCCCCTCCATGGAGGTGTGCTTCTCGATCTCTCGCGCATGGATCAGATTGAATCCATCGCTGACGAGGGAGTTGCCGTAGTCCAGCCAGGCGTGCGCCTGGGCGTGCTCGAAGGCGAAGCACGCAAGGTGGGTTGGGAACTGCGCTGCTATCCCTCAACCGTGGTCAAAGCCTCGGTCGGAGGCTTTCTGGGCGGTGGCTCAGGAGGCATTGGCTCCGTGTCGCATGGCGGCCTGCGCGACTTTGCGACAGTGCGCGCGCTGGATGTGGTCACCATGGAAGAGTCACCCCGGGTGGTCCATCATGAAGGCGAGGCGGTTCACGAGATCCTGCATGCCTGGGGCACCAATGGCATCATCACTCGTATCTGGCTGGCGCTGGCGGCCAGTGTGGAGTGGGCACAGTGTGCCGTTGCCTTCGATTCCTTCGATCAGGCTTTTGATTTCAGCGAGCGCATTGCAAAGTCAGAGGAATGGAACAAGCGGTTGGTGACAACGTTCGAATGGCCGATACCCTCCTTCTTCACCCCTGTGCACACGCTCGCCCCTGAGGGTAAGGCGCTGATATTTTTCATGATCGCTGAGGACCAGCGGCCACGCTTCGAGCAAGCGGCTCGCGAAGCCGGCGGTGTCGTAACCTTTTCCGCCCCCTACGCGGGCTTGCGTACAGTGCCCCTGCTGTCTGACTACACCTGGAATCACACCACGTTGTGGGCGATGAAGTTTGATCCTGAGTACACCTATCTGCAGTGCGGCTTCGATGCAGTGTCTGCGCGCAGCCAGTTTGCTCGTCTCAAGCAGCGCTTCGGCGACGAGTTCTTGTTTCATATTGAGTTCATGAAGAATGCGCAGGGTGTGGTGGTTCCGGGGTCGATTCCCGTCGTCCGCTTCAGCACCGAAGAACGGTTGAACGAGATGATCGACTACTGCCGCGAAATTGGCGTCAGCGTGGCCAACCCGCACGTGAATAACGTCGAGGGGGGAGGCCGATACCGCAGCGACAACGTGCAACTGCTGGCCAAATACAAGTACGACGGCAAGGGGCTGCTGAATCCGGGAAAGATGGTCACCTTCGAGCGGCACTCCGTCGGAGCGCCCCTATCGTGAAGAGCTGGATTCCCGATGCTCGTAATTTCGCGTATCTCACCTGGAAGCAGGTAGACGCACTTCCTCGAGACACGACGGTGCTGGTGCTGCCCACGGCAGCCATTGAGCAGCATGGGCCACATCTTCCGCTGGCCACCGATACTCTCATCAATAGCATCCTTCTGGGCGCTGCGATGGCGCGCCTGCCGCAAGACGTATCAGTCTATGCGCTGCCCGCGGTGTGCTACGGCAAGAGCAATGAGCATATTGGGTTCCCGGGAACGCTTTCGGTATCAGCCTCCACGTTCATGGCGGTGCTACGCGACCTTGGTTCGAGCATTGCCGCTGCCGGCTTCAAGAAGCTCGTGCTCTACAACACCCATGGGGGTAACTCCTCGCTGGTGGACGTGATGGCGCGCGATCTGCGAGCGGAGTTTGGGCTGCGCGTTTTTTCGCTGTTTGGCTCCGGGGGTGCTGCATTCACCGGCTTGGGGGAGCAAGAGCGTACCTACGGCTTTCACGCAGGTGAAGTCGAGACCTCATTCCTGCTGAGCGCAGTTCCGGAACTGGTCCACACCAGCGAGTACACGGTGAACTACATCGCTGAGGTGACGAAGCCAGAGCTGTTGCGCCCGGAAAATGCCCCGGCAACGTTTGCCTGGCTCACTCGGGATATAGCGCCCAGCGGAGTGATGGGCGATCCCATCCCGGCCAGTGCGGAGAAGGGAACGCGCTGGATTGAAGAAGCGGCGAACAAACTCGCGGCTGCACTGACCGCAATGGCCGCGTATGAGAACTGGCATAGGCCTGAACGATGATTGATTGCGGCTCGGGCGTTCGTCTGGAACGCGCACAGCAGTTCACTCTCTCGGACGGCATCATGCTGGTGTCCGATCATTACTACCCGCCCGGGCCGGGGCCGCACCCTACCTTGCTGATGCGTCAACCCTATGGAAGGGACATTGCCTCGACCGTTGTCTACGCACACCCGGTCTGGTTTGCCGCCCACGGTTACAACGTCGTGATCCAGGATGTGCGCGGACGGGGCGATTCTGAAGGCGAGTTTTATCCCTTCCGCAACGAAGGGCGCGATGGCGCAGAAACCATTCGCTGGCTGCGGACGCGTAGTGAGTCGAACGGCAGCGTGGGAATGTATGGGTTTTCTTATCAGGGAATGACACAGTTGCTCGCGGCGGCCGAACAGCCGGAAGGACTCGTCTGTATCGCGCCCGCACAGACTGCCTGCGATCTCTATCACGGTTGGTTCTATCACCAGGGCGCGCTTCGGCTGGGCTCAAGCCTTGGTTGGGGTTTGCAGATGATGAAGGCGGACGCCCGGCGTCGCAAACTGCGTGAGGCCAGCGATGGCCTGGAGAAGGCATGGGCCGATCTGCGCAGCCAGCCGCTGGTTACGCCCTACGGATTGCATCCCCAGTTGCAGCATCGAGGGATGCCGGGCTACGTGCAGGACTGGTTTACGCATCCTTTGCCGGGACCCTACTGGTCGGCCCTTGATGTAAGCCAATCTCTCAAGCAGATTAAAGTCCCCGCACTGCACCTCTCCGGCTGGTTCGATACCTATCTGTCGGGGAGTGTGGCCGGTTTTCTTGCCTTAGCTGCGCAGGCGAAAAACCAATACCTGGTTGCCGGTCCGTGGGTCCACATCCCCTGGGGCGACCTGATCGGGGAACAGAACCTCGGCCCCGAAGCACTGCTCGATACTGATTCGCTGCTGCTGCGTTGGTTCAATCATTGGCTCAAGCAGAGTGGCGAGTTCGACCGGGAGCCGCGCATCCGTCACTTTGCGTTGGGCGTCAATCGCTGGTTCGAGACTGAGAGCTTTCCCCAGGAGACGCTGGCTCTCTATCTGCATAGCGGAGGCCGCGCTGATTCGCGCAAAGGTGATGGCGCACTTTCGACTGCGGTTCCTGCCTCCCCTGATTCCGAAAACCGGCGCGATGTATTTGTCTATGATCCAGAAGTTCCGGTGGCTGCTCCCGGTATCGGCCCGGCCAATCAGGCCCAGCTCGAATTGGGCAACAATTTACTGGTCTATACCAGCGATCCATTGCGGGAACCGGTGCATGTGCTGGGATCGCCGCACCTTACGCTTTACTGTGTCACATCCGCTGCGCACGCGGATTTCACCGGTAAGTTGGTTAGACTGCGCCCCAGCGGGCAAGCCGAGTTTGTTTGTATCGGCATCGCGCGTTCTTCCTATCTCTTTCGCGACTCCGGGTACCGCGCGGATGTCATCCACCGCTGGGAGTTTTCGCTTGAGCCCACCTCATTTGTCTTTGCCGCAGGTGATGCGATTCGGTTGGAAGTGGCCAGCGGCGCCTTCCCGTTGTACGACCGGAATCCATCGACCGAGGTGCAGCCCTGGCTTGCGGACTCCTGGAACTGGCAGCGCTCGACCCAGATGGTGTTGCATGATGCGCAGCATCCCTCGCGCCTGGGACTGCCCGTATGCTGACGCTTTCGAACGTAAGCAAGAGTTATGGCAGCAGCCCACCCGTGCTCCAACAAATCGATCTGGTCATCGACCAGGGCGAGTTTGTCAGCCTGATTGGTCCTTCCGGTTGTGGCAAATCCACTCTGCTCAAACTCATCTCCGGTCTTACCAGCCCTGGCTCCGGCAGCATTCTAGTTGACGGCATGACGCCGGTGCAGGCGCGCAAGGCCGTCTCCTACATCTTCCAGGACGCGACGCTTCTACCCTGGCGCACGGTCAGCAGGAATGTCGGACTGGGCCTGGAGTTGGAGAACGTAAGCCGTGAAAGCAGGAAACAGAAAGTAGAATCGCTGATCGAGTTGGTTGGCCTTTCCCACGTGGCGCGGGCGTATCCACGTCAGCTCTCGGGCGGGATGAAGATGCGTGTCTCGGTGGCGCGGGCGCTGGCCACGACACCGCGCTTGTTGCTGATGGATGAACCTTTCGGCGCGCTGGACGAGATGACCCGCGATCGGCTCAACGAGGAATTGCTCCGGCTGCGTGCGGAACAAAACTGGACTGCCGTCTTCGTCACCCATTCTGTCGCTGAAGCGGTCTTCCTTTCCACGCGCATTGTTGTTCTGGCCCCATCGCCGGGCCGTATCGCGCAGGAAATCACGATCTCTCTGCCTTTTCCGCGAACCAGCGTAACCCGCGGAAGCTCGCAGTTCGAGTCGTTCGTGACTGAGGTTTCGAGAGCTCTTCGCGGAGTGCATAGCGCATGAAGAAGTATTCCATCACTCTGCTGAATGCGCTCGCTGTTTTCGCCGGGCTACTGCTGTTGTGGCAGGGGCTTGACCTGTTGTTGCATCTGCCTCCTTACATGCTCCCCACGCCGCTCGCGGTGGGCGCAGCCGTGGTCACCCGCTTCCCCTCGCTGGTGGCATCGCTGGCCATCACAGCAGAGGAGGCGGCAGGCGGGCTGGCGGCGAGTATCGTTGTAGGTTTGCTCATTGCCTTGGTCTTTGCGCAATTCCGCTGGATACGGCGGATGTTCTATCCCTACACCATCCTGCTGCAGACTGTGCCCATTCTTGCCGTGGCCCCGTTGATTCTAATGTGGGTGGGTCCAGGAACATTGTCCGTTACGCTTGTCGCCTTCATCATCTGCCTGGCGCCGATTATTGCCAATGCCACCCAGGGACTGATCAGTGTGGAGCCGAATCTGGTTCATCTCTTCCTCATGCACAATGCTTCGAAGCTGCAGATCCTTACCCGGCTTCGTTTGCCGCATGCCGTGCCTTCGTTGTTCGTCGGTATCCGCATTGCGGCGGGTATCTCGGTCATCGGCGCGATCACAGGCGAGCTGTTTGCCGGTTCCAGCCGGGTGGGCGAAGGTGGTCTGGGCTACTCCATTTTGTACGCCAGCTCGCAGCTGCAAACCGACTATCTCTTTGCACTGGTGCTCGCCGCTACTGTGCTGGGTTTTGCCTTCTTCTTCGGGGTCATGTTTTTGGAGTGGTATTTCCTGCACAACTGGCATGAATCGGCGCGCACAATGACGGAAGAGTAGGAGACTTAAGCCATGCTTCGTTTGGAAACTGAAACCGGCTGGTGGTTGGTGACCCATGTTGACCATGCACACCTAGCGGGAGCTTTCGCAGAAAAATGGGGGAACGAGCTGTTTCCGCTGCCTGAGCCGCGGGAGCGTGTGATGCGCGGCATCAACGCCCATGACGACGGCTGGGCTGTACGCGATCAACAGCCCCAGATTACCCGGCAGGGGAAACCAAGCGCGTTTTCTGTGGAACTGGTGGGGAAATATTCGGCATTTGAAGAGATAGACCTCGCCGATTATCTGGCGGTACGCGAGCGAGCGGTCCGCATGGTGGCCGAAGCGGATGCGTACTCCGCTCTGCTGGTATCCATGCACACCTACAACCTGCTCACCGCTCGTGCGGATCGCAGCACGATTCAACCGCAGCAGCTTCCGCTACTCGATGCCTTCCTCACTCGCCAGTTGGAGTTCCAGCAACAATTGCAGGATCGGCTCGCTGCGGAAGAAACATCAACCGCACTGGTGGAAGATCATTTTCGATTGCTGCAGGCCATGGACAACCTGTCGTTGTTGAGTTGTGTCGACTTTCAAAAACCTGCAAGTTTGTTGCACCGGCTATCTCTGCGCGACGGTGGTGCAACCGAGGTTGCGGTTGAGCCTTTAGGAGAGCGCCACTTTCGCCTCGCTCCCTATCCCTTTGTCGCTTCTCCCCTGGTGTTTCACCTGCCCGCGCGTCATGTAGACGGCAAGCTATTCACCCGTGCGGAAGAACTTCAGTCGAAGTTTCACCAGGCCGCTCCGGCATTGTTGGCGGTTACGATCACGCGCTAATGAGGGGGGAAATTGAATCGAAGCAAGAGCTTGTTCTTAATTGCCACCCTGCTGTTTTCCGCGCTCGGCTTGGCGCAGCAAACTTCCGTCAAGCAATTGGTGGAGCGTCAGGCCCGAGCATGGGAGAAGCAGGATTTCAACCTTGCGGCGTCCGACTGGTTCCCCACCGCGGTATTGATCTCACCGGAAGGAAACACGCCTGCCGGCGAAATACCGGCTTCGATGAAGGACTACTTCAAAGACTTTAGCGACCTCCACGTCAACATCAAGAATGTCTTTGCATCCCCTGATGGGAGAAAGGTGGCGATCGAGTGGGATTGGGCCGTAACCCGGAAAAAAGACGGGAAACGCGGGACTTCGCATGACGCCATCATCGTCGACCTGGTCGGAGGAAAGATCGCTTCCTGGCGCGAATACTACGACCCCGCCAGTTCAGTTGAAGGCAAGCCGTAGACCCTGCGCTTTGGCTCTATCCCGCCACCAACAGCCGGGTGCCCCATATCTCGCTCGTTTTTTGCGAGATGTGGGATACCACAGGCCTATCCCTCAAGCTTGTTGCGGTCCCCACAGGGCGCGCGGGTGCCCAAGCTTCGCCACAGCGTACCTAGGCTACGCACCCAAAGTCTGGCGGAGAGACCCTGAACAACAAAGAGCCGGATGGCTGACTACGCCATCCGGCTCTTACTTAACATCGCACCCGGCTAGAACGTCAACTGCAGCGACATCTGTATCTGCCGTGGGCTGCCGATGGCGTGGGTGACATAGCCAAGGCCTGCGGGGCAATTATAGAAGCTGCTGTTGGTCTGCTCTCCTGAGGAGTTGCATCCGGTCGGTAAGGCGGTTTGGCCGGCGCTTGGGAACTGGTCGAAATATTGATTCTGAAAAACCTCATTGCCCGGGATATCGAAGCTGGTGGTGTTGGTCAGGTTGTACACGTCAAAGGTGTACTTGAGGTTGTAGCGTTCGGTGATATTGGTCATCTTCACCAGCGAGATATCCGCGCGTTTTTGCGAGGCCTGGCGGAAGATATTCCGCTGGCCGGTGGTAAAGCTGGTTTCGACAGTATCGCCTGCGGGGATTGCGGAAGCCAGAGGGCTGGACGAAGTGACCAGGGGAACTGTGAAGCATTGCGGGTTGAGAGCGGGGGCGTAGTTCACTCCGAAAGCTCCGGAGTGCCCGGTCTCAGCTTTTTTCGGCGAACAAGCGGCGTAGTTCAAAGGCACGATGGGGTTGGTGATTCCATCGTAGACGCTGTAGTAGAGACTGCCGACGGCGCCGCTAAAATCGACGACGCTATATGGCTGCCCGCTCTGCAGGACCGTCAGGCCGACCAGCGACCAACCATCCGTCACGCGGCCCTTGAACGTGTCTTTGCCGAAGAAGTCCGGCGCACGGTAGACGTAGTTAAAGTTCAAAACATGGGTGCGATCGAAGTCAGAAGAGGCATAGCCATCGCGGAGGTCGAGCGGGTTGTTGCCGTTATAGAACAGGCCGATTCCACTCTGCTCGTCGAGCGAGTGTGAGTAGGTGTAAGACGCACCCACCTGAAAGCCATGGCTCATGCGCTTCTCGACGTGAGCCTGCAGGGCATTGTAAGCGCCAACGCCGGCCGCTTTATACGTGATGGACTCAGCCGCGTAGCCTATATAGGGAACACGAAGGTCGATGTTGCCGCCCTCAAAGTTAAGCTGCGCAGTCGTCCCATCTCCCAGGGTAATAAAGCTGCCGTCGGCATTCTCAGGGGTGTAGCCGTAGGAGTAATTCTGGGAGTGGACAGGGCTGCCCGGCGCAGCGATGTGGGGCTGATTGAACGGTACGGGGATCACCTCATGACGGCCCAGGTTGCCGACATAGCCGAAATCAAAGGCTAAGTCGTTGCGCGGCTGCCACTGAATATCCAGGGTGTAATTGATGGAGTAGGGCAGCTTATTCGCCCGGTTGTAAACCCCAAGCGAAACGGGTTGGACGCCGTTAGCGATAGCCGCCGCGTTCGGCAGATACTTCGAGAAATCCGACGCCTTCGGATTGCTGGGGGCAGCGCTTTGTACATTGCTGTAAGGGAACTCGAGGGAGCCTGCTGTGCCTCCGGCGCAAGTAGGAATGTAGCCCTGGTAGTAGCTTGTGGTGGCGCAGCTCTGAGCGGTAACGAAAGGAACCTGTTGATTGGCGCCGAACGGTCCTCCAGTGACCAGCCCGATGGCATAGCCAGGGGAGAAGTAGCTGAACAGTTCTCCGCGGTCGTAGTACATACCCATCCCGGCCCGGACCACCACCTTGTTGTTAAATCTTGTGGGTTCCCATGCTGCGCCCAATCGCGGAGCAAAACCCCACTGGCGCCCGGTGAGGGTGGTTTTGCTAACCCCTGCGGTTCCATTCTTATTGTTTCCGGCGATGATGAAGCCGCTTTGGTCAGGGCCGAGTGTTCCTGGTGTCTCGCCGGCCGGAAGCGGACCAGTTGCCGAAATGTAAGAGTACTGCGACGGATCAAAATTGAAGAGGCGTCCGTACTTCTCAGAGAGGCCGCCGTCCCAATCGTAGCGGATGCCGCCGGTCAGTGTGAGATTGGGCTTAATCTGGAACTTGTCCTGCAGAAACAGCCCAAGCTGATTGGCTCTGAAATAGCGGTTGGCGTCGCCTTGCAGAAAAGTGGTGACGTTGTAGTCATCGTTGGGGGTGACAGCTCCCTGCAAAAACTGTCCAAAATCAGCGCTTGCGACACTGCCAATTCCCGCCCGGCGATCCGCCGTGTTGAGCTGGGTGAAGCTGTAACTGCCGCCGAACCCGATGGTGTGTTTTCCCTTGGTCCATAATGCGTTGCCGGAAGGCTGCAGCCGGTTTTGGAAAACGCCGGTTAGTGATCCCTGTGCGCCGGCCCCAGGACCGATATTCAGAGTGTCACCAATCCCTGACACTTTGCTGTCGCCCAGCACATGAATGATGGAAATCCCGGGAAAGTAACTCGATCCGAAGGTGTCGATCGAGGCACTGGGATAACTTCCCCCCGGGATGCTCGACGGCCCAAAGGCCTGGTCATTGGTGTTGTAGATCTTTTCCCGCAGGAAGCCCAGGGTTTCCTGGGTGCTGAGATTGGATTTGAGCAGATAGGTGTTGTTGATAGAAAAGACCTGAGAGCCAGCGTCCAGCTTCTGCGTGAAACCGGGCACATTGGAGTAGGCGTAAGGTGCGACGGTAGGATCGTGCTGGTAGTAATACTTGAGCGCGAGTGTGTCCTTTGCAGTCGCGTTATAGTCCAGATTCGCGACTGCCTGGTCGCCGGTAAAGTAAGCCGTTCCCGGGATGAAGGCGTTGAAAATATGCGCTGGATCCAGCGTGATGCCGGGTATTGCATTCGGGATGAGCCACTTGCCGGGTTCTCCCTTGATTGCAGGGGAATTGAATAAGGCAAGCGCGACCGGATCGATAGCGCCAGGCACCGAGCCAGAGCCGAAGGAACTATTCGCGATCGAGGCCAGAGCTTGTGGGCTGCGATCGTCCGTCAGACCAACCGGTACATCGAGGAATGAGTCGCCGATCTCGGCATCGCTGACGTGGAGATGTTGATAAGCCAGAAAACCAAAGAGCTTGTCTTTGATGATGGGACCGCCCACGGTCCCGCCAAGGGTATAGCGGTGGAGCTGTGGGTTCTTATCTTCCGCCGGAACCGCCTGGTCCTGGTTGAAGAAGAAGGGAGCGGCGTTGAGCCAGTTTGTCGCACGGTGCAGGTAAAGGTTTCCGTGATAATTATTCGTTCCCGAAGTGGTGCTGAGATCGATGTGTGCACCGCTGGTTGCCCCCTGTTGGGCGTCATACATGGAGGCGTTGACCCGTGCCTCCTGGATAGTCTCCGGAGCAGGCGAGGGAAGCGAGTTGCCGATGGATAGATAGACCGAGGCGCTCGACTGAATCACGCCGCCGCCACCCGTATTTCCCACGCCGGTGCTTGGCGTCACGCGGTCCGAGGCCACCTGGCTGGTGCTTTTGCCATTGAACAAATTGCTGGCATCGACGCCGTTCAGCAGAAAGCTGTTGCTGGTGTCGCGCTCACCGTTGGCCCAGATAGGGGCGTTGCCCAGGCCCGAGTTGACACCCGTGCCACCTGGCAACTCAGCATTGACCCCTGGCGTGAGGATAGCCAACCCGGTGAAGCTGCCGGTGGGCAGCGGGATCGACTCAATCTGCGACCTGTCGAGGATATAGCCGTTGGTGGTATCGACTGCGTTGAGGAGTGGATTGACATCGACCTCCACCGAGTCCGCTACCGTGCCTACGGCCAGCTGCGCCGGGAGCGAGACGGTGCGGTCCGCTTGCACCAGGATGCCCGGATAGCGCGCGTTGGAGAAACCCTCCAGGGTGAACGAGACGGTGTATTTGCCGATGGGGAGATCGTTCAGTTGGTAGCTGCCCTGGGCATTGGTCTTCGCGCTGCGCTCTAGCCCCGTATCTTCCGAGGTGGCCTTCACATTGACACCGGGAACGGCGCTGCCAGCCGGGTCAACGACTGTTCCCGTGATCCCACCCAAAGTCTGTTGAGCCTGCATTGCCAATGGCTGCAACAGGAAAAGTGAGAACAGAAACACGAATGACGAAAGAAGCTTTTTTGAATTCAGATACATCTCGGATGTGCCTCGCATGAAGAGAGAAGCTGGGACCGGACACTAAGTTTTTTCTTTAAGCGACGACGCGGTCGGTGCAACCAGAAAGGTCACGACAGGGTGACAGCCCAAAAAACACAACCGGGAAAGAGGATCTGCGTTGTTAGAGGATAGCCCAAAGTGGATGGCGGAGCCAAGCAAAAATGCGCTTAGACGTAACCATAACTTCTGTGCCGGGCATGGTGCACTCAAACAAGCATGGAAACATGTGCGAAAACAATGCGCCATCCCTCGGGAAGACGGGCCCATGTCTGGCTTTGCCGGCCGCGCGTGACTTGGCCCGCGACATCGCGTTCGAAGGCTACCGTGATGCTGGCAAAGTCCTTGCTGAACGTGACAATCTCGAGCCGTGTGATGGTGCGCGCCAGGTTGGCCGGAGAACGCCCTTTGCGAAACGCTTCGATCTCTTCGATCCCGTAGAGGCTTTCGCTGGGGCCGAAGCGCGCTACATACGGTGAAGCCCAGAACATGCCGATGAGGGTCTCCACGTCGTTCGAAACGAGGGCTTGTTCGTAACGCGGATAGAGTTCGCGCAGCTCAGCTACGGTGGCGGGGTCATTGATAGGCATCGCGCTCAAAATATCTTCCGCGTGGGCAGCACGCATTTGGGCATGGCGGCACAGACCGTGATCATCGGTTCGTTCACCACCTGGCTCATGCGCAGCTTCATCGCGACGCTGCATAGCAAGTAAGCGTGGACGGGTGCAAACGACCACTTGGCGACCAACAGTTCCACCATGCGCTCGGTCGCTGCACGGGCAGCCTGCATTGCGTCGGGAGCAGACTCGACCACGATCCACGCGTCCTGGGGTGCATCCGGGTTGCGTGATTCGGCGGACTCAAGAAAAGGCCCGGATAGTGATTGGTGCCGGTGCACCCGAAAACGCAGAGTCACTTCTGCCGGGCACTCGATGCCGTTAATGCAGACCTCGCCATCGCCTTGCGCGGCGTGCGCGTCTCCAGCAGAAAACAGCGCTCCGGAGTTCAGCACAGGAAGATAAAGCGTGGCGCCGGCACATAGCTCGCGCACGTCCATGTTGCCTCCGAAGGGACCCGGGGGCCGGGTTCGGAACTCGCCATCTTCTGCCGGAGCAACGCCCATCACTCCACAAAACGGACGCAGCGGCACCACGGCCGTTCCCAGCGAACGGCTTACCTCGGGATCCAGTGCCCAGTGGAACAGATACGGATCGCGAAACTGATCCTTGAGGAAACCGAGCCCGGGCATCACGCTCGTCCAGCCCCAGCCCAGGTGCTCCACTTGCAGGATTTCGATCTCCAGTACATCGCCGGGGTGGGCGCCGTCGATGCGGATGGGGCCGGTCAGGGCATGGATTCGGCTCCGGTCGATGGCCAGAAAGTCTTCTACGCTGGAGCTCGGTGTGACCTGGCCGCCGCTGGCGTCGAGGCAGCTCATGTGCACGGTGTCTCCAGAAGAGATCGTCAGCCGTGGTTCGAGTGCACGGTTCCAGCGCGAATGAGTGGGTTCAGCAGTCAACCGGTGTTCGGCCATGGGTTCCTTATATCGCTACGATCATCTGCAGCTCAACCAGGGCATTGCGCGGCAAGGCGCTCACGCCAACGGCGGCGCGCACGTGGCGGCCCAACTCGCCGAACACTTCCAGCAGCAAATCGGAAGCCCCGTTGATGACTGCGGGAGAATCGGGAAATCCCGGAACCGCGTTGACGTAGCCATTCACGCTGACAATCTGCTGTATCTTATCGAGCGATCCCAGCGCATGCTTGAGGACGGAGAGTTGGGTCAAGGCGCAGGCGCGAGCAGCGGCATAGCCCTCGGCCACGCTGCGATCGGCGCCTGCCGTACCGGTGATCACCCCGCTGTCGCCGGTAGAGATCGCACCGGCGAGATAGAGCAGGTTTCCCACAGCTTTTGCGGATTGATAATTGCCACCGGGCGTGGGTGCCGGCGGTAGAACAATCCCGAGTTCCAGCAGCCGTTTCTCAGCACTCATGTGTTCGTAATCTATATCACTTGTTAGTATGTGCCAATGAAACCAGTCCTTGTCGCTCTCCTTGCCGCCGGCACGTTGATGTTTGCCATGCCAACGCACAATCGGCAGGCTCCGACCGACATCGAGGTGGGGACAGGGCAATTCATCTCCTACCAGGATCTGCTTCGTTTCCCCCAGGTCAGCTTCACTACTTCCGGCGACTCTAATTTTCCTTCGCCGGCGCGGGTCAGTGGCGTCCCGCTGGATGTGTTGCGGAGTTCCTTCGATCCGAAAGCGGACATGGTGGTGGCGATATGCGCAGACGGCTATCGCAGCAGCTACCCGGCCGCGTATCTTGCGGCGCACCATCCAGTGTTGGTGCTGAAGGTGAATGGCCAAGCGCAGGATGGCTGGCCGAAAACGCACGACGGTGGTGAGTTGGGTCCCTACGTGGTCTCGAACCCGGATTTTGTTCCCTCGTTCAAAGTGCTTGCGCACAGCGACGAGGCGCAGATTCCTTTCAGGGTCGTTCGCCTTGCGTTCCGCGACGAACGCGAGGTCTTCGGCGCGATTGCGCCGCAGGGCGACTTCGCTTCCGGTTCGCCGGTCATGGACGGGTATTTGATCGCCAGGCAAAACTGTTTTCGTTGTCACAACATCGGCGCTGAGGGTGGCCAGATGGCATCCATCCCGTGGCCGGTGCTGGGCGCTATGGCGAAGACGAGCCCCGAATTCTTTGCCCGCTACGTTCGCAATCCGCAGGCGCTTAATCCGCAGAGCAAAATGGCCGGCAGCCCTGAATATGACGACCAGACGATTGGTGCTCTTCAGGCCTATTTTTCTACCTTTGCTGCAGGAGGGAAATGATGACGATTCGTCTCTCGAAGGCGTCGTTGCTGTTTGCGCTTGGTTTTTATTACACCCTGGTGGTGTTTAACAACACCAACGATTACAACTCCAACCTGACGTTTGTGCGCCACGTTCTGCTGATGGACACGACCTATCCCGGCAACCATGGCATGTGGCGCGCCATTCACTCGCCTGCGATTCCTGTGCTGTTTTTTGTGTCTATTGTTTGCTGGGAGACGTTAACTGGCGTTCTGTTGTGGGTGGGTGGATTCCGCCTGATTACTAATCTGCGAACAAGCGCAACTACGTTCAATCGAGCAAAAAAGCTGGGAGTGGTGGCGCTTACGCTCAGCTTGCTCATGTGGCTGGGTGCGTTTATGAGCGTTGGCAATGAGTGGTTCCTGATGTGGCAATCGAAGCAATGGAGCGGCGAGGTGGCTGCCCAGCACATGTTTGCGGTTGTAGGCGTTCTTTTGCTTTACCTGGTGATGCCAGATGTAGAAGGCCAGGCGTAGCCTGGGACTCTGCCCCACTAACGTCCTCTTCACCCCACACCAGCAGTCTCTCCCGGTTCAGCTCTGCAGCATTGACAACTTTGCCAGAGTCGAAGCCAAAACCTTGACGCCGTTCTCGATCTCTTGCGGAGCAGAATATTCGTCAGGACGATGACTCACCCCACCTCGGCACGGGATAAACACCATCCCAACCGGAGCAATCCGAGCCATGAACAATGAGTCGTGATAGGCGCGGCTGACCATCTTCTTGTAAGCGAGCCCATTTTCCGTCGCAGCTTGCACTGCGGCCTCAATGATGCGCGGTGAGCAAGCAGCGGGCGCATCGGCGTTGATCGGCGTAACCCGCACCTGGACATTTCGCTTAGCAGCCACTCGATTGCAGGCCTGCTCGATTGCCCGTAGCACACCATTCCTACGCTGCTCGTCAGTGTCACGGATATCGACCTCCATGTCCACCCGGCTGGGAATACTGTTCGCTGCTCCAGGAAAGATGTGACACTTGCCCACGGTGCCGCAGGTGTCAATCGCGCCCGTGGCCAGCGCGCTTTGCTCAACCGCGAGCACAATCTCCGCGGCGGCGCAAAAAGCATCCTTGCGGTCAGGCATCAACATGCCTCCGGCGTGGCCTCCTTCGCCTTCGACCGCAATGCGCAATGCTGCCGGCGCGGCTATGCTGGTCACGATACCCGCAGCCAAACCCTCCCGCTCGAGCTGCGGTCCCTGTTCTATATGCAATTCGACGAATCCAGCATAGTAGCCATCCGGCAGGCGCACCTGGTCGAGAGCACCATCGAAGCCGGCGGCCCCGCGCAGTTGGGCCAGCGTGTTGCCCGCTGAATCCTTCAATCGCGTATCCGCGGACGGATCGAGATCGCCGCTCAGCATCCGGCTGCCCAGGCATCCGAGACCAAAACGCGTGGGCTCCTCCGCGGTAAAGAGCAACAGCTCGATGGATCGCTGAGGCGTGAAGCCGCTCTGCTGCAATGAACGAATCGCCTCCAGGCCACCCAGTACACCGACTGTGCCATCGAATTTGCCGGAGTGGGGAATAGCGTCGATGTGAGATCCGGTGCCGATCGCCGCCAACTCGGGCCGGGCACCCGTCCAGCGTGCGAACATGTTGCCGACCGGGTCTTCGCGTACCACCAATCCTGCCGCGCTGCATTGAGACTTGAGCCAGCCCCGTGCCTGCTGGTCTGCTTTGGCAAACACCAACCGGGATATACCAGGCGGCGTGTCGTCGTTAATGGTGGCCAAGGTTTCGAGGTCAGACAGCAGACGATCGCGATCAATGCGCATGGGGATGACGATTCCAGTCTTTGTAGATCAGATATTTTGCTGGGGATTTGCCCAGGGCGCCGAACCACTGCGGGCAGTAAGGCGCCATCCAGATAAAGTCCCCCGTCTGCACCGGATACCAGCTGTTTCCCAGCCGATAGATGCCACCACCTTCCAGCATCAATAGCCCGTGCTCCATCACGTGGATTTCGACCAGGGAAAGTGCAGCGCCAGGCTGATAGGTCATGGTGTTCACCGCGTAGTCCAGGCCGGGTATGGTGGGGAGCAACTGTTTTACTTGTAAATCAGCGTCTCCGGCCAAAGCCTGCGAGACGACTTTGGCTTCGTCTCCAAAATAAGCAGGCGCCGGGGCTTCATCGAGCAGAGAGATCGCGGGCTTCTCAATTACCGCCACGCGGCTTTTTTCCGATGACTTCACGTTATGTTGCTGGTTGGCGGGCACGTGGCCGTATTCGCCGGGACCAAGCTGGCGCGTTTGACCATTGAGGTTCACCGATATGCCGCCTTCGAGCACGTAAAGGAAACGTTGGCCGTAGGCCGGGCCCAGCGAGCCCCCAGGCTCGAACTCCGCCGTGTACTGGGTAAACGCGGCTCCGATGGCAGGTGCCGCGTGTACAATGACGGTTACAGAGTCAAACCCGGGCAGCGGCATGCCTACGAACGTATCCGGAGTCTGCAGCAGGTGGGTGAGTTGGCGATCGCTTCGGGTATGTCCCAGGTTATGCATGGGGAATGCTCTATTCCTTCCAGATGTGACGCAAAAGGGCAAGACCGGCGGCTAAGGCATTCTCCACATCCTGGGGGTGGACCGATTCCTCAGGATGATGGCTTATGCCTCCAGGACTGCGCAGAAAAATCATAGTTGCCGGAACCCGCTCCGCCATAATCATGGCGTCATGGCCGGCACCGCTCACCATGGAGAGCGGTGTTATCCCCAAGCCGCGAATGGCATCGGAAGCCATCGTACACATCGCTGGATCCATGGCCACTGCAGGTTGGTCCATCAGCATGTTACTGGCAACCGTGAGCCCGCGTCGGCTGGCAATCGCCTCAGCCCTGGCGAGCAGGCTATGCACGGCCCGCTGACGAATGGCGTCGTCTGCGTGGCGCACATCCAGGCTGGCACGCAGCTGCCCGGCAACTATATTTCCGGCGCCCGGGTGGGTGCGAAGATCGCCGACCGTTGCCACAAGGCCTGGAGTGTTTAACGCCAGCCGCTCCACCTCGCACACCCACTCCGCCGCGCCCGCTACCGCATCCTTGCGCAGTCGCATCGGGGTGGTCCCGGCGTGACTCGCCCGGCCGGTAAAAGTGATTTCCGCCCGGTTCTGGCCGGCGATCGCCTGCACTACCCCGAGGGAGAGGTCCTCGCTTTCAAGCACGATGCCCTGTTCGATGTGGAACTCCAGGAAGCCGGCCACGTCCTCACTCAACCGGCAGGATGGTATTCTCCGCGGGTCCAATCCGAATGAAGTCAAGGCACCAGCGAGCGAGATGCCGTTGTCATCCTGGAGTATCAGCAGTTCAGGCTCCAGGCGTCCAACCAGCGCCCGGCTGCCAATGAAAGGAAACCGATAGCGTACACCTTCTTCTTCGGAAAAACCGATGAGCTCGATCGAAAACGGCAACCGCTCTCCATTCAAGGCCTCAACCAGCGCCAGCCCCAACATCACGCCCAGCAGGCCATCGAAGGCGCCACCGTTGGGAACGGTGTCAAGGTGGGAGCCGATCATCAGGCAGGTGCCGGTGCTTCCGGCATATCGTCCGCGGAGATTCCCCGCTGCATCGGTCTCGACTGCCATGCCGGCGGCATTCATCCATCCTTGCACCGCGTGCATGCAGTCGCGCATGGCGGGGGAAAGAAACGTACGCTTGATCTGGCCCGGCTCTTCGGTGAATTCGGCGAGATAGCGGCAGCGGGCAATCACTTGGTCCGCCAGCTCTCGCAGGTTATTCGGCATCCTTGTCGATCCTTACCAACTCCTCACCACCAAGTGTAGTGCGTCGCGTCTTCCGAGGACCGGGAGGCAGGTACCTTCACTCTAATCTTCCCTGCGGATACGAGCTGAAATATTGCCGAAGGGCTCATCTGTAGGCACAAAAATCTGGTTAGGATTTGTCTGCCCGAAGCGCGAAAGATCAACCAGCAGGCAGTGTTTGTTCGGCATGGCCAACTCGATGTCGACGATCTCCGGTGTGGCGCCGAGCGCTGCCTGGCCCATGGCATAGAGAGTGTGTTGCACTGACTTGCTGTCGTGTTCAGCAAATGCTCCGATGAGTGCTGCACGTAGGGTGCTGCGCAACTGATCGAATGGGAGCACCGCGGACTTGTATCTCCACAGTGTGCGCATCGAGGTCCCGAATAGGCGGTCCGCTGTTTCCGGCAGGGTCGTGAGCGAATCGCGCAGATATCCTTCGAATCCCGAATTGGCTGTCTTCAGTATGACCAGATTTTCCAGTCCTGAAGTGACCGAAGGCCGACTCCCCTGAACACAGGTAACCGCCGTAGTTTGCGCTTCGCTGCTGCCGCGAATGAATGTAGAGGGATGCGGCTTGCCCTCAACCAGAGCATTTTCCCAGAGAGTGCTCGCAATGTTGATTCCGACGCGCTCGACCTGTGGATTGCGCTTGAGAAAGAAGTCAGCCAGCTCCAGCGCGAAATCCTCGATGCACTCCGCCTTGCTCTCGCGGGCCCGGGAGTACACCGTGTTCTTCATCGTATCGGTGGGCAAAATCGCGCTGTTATCGCCCGCGGTGAAGCAGGTTTCAAAGTCGCCGGAGAGCAGCACCTCGACCTTCCACTCCTTCACCGTGTGCAAAACACCGTCGCGTTTCACCTTCATGACGCGTACGCTGGATTTTCCGTAGGAATTCTCTGCCAGGGCAATCACCGGCTAGCTCCCCCTGTAGGTCGTGTAGCCATTGGGGCTCAGAAGTAACGGTACATGCA
>Ga0210391_10001614_pt1 | contig 20267 bp, 11 predicted proteins | sample IncBWC12OmetaG_FD_160573 | JGI IMG/M metagenome (GOLD analysis project Ga0210391, IMG submission 160573) | Forest soil microbial communities from Barre Woods Harvard Forest LTER site, Petersham, Massachusetts, United States - Inc-BW-C-12-O ...
CAACCTCCCCGACCTAAGGCCGTGCGGGTCGTCATCTGGAGTGCATTGATACTGGTCCTGGCGCTGGTGTTCCTGCTCGTCTGGCACCTCATGGGCGCGAAGAAAGCCGCACCCGCGGCGAAGAAGATCACCGTGACGAGTGCGACGGCCACCAAGGGGAATATCGGCGTCTACCTCGACGCAATCGGTACGGTTACTCCTGTCTATACCGCTTCGATTACCAGCCAGGTGACGGGTCTCGTCGTTGCCGTACACTTTAAGGAGGGTCAGCGGGTAGCGAAGGGCGACCCGTTGGTGGATATCGATCCGCGTCCGTTCCGCGCAACGCTATTACAGGCGCAAGGTGCGCTCGAGCGAGACGAAAATGTGCTCGCGCAGGCGGAGATGGACGTTCTACGCTACCGCGTCGCGTGGGGACGCCGAGCGATTGCAAAGCAAATCCTGGATGACCAGGAAAAGCTCGTGCTGCAGGTCAAGGGCACGGTAAAAAACGACCAGGGCATGGTTGATTTCGACCAGGTTCAGCTCGACTTCTGCCACATCACTGCTCCCATTGCCGGCCGCGTGGGTCTAAGGCTGGTAGACCCCGGCAACGTAGTGCAGTCTGCCGGAACCGTAACCCTCGCAGTCATTACGCAGTTGGAACCTATCACTGTAGTTTTTACGATACCGGAGGACAGCATAGATCAGGTTCAGGTTGGCATGCGTAAAAACGCCAGCCTCACCGTCGATGCCTTCGATCGCACGGCGCAGACGAAGATCGCCAGCGGCAAACTGTTGACGCTCGACAACCAGATCGACACTACGACCGGGACAGTAAAAGGGCGAGCACTTTTCGACAACGAAGATGACGCGCTCTTCCCGAACCAGTTTGTAAACACGCGACTGCTGGTAAATACCCTGCAGGGGGTGACGCTGCTTCCATCATCGGCCATTCAACAAAACGGCCAGGCCTCGTTTGCGTATGTGATTCAAAACAATCTCGTTCAAATGCGCAGCATCAAGCCGGGAGTTACAGAGGGAGGTGTGACCCAGGTCGAAGGCGTCAATCCCGGAGAAGTTGTCGCCACCAGCAGCTTCGATAAGTTGCAGGACAAAGCCGCGGTCAACGTAGTTAACAAGCCAGTCGCGGCCAGTCCGACCGCCAGCAGCACTCCGTGAGTCCATCTCGTCAGTTTATCCTGCGACCGGTAGCCACCTCTTTGCTGATGGCTGCAATCCTATTGGTAGGTCTCGTCAGCTATACCCAACTGCCTGTCTCCGCATTGCCGAACGTCGCCTATCCGACCATCCAGGTGGTCACGTTCTACCCAGGGGCAAGCCCCGACGTGATGGCGACGACAGTAACGGCACCACTGGAGCGCCAGTTCGGCCAAATGCAGGGCTTGAGCCAGATGACCTCCACTAGCTCCGGCGGCACTTCTGTCATTGTGCTGCAGTTTAATCTCACCCTGTCGATCGATGTCGCCGAGGAAGAGGTGCAGGCAGCCATAAACGCGGCGCAGAGTTTGCTGCCATCTATTCTGCCCGCGCCGCCTATCTATAGTAAGACGAATCCAGCCGATGCCCCGGTGCTCACACTGGGCATCACCTCTAGCTCTATCCCCCTTTCCCAGGTCGAGGACCTGGTTGATACCCGGCTTGCGCCAAAGATTTCGCAGCTCAACGGTGTCGGCCTTGTAACTATCAGCGGCGGGCAAAAGCCTGCGGTGCGTATTCAGGCCAACCCAACGGCGCTGTCATCCTACGGCATCAACCTGGAAGACCTGCGCACGGCGCTGACAGCGTCCAGTGTGAATGCCGCCAAGGGGAACTTCGATGGACCGAGCCAGGACTACCAAATCGACGCCAACGATCAGCTGGTCACCAGCGGCGACTATCGGTCCGTTGTAGTTGCGTACCGCAACGGTGCGCCCGTGATGCTGACCGACATCGCGCGCATCGTGAACGGCGTCGAGAACAATAATCAAGCCGCGTGGATGAATCAGACCCCTGCGGTAATCCTGAATGTTCAACGCCAGCCGGGGGCCAACACCATCAGCGTGGTCAATAGCATCAAGCAGCTGATCCCCCAGCTCGAGGCCAACCTGCCCTCCGGTATTCACCTGACCATACTTACCGATCTTACAACCGCCATCAAAGCATCGGTTTCCGACGTTGAGTTCGAGTTGATGCTGACGGTCGGACTCGTCGTGCTGGTTATCTTCATCTTCCTGCGGAGTCTCCCTGCCACCATTATCCCGAGCGTCGCGGTACCGCTGTCGCTGATCGGCACCCTCGCGGCGATGTATGTCCTTGGCTACAGCCTGGACAACTTATCGATGATGGCGCTGACCATCTCCACTGGATTTGTTGTGGACGACGCCATCGTCATGATCGAGAACATCTCGCGTTACATCGAAGCGGGCGAGCTACCTCTGGATGCGGCACTCAAGGGTGCTGAGCAAATCGGCTTCACCATTCTCTCGCTGACCGTGTCACTCATCGCCGTGCTGATTCCGCTGCTATTCATGGGCGGCGTGGTTGGGCTCCTGTTCCGCGAGTTTGCCGTGACACTTGCCGTCACTATCGTCCTTTCGGCGGTGGTCTCCCTTACACTCACTCCCATGATGAGTGCGCGAATCTTGCGGCACGAGCCTAAGGAGCAGCAGGGGCGCATCTCCAGAGCTACCGAGAATGCTTTCGAGCGAATGATCGCGTTCTATGGCCGCACACTGAAGTTTGTCCTTGGATACCAGACGATCATGCTGTTGGTCGCCGCCACGACACTGGTGCTTACGATTTTTCTGTACGTCATGATCCCGAAAGGCTTTTTCCCCGTACAGGACACAGGCGTCATCCAGGGTATCTCTCAAGCACCGGCGGCGATTAGCTCAAAAGCTATGGCCGCCAAGCAGCAGGAGCTTGCGAAAATAATTCTGGAGGATCCGGACGTTGAAAGCCTTTCGTCGTTTATTGGCGCGGACGGCACTAATACCACGACCAACAGCGGCCGCATGTCGATCAATCTGAAGCCGCTCGACCAGCGCAGCCTCAGCGCGTCAGATGTTATCCGCAGGCTCAAACGGAAATTGCGCGCGGTCCAGGGAATCGATCTCTTCATGGAACCTGTGCAGGACATCAGCGTAGACGACCGGGTGAGCCGCACGCAGTACCAATACACGCTCGAGGATTCCAGTGCCGCCGAGCTGAATACCTGGACCAGCCGCTTCCTCGACCAACTGAAGGACTTGCCGGAGCTGGAAGACGTCGCGACCGATCAACAATTGGGAGGGCTGGCAGTAGCTCTGGTGATTGACCGGGTCACGGCCTCGCGCCTGGGCATCGCGCCTTCGACCATCGATAACACTCTGTATGACGCCTTCGGCCAGCGGCAAATCAACACCATGTACACGCAGGTCAACCAGTATCACGTTGTGCTCGAGAGCGAACCGCAATTTCAGAAGGATCCGAACAAGCTGAACCATCTTTACATTCAGTCCAACGCGTCATCCGGCGCGACCGGCGCGGCGGCGACTGCCACTTTTGCGTCTTCGGGAGCATCTTCCGCGGGATCGAATGCGCTGACGACATCCGCACTGTACACTCCGGCGGCAAATACCCTCACTCCTCCCACGAACGCGCTGTTCGCCAGCATCTCCACGGCGACGTCCAGCAAGGGAGCCACCTCGGCCGGCGCTACCAGTTCGGCCTCGAGCAATGCCGTGCCTCTGAGCGCCTTCGCGCATTTCGAGAACACGACGGAGCCGCTCTCGATTACCCATCAGGGGCAATTTCCGGCGGTCACAGTGTCGTTCAATCTCTCATCGAGGGCAGCGCTTGGCACCGCTATTACCGCGGTCAACAAAGTTCAGAAGGAAATGAACATGCCTCCCAGCCTGCAGGCGGGCTTTCAAGGCACGGCAGCAGCCTTTACGACTTCGCTAGCCAGTGAACCTTTGCTCATTCTTGCGGCGCTGGTCACGGTGTACATCGTCCTGGGTGTTTTGTACGAGAGCTTTATCCATCCGATTACGATTCTATCCACGCTACCCTCAGCGGGCGTCGGCGCTTTGCTGGCATTGATTATTTTTCGCCAGGACTTAAGCGTGGTCGCGATCATCGGAATCGTCCTGCTGATAGGTATCGTGAAAAAGAACGGCATCATGATGGTCGACTTCGCGCTGGACGCCGAGCGCAATCGCGGCAAGAACGCGACCGATGCAATTTACGAAGCGTCTCTGCTCCGCTTCCGGCCCATCATGATGACCACCATGGCCGCGTTGCTGGCGGGGTTGCCGCTCGCGCTCGGAACAGGCTTCGGTTCCGAGTTGCGCAGGCCGCTGGGCATCGCGATGGTCGGCGGACTGTTGTTGAGCCAGGCGCTCACGCTTTACACGACGCCCGTCATCTACATCTTCTTTGACAATCTCGCGCATCGCTTTTCGCGCAAATCGAACAAGCCGACAACTGGAGGCGCAGAACCTGCAGGGCCGGCATGAACATCTCCGCACCCTTCATTCACCGCCCGGTCGCGACCACGCTGCTCACGGTGGCTATTTTCCTGGCCGGTGCGACTGCGTTCGAGGTACTGCCGGTAGCGCCTCTGCCGGAGGTCGACTTTCCGACTATTTCCGTCAGCGCAAGCCTGCCGGGAGCCAGCGCCCAGATTATGGCGTCGTCCGTCGCCACCCCCCTCGAGCGGCAGTTCGGTCAGATGGCAGGCGTAACGGAGATGACCTCCGCCAGCACGCTCGGCAGCACCTCAGTCACAATTCAATTTGATCTCAGCCGCGACATTGATGGAGCGGCGCGCGATGTCGAAGCCAGCATCAATGCGGCGCGAACCTATCTGCCCGCCAACCTGCCGGCCAATCCAACCTATCGCAAGGTCAATCCTGCCGATGCGCCGATCATGATCCTGGGTCTTACATCGGACAGATACGGTGCCGCAGTTTTGTATGACACAGCTTCGACCATCGTTGAGCAGAAGTTGTCGCAGATACAAGGTGTCGGACAGGTCAGTGTTGGAGGTGGCGCAGCGCCGTCCGTGCGCGTAGATGCAAATCCCACGCAATTGGCGAGCTACGGACTTACCCTTGGAAATTTGCAATCGGTGCTGAGCCTGCAGAATGCCGACCTGGCAAAAGGGCAGATCTCCGACGGCATCGTGACTGCCGACATCCTTGCCAACGATCAGATCTCGAAAGCATACCAGTACAGACCGCTGATTGTCGGCTATAGCAACGGCGCGGCCGTTCGGCTTTCCGATGTTGCCACGGTGACAGACTCCGTGCAGAACGTCCGGTCGATTGGATATTTGAACGGCAAGCGCGCGATTCCGATCATCATCTTTCGCCAGCCTGGCGCCAATATTATCGCCACGGTCGACGCCATCCGCGCGCAACTTCCGTTCATTCAGGCATCGATTCCACTCGGCATTAATACCACCGTCGTGCTCGATCGCACCTCGACCATCCGCGCCTCTGTCAACGACGTCGAGACGACGCTGCTCATTTCCATCGGCCTTGTGATCCTCGTGGTGTTTGTCTTCCTGGGCGACGGTCGCGCAACGCTGATTCCTGGAGTCGCCGTGCCGGTCTCACTGATCGGTACGTTCGCAGTGATGTATCTGTTCGGATACAGCGTCGACAACCTGTCGCTGATGGCGTTGACCATTTCAACTGGATTTGTGGTCGATGACGCCATCGTGGTGATGGAAAATATCACCCGCCACGTGGAAAACGGCATGAAGCCTTTTGCCGCGGCGCTGAAGGGCGCGCAAGAAATCGGCTTCACTGTCTTGTCTATCAGCATTTCGCTGATCGCCGTCTTTATCCCGCTGCTGTTGATGGGCGGAATCGTTGGCCGTCTCTTCCGAGAATTCGCCATCACTCTCTCGACGGCAATTCTCGTGTCCATGGTTATCTCGCTGACCACCACGCCAACGATGTGCGCCTACCTGTTGAGGAGCCAGCGTAAAGAAAAGCGCGGCCGCATCTTCACAGCTATCGAAAACTCTTTTGACGGAATGTTATCGGTGTACCGCAGCAGCCTTGAGTGGGTGCTGGACAATCCGACTCTCACCCTCGTCGTACTCTTCCTCACCATCGCGCTCAACGTGGTTCTGATCGTCGAGATACAAAAGGGCTTTTTCCCGGTCGAGGACACCGGAGCGATCTCCGGTTCGGTGCAAGGGCCGCAGGATTCATCGTTCCCGGCGATGAACAACGCCATTCAGCAAATCGGCGCCGTGATCAAGAAGGATCCAGACGTTGCGAATGTGATTGCGTTTACCGGCGGCAATGGGGCCACAAATACCGGTTCCCTTTTCGTTGCGCTCAAGCCGCTGTCGGATCGGACTTCCGGTGCGACCCAGATCATCAGCCGCCTGACCCCTCAATTGAGCCACCTGCCGGTGGCTTCCGCGTTCCTCCAAGCCGTGCAGGATCTGCGCATCGGCGGCCGCTCGAGTAACGCGATGTACCAGTACACGATCCAATCCGACAGCGAAAAGGAGCTTTCCAAGTGGGGACCGATCCTGCTGGGCTCGATGAAGCACCTGCCCGGTCTGGAGGCTGTAAGCTCAGACCAGCAGAATGGCGGTCTTGATGAGCTATTGAACTATGACCGCATCACTGCGGCGGAGCTCGGCCTTACCGTACAGTCGCTGGACTCGGGGTTGTACAGCGCGTTCGGCCAATCAGAAGCATCGATCATTTACACGCAGGCAAATCAGTACTACGTGGTGCTCGAAGTTGCTCCTCAGTATTGGCAAAGCCCAGAAGGATTGAAAGACATCTACTTTATTACCTCCAGTGGCAACAACATCCCCCTGATGACGGTAGCCAAGCACCAAACCAATACAACGCCACTGGCGATCAACCACACAGGCTTATTCCCGTCGGTCACCGTGTCCTTTAACCTCGCGACCAATGTGTCCTTGAGCGATGCCACCTCGAGCATCAACCAGATGAAACAGAAGCTAGGTGCGCCTTCGACGCTGCTTGGCTTTTTTGCCGGCACACTGCAGGCCTACCAGCAGTCGCTCAGCACCGAGCCCCTGCTGATTGTGACGGCGCTGCTGGCGGTCTACATCGTTCTCGGTATTTTGTATGAAAGCCTGGTCCATCCACTGACGATCATCTCCACACTGCCCTCGGCGAGCGTAGGCGCGATGCTCGCCTTGATGCTCTTCAATGAGGATCTAAACATTATCTCGATCATCGGCATAGTGCTGCTGATCGGAATCGTAAAGAAGAATGCCATCATGATGATCGACTTCGCTCTTCAGGCCGAGCGCGAGGAGGGAAAGAGCTCACACGACGCGATTTTCGAAGCGTGCATGTTGCGCTTCCGTCCAATCCTGATGACGACAACGGCCGCATTGTTGGGCGCGCTGCCATTAGCGCTGGAAACGGGCATGGGCTATGAACTCCGCCGGCCCCTCGGCATCACGATTGTCGGCGGGTTGATCTTGAGTCAGTTGCTCACGCTCTACACCACGCCAGTCGTTTATTTGGCGTTCGACCGGCTGCGGCTACGGATGCAAGCAAGGCACGAGTTACCTGATCAGTCTGGCCCTGCTCCCACCGCCGCGGAGCCATCAGCGAGTGCATAGGACGATGACTCCTTACCGTCTAAGAGCGACTATCTGTCTGTCGGTAATAGCGTGCCTCCTGACAGGGTGCCTGCTCAGTCCCAAGTACTACGTTCCGTCCACGGAAACTCCTGCGGCATATAAGGAACTCACTCCTGCCGATTTCAAAAATACGGAAGGTTGGAAAGTGGCGCAGCCGAGAGAGAATCAGCTTCGCGGTAAGTGGTGGGAGATTTTCAACGATCCTCAGCTGAATGCGCTGGAAGAGAAGGTAGATGTTTCGAACCAAACCATCGTAGCCGCTGCGTACAACTATTTTGCGGCGCGCGCCCTGGTCATCGAAGCTCGCTCACAGCTTTTCCCCACGGTGACAACCAGCCCTGCCCTTACCAGGGAACGGCTGTCGGCCACCTTATCCCCGAGCGGAATACCTACCTCATCACCTACATTTACTGACTATCTCCTGCCGTTTGATGTTACCTGGCAGCCGGATTTTTTCGGCCGTATCCGGGACACAGTCAGATCTGCGGCTTACGGAGCGCAGGCCAGCGCGGCCGATCTCGAGGAGACCCGTCTCACTATCCAAGTCGATGTTGCTGCAGACTACTTTCAACTTCGCGGACAGGATTCGCTCAAGGAGTTATTGGATACGACGGTCATCGCCTTTCGACTGAGCCTCGATCTCACGAGGGCTCTGTTCGAGACGGGCATCGGCGCGGAGGAAGCTGTGGCGCAAGCCGAAACTCAACTCAAAGCCACAGAAGCGCAGGCTACTGCTCTTGGAATCCAACGGGCGCAGTTTGAACATGCCATCGCGATGCTGATCGGCCAACCGGCGTCGACATTTTCAATTCCGTTCGAACCGCTCAAATCAAGTCCTCCGGCGATTCCTTTCGGCTTTCCCTCCGAGCTTCTTGAGCGGCGTCCCGACATCGCCTCAGCAGAACGCCTGGTTGCTCAGGCCAACGCGCAGATTGGCATTGCGAGAGCAGCATACTTTCCGACGGTCACGTTGAGCGCGGCGGCCGGATTCGAGAGCGTTATGTTCGCGAGTTGGTTCACATGGCCGAGCCGCTTTTTCTCCGCTGGCCCGACGGTCGCGGAAACCATTTTTGACGCTGGATTGCGCCGGGCCACGGTCGAGCAATTCAGAGCCCAGTACGAGGAGACGGTGGCCACCTATAGGCAGACGGTGCTAACGGCTTTTCAACAAGTTGAAGACAACCTCGCGTCGTTGCGGATCCTGTCCGCGGAGATTCAGCAGCAGGACGCGGCGGTCCGAGCGGCGGAAAGAGCCAACGTGCTCGCCCTAGAGCGCTATAAATTAGGACTCGATCCTTACCTTGACGTGATTATCACGCAAACCACACTGCTATCGAACCAGGAAATTGCGGTCACTCTTCGAATCGATCAGATGACGTCCAGCAGCGCGTTGATCGACTCGCTCGGCGGAGGTTGGGACTCCTCGCAGCTTCCATCGCCTGCGCAACTGACCAGCGGAGGACCATACTTCTAATGGCCTCGTAGTAATGCAGGGTACCACTCAATCTGGTTCGCACACTTCCGGACGCCTTCTGCAGGGACAAGCGATCATCTCTCCAGCTCTTGCGATCTATGCCCAGGGAAGAAATGCGCGACGCCAAGGTCGAGGGAAATCCGTTTCTAAACCTTCATTCTGCCGTGTCAGTTCCTTCAACGTGCTCTGGAAGTATTCGACAATCGACAGGAACGTTCGTTCGATGAACCGACGCTTTTCTAAATCCGAAGGGGGACGCTGGAGCTTTGGAATGCGCACCGATGTCCTTGGACCTTCGGGCGCGGAGTAACCCGGGAATTTCGGACGTTCGCGTTCGGTCGGGACGTCTGCGATTCCTGGAAAATTCGGCTTGCGGCTGGGCTTGGCTCGTTTGCCTTTGATCCCCTCCATCAGGCGTTTCTCTGCCGGTTCTTCGTTCAGACCGATGAGATCGATGTAGATAATCGGCTTTAGCAATTTTTCGGCGCTGCATTGGCGAACCAGCACCGGCACAAGTGATCGCTTCAAACCGGCTGGATCGTTGAGTAAATGCAGATGCCCATTCTGAGGCCACGAAGGGCCAACGCGAGCATAGCGGTGAGATCCGTGGGTTAGCCGGATCGGTATTTAGAGCTCCCATAGCTGTGCGGTCGTTCTTCACGCCTGTGTAGTGAGGCAATACCGATGGATTCCAGCAAGACTCTTACAATCGAAAACGTACCTCTAGTGGCAATTTTTCTCGCGTTTACAATATTTCTCGCGATCACCGTGCTTGTCCTCACTCGTCCGGTCTTCGCACAGAACGGCGGCGGCGCGATCGCCGTAAAATCGATCGGCGCCCCCGCACCAGCCATGGCCGCCAACCCGGGCGAATCGTGGGATTTGTCTACGCCTTCGTTCTCCAATGCCGGTCTGGCGCCCGCGCCGGAAGAACCGGCGGAAACTGATTCAGCGCCGATGTACCTGCCGGGGTCTTCTGCGGACCTTGTCGGCCCCTGGATGAATCAACCAATTCCTCCCGGGCCGCTTCAGCCCAACATGTCGGCTGAGCCCCACGGACTCGACGGAGCTATTCGTCCATAAGCGAGTGCCTTTCGATGTGGCCGGTATCGAGGATGGCTCCGCTTGATCCAATCAATCGGACTGCCACGCTAAAAGAGGTACTTCTCAGATGAGCGATGCTATCGAGGCAGGAAAGATCGGAGGCCTGCTCCCGGTCATTTCACGACGCGATTTCATTAAAGGCGTAATCGTCGGCGGCGCGGCCGTCTCGTCGGCGGGGTATCTATTCCGCGCGTCAACGCTGCTCGCGCAGTCCGGTTCCGTTGCAGGACGACTGATTACGATCAACGTCAACGGGCAGCAGCGTCGTGCCGACGTTATGAAGCAGGAGACGCTCGCGTGGACCCTGCGTCACAAGCTGGGGCTTACGGGCACGAAACTGGGATGCGACCGCGCCGAATGCGGCTCGTGCACAGTGCTGATCGACGACGTGCCTCACTACGCATGCTCTGTACTCACGCACACGGTGCGCAATCGAAAAATTCTGACGATCGAAGGGCTGGCGAACGCTGACGGAACTCTGCATCCGGTGCAGCAAGGTGTCGTCGACGAGCAAGGGTTTCAGTGCGCATTCTGCATGCCCGGTTTCATAATGTCGTCGGTGGCGTTTCTCAAGGCGAACCCCAATCCGACCCGAGCCGAGTTGGCCAATGGAGTCTCGGGCAATCTGTGCCGATGCCAGGACTACGACAAGATCCTCACCGCGCTGATGCGCGGGGCAGAAAATATGAGGAACACCAGTCATGCCTGATACTAAAGATGCGACTCCCGCCGCGGCGCCCGCGCGCGAGTACGGCATCGGCCGCAAGCTGATCGGCAAGGATTACGAAACTCCCGACCTGTACGCGAAGGTTACTGGACAGGCGAAGTATGCCGAGGATTATCACGCCGACGGCATGCTGTTCTGCAAATTGCTGCTAAGTCCGATGCCGCATGCACGCGTGCGGAGCATCGACGCACGCGCGGCGCTTGCGATGCCTGGTGTAAGAGCAATTCTCACAGCAGATGATCTCCCACCCCCGGCCGACAGCCTCACCGATAACGGTACGGTTATCAAAGCCAACCCGAAGGCCGAGCGCGCGCTCGCAATGGAGCCTGTCTATCAGGGCGAGCCGATCCTCGCTGTCGCCGCGGTTGACGAACTCACGGCGGCCGATGCGATCGAGAAGATTCAAATTGATCTCGAACCGCTGCCGTTCGTGATCGATCCGCTCGATACCCTGCGGCCAGGCGGGCCGAATCCAAGACTCGACGGGAACATCTGGGTCGTGCCTCCGCCGCCAGCACCCGGAGGGCCGCCAAGTCCGCCGCCGTCTATCGGCGAGCTCAAATGGACAGAGGCGGACTTCGCCAACGCGAAATACGGTCAACTGCCGATGGGCAAGACGCCCAACCAATGGTCGTACGGCGATCTCGACGAGGGCTTCAAGAGTGCCGCGCTTGTGCTCGACGAGACGTTCGTGACGCCCGACACGAGTCATCAGACGCTCGAAACGCGCAGCGCGATGGCGTACTGGCAGAATGGGAAATTTTACGTTTACACAGGCACGCAGAGCACCGCGCAAACCGTGCCAGCCATCGCGCGATGGCTCAATATCGACCGCGGCAAAGTCGTGCTGATCAGCGAATACACCGGCGGCGGCTTTGGCAGCAAAGTCACGGCTGGCATCTCGCTGATCATTCCCGCGCTTCTGTCGAAGAAGGCGAACGCGCCGGTGATGATGCGTATCAGCCGCGAGGAAGAGACCTTCATCGGTCGCGCGCGTCCCAGTCTGATGGGCCGTATGAAAATCGGCTTCTCGAGAGAGGGACGAATCCTCGCGCTCGACATGTTCGTCATTTCTAACAACGGCCCCTACGACGCACAAGGCGACGTCCCTTCATCGGGTCGGATCGTTTCACTTTTGTACCAGCCGCAAGCGATGCGTTGGCGAGGCGCCACAATCCTGACGAACACTCCGCCTCGAAGCGCGCAGAGCTCGCCTGGCGGTCTGCAGGGCATCACGATTATTGAGCCGATCCTCGCCAAGGCGGCGCGCAAGCTCGAACTCGACCAGGTCGCGATCAGGCGCATCAACTGTCCCGAAGGCAAGGCGCCTTTTGGCGGACCGGTAAAGGGTGAGCGGCAGCACGCGACGAGCGCATTTATAAAAGAAGCGCTCGACCGCGGCGCGGAGCAATTCAACTGGTCGCAGCGAGTGGCGCGCACGCCAAAGCGAATCGGTTCCAAGGTGCGCGGCGTCGGCGTCTCGCTGAGTTGTTACGTCGGCGGCACGATCGGCTTCGACGGCCTTCTCATTATAAAGCCGGACGGCCGCGTCACCTTCCAGTCGGGGATCGGCAACCTGGGAACTGAATCGGTTATCGACGTCCACCGCGCCGGCGCGGAAGTTCTCGGCGTGCCATGGGAGAAGTGCGACGTCGTCTGGGGCAACACCGCCAACAACCTTCCATTCACCTGCATCTCCGGCGGCAGCCAGACGACGCACGCGATGACGCGCGCCGCGTACGCCACGGCGATGGATGCGAGGAAGAAGCTGCAAGAGATCGCAGCGAAGAGTCTCGGCGGCGCGCCCGAGGACTATGAGGTCGCCAACGAGCGCGTCTTGCGCAAGGGCGACGGCCGCGGCATGACGCTGGCGCAGGCCGCTCAACGCGCGATTCAACTGGGCGGCATCTATGACGGCCACCAAGCAGCGCCCGATCTGCACAAATTGACGAAGGCGTCTGTGGCTGCGGTGGCGGGGCAGGGTCTTGTCGCGGCTTCGAAAGATAACTACCCGCGCGACGGGCAGACGTTCTCCTACGTCGCGAGCTTCGCCGAAGTCGAAGTCGACGTTGAGACCGGCAAGTATGACATCGTGGATTTTCTCGCATACGCCGACGTCGGCTCGGTGATTCATCCGCGTGCGCTCGGCGGCCAGGTGCTGGGCCGCTCGACGCTTGGGATGGGCCATGCCATCGGCCAGAAGTGGGTGTTCGACCCCCACTACGGCGCGATGCTTTCGACGCGTTTCTACCAAAACAAACCGCCGACGATTCTCGATGTGCCGGTGAACATGCAATGGGCCGCGCTCGATATTCCTGATCCCGAAACTCCCGTGGGCGCGCGCGGCGTGGGCGAGCCTCCCGTTGGCGGCGGATGCGCGTCGATCCTGAATGCGCTCACGGATGCGCTCGGAGACGAAATCTTCAGGCGTGCACCGGTCAACCTCGACACCATCCTGACTTCGCTCGAAGCCGGCCGGCCGATGCAGGATCCGTTGACGGCGCACATTTAGAGGAAACAGTTATGGCTGTGATTCGAGATGTCATGCCCTCGTTCGAGCTACTTCAGCCAACCTCGATAGCCGAGGCGCAGACCCTGCTCGAACAGAACGGTACTGACGGCTGGGTGCTCGCCGGAGGGCTGGACAGCTTCGACTGGCTCAAGGATCGCATCAAGCGACCAAAGACAGTGATCGATTTAAGCGGCATCGACGAGCTCAGAGGAGTTCGCACCACCGAGAACGGAAACGGAATCGAAATAGGAGCGATGACGACGCTCACGGAAGTCGCGCAGCATCCTGTCATTCGAGAGAAGTACTCTTTACTGGCGCAGGCCGCGGAGGTGGTAGCTTCACCGCAGATTCGCAATCAAGGCACCCTCGGCGGCAACGTGTCGCAGGATGCGCGATGCTGGTACTACCGCGCAGGCTGGCCCTGCTATCGCGCAGGCGGAAACATCTGCTATGCCGACACGCCTGAAGGCCGCAATCGCGAGCATGCGATTCTGCACGCGGAGCGATGCGTCGCGGTGAATCCATCCGACACGGCGCCGGCTCTGATCGCGCTCGACGCGAAGTTCGTAATCATCACGCACAAAGGCGAACGCGTCGTCGATGCGGAAGACTATTTCATCGGTCCCAATATCGACATCACGCGGCTGCACATCCTGGAGCCCGGCGATTTGTTGACGACTATTCGAATTCCGTCCACCTGGGGTGGCGCGCGATTCTATTTTGAAAAAGTGCGCGACCGAAACGTGTGGGACTTTCCGCTACTGAACGTCGCATCGGCCATGACGGTTTCCGGCGGCAGAATCAAGCAAATCCGCATCGCGGTGAATGCTGCCGCCGCGCGTCCGCTGCGTTTAAAGGATGTCGAAAGTGCAGTGCGTGGCATGCCCCCGAACGCTGACACCGGGGAGCTGGCCGGGAAGCTGGCCGTCGAAGGGGCGGTCCCGTTGCAATTCAACGCCTACAAGATTCCGCTGATGAGAAACCTCGTGAAGCGCGCCATTGGCGGAGTGGAGCAAGCGACATGGGTTTCCTAGAGTGGGCGATTGACCCGTGGGGACTAAGAGTTCCCATTCACATCGCGTGGTTCCTGATATGGGTGTCGGCCATTGCAGGGCTGGCCTTCTTCATGGTTCACGCGACCTACGTTCGATACTTCGCCAAGCCGCGGCAGTTTGCGCCAGAAACTCCGCCTATAGCCCCATCCGAAATACCTGCACGCGTGCCGAGGCATTCGCAGGTGGCGCGAGCGTTCCACTGGATCATGGCAGCCTCGATGCTGACGCTGCTGTTTACCGCTTTCCTTCCCAAGGTTGGCGTGCAGTTTAACTGGGTAACCTATCACTGGATCGCGGGCACTGTGCTGACCGTGTCGGTCCTCTTCCATATCTTTAACGCGTCGTTCTGGCTGGATTTCTGGTCGATTTGGCCCGACAGGATCGACATGACCGATGCCTACAATAGAGTTCTGCGATCTGTAGGACGTCCTGCGCCGCTGCCGCGCAAGTTCGCCAAGTACCCGCTCGAGAACAAACTCTACCATGGCGCCATCATGGTGGCGGGCCTCGCCGCGATCGCGACTGGCGTGTTCATGATGTTCCGCGTGCGCACGATCTTTTTCACGCGCAACCCGTACCTCTTCAGCGACATGACCTGGGGTATGATCTACGTCCTGCACGGACTGGCAGGCGTGGGACTGATCGCATTGATCATGGTGCACATCTACTTCGGCATCCGCCCGGAGAAGCAACCGATAACCAAGTCGATGATCTTCGGCTGGATGAGCCGCGAGTTCTATCTTGAAGAGCACGATCCCAAGCGATGGGTGGTTAGTCCTGCGGATGCAGCGCCGGCGCTCGAAGGATCGAAGAGGACTAAGTGATGGCAGCGGCAATCTTTGAGCACTGCAACGCCGTCGAAGAGTGCTACGAGTTTATGTTGGCGTACGCCGCGCAAGGACGTGCGAGCGATCAGGATAGCAAGCCGGGCGCGCAGATTCGCGAATTTCTACAGCGCGCCGCGACAGCCATCGCGGCACTGCCAGAAGAGTGTTCGAAGCTTGTAAAAGAAAAGAATCTTGAGCCGGCCGAAAAGTATCGCGCATTCTTCACGGTACTCGTTCGCGACGCGCGCGACTCGCTGGCAGCAATCGATCTGGTGCTGGCTCAGCCCTCCATCAGTTCGCAGCTAGTCGACAATCTCAACGCGTCCATGCATATCCGAGCCTTGCTAACGGACCTGTTCCTGTTGACTGACATCCTAGGGTCGCAACTCACACTCGCGCCAATCCGCTAGCAACTCCTGTTCGTAAATTCTAAAATTGAAATTCCCACCAAGAACGGCTGAGAGACACTTATGTCTGATTCAGAAAACAAACCGGCAACGATCTTCACCGATCCGAACGCATACACGGACTTGCAGGCCTGGCATAGTGTCGCCGCGCGGCTGCGAAAAGAAGATCCGGTCTGCAGAATCGAAGTTCCACGGGTTGAGCCATTCTGGGCGGTCACCAGGCATGCCGATGGATTCCCGAGGGGTTCGGGGCCGATGCCGTGATTGGCACGGGTGATCAAGACGTCAGGCTACCGGTGCGCGCCGACGGCCCGTCTGTCTTCGCTGGCGGTATACGCGGGGACGCTTCTGAGCGGCGTCTCTGTCGGTACAGGTTGACGATCAGTCAAGTAGCGGATCGCCGTGTAGAAAACCGGCGTCAGGAACACTCCGAAGAACGTCACGCCGATCATGCCGAAGAAAACCACTGTGCCCAGGGCCTGTCGCATTTCCGCGCCGGCCCCGGTCGCGATGATCAGCGGAATCACGCCGAAGATGAACGCGAAGCTCGTCATGAGGATCGGCCTCAGTCGCAGGCGGGCAGCTTCGATCGCGGCGTCGGCCGCCTTCATCGAAGGGTTATGCTCCTGCTGCTGCTTGGCGAACTCGACGATCAGCACCGCGTTCTTCACGCTCATTCCAGCCAGCACCACAAAGCCGATCTGGGTGAAAATGTTGTTGTCCATGTGCCGGGCCCAGACTGCGATAATGCCGCACAGTAGGCACATCGGAACGATCAGGATGATCGCCGTCGAGAGCGCAAAGCTTTCGTATTCCGCCGAGTGAGTGAGCCACACGAACAGGATGCAGAGCGGGAATATAAGGAACGCCAGGCCGCTAGCGGCCTTCTCCTGGAAGGCCAGATCCGTCCACTCATAGTTGTATTGGCTGGGAAGCTGCGCGTCGGCCACATCTTCCAGAGCTGCGAGGGCTTGGCCGCTGCTGTAGCCGGGCGCGGCGGCGCCGATGATATCGGCTGAGGTGTACAAATCGTATCTCTGCAAGCGGTCCGGCCCTACTATGTCCTTCAGCTCGGATATCGCACCCAATGGAACCATCTGGCCGGCGAGATTGCGGGTCTTGAGCTGGGCCACCTCTGCGACGGTGGCGCGGAACGGCGCGTCGGCCTGCGCCATCACGTGCCACGTGCGCCCCAGATAGTTGAAATCGTTGATGTAAAATCCGCCGAGGTAGACTTGCAGCGCCGTGAAGACGTCCGTGACCTCGACGTTCTGCTGCTTGGCCTTGACGCGATCGACGTTGACGTAAACCTGCGGGACGCTGGCGCGGAAGGTGGAGAACAATCTGCCCAGCTCGGGGCGACTGTGGGCCGCGTCGATTACATGTTGAGTCGCTGCCTGAAGCTGCGGCGGCGTCGCAGTGCCGGAACGGTCCTCAACCTGCATTGTGAAACCGCCTGCGTTTCCAATCCCACTGACTGCCGGCGGCATCAGCACTATGGCCTGGCCTCCCTCCACCTTGCTGAATTGCTGCCTGAGCCGCTTTGCGATCGCGTCAGCAGTCAGATCGGTTTTGCCGGCGCGTTCAGCGAACGGCGTCAGGTGTACGAACAACAGCCCGGCTGCGGATGAGTTGGCGCCAGTCAGGATGGAGAAACCGGAAACCGCGAACGCGTCCCGAATCCCTTTGGTCTTAAATGCCAGGTTAGCCAGTTGCGTCATCACACCATCGGTCCGCTCGATCGACGACGCGTCCGGCATCTGAACGTTCGCGATGAGATAGCCCTGGTCCTGCGTCGGGATGAAACCGGTAGGCACGATTCTGAACATGCCGTAAGCCAGATAAACCAATCCCACGTAAACGATCAGAGTGATGACTCCATAACGGACTACGTAGTGCAGCGACTTGATGTACCACTGGTTGGTCAGATCGAAGCCCTTGTTGAACAGCCGGAAAAACCAGCCAAGCGCGAGGTCGAGCCCCTTCGTAAGCCAGTCCTGTTTGGCGCCGTGGGGCCTCAGCAGCAGCGCCGACAGGGCAGGACTGAGAGTCAGCGAGATGAAAGCCGAGAGCAGAGTCGAGAACGCAATCGTCAGCGCGAACTGCTGATAGAACCGCCCGGTGATACCCGGAATGAAGGCGACTGGAATAAATACGGCCGAGAGGCCGAAAGCGATCGCGATGACGGCGGGCGTAACCTCGTCCATCGCCTTGAACGCCGCATCGCGCGGGCTAGCTCCCTCGTCGAGCCAACGCTGCACGTTCTCGACCACGACGATCGCGTCGTCCACTACGATTCCAATTGCTAGCACCAGACCGAAAAGCGTCAGCATGTTCAGCGAGAATCCAACCAGCCACATGGCCGCAAACGTGCCGACCAATGAAACCGGGATGGCCAGAATCGGCACCAGCGAAGCCCGCCAGCTCTGCAGGAACACAAGCACCACCAGCGCCACCAGGCTGATGGCTATAAGCAACGTATGGATCAGGTCCGTGATGCTTTCGCGAACAAAGGGCGTGGTGTCATGTGCGACGGCGTAATCCTCACCTGGAGGAAAGTGCTTCTTGAGCTCCTTCATCTTGGCGTAGATGACGTTGGCAGTGTCGATCGCATTGGTGCCCGGTAGCTGGAAAACGGCCAACGCGACCGAAGGGTGCCCGTTGTAGTCAACGGTCGTGCCGTAGTCCGCGGCCCCGAGCTCGACGCGGCCTATTTCCTTCAAGCGCGTGATGCGGCCGTCGGCGCCCACCTTGACGACAATGTCGCCGAACTCGGATGGATCGGTGAGCCGGCCCTGCGCATTCAACGTGTACTGGAATGCGGAGCTCTCCTTGGGCAGCGGCGGCCCGCCGACGACTCCTGCAGCGACCTGGATATTTTGCTCTCTGACCGCATTGACGACGTCACCGGCGGTCATGCTTCGCGCCGCCATCTCGTCTGGATTGAGCCACAGCCGCATCGAATAGTCGCGCACGCCGAACAGATTGATGTCGCCGACGCCCGGCAGCCGGGCGATCTGATCCTTCACCTGCAGGGTCACGTAGTTGCTGAGGAACAACGCGTCGTGCGACGCGTCGGGCGAGAAGAAAGCGATCGCCAGGGTTATGTCCGGCGAAGCCTTCTTCACGATGATCCCCTCCTGCTGCACCTCTGGTGGAAGCTGCGGCTGTGCGATCGCAACCCGGTTTTGCACCTGCACCTGGGCGACGTCCAGGTTGGTGCCGACCTTGAACGTCACCGTCAGGTTCAGGTTCCCGGTGTTGGTCGACTGGCTGGACATGTAGAGCATGTTCTCGACGCCGTTGATCTGTTCTTCGATCGGCGTGGCAACTGTCTTCGCGACGGTTTCCGCATTGGCGCCGGGGTAGGTAGCGCTGACGGTGACGGTCGGCGGCGCGATCTGCGGATATTGGGCGATTGGCAGCGTGAACACCGCGATCGAGCCGGCGATGATTGCGACTAGCGACAGGACGATCGCGAAGACCGGACGGTCAATAAAGAAGTGCGCGATCTTCATTGGCGCACCTTCGAGGAAGGTCGCAAATCTGACTGAGCTGCCGTCCGCATGTCGGGAATCGTCTCCGCGATCGGCGCGCTCGCGGTGTCGCTCTCCAGTGCGTCCAGCGATTGGGTAGGAACCGGCACCTCGTGGGGGATGACCTTCGCGCCGGACTGCGCAAACTGCATTCCGTTGATGATCACCCTGTCGCCCGGCTTCAGGCCGTCAGTGATCGATCGCAGAGTGCCGAACAGCGCGCCCAACTTGACTGGCCGCTGCTGGACGACGTTGTTGGCTCCGACGATCAGAAGGTAGCGCGTGCTCTGGTCGGCGTTCACCGCCGCATCCGGGATCAGCAGTGCCTGGTAACGTCCGCTGGCGGGGATGCGCGTGAGGGCGAAGAGCCCCGGCGTCAGTATCGTCGTCGGGTTGCCGATCACGCAGCGGATCTGTTGCGTTCCGGTATTCACGTCAACCTGGTTGTCAACGAAGTCGATTACGCCCTGATGCGGAAAATTCGTCTCATTTTCCAGTTGCAGAGAACAGGCAATGTTAGCTCCTGCGACGTTGCCCTTCTTCTCCTTCAGTGCCTGCTCCTGGTAAAGCAGGGCCGCGCTTTCGGGAACGTCGATGTAGCTGTAGAGCGGATCGATCGAGACGATGGTGGTCAGGGTCGTGGCTTGTCCCTGGCCGCCGTTGACCAGGTTCCCGACCGTCACGTTCATCCGGCTCACGCGGCCAGTTATGGGGGCCCGCACTTCAGTCCATTCCAGATTGAGCCGCGAGGTCTCGAGCGCCGCCTCGGCCGCATCCAGCGATGCCGCCGCCTCTCCGTAGGATGCTTTGGTAGAGTCGAAATCTGACGGTGCAATGACCTGGGCCTTAATCAGCTCGACGGAACGGGCGAAGTCAGCCTTCGCTTTGATCGCTGTCGCCCTGGCCTGCGCTACCGCGGCTTGCTTGTTGTCGAGATCAGCCTGGAACGGGCGCGGATCGATCTTGAACAGCAACTCGCCCGCATGAACAATCGCACCCTCCTG
>Ga0210391_10001616_pt1 | contig 20247 bp, 32 predicted proteins | sample IncBWC12OmetaG_FD_160573 | JGI IMG/M metagenome (GOLD analysis project Ga0210391, IMG submission 160573) | Forest soil microbial communities from Barre Woods Harvard Forest LTER site, Petersham, Massachusetts, United States - Inc-BW-C-12-O ...
GACGCGTGTGAACACCCGGACAGCGCATATCTCGTCAACGACGTTCTCGTTTCCGACTTTTGCACCCCGTCGTACTGGGAGCGTTCAGCGCCGAGCACCGAACGCCGGAGCCTCACCGGAGCGCTCGAGCAATCGTTTCAAGTGCTGCCGGGCGGGCACCTCAGCTGGTACGATCCGGCGACGAACAGCTGGTGGCTGCGGCGTCACGCCGACGGCACGCTCAGCGACATCAAGGTGGGGGTCGCGGATCCACGCCGCGGGACCGTGCGGGAGTTCATCAGCGGGCACGTGCCGCACCTCGAATCCACGAAGATGACGCTGGAGGCATTCGAGGCGCGCATCGGGGTGCCGCGCCAGCGCGCGTTTCGCGCGTCGCAATCGCGCGCGTATTGGCTTCGCGCGTCCGTGGAGAATCTGCAGCGGGACGACGCGCTTCGCGCCGTCCTCGGCGCCGCGCGCTCGCCGCGCGACGTATCGAACGGGCGCCAGGCGCTCTCCTCGCTGCTGCGCCGTTCCCTGGGTGCTTCGGGCATGGGAGAGGCCGAGTCGCGTCGTGTTCCGGACGCGCCCGGCGCCACCGACATCGACGATCAGACGATCGTCGTCGACGAATCGGTCTTCGAAAAAGACGCAGCTCTTCGCGCCGAGAGCCGGTCGCCCAACGAAGGCGGACGTCCTTATGGTGCCGACCGCCAGACGCAGCGGATCGGCTCGAACATGCAGTACGAGCCGTCCCCGCGGCGCGAGGAATCGAATCGGTACGCCGTTCCACCGGCTCCCGCGCCGCGCGGTCATGTGGAGAACGAGCCGACGCGACACGAAGCCGCGCGGGCACGCACGGTGCCGCCGCCGCTTCCCGGCGAAGGGCCGATCGCACATCTCGCGGTCGATCCGTCGGCGAGCCCGACGATGGCTTCCGCCGCGCCGGCGGATCTGCGGGCCTCGGCGGGCACGGTGGCGACCGTGACCATTCCCTACGCCGGAGCGCCGGGCCCGGCGGTCACCGTGCCGCCGTCCGTCCCTGCCAGCGCGTCGTTGCCTCCCGCAGCGACGTTGCCCCTGAGCGCGTCGTTGCCTCTGGGTGCGTCGGGACGACCGACCGCCGTCTCGGTGCGACCGAGCCAACTGCCGGTCGGCACGGGTTCGCGCGCCGCGCTCTACGGCCTCGGCTCGGTCGTGGCGGCAGCGGCGATCATCGGCGCCATCTTCATTCGCACGGGCACTCCGCAGGCGGGCGAAGCCCCGGCCGCGGCGGCGCGCGCGCCGGAACCGGCGAATACGGTGGCTTCTCCGCCGTCCGTTGTGGCGAACACCGTAGCGGCAGCAAACGCCCCGCCGTCCATCGGAGCGCCGACCGCGGCCGCAACGCCTCCCGCCGCCGCCGTGGTGACCGCCACGGCGCCGGCGATCGTCACGCCACCCGGCACCGACGTCGCGCCCCCGCGATCCTCGCGCATCGTTCCCGCGCCGCCCGCCTTACCGGCGCCGGCCGTCGCGCCCCCTCCGGCGGCCACCGCCAAGAACGCAATGGCTGCGACCAACGCAGCGCCGGCGCCGTCCGGTCCCGCCACCGTCGCGTCCCACGGCGCCACGAGCGCTCCGCCCATCGACAGCCTCGTCGACGACCGCAGGTGATCTCCTTGTTTGCGCGCACTTTTCGATGCGGGTGGATCCGGCCCACGTGTCTCCTCGCCCGGCCCTTCGCAGGCGCCGGGGCGCTCGTCGTCGCATGCGTCGGCGTATGCGTGATACCCGCCGAGGCGCGCGCCGATACCGGCGACGTCGTCGCGGCGGAAGCGCTCTTCCGCAGCGGCAAGGACTTGCTCGCCGCGAAGGACTACGCGCACGCCTGTCCCAAGCTGGCGGAGAGTTTTCGACTGGACCCTGCCACGGGCACCCTCCTCGCGCTTGCGATTTGCCACGAGCGCGACGGCAAGCTCGCGAGCGCATGGGGCGAATACTCCGACGTGGCATCGCGCTCGAAAGCCGAGGGTCGGACCGACCGCGAAGTCGCCGCGCGGAGCAAAGTCGAAGAGCTCCAAAGCCAGCTGTCAACGCTGACGATCGTCGTGCCCGACGCCGCGCAGGTGCCGGGCCTCGAGGTCAAAAGGGGCGGCACGGCGATCGTGCCCGCATGGTTCGGCACGCCGGTCCCCGTCAACGGAGGCCCCGTCTCGATCGACGCCACGGCGCCGGGCAAGAAGCCTCGCCACGGGGAGATCACGCTCGCACCGAACGGCGACCGCCAGTCAGTCACGATCGATCCGCTCGAGGACGCGACGGCCCCCGCAGTGGCGGTCGTCCCCGTCCCCGCGACCACGGCCGCAACCGTACCGACGGCCACTGCGACGACCGCACCGGCCGCGCCAGCAGCGCCGGCTGCCACGTCGGCTCCGCGATCCGTCACCGACGGCGGCAAAAGCGAACCGACTCCGGATCGGCCCGCGCTGAGCCCCCTGCAGGTCACCGGGCTTTTCGCGGGCGCGGTCGGCGTGGTGGGTCTGGGTCTCGGGACGTTCTTCGCCGTGCAGGCCTCGAACAAGAACAACGACTCGCAGGGCGAGTGCGACGGCGACACCTGCACGGAGACCGGCGCCAAAGACCGGAAGGACGCACTCACCGACGGCAACATCGCCACCGGGATGTTCATCGGGGGCGGCGTCCTGACCGCGGCCGGCGTTGCGTTCGTCATCTGGGGCGCCCATCGATCGCAGGAAACCGCGCCCTCCCCGACTACGTCGCTGCGCTTCGTGCCGACCGGCGGGCCGCACGGCTTCGGCGCGATGCTCCAGGGCAACTTCTGACACGCCATGCAATCGCGAACAGGAAGCTTGTTGGGAATCGCCGGCGCCGTCGCACGCGTTACGGCGTTCGCGGCGCTGTCTGCCGGGTGCAACGCAGTGCTGGGGATCCACGCCGCCGATAGCGACGACTGGGACGGCGCAGTCGCCATCTCGGGCGACTTCAGCGGAAGCCTCACCGGCACCTCGGGGACGTCCGGCTCCGCGGCCGGTATCTTCACGGCGCCGATCCCGTCCGTCGACGGCGGCCCTCCGCCTCCGCCTGCCGACGCGGGAACCACGACCCACTCGTGGGCGAGTTGGCCCATGCCCAATCCGCCCTCGACCGGATTGCCGAACCCCCAGAGCTACACGATAAGCCCGAACGGTCTCGTGCAAGACAACGTCACGGGGCTCATTTGGCAACAGAACGTCGCCGATCAAACGTATGACTGGGACGACGCTCATTCGTATTGCGCGTCGCTCTCGCTCCAGGGGGGCGGGTGGCGCCTTCCCTCGCGCATCGAGCTGATGTCGCTCGTCGACTTCACGCAACTGCCCACGATCGACGGCAACACATTCCCGAACACGCCGATGGACGGCTTCTGGAGCGGCTCGCTCCTCGCCGGCGATTCCTCCACGGCGTGGACCGTCTTCTTCTCTTTCACCGTGACGCCCGCGTTCGACAATCCGATCACCATGCTCTTCCACGTTCGGTGCGTGCGCTGAACGCGGTTCGCCGGCCTGCATCGCGAGGATTCATGCCCTCCAATCTCCTTCGCCGCGTTCGCCACTTTGGCGCCCGCGGTCGCTCCCGCCCGATCGCCACCCTCGGTGTCGTCGCGGTCCTGATGACCGTGCCGGCGCGGCTCGGCCGGGCCAACGCGCCCGAAGGCCAGTACAACGTCATCGAGAACACCGTCGTCGACACGAGGACATCGCTCAACTGGTCGCAATCGCTCGCGACATCGAAGTTCGCCTGGAACGACGCGGTCACGTATTGCTCTATGCTTCCGCTCCAGGGCGGCGGCTGGCGTCTTCCGAGCCAGAACGAGCTGCAGACGCTGGTGGACGAGACGCGCGCCCACCCGGCGATCGATCCGACGGCCTTCCCGAGCACGCCCAGCGACTTCTTCTGGACGTCGTCGCCCGTTCCGAGCTTCCCCCAATATGCATGGGCCATCTCGTTCGACTCCGGTGTGACCACCCTGCTCACCGAGACGGCAACGGCGTGGGTCCGCTGCGTCCGGCCGTGAAAACCCGGCATGCGGCGCATGGTGCGAGGCTGCGGACGATGGCGGTGACCTTCGCGATCGCCTCCGCGGCCGGGTGGGGCTGCGGCAATGCGCCGAAGTACAGCGTCCCCGCCGGCCCCATGGTCACGAAAGCCACCGTGACGACGACGAACGCGATAGCCGGAGCGACGGTGTCGCCGGGATCCGCCGCGTCGCAGCTATGCGTGCTGTCCTCGCTTCAGGGCGCCTTCCTCGATTACGCGGCGTTCACGATGGCGCCACTCGAAGCCGGCGTCGACCCGGCGTCCGGCGAGGGCGTCGACGACGAGGCCAACAACGACGGGGCGGCCGACGACGCGACGGTGGATCCCTCCGACGGCGAAGACGCGGGGGGCGACGCGACCTTGTCCCTGTCCGTCGCGACGGACGTGTCTCTCTACGTCGACGCGACGGGGAGCTGGGCCCTCTCCGCGCAAGGCGACGTTGCCGCCAGCACCGGGTGCGTTCCGTGGTCGGCGTTCGCGGGGGTGCCTTCGCCGGCGTATTCGCAATACGAGAACGGCGGGATCTCCGCGGACGGAGGCCCTTTCGCCGCGACCGACGTCGCCGGCCAGACCGACTGCTTCCTCAGCAACTTGCAAGGGGACTACTCGGACCTCGGAAACGGCGCGATCGTCAACGCGGGCGGTCTCACCGTCGCCAACCCGGCGGGAATGCCCACCTGGGCCGCGGCTATTTGCTTCGACGCCGGCTCGCCCGTCGCGTTCACGGATTTCACGGTCGACGCGCGCGGCACGCCCGCGTTCACGACGCTACCTTCCGCCGAGCAAGCGATCTGCGGCATCGTCGCGGTGTCCGCGATGAACGCCCCGAACTCGAGCATCGCGATCAGCGGGAATATCGCCCTCGGCAACCAATCGCTGACGACGATTCGGTGCTTTTATTACGAGTGAGTGGGGTGACCGACGGGGTTTGAACCCGCGACAGCTGGAGCCACAAGGCATAATCCGGCTAGAGAGATCAATGAGTTATGCGTATCTGAAACACCCCAAGACTGGCCGAAACCGCGGGACACGACCAAATATCTAGGTTCCGGACCTAGAAAGAGCGCGCCGCCTCCACTGCGCGTTTTTACGGAGATCGCGGGCGCCCTAGCCGTCCGACGGAGCAACGTTCTTGAGGAGCGCGCGGCCGCTCGTTTGGGGGTCGCGTGAGCCGCCCCCACAGCGACGGGTTTGCCCGCGAGTTCGATGCGCGCGCGCTGCTGGCCGGCCCACGCCAAAGAATCCGTTCCACGGCTGATCGCTTCTGGGCGCGCCTCAACAAAAATGCGTCGCCTCCCGCGCATCGTCCCGAACTGGGTCCGTGCTGGCTGTGGACGGGCAGCGTCTATCACGAGGGATATGGGCGGCTGACGTGGTGCGGCGTCGACGTTCAGGCCCACCGCGTCGCGTACTCGTTGGAGCATGGCGCTATCCAGGCCGGCGTCGTCGTTAGGCACCATTGCGACACGCCCGCGTGCTGCCGTCCGAGCCATCTCGTTCTCGGGACAATCGCCCAAAATAACGAAGACGCGCGCGAGCGCGGTCGGGCCCGCGTCGATCAGCTGTATGCGCACCATGAGGCATCGCGTGGGTCAGGGAACGTCAACGCGAAGCTGAACGACGCACTCGTTGCCCAACTCCGTCGCGCGTATGCGGCCGGAGAGACCTGCAAAAGCATCGTCGACCGCACCGGGCTTTCCGTCGGGACCGTGCATCCGATGTTGAAAGGCCGAACTTGGGCGCACGTTCCCATGCCGTTCGCTGGCCGCCAAGAGCACGCAACCGACGCTCGCGCGCGCCGCCAAAGCGAGGCTCCCGCCGCTCCCGCGGCCCAGGTGTCCCGATGACCCGCCGCTCCGCCGAGAAGCGCGACCGCTCCGAGCTCATCGAGGCGCTTCGTCGACTCCGCGACCCGGGTGGCGACGGCAAGACCCGCGTGTCGCACGGCTTCTCCGGTCAGCCCATGCGGTGCGGGACATGCCGCCTGCCGACCGTTGACCAGCCGAAAGGCGTGACCGTGCCCGAGGGGCCGCGGTGCGCGTGCGGGGTGACGCTGTGACGGCGCTGTATTTAGCCGGTGCATCGAAGGAGCTTCCGCTCTGCGAGACCCTCCGGGACCGCCTGACCGCGGCCGGTCACACCGTCACCCGAAACTGGATGGCCGACGTCCGTGCAAACGAGCACCGTCCTGACTCGGACATCTCGAAAGCCGAGCGCGCGGCATTCGCCAGGGCCGACCTCGAGGGCGTGGCTGCCTGCAACGTCTTCTGGCTCGTGACGCCTGAAGGATCGAGCATCGGCGCGTGGGTCGAGCTCGGGTACGCGCTGCGCCGGGCGGAAGAGTCGAAGTTCAATCCGGTCATCGTTGTATCCGGGCCCTGGCGGTCCATTTTCGGAGACCTCGCCGATTACGCGTTCGCGACGCACGAGGACGCGTTCACGTTTCTCTGCGGGGAGATCACCGGGGAGGCTCGCCAATGACCGCGGACCTCCTCGACATGGGCCTGGCCCGTGCGCACCGCGGGCTTCGCGCGTTCGGACCGCAGGATCACCGTGGCCGTGCCGAGACGCTCTACGCGCCGGCTCCCGCATGCCCCCTTTCGATTGAGGGCGTCTCGTTCTTGGTCGATCGCGGGTTCGCCCTCACGAGGCCAATCGGGGAGCAGCTGCGCGTCACGCTGACCCCGAATGGTGACGCCGAGTTGACGCGGCTTCTCTCGGAGGCCGCCCAATGACCACTTTCGCCTGGCGCCAGGGCCACCGCCGTGATTCGCGCCTACACGCGTTCGATGTGGATGTGCCCCTCTGCAGCCACGCCCCTCGCTTCGAGACCGGGGCCGCCCACCCAATCAAAGAAGGCGCTGTGCCGAAGGGCGCGTGCCGCTTCTGCCATCGCGAAGTGATCAAGCGACGTGTTGAGGAGTCGGAGGCCGCCCAATGAGCACCCGCCGTCACACCGAATTCATCGGCGGGGGCTGGCGCGTGCCCGTCGACGACGGGCAGGTTCCCGAGGGCCGCGTGCTCCACCTTCCGGCCGCCAACCGCTGGTCCTACTGGACCGAAGGCGCAAGCGGTTGGGAGCGCACGTACGAGCTGGCGTGTCGCGCAGTCGAGACCGTGATTCGGCGTCGTCGTGAGCGTGAGGCTGTCGAAGCGCAGAGAGGTGACTCGTGAAGTTCCACCCATTCCTTTATCCAGGCGAAAAGCTGTTGCTCGACGACAGCGGCGAAGCCATATTGAAGGTTCGTCTTGATGGTTCAATCCTTGTCTATCAGGATAGGCCCGTCGTCCAATTCAAAGAAGGAGAGACCTGCAATGCGCGCGCGGAGGCCCAAGTCTCTGCACCGGCTGAGAGTCCAGCCGGCAGCGAACATCGAGAAGTAGTACCCTGCGACCGCGAGCCGGGGCGCGGCAACTCCCCGGCGTTGATTGCAGATCGGTGCGAGACCGCTGTTGAGGCTTTTGCCAATCATTACCAACTAGTCGTATGGCCCCGATCTCAACTCCGGGCCCGAACACCGGCCAAGTACGACGTGGACAATGTGAGGCGCCGGATTCGACTCGGGGCGCGACTTCTCATCTTTTGGGCGATTCGAGGTGCGCGATGAAGTATTGGCGAGGCGCACTGGATATCGCATCCATTGTGCTTTTGTACCTATCCTTGGAGCCGGGGACACCTGGCGACCGGTGGCGAATCGCATTTGTTCTGTGCCGTCTTTGCGTTCACCAGATCCGGATCGGCACGCTGGAGCGGCAGCTGGAAGAGATTCGAGGTGCGCGGTGAGCCGCATCGCCATCGTAGGCTCTCGCGACTTCCCGGACCTGGATATGGTCCGTCGGTACGTGGCGCGACTGCCGCAAGACACGGTAATCGTGAGCGGCGGAGCTCCGGGCCCGGACACCGTGGCCGAGAATATGGCCGACAAACTTTTCCTGTCCAAGTCGATCCACAAGGCGGATTGGACCAGAAACGGCAGGGCGGCAGGACCGATTCGCAATGCGCTGGTAATTGAAGACTGTGAGGCGCTGGTCGCGTTTTGGGACGGGGTCTCGCCCGGAACATTAGACATCATTCGAAAGGCCGTGAAATCGGGAAAACCGGTTCGGATCTTTGGGCCGATGAGGAAGACGTGACTCTGCGCACCGACGTCGCTGCGCTCTTCGTTGACCCGCTCGGGCCGTATCCCAAGCTGCTTGCGGAGTGGTGGGACGAAAAGCGAGACGCAACACGCTACACCGGCCCGCTCCCTGTCGTCGCTCATCCGCCCTGCGGACCATGGTCAAAACTTCGCCATCTTTGCACGAAGCAGGACCCTGCCTGCGGTCCGTTCGCAGTGGCCGCCGTCCGCGAGTTTGGAGGCGTTCTTGAGCATCCCGAACATTCGCTGCTGTTCCGCTGGGCACGGATGCCGTTGCCTGGCGAATTGCCGGACCAGTGGGGCGGCCTCACCTACCGCGTAGAACAAGTCGCCTGGGGCCATCCGTGCGTGAAACCGACTTGGCTTTACGTCGTTGGCGTCCGGCCGGAGATCGTGCGCGTAGGAATCCGCACCGGCGGCACGGCAACGCATTGCGTTTGCACCGGACCCGGATTCGCCCGCATCAAGGTTGCGTCGAAACCTATGAAGCGACGGACCCCTGTCGCGTTCGCAGAATGGCTCATTGAACTGGCCGCGCAATCGCGTCGGCTTACGGAGGTCGCGTGAGAGATCCCATCTTCTCCTGGTACATCACCCGATTCGACAAGCCCGTATCTCGCCACCGCTGGCTGCTTGGAGCCGTGATCGAATGGCTCCGACTCCATCACACCGACCCAAACGCGGCCACGCTCCGATTCGAGAGTCGGCGCGCGTTTCACGAACGAAAGATGACGGCGTGGCTGCGTAGACACATGCGGCCCGCGGCTGGCGGACCGAAGGAGGCGGCGTGATGGCGACAAAGAAAACGAAGAAGACAAGGCGAGAGCGCATCGTCGAGATGCTCGAAAATAACGCGATCCAGTGTGAGAAGGACGCAGAGGACCACCTCGCGGCGGCACTCTCAAGGCTCCGGTCGCGCGAAGATGTCGAGGACGTCATTAGCGAAATCGACGCCGCCGTGGCTAACTTGTTCCAGGCTCGTGGCCACCGCAACGCGGCCTGCGACGTGCGCGAGAAGGCAGACGTTTGATGTGTTCCTGCGAAGACATCGACGGCTCCTGCGAATTCGAGCATACGACGTACCCGCGTTCGCGCGTCGAACGCGAGTGCGAGGAGTGCTCCGGGCGCATCCGGCCGGGTGACAAGTACGCCCGAACCGTCTCGAAGTGGGAAGGCGAAATTATGACGTCGGTGGTATGCGCCGACTGCAATCGCTGGGCCCGAGCGTTCGTTGACGCGCAGCGGCGCGCGTGCGGGTGCGCGGGTTGGCTGCTCGGAGAGCTCTGGCGCGCCATCAACGAATTTCGGGACGAACACATGGATCCGTCCGGCGTGATTCCGATGGCGCCACCGGCGCGCCGCGGGCTCGGGACCGTCGTGATGCAGGGAGGCGCGTAAATGCTGTTTCGAATCACCATCGGCCTTGTGTATGGCGGCTTCGCCGTATTCAGCGCGTACACTACCGCTCAGTCGTTGCATCGCGGCCATTGGATCGGCGCCTTCGCCTTAGCGATCGCCTGCGCCATTTGCATGTACATCGTGGTTCTGGCTAACCGAGGCCCGCAATGAGGTACTATCTCGACACCGAATTCTGCGAGACCGGTTACGCCCGCATCGACCTCATCTCGCTCGCGCTCGTCTCAGAAGATGGGCGCGAGTTCTACGCGGTCGCGTCGGACGGGTGGGACGAAGACGCCGTCCGAGCAATGCCAGACGACTGGCTCGCGGCGAACGTACTGCCGCATCTTGGCAATCAGGAGAACCGGATCTCCCGTGCCGGGGTGATGGCGGCGTGCCCGGGGCACACGTTCCAAGTGCTAACGAAGCGCACGGCGCGCATGTGGCACTTCTTCGAATGGGCGAAAGAGCGGGCGGCGCACAATTCGTCGTTTCCGGTAGCCCTGTTCGCCGCGCACGCGTCGCAGGCGCTCGGCCGACCGACTACGGATTTGTTCCCACCGCTTCTCGCGGACTGGCCCGCGTGGCCGATCCCGAACATCTGGCTCGGGGCGTCCGTAGAGAATCAGGAGTACGCCGAACAGCGCGTTCCGCTTCTCGCCAAGATTCCGTCAGCCGTGCGCTTCCTCTCGTGCGAGCCGCTGCTCGGGCCGCTCGACTTTCGGATCGACGCTGAGGCTACGACGAATCGGTATGGCCTTCTCTCGTGTCCGAATTGCCGCGAATGGGGGGCCGTTCGCGCCGGCGGGACGGACTGGAACGGCGAAGCCAACCTCCGAGATTGCGCGAATTGCCTCGGTAGTGGGTGCGCCGTCGATTGGGTAATCGGCGGCGGCGAGAGCGGCCAACGCGCACGGCCGTCCGAAATCGCGTGGGCGCGGTCGCTTCGCGACCAGTGCCGCGAGGTCGAAATCTCGTTCTTTATGAAGCAACTCGGAAGCAACGTTCACGGCGAATGGGGCGACGACAACGCGCCGACAGTGACCGTCGACGACATCACAAGCGGAAAGCTTGTCCACGTGAGCCAACTCGCCCGCCACAAGAACGGACGCTGGCGGCTTCAGAGCCGCAAAGGCGGCGACATGGCCGAGTGGCCGAGCGACCTGAGGGTCCGCGAATTTCCTGAGGTGACGCCGTGAGCCTTATCTTGGCGGGCGAAATGCCCTGGCTGCCCGAATTGCCGAAGTCGCACGGACGGCCGATCGAGTACCGGAAGCCCGTAAGCGATATCTGCCGAGTTCCGCAGAAGCAGCGTACGGCGCGAGTGAAACGGGTGCGTGGATTTTGGAGGACGTCGTGAGTTCGACAAAAGGCGGCACGTCCACATCCGCGTCTCTGCACTTCCCGACGCCCGACTGGGCGATCGACGTTATTCTTCCGGAACTTCCGATCGCGCAGTCCGAAAAGATCGTGGACGCGGGGTGCGGCGAGGGGGCGATTTTGGATCGACTGAAGCGGGCGACGTCTTCCCACCAGACGCTCGTCGGCATCGAGCTTCAGCCGGAGCTCGCAAACACTGCCTGGAAGCGCTTCGAGGGTGAAGAGCGAATCGTTGTTCTGGTCGACAACTTCGTCCATCGCGCAGGTGAATACGACTGGCTCGACGGTGGCGCTGACATCGTCATCGGCAATCCCCCGTTCGTTCACGCGCTCGACTTCATAAAGTGTGGACGCGAGTTGGTCGCCAACCGAGGCGGAACGGTCGCCATGCTCTTGCGACTCGACTGGCTAGCCCCGAACAGCGACGGGCGCGGCGCATTTCTTGACGCGTTCCCGCCGGACGTCCACATCCTCGATCGGCGACCTCAATTCCGTGTCGGGAAGGATGGCAATAAGGGCACCGACTCTTGCGAATACGCTTGGCTTACCTGGCGCGCCGGAAGTGGCGGTCGCTGGAAACGGCTTCGCTGCGAGCGCCCTGCGCGCTCCAGAAAGGCGGCCTGAGATGCGCGGAACCTACGGTCCGGAACTACCGAAGAAGGCCAAGCTGCCAAATCCGGCGACGCCGCAGTCCCCTTTCGTCGCCTGCATCGCCGGAGATCCTGGTCGCTCTCGATGCGGCAGAGATCTGGACGTTCGGGAGTACGTCTTCAATGACGCGGACTACACGATCGCGACGAGGGAGAACGATCCGCATCTGCGCGTCTGCCCTGCGTGCGTGGCGAAGGTTCAGGCGAGAAAGGTGGTCGCGTAGATGCTGCCCGGGAAGATCGTTCGTCAAAACCTGGAACAGACTGGGCTACTCAACCTCGCGACGCGTGTAGCGGCAGACCATCACGTGGCTCTCGCTGACTTACTGGGGCCATGTCGACTCCGTGGCGTAGTCGCGGCGCGCGGTCACTTCTGGGCGTTACTCCGCGATACGCTCGTCATGAGCTACCCGGAGATCGGCGCTCTCTTCGGGGCCGACCACACCACGGTGATTTACGCCGTGAAGCGGAGGCAGGCGGAGATCAACGGGGAGCGCGGGCCCGGCGTCGTGGTCTGCGCCGAGAATAAATTCCGCTGCGGCTCGCAGTCGGTTGCCTGACAGATACAGAATGGGGTGCATGGCGTTCCTGGAAGTTCGGTGTTTGTTCGCAAGAACATATTAGAACATGCGGTCTTGTTGCGAAAGTCTTCGAAGGGACAAATGAAGGGTGAACACGAAAAACCTTACGTGTGTGTGGACATCGATTTGCCGAACCACCACCGCCTGCAGGCATGCTCTGACCCGGCCGGGTGTCTTGGACTTTGGACCGCGATGACGTGCTACTCGCGCGAGCACATGACTGATGGGCTCGTGCCGAAGCGGTATGCCGAGACGCTTTGGGGAGATCGCAAGAACAAGGTTCGGCTGGTAGAGATGGTACATCACCAGCTCCTCGGAGAACGTGATGGATTCTACGAGGTTCTCCGGTACGCCCCGAGGAACCAGACGAAGGCGATGGTCGAAGAGGCGAGAAAAAATGCCAGGGAGAGAATGTCCAAACTGAGAGCGTCTCGTTCGGCGAATGTTCGGGCGAACTTCGGGCGAAGTTCGGGCGAAGTTCCGAAAACATCACATGATCAAATCAGTGATGTTCCTATCTCTATCTCTTCTCTCTCTCCTGTCTCTTCCCTTCAGGGTGATCCGGAGAGAGAGTCAGGGGTACTCTCTACGGGTGACGGGCCGGAGCGCGAGTCGGGGGTCTGGCCGCCGGCGCGTGCTGGGGGTCCAGAGCTTGTGCAGGCCTGGTGCGACGGGCTGAGCGAGCACCGCGGGACGACCTACCCGATGCCGTGGGGCAAGCCGCTGCTCGCGGTCACGGAGGCGCTTGAGCGCGAGACGCGACGGCTCGGGCACACCAGCGCGATGGAGTCGTTCGCGTGGGCGAAGGCGCTCGGCGGCGAGTACTCGGCGGCATGCGCGGGACGCGAGGTCTCGACGCTTCGGTTTCCGGAGTGGCTCGGCTCCGGGCGTCCGAGGGCGGTCGCGAAGGCGGCCGTGCAGCCAGCGATATCCGAGCCAACCTGGAAGCAAGCGGTGCCCAATGAGTGATCCGCGCGACTCCAAGCCGGTCGAGGATCGGAGCTTTGGCGACCAGCTCGACGAGCTTCGTCGCTTGGCCGAAGACCGCAAGCGACAGCTCGCGGCCGAGGACTCGGCGCCCGCCACCGTATCGCCGCGCGCTGCGCCCCCGAAGGTCGTGGGGCGGACCGCGGAGATCGTCGCCATGGCGCGCGCCGCCGCGGAGCGGGCTGCACGCGATCCGCGAATCGCCGCGGAGGAAAGCCGGCGCGCTCGCGAGGCGGCGCCAGTCGCGGCGCCGGCGGTGGTCCCCGCGCGTTATGCCTGGGCGACGTTCGACGCTCCCGATCTCGCGGCGCGGGTGGCGTCGAAGGCAGCGCTCTCCGGCGCCAGGCGGGCCGTAGGCGCGCCGATCGTCATCCTGACTGGTCCGAGTGGCTCCGGAAAGACGAGCCTCGTGGCGGCGATGCTTCGGGCCCGCATGGCGGCGGAGCGGTGGTCTCCGTGGCGCGTCCTGTTCGCGGAGAGCTGGGCGCTCGAGCGCGCGAACGCTGGGCACCCCCTCGGGGAACCGGGGTGGGCGTCGCTCGTGGAACAGGCGATCACGCGCCGGCTCGTGGTGATCGACGACATGGGCAGCGAGAAGTCCGCGCCTCAGCCCGCGGTTGCCGAGGTGATCAACGTCCGGTTCTCGGCGGCACGCCCGACGTGGATCACGACGTGGATGACGCCGCAGCAGATGGCCGATCGCTACGGCGACGGGATTCGCCGCCGGGTCTTTGGACGAGATACCGGCGCGGTGTGGCTCGATTGCGGAGCGAAGCCATGACCTGGCCGATATCGCTGACCGAAATGGTCCGAGAGGAATTCGCGAGCGCGCGGCGGCGTGGGCGCGGGGTGTTCGATCGCGCCGAGGACGAGCCGATCGAGATCGAGCCGCGCGTGGACATCGAGCCTCGTGCTCGGCGCCGCGTCGTTTCTGGCCGGAGCTCGCCGTGAGCTTCGCCAACTTCGAAATGACCGACGAGGAGACCCGTCGCGACGAGGAGCAGTTCGCCTATTACGCAGAGCGAATGCTCGACGTCTGCGGGAATTGCGGACTACGTATGGGGACGAAAGAGCAGTGTGAAGCCTGCGGCTCTCTCAAGCATCCGGAGCGAAGACCGGCGAAGCCGTGGAGCTGGCGGGACCGTGTGCCGAAACCGCCTGGGACCGAGGCGATCGCTGCGCACGCGGGTCCGCTCCAAGAGTCCGCCACGATCGTGGTCGAAAAAGTGGACACGGCAGTAGCAGCGGAACTGCCCAATGTGGCGAAAACGCGGCAGAAACACCAGGACAACCGACCGGACATGGAGCCGATCAAGGCGCGCGGAGCCAGCTCCGAAATACCACGGACTTGATCCCCTCTTGTGGCCCGTAAGCCACGATGATCTGCTGATCAAATTGGGTGAAGCATCGGACGAGACCGGGGTTCCGACTGAGCGTCTGCGACGGGCCGCCAGGAAAGGGGACCTGTGGTCGGAGGGCGGACGTAATCTTCCGTATATGACGACGTGCGGCGACGTTCACGACTGGCTTCGCTGGCGAAGCCAAAGAAGGAAGGAGCCATCGACGTGAGAGCGTTCGCTCGGATGTAGCTTGCACGTCGAGCCCGCTCGGCGTAGGGAGATCTTGGACCCGTGAAGTTCGTCCGCGCTGGTCGCGGGCATGGAGGGCGACGATGGCGGTAGTCGAGTTGACGCAAGATCGCGCGGCTAGGTCAAAGTCCTATGTCGCGAAACAAACGACATCCGATCGCGTCAGCTTCCGGCTGCCGCTCGCTCGTATCACCGAGCTCCGGATTCTATTCATCGATCTGGAAACTATGATGGGGGCCAAGAGCTGCAACCTCGAGGCCGACTGCACGGCCGCGACGGTGCTCTCGACGGCGACCGGAGTGGATTCGGAGGCGCAGCTTTCCGGGGCGGAGATCTGGTGCGCCCTGGACCGTCGCTCGAAGCGACTGCTCGCGAAGGCATACGACGCGCTGCGCCTTATCGATCGATCGGACTGGATGGTCCTTTGGTGGGAGTACGGACCTCGGCAGCCGAACGCGATTGCCACGGCGGACTTCACGGCCGAGCTGTCGCCGCTCGTGCGGTTTACGGAGATCGTCGAGGCGCGACGGCGAGAAATGCGGGACGCTCTCGTCGAGCAACGGATCGAGCGAGCGGATCGCGCCGCGGTCGAAGCGCACGAGCGGTCGGAGGCCGAATGGCGGGAGGGCCACGCCCAGCGGGAGCGGGACGAGATTCGCTCCGCGCACATCCAGCAAATCAGAGCGTGGCGGCGTCAGGGCGACCCGGGCTACGCAGATCTCGACACGAGGGACCTGAATACGGAGAGGATGTGCATCGGGCATCGGCGCGCCCGTCTCGACGCGATGGGTGAATCGCGGCGCATGTACGCCACGCGGCTCACGCCAGCCGCGCGCCAGTCCGCGCATGACGCGATTCGTCGGGGCACAGATGCGGAGGTCACGCGAGGCATGGCGCTCGAGGCGATGCTCAACGCGAAGGAGTCGGGGGACGCAGTGGCGAGGCAAGCGGTTCGAGACGCGCGTCGCGCCTTCGTTGCGACCGCGGCGAGGCAGGCGGATCGAATGCTCGCCAGCGCATCCGTGAGCTTTCAGACGATGTGGTGGACGTTGTGAGCGTGTCCGTCGAGGAGTTCCGGGCGAAAGCGCGGGCGTGGTTCGATCGGCCGCTCACGCGGGAGTTTCCGCAGTTTCCGAACGGGGAGCGATTTTGGGTGATCGGTAGCGAACCGGAGATGTGGGACATGCGCGGGCCGAATCCGGTGCGACTGTTCGATCCAATGATTATGGCGCAGGCCGTTCCGGTGGCGGGCCCTGAGTTCGACTTCCCATTCAAGTTCATTCCGCCGCCGCCGCGACCGATGGCGCAGATCGTCCACGACCCCCCGATCGGACCGAGCGCGGGCGATCTGCTTCAGGCCGTGCGTGATCTTGCTGCTGAAGCGGGCGTCGAGCCGGACGAGCGGGCGCAGTGAACGCCGGGACGCATCCCGACGAGGAAGTCGGGGTCCGGGAGCTTGCGGAGTCGTGGGGCTGCTCGCGCCAGCACGCGAGACGGAAGCTTCTCGCCCTAGATAAGGCGCATCCTGGCATCGTGCGGCGCGGCCCACGATCGCAGCTCCGCGTGAAGCCCGAGGATGTCGCGAAAATCGGGAAGCCCGTTCCGGAGCCCCGCGTCGTTGTCGACGCCCGATTGCTCCGGGGTCGCGTGAAGGAACTCGAGGACCGGCTCGACGCTGTGGTCCGCGAGAAGGTCGCGCAGGAAAAGCGCGAGGCAGAATTCCGGAGCACGGCGAACGGGTGGTTCCGGCGTGTTCAGATCTTGGAAGATAAGCTCAACCGGTAGTCATGCGAACATGCTCCCCGGTTGAATTCAGGCCGAAAGGTCGAATTATTGGGAACATTCGCAACATCGACACCTAACTCGCGCGCGCGCGCGGAGACTCCAGGGCCAGCCCGTTTCCCATAGAGAGAGCAGAAGCGGGCCAGCGGAGACGAGCCCCGAGAGCCCGAGCCGAGGCCCTCTCTATAGGGCCCGATGATTTCGCCGAACCAGGCCGCCTGCCACGTCCAGGTCACGACGCTCGAAGAGTGGGAGACCGTCTGGCCGTCCGGGTCGGAAGCCGACCGCGAGTACGCACGGCAAGAGCTCACCGGGCGAACGTGGACGTACTACCGGGCCAGCTGCCGACACCGACGGGCGCGCGGACTCACGCAAGCGCGGCTACCTGGAGAGCGGAAGCAGAGCCCCGTGAAGCGTGGAGCGCCGATGGGGAAGATGGGGCCGACGGTGGGCGAGTTGGCCTCGGTCGAAGACGCGCGAGGCGCTGACCACCTCCCGCGGCTCGGAAACTTTCCGGGCGCGAAACGATAAAGCGCCGCAAATTCGCCATCGAAGCGATAGCGGACAACGAGGGTCCGGAGGGTCGAGAGCGATTCCGACCGGGCTGGGAAACATTCTGTGCCGCGACCGAGAAAACTGAGTCCCAACCTCGAACGTGAGGTGCTGGAGCGCTACGCGCGGGGCGTCCGAACGAAGGACCTGATTCCGTGGCTCCACGGTGAGCATGGGATCGAGATCTCAGCCCAGGCGCTCAACAAGTTCCTCCGGGAGACCCGGGAGGAGCGAAGCGCCGTCGCTCAAGCCGTCGTCCGCGAGGCGATGGCCGAGCACGTCACGAGCGACATCGACATCATCGGCAAGGAGCTCCGCAAGGCGGTAGCGCTGTCGGACCGGCTCCACGCCCGCGTGCATGTGGCATTCGACGCCAGGGACGAAGTGGACGCGGCGCTCGCCGCTGGCCAGAAGGCGGACCCCGACACGGTGCTCACGGCGATGAACAATGCGCTGGAACTCGCCGAACTAGCCCTAAAGGCCTGCGCCCGGGCGACGACGATCGCCGACCGAAAGCTCCATTACGCGGGCGCGGACGGTGATGGCGGCCCCAGCGCCTCGCACACGGTCATGTTGCCCCCGGAGCGCACCGACGAGTGACCTGTGAACACAGCATCGTTCCGGGAGACGTGCCCGAAGTGTAAGCGCCCCACGATCCGGAGCGCGACCGGGCAACCGCTCTTCCAGTGCGAGAGCGGTCACACGTGGTGGGCGCCGAACCCGGGCCCGCAGACCGACTTCCTCAGCCGCAACTGCTTCGAGGTGATGTTCGGGGGGGCCGCCGGCGGCGGCAAGTCGATCGCACTCCTCATGGGAGCCGCGCGTCACCTGAACCGAGGGTACGGGCGCCACTTCCACGCGCTCCTCTTTCGAAGGACGTTCCCAGAGCTCCAAGACACGCTCATCAAGGACGCGTGGACGCTCTACCCGCAGCTCGGCGGCCACTACACGCAGGATGACAAGACCTGGGAATTCCCAGGGGGCGAAATCATCCAGTTCGGCCACATGGAGCACGAGAAGGACGTCCAGCGAAAGCTGGGTCTAGGCGTCCAGTATGTCGGCTTCGACGAGCTCACGACGTTCACGGAGCGGCAATACCGCTTCATGTTTTCGCGTATCCGGTCCGGCCACGGTGTTCCGTGCTCGCTCCGGAGCGCGACGAATCCGGGCAGCGAAGGCCACGAGTGGGTCTTCAAACGGTGGGGCCCTTGGCTCGATCCGGAGTCGCCGGTCAAGGCGAAGCCGGGAGAGGTTCTCTACTTCCTTCGAAGTAAGGACGACCAAGACGTCGTCGTACCGAAGGGAACCCCACTCGCGCGCGGGCGCACCTTCATTCCTTCGAAGCTGGAAGACAACGCGCCCCTATTCGCGGGCGGCGAGTACGAGGCGGGCCTCAACGCGCTCGACCCCGTAAGCCGTGCGCAACAGCGCAATGGCGATTGGCTAATCAAGCCGGCCAAAGGCCTATACTTCCGGCGCGACTGGTTCCACTTTATCGACGCGAGCCAGGTCCCCGGCGATGCGGTGCGAGCGCGCTACTGGGACCTCGCCGCAACCGAAGCCGAGGCCGGTAAAGACCCAGACTGGACGGTCGGGTGCAAAGCGGCGTTCGACTCCGAGAAGCGACTGTACGTCGAGGACGTCGCGCGCATGCGTGGCAATCCTGGTGACGTCGAGAAGTTCGTTCGGGCCACTGCCGAAATGGATGGGAACGAAATCCCTGTCTACTTCGAGCAAGAGCCTGGCGCGTCGGGCAAGTCTGCCGCCGCGGCATTTATTCGGCTCCTTGCCGGCTGGACGGTGCGCGCGGTTCGCAAGCGGACGGATAAGGTCGTCAGCGCGGGACCGGTCAGTGCGCAGTGCAGCGCCAATGTCACAGCGACAAGCGCGAGACCGGGCAACGTCTACATCGTGCGGGCGCCTTGGAATGAGATTTTCATTCGGGAGCTCGAGCAGTTTCCGGAGGGGTCGCACGACGATCAGGTCGACGCCCTGAGCGGCGTGTTCGATCGACTGACCAAGCAGGCGCCCATCATCCGTGGCGGCGGAGTCAACCGAGGCGCGCCGCTCGAGCGGAGGTCCTTCGGAATCTGACGTCCGCAGGCGGCGCGGAGAAGCCGAGCGAACGTGCCCAAATCCTTCAAACCCAAAGTCGGCGGTCCGCCGAAACGGAAAGGGCCGTCGTCGGGCTGGGCCACGCCAAAGGTCTATGGCGCACCGGGTACGGCGATGCCGCCGTCGAAGGGCGCTCCACCCCCAGTGCCTCCGATCGCGGTCACCAGCGCAAGTCGACCGCTCGCGCCGATTCCGATCAATGACCGGTACCCGGTCGTCATTGGGCACCGGCTCACCCTCGAGTACGTCTCAAGCGTCTTTCGCCTGGCGACGACTGGGTATCGGCAACAATTTGTCGACCTGCTCAACGAACTGCTCGAACAGGATCCGCACCTCTTCTCCGTCCTCTCGAAGCGCATCATGTCGACGGCCAACGGCCGCGTCGACATTATTCCCGCCCAGCTTCCCGATGACGATCGGGAGCGAGACGCAGCCGACGAGCTTGCGCAGTTCGTCCAGCGCGAGATCGGGCGTATCCCCAATTTCACCGAGCGGCTCGCGGAGCTGTTATGGGGCCTCTACCACGGGCTCTCGGCGCAGGAGATCTTCTGGACTCGCGACAGCGACGGCTGGCACGTCGAGCGTCTCGGGTTCATTCATTCACGTCGGCTCGCTTACCCCGATGGTCAATCCTGGTCGCTCTACGTTTGGGACCAGGGACAGGTCTACGGATGGCAGTCCGCGTGGGGCTCTCCGACCAACTCCGGCGTCTTCGGCCTTCGCGTAGCGGACTACCCTGGGAAATTTCTCGTCTACGCGCCGCAGCTGCGCGGTGACTACCCGACGCGCGACGGGCTCGGTCGACAGACCGCGACATGGGCGTCGTTCAAGCGCGTCGGTGCGCGCGGCTGCCTCGACTACCTGGAAGGCTTCGCGCAGCCGTTCAAAGACGTCACCTATTCGACGCAGGGTGGGCCGCCAGGCGAAGGCGGCGGTACCCCCCGGCAAGCGGTCGACGAAGACATTGCGCTCGCCGGCGTTATTGCGGCCGACAAGATCACGGGCGGAGCCGGTT
>Ga0210391_10001617_pt1 | contig 20243 bp, 15 predicted proteins | sample IncBWC12OmetaG_FD_160573 | JGI IMG/M metagenome (GOLD analysis project Ga0210391, IMG submission 160573) | Forest soil microbial communities from Barre Woods Harvard Forest LTER site, Petersham, Massachusetts, United States - Inc-BW-C-12-O ...
CCACGCGAAAACCAGGACGGCCGCCCAGAGCGGCGCGTGTTCGTTGCTGACCAGCTTGCCGATGTTGAGCAGCTCGGTGGCGGCAAAGATGAGCGTAAAGGCAAACAAACCAAAGCCGAACGGGCCTGAAAGCTCCGTCAGCATATAGCGATCGAGTATGGTGAATTTCAGAGCCTAAAGCCTTCGCCCAAATAGAATTGACGGGCGATCGGCGACTCCATAACCTCTTGGGCCGAACCCGACACTTCGATGCGGCCGTTGTTCATAATGTACGCTCGATCGACGATCGCGAGCGTCTCGCGTACCTGGTGATCGGTGATGAGGATGCCCAGCCCGCGATCGCGCAGTTGACGAATCATCGCCTGGATATCGGCCACGGCGATCGGATCGATTCCGGTAAACGGCTCGTCGAGCAGCAAGAAGGCCGGCTCGATCGCCAGCGCGCGGGCGATCTCGACACGCCGGCGCTCGCCGCCCGAGAGACTGTCGCCGCGAGCGTCGACGAAGGCGCGTAACCCAAACTCTTCGAGTAAGGCCGGAAGGCGCCGTTCCCGCTCGTCGTGCGGGATGCCGTTCTGTTCCCAGATCAAGCGGATGTTGTCGCCGACGGAGAGCTTGCGAAAGATCGAGTTCTCCTGCGAAAGGTATCCAATCCCGTTACGAGCGCGAGTATACATCGGCGCCCCGGTAAGGTCGGTCTCGCGCGCTCCGTTGGCCAAGAGGACGGTCCCGCCGTCGGGCTTGATCAGACCGACGACCATGTAGAAGGTCGTGGTCTTTCCTGCCCCGTTGGGGCCGAGCAATCCAACGACCTCGCCGGTTTTTACGTCGGCGGTCACGCCGTTGACCACGGTCCGCTCGCCGTACCGCTTGACCAGCCCTCGGATAATGATCGATGGTCTCTGGCTCATCGCATACGCATGTGGGTGAGGGATGTATCCGAATCGAAGCTCGAACCCGTCGCCCAGAAGCCTCTGGGATCAGTAATAATCACGTTGCCGTCTCCGTGCAAGGTTGCGTCGGCCTGCCGATAGACGAGCCGATCGCAGTGCAGCGTCATCCCCGCGGCCGTGCGCGCGACCACGCCTCCGCGCAGCGTGACGGCATCCGTCGTCTGGTCGACTTCGGCTTGCGGCGCGCTCGCGGTAATTTTCGATCCGCGCGGGTCGCTAAAGGTCACCCGTGCATTGCGGAAGATGGAACGCATGTCGTTCTCTGGGCCCCTACTCTCGTACGAGCTTGCCAGCAAATCGTAGTCGATGCGGTTGTGGACTTGCTGAAAGACGTGAATCGGACGTTCGGCGGTCCCCTTTCCCGTGACGACGAGCGTAAGGGGCGTTGCTCGGGCGCGGGGACTCGCGCTCGGCGACGGCGTGGCCGCGGTCTTGACCGGCTGCGGGTTACAGCCGCCAAGCGCCCAGAGCGCCGCCAGCCCCATGAGTGCAGCCTTTCGCTTCAATCGAGCGCCTGGTCGGCGGTGCCCCGTGCCGCCGCGAGCGCTAGGGCCATCGTGGGCATCCATAGCCCGAAAATTACCACGCTCACCGTATCGATCAGGCCTTGCACGGCGACGCCGGCCAGTCCCGCTGCTGCACCGCAGGCCAGCAAGGCTGCGGGCTGGGAAGCACTCGCCAAACGCGATCGCAGCTCGATCACGAATCGCCAGATCGTCCAGACTACGGCGCAGACGCCCACGATGCCGAACTCCGCGAAGAACGTGAGGTAGAGGCTATGGGCATGGAAGGCCGTCGGATCGCCGTCGGGAGCGCGCACGAGCGGATAGAGACGGGAAAAGTTGAACGGCCCGACGCCTAGCAGAGGAAACCGGTCGATAATCTGGATTGCGGCCTGCCAGATCGAGAGACGGGTGTAGTCCTCGCTCGGATCGTGGTGCGCGTTGAAGAGGAGCACGACGATGCAAATCCCCACAGCGACGACCGCGGCGGAGACCGCCGGCCGCCGCGTGCGCACCGCAACCAAGAACGCAGCCGCTGCCGCGCATCCCATCCAGCCGGCGCGCGAAAACGTAAGCGCCAGCGCGACCAAGCCGACGCCGAGCGCGCTCCAAGCGATCGCGCCTAAGACGCGCGAGCGCGCGATGCACCCAACGGCGTAGGCGATCGGTAGGAGAACGATCAGGTAACCGGCGAGCTCTCCCGGTAAGATGAACGTGCCCGTTGCGCGCCCGTGTTGGAGCGCGTAAAGATTCACGGGAGAGCGCAGTGCCACCATCGCGATCGCGATCGCCGCAGCAATCCCGCCCGAGAGTAGAAAGCCCCCGAAAATTAGCGTCGCCGCATATCGATCACCGTAAAAGCGTAGGATCGAAGAGGACCATACGATGCCGAGTCCGCCGATAAACGTGAAGACCAAGCCGGAACGCGGGTCGAACCCTAAGCAGCCCGCGAGCAGACCCGCACCAAAGACCATCAGCAAGGGCGCGAGCAACGGTTGCGAGCCGGCGATGGGATAACGCGCAAGCATCGCGAGAGCATAGATTGCAAGAACGCAGCAGCCCGCGAAAACGGCCAAAATCGCCGGCACCGGCAAGAGCGAGACTCCCGGAAATGCGACGCCGGTAAACGTGATGAAACTGGGAAAGAGCGGCACAGCCATGAAGATCAGTCCGAGCGCCGCGGGCATATAGCGCCGCATCAGCTTTCCCCTGTCAGCGATGCGATGCGATCCGCGATGCGGTGCGCGGCGCCGCCGGCACCCATGCGCGCACGCCCGGTTTCGCTCATCTGCCGCCGGCGCGCCGGGTCGTCCAAAATATCGCACACGCCGCGTGCGGCATCGGCGGCATTACCGGTCAGAACGGCGAGCGCGTCGCCCAGTAGACCTCGTTGTCGCCGGCGATACCAACGTTCGTTCGACGCCCGGTCGCGGGCAAACGCTACAACGGGAACGCCGGCCGCCGCGGCGCCTTCGTTCGCGGTTCCGGCTTGGCCCAGGACCAGCGTGGCGTCTTTGAGCAATGAGGCCGGGCTTCCGGTCCAAGCGCGCAAGACGGTGCGCCCGTTCAAACTCAAAGCGAACGGAATGCAATCGTGAGATTCGCGGGTGATTTGCCAGCCGGTGCGTTGCGCGCCGGCCGCAAAACGCTGCGCGTCGAGCCCGCGCGCGATCGAAAGCACCGCCCCGACGCCGGGCCTCGCGCCGGCGATCTCGCGCAACACCTCGAGCAGGAAGCCCGCGTCGTCGTACGCGCCGGCACGACTTCCGGGATAGAGCGCGAGGATCGTCGCGAACCCGGCGACCGCGGCTTCGATGGCCGGGTCGTCGCCGGGCGCGAAGAGATCGACGATTACGTTGGCGCTAGGCTCGACCGACAAGCCGTGCTCGCGCAGCGCCTGCGCCGTCGCTTCGTCGCGCACGAAGCAGGCCTGCGCGCGCCGGAGAACTCGTTCTTCGAGCGCGCCGTAGCGGGCAACGCGAACGCTCTTCGCGGTGCCGACGAAGACGGTACGCGCTCGCGCGCGAAGCGTCATCGCCAGGGCGTAAACGTCGCCGACGGCGACGGCGACGTCGTACGATCCACGGACGGCACGCAAGAACTTTCTTTGCGCCACAACCAGCGGCAGCAGACCGGCGCGCAAATCTTGCATCAGATTCGCGATGTTTCCCATTGCGATCAAACCACCGCTGGGCATCGTGCGGCGCGGACCGACCTCTCGAAGCGAATCCGAGACCGGTTCGCCCACCAAGGCTAAATGGTCGAGCATTACTTCGGGCGCGACCGCGTGCAGCTCGGCGGCGATGCGGTCCGCGATGGCCGCTTCCCCGTGTCCGTTCGAAACGAAGAGCACACGCTTCACGAAGCATCCAGGAGGGGAACCAGCGCAAAATCGTCGACCGCGAAGCGGCGACGGTTCGCGTCATACACCAGCTCGCTGCGCGACACGAACTTCCCATACGGCCCCGCGTGAACGATCGGGACGTCTCCGACGTAGCGCGGGGCCGGCAGGGTATCGTGGCTGTGACCGCCCAGCAGCAAATCGATGCGCGGAACCCGCGCGGCCAGCTCGCAGTCCAGAGAGAGTCCTAAGTGCGAAAGCACGACGAGCGGCTCGCCTTCGGCCACCGCGGCCGCGAACGGTGCGATGGCCTCCCACGGGTTGAGGAAACGCCAGCCGAAGACTCGCTCCCAGAAGCTTTGCTCGGGGTACTGCATGATCAGCAACCCAAGGACGTTCACGTACGTCGGGTCGCCCTGCAAGCCGGTCGCGCGCAAGCGCAACGACTGCGCAAAAGGCAACGGACGCCCTTTGGTATCGCGTAAGTTCGTACAGACCAACGGGTGGTGCATTCGCACCGCACGGGCGCGGAGCGCTGCGAAGAGATAGTGAAATTCGCGATTCCCGATGCTCTGCGCGTCGTAGCCGGCCTCGTCGAGCTCCGCAACGATCGGCTCGCTGCGGTGGTACACCGTTTGGCTGCCGCGCAGCGAGTCGCCGCAATCGAAGAGCCAACCCGGCTGCTGCGCGCGCAACGCTCGCAAGCGCCCGGCGAAACCGCGCCGGTCGTGCAAATCGGAGGTGTGATAGATGCGGATCACCGGCGGCGCGAATCCGAGGCGCGCGCCAGTTCGACGGCGTAACGCGCGCAACGCTCGAGCGCGTCGGGCGGTCCGAGCGCCTTTCGAAACTCCAGAAAATCCTCGTACTGCTGCGACGGGTCGTTCATCAGCGCCCCGAGTGCCGTCGCCAGCCCTTCGGGGCTCGCGCGCTCTTGAAGCAGTTCCGGAACGACTTCGCGACCCAATACGAGGTTCGGCAGCGTAATGAAACGGTGTTTGACCATGCGGCGGCCGTACCAAATCAGCGCCGGCGGAATCACGTAGATCGCCACGGCCGGCACGCCGATCAGCGCAGTTTCGAGTACCGCGGTTCCAGAGGCGACCCAAGCGCCGTCCGCATTCTCTAAGGCCGCGGTCACACCCGGCGCAATTTCCACGTTACTCAAACGCTCGCGCGCGATCGCCGCTTCGATCGTCTGCATTGCGCGCGAGTCTGCCGCTCCGAAAACGCCGCGAAGCCCGGGCCGCCGCGCTTGCAGCGTACGATACGCCGCGGCAAGCGCCGGCAGATGCCGTCGTAACTCGCCGCCGCGACTGCCGGGCAGCAGTGCCACGACGCCGCCATCCGCAGGTGGAGCCGGCCGGAGCGGCCGCATTGCGTATCGGCTCGTCAGCGGATGTCCGAAGAACTCGATACGACAACCCAGACTCCGATAGAAATCGTATTGATGCGCGAACGCCGTCACCGGAACGCAAACGGCACTCACTTGACGCGCCTTCTTTTCGTCGTCGAGCCACGCGCCGGGCGGAAACAGGTCGAGAATCGGCCCTTCATAGCGCAACCGTCGCAGCTGGTTTGCCAACCGCAAGTTAAAAACGCCGAAGTCCACCAGCACGACCAAGTCGGGTTTCGAGACGACGATATGAGCGGCAGTGCGGAGCATGGCGTCGAGCAGCTTAGGAATCCGCGGAATCGCGGCGGCCGGACCCATGCTGGCCCAACCGGTATGATCGCGCCATAACGTAAAGCCGTGCGCGCGCATCGCCGTGCTCCCGATGCCTTCAAACTCCGCCTCCGGATCGTTTGCGCGAATCGCTTGCGCCAGCGCGATCGCACTCGCCTCCCCCGACGGTTCCCCAGTCGAGACGAAGTACTTCATCGCGCGCGCAAAACTAGGCCTTCACTTTAGCACGCCGCGCTCCGAAGGCGCTTCGAGAAAAGCGATGATCTCGCGCCCGGCGTCGGTTCTAACTTCGGCCTTCATCGCTTCGATTGCTTGGGAGACGTTGAGCTTGGGATCGTACAGCAGCTTATAGAAGCGTTTGATCTCCGAGCGCTGCTCGACCGGAAAGGCCGCGCGGCGAAGGCCGACGCTATTGAGACCGTAGGGTTGGCACGGATTACCCTCGACGAGAAAGAACGGCGGCACGTCTTTGGTTAGTTTGCTCATTCCGCCGACCATGGCATGGCGGCCGACGCGGGTAAACTGATGAATGCCGGTCTGACCGCCAATCGTCACGTAGTCGCCGACGTTGACGTGTCCCGCGAGCTGCGCGAGGTTGCTCATCGTGACTCCATTGCCGAGAATGCAGTTGTGGGCGATGTGAACGTAGGCCAGCAGGAGGCAGTCGTCACCGACGGCGGTGAGTTCGTCCCGGCCGGTCGCGCGTTGGATGCTGACGTATTCGCGCAGGATCGTACGGTTTCCAATGCGCGTGAAGGCTCGCTCGCCTGCGTACTTGCGATCTTGCGAGGCCGCCCCGACGGTAGAAAAAGGGTAGAGCTGACAGTCGTCCCCGATTTGCGTCCACCCGTTCACGACGACGTGCGCTTGCAAGATCGAACGCGCGCCGATCGATACGTGCTCGCCGACGATGCAGTACGGCCCGATCTCCGAGTTTTTTCCGATCTCCGAGTTAGGGTGAACGATTGCCGTGGGGTGAAGCATCAGCGCCCCGAAACTATACGTGGAGCACGGTGGAGTCCGCGCCGAACATGCGCGGGTTGGAAACGATCGAGAACATGATCTCGGCGGAGCAGGCGAACTGGCCGTCGACGGTCGCCTCGCCGCTCACCCAGCCGATGTTGCGCTTATGGCGCAGCATCGTTACGACCATGTCCAGCCTGTCGCCCGGAACGACCGGACGGCGGAACTTCGCTTTGTCGATCCCGGCCAAATAGGGCGTCTTGCGCGAGAACTCGCCGGGTTCCAAGATCATCGCGCCGCCCAACTGCGCGAGCGCCTCGATCATGTAGACGCCCGGTAGGACGGGATTCCCCGGAAAATGGCCGGCAAAGATCTGTTCGTTGTACGTGATGTTTTTATAACCACGCGCCCGTACCATGTGCTCGAACTCGAGAATGCGGTCGACGAGCAGCATCGGGTAGCGATGCGGCAATATTTCAAAGATCTGGCGGATGTCGAGTTCGGCCAAGGCTGCTCTCCTATGCAGAAGGCACGCGCATTCGCGAGCGTAATGCGGTCGTTAGCGAAGAATGGAGTTGGTGCCCGCTCTTGATGGCGATCAGCTCGCAGTGCGGCCACGCTCCGAGTAACGCGAGGTCGCCGATTAAATCGAGCACCTTGTGGCGCACGGCCTCGTTGGGCCAGCGCAGGGGCTGCATCGGGCCGTCGGCGGTAAAGATCAGCGCATTTTCTAAACTCCCGCCCTGGCCCAAACCGCTTGCGAGCAACGCCTGCACCTCATGCAAGAACGCGAACGTGCGCGCGCCGGCGATCTCCTCCACGTACTGCTTGGGATCGATTTCGCCGGAGAAGTATTGCGTTCCGACCGGTTGCGGGAAATCGGCGAGGAAGCGCACGCGAAAGCTCGGGGCGGGAAAGGCTGCGACCAGTTTGTCGCCATCGCGGACGATCACGGGTTCTTCGAGGTCGAGGATCCTGCGCGGCGCGAACTGCTCCTGCAAGCCGCACTGCTCGATCGCGGCAGCAAACTCGGATGCGCTTCCGTCCCGCACCGGAATCTCGGGGCCTTCAACCACGATATCGGCGTTGGCGACGCCCATGGCAAAGAGCGCGGAGAGCAGGTGTTCCGTCGTCGAAACGGTGGCGCCGTCGCGACCGAGAACGGTCGCTCGCGTCGTATCGACAACGAACTCTGCCGTCGCCGGAACGCGAATGCTCCCAAGCAGAAAGGTGAAGCCGGCGTCGGCCGCCGCGGGGCGTACCTCGACGCTGCAGTGCGCTCCCGTATGGAGCCCGACGCCCCCAAAACGAAGGCTCTGGCGCAACGTCGTTTGCATCATCGGGCGTTACTTAGGGCGCGAAGACGAGCGCTCCAAAGCCTCGACACGATCGAACAACTTTGGCAGCTTACGAATCATGACCTGTCGGCGAAGCTCGTCGTGGTGGCGCTGCGCCGGGTTGCCCGAAATCGTGACGCCGTCTTCCACGTCACCCCAAATACCGGATCCGCCGGCGATCGTCACGTTCGAGCCGACCGTTATGTGTCCGTTGAAACCGGCCTGGCCGCCAACGCGGACGTAATCTCCAATGACCGTCGAGCCGGCCAGCCCCGTTTGCGAGGCAATCACGCAGTGCTTTCCGATGCGGCAGTTGTGCCCGATCTGGACCAGGTTGTCGATCTTCGTGCCGGCGCCGACGACGGTGCTTCCCGTCTGAGCACGGTCGATGCACGAGTTCGCGCCGATTTCGACGTCGTCTTCGAGCACGACGTTTCCAACCTGCGGAATTCGTTGCGCTTGTCCGTCCACGAAGGCCCAGCCGAACCCGTCGCTGCCGATTACGCAGCCCGGATGCAAGACGGCCCGGTCACCGACTACGCAGCCGTCGGCGACATACGCGCCGGCGCCGACGACGGTTCCCGCTCCGATCGAGGCGCCGCTGCCGATGTAGGCGTGGGCCTCGACGTACACGTCGCCCGCCAGGCGCGCGTCGGGTGCGATCACCGCGCTGGGATGACGAAAGGCGCCGCGCGCTCTTGAGGGACGCAACGCTTCAAGCAGCTGCGCGAGAGCCGCGCGCGCGTTTCCGACGACCAATAACGGCTTGGGCGCCGACCGGGCACCCAGCGATTCATCGACGAGCACCGCTGCGGCGTTGCTCGAACACGCTGTAACGAAATACGCTTCGCTGGTTGCAAACGTCAACGAGTCGCCGCCTGCCTCTTCCACGCTCGCGATCCGAGCGATTGGGACGCTGCCGTCGCCAACCACGCGTCCGCCCACACGACTGGCCAGCTCGTTCAGCGTGCTCGGCACTTAGATGCCCGGCGTCGGAGTGGCCTTTTCCGTGATGTTGAGCGCCTTTTCCACGTCGCTGGTGATGTCCACGCCGCCGTAGCCGATGCCCTCGCGCGTCAGCACGAGCTTCAGCTGGTTCTGCGAGGCGATCTTGCCCGCGGCATCGCGAATCTGAGCCGAGAGCTGATCGGTGACCTTCGCGTATTTGCGCTCGAGCGCGGCGGCATCGCTTACCCTGCGCGCCGCACTCTCCCTCCGCGACGAAATCGAGCGTTCTTCGGTCATGAGCTGGCTTTGATAGCCCTGGTACTCCGGCCAATTGCTGACGATCCGCTGGACGTCGACGAGGCCGATCGACCCGTGCGCGGCGCAGCCTGCAAGCGTTGCGGCGATACAAATCAGGATGGCGTGCTTGTAGTTATTTCTCACTCGTGTTGGCTTTCGATGTCGCTGATGACTTGGTTTGTCATATCGTAACCGCCCGCTGCGGCCCAGATGTTGATGAAGACGATGCTCAGACCGCGGTCCTTCGCGATGCGCGTTGCGTCGCGTTCGACCTGCGCGACGATCTCTTGATAGAGATCGTTGCGGCGCTTCTGCAGCGAATCGAGTTCTTTGGCCGCCGCCCCGGTGGCTCCCACGTCTGCCCCGTGCAAAGCGGCGAATTGCCGGTCCAGATCGCTCTTGGTCGCGTTGTACTCGGCGATGGTCTTACCCGAGTCGGCGGCAAACGCACCGGCGTACTGCTTTTGAATCTGCGCAATCTGTGCTTGAACTTTAGGCGAGAGCTGGGCGGACGGTGCGACCGGCGCGAGGCGCTGTAACTGCGACCCGACCGCATCGCGATGCTCCTCGAGCTTTGCTCTGGTCTGCGCCGAGATCGAGCCCACTTGCGATCGTATCGCGTCGCTCGTCTCGCGATCCAGTTGCGCCCGGTAGGCCTTCAACGTCGCCGCATCGGCGCTGCGCTGGGCGCCGACCTGCGCGCTTTCCTTTGCATTAATGCTCGCGAGTTCGGAATCGGCCTTCTGGCGGGCAGCCGGGTCCATGGCGAGATTCGAGAGGCGCATCTTAATCGCTAAACGAGCCCCCGCATCTTGCTGCGTCAACCGCAGCGTTAAGTCGGTTTCGTTCTGCTGCAGCTGCTCGGCCTTTGCCCGGAATTTTTGAGCCGCCTGCGCTTGCAGCTGATTGGCGATGGAGTTGGTCGCCGCGTTGTCTTGGGCAACGACGCTTTGCTGGTATGCCTGCAAGTCGGCATTGGCGGCTGCGGCGGCCTGCTGCTGCGAAGCCGCGGATGCACCGCTCATCTGTGAGGCCGCAAGCGCGCCGGCGCCAGGGATCCCGGCGGCCGTCAGCGCGGCGGCGACTGCCTGTTGCTCGCGCGCCGTGTACGTGCGTTGCTTTTGGGCCAATATCTTGTTTGCACGATCTTGCGCGGCGCGCAGCTCTCGGTTGAGCTCCTGGGTCTGCGCCGCGATCTGCCGCGCTCCAAGCGGCACCGAAGGAGCCGACGATTTGAGCGTTATTGCGGCGATCGCTTCGTCGAGCTGCGAGATCTGCGGATAGAGTGGATCCCGCTTGATGGCTTCGTCGATGCGAACGTACCCGGCTCCGCGGACGGCGGCCGAGTGCACGTTGACGCCGCACGCCGGGAGCGACGTGGCGGCGAGAGACAGTCCGATTGCCATCCTTAGGAAAGCTCCGGCACTATTTGGCGAGCTCGTTCTGGACATCTGAAGTGATGTCCGTGCCTCCGTAAACGATATCTGCGCGATCGACGACCAAGAGCAAGCTCTTTTTGCGGGCGACGTCCGCCGTTGCGGACTTCGTTTGGTCCACCAGCGGCTTGAGCAGTTGGTCCTGTTTGTCGGAGATCAGCTTGTTGTACTCCGTCAAAATCTGCTGCTTATCTTGGGCACTCTTCGCCTGCGCCAATCTCGACGCATAGATCTGCCGCTGCGTGGTTTCGTACTGGCTCATCTCCGAGTTGGCAGACTGGACCCTCGGAACTCCGTCGAGCGCGTTCTGATCGACGAACCCGATTTCGGACGGCGGCGGTGTAGCAGCCGGCGGCGAGATCGCCTGCGGCCCCGAGAAAACCGCTTCAACGTCTTTGGTGATATCCTGGCCGCCGTAGATGACGATCCGCTTGTCCACCACGACGGATAGATTGCGGGTGGCGCTCACGGCCGCGATTGCCAGTTGCTCCCGCTGAAGGAGCGGCCCCGCCATCTCGCGCTGCTTATCGGTGAGCTGCGTTTGAAACTGCATCGTGACTCGCTGTTTGTCGGCGTCGGTCGCAGCGTGCTTGATTTGAGCGTTGTACTGCGTGACGATCTGCGCCTTATAGGCGGCGAGCTGCCGGTCCGCGTTCACGAAGACCGGCAGATTGGCAATATCCGCTGGATCGACGAATCCGACGTCGCTGATATCGGCCGCAATTGCACCGGGCGCCAAGGACGCCGCCAGCAGAGCCGCGGTCGTAAAAAGTATGGCCGATCGAATCTTCATTTTAATCATCTCGAGTTTCGCATTAGAAGCTTTGACCGATTCCAAAGCTCGTGTGCGTTCCATTATATCCTTTGGCAAAATCGATGCGAACCGTCCGCAGCCCTAGCTGCGGCACGTCGAATCGTATTCCGAAGCCGGCGTCGCCGTAGAGCGCCCAATCGGCTGGATAGCCCGTGATTCGATTGGTGTACGGATCGAGCAGCGGGTAGGCTCCTCGAATTCGATAATCGAGCTCGTCGACGAAGACTGCCAGCGTTATCCGGCGGTCGAGCGCCACCGGCTGGCGGAGTTCGATCTGCCCCAGGTACGCATTGGTCGCGTAAAAGACCTGGTTATACCCGCGCATCTGCTGGTCGGAGAACGTGAAGAGCGAGCTGGGCGGAATTACGCCGGTCGAGAAATAGCCGACGCCGTGAAAGCCGATCGTGGCGTCCCGGAGCACGGGGAAAAACCTCGCCAGATCCACCGTGCTCTGCGTGAACGAGAAGTTCGAGCCGATCGCCGGCGCCGAAAACGTCGTGCTGAGCACGGCCTTGAGCCCCTCACGCGGATTGAACGGGTCGTCGAGGGTAATCGATTGCAAGCTCAGGCCGCTGGTTACCAAGTTGTAGGGGGCGCCGGTGTTGACGTCAGCGATCGACGAAGCCGCGATGCCAAAAGAGCCGCCGAAGTTTTGTTGCTGCGAGCTGATCGGGCTCGGCGTCGGTCCGATGAAGATGTTGGGTTGATTACCTTGGAAATAGTACGGTGAAGGCACCGTCGTATCGTATTTGATCTTCTCGCCCGTTACCGAGAACGACAAGATCGTATAGTCGCTCAGGCGGCGCCCGATGTTCCCCGTAGCTCCGTTCGCGCTCGAGGTGCTGGTCGCCACGATGTTCGAGAGCTGCTGCGCCGTCGAGCTGGGATAGAGGGTGACGGGAATCGGTACGTTGTTTCCGCTCGCCACCGAGCTTCCGCTGCCCGTAATGCTGTACACGGGATAGTAGTACGTCGAATGGTTCGTAAAGATCGAGCCGCCCGCCGTATACTTTTCCGCCTGGGGCGTATCGCCGAGATACGGAATCGATCCGCTTAGCTGTGCGACCCCCGTACGCGCGCCTTCCTCGAACTGAATCCCGGCAGAGTCCCCAGTGCCGTGCAAGTTGTTATCCGTGAGACCGAGCGTCGCATAGAGGCCCAGTCCCGTCAAGCCGCCCGAATACCCAAGCCCGACCGAAGCCGACGCGGTGCGCTGCTCGGTGACGTGCCAGACGACCGTGACGTCTTGCGGCTTCTTTGGATCGGGGCCCGGCCTGACGTCGGGCTCGACCTTCGAAAAGAAGTTGAGCGCGTTGAGACGCTGGTAGTCACGTTTGATCGCATCGGTGTTGAGTACCATGCCGGGACGCTCCCGTAGCTCCCGGCGGATCACTTGGTCTTTGGTGCGGGTATTGCCGGTGATCTCAACGACGGCGATCCGGGCGACGTAGATGTTGTATTTTACGTCGGCCGTTCCGGCGGTCAAATTGATCGACGAGGGGACGATGCCGCCTTCAAAGTTGCCCAACTCGAAATGGAAATGGTCTTCGTATAACTTTTGAAGCGCCTTATAGTCCGCATCGCGCACCGCATCGGAGTAGACGCTGCCGACTTTCAAGGTGAGCGACGGCAGGATCAGCGGGGGTGGAAGCAGCGGGTCGCCGCCGATCTCGATCCGCTTTACGATCAGGCCTTCCTGGATCGTGAGCGTGAGCACTCCGCTCTTGGGATCGAGGTTGATGTCCTTGACGTGGGTGGGAACCTGTCCGCCGTATCCGATGCGCTCGTAATAGTTATTGATCTTGAGGACGTCCTGGCGGAAGGTGTTCGTGTTGAAGACTTGGCCGACCGAAAGGTCCATCAGCGCCAGCAGCGTGTCGCCGGGGACCTTCTGGTTCCCCGTAAAAACGATTCGAGAGATCACCGGATTTTCCACGACACGGTACGTAATGGCGATGCCGTTCGGCCTTTCGCGCACCAGCGGCGGCGCGATATCCGCGAAGTAGCCCAGCGCGTTGATCCGAGCCAGGTCGTCCTGAACCACCTTCGGGTTGTACGGCTGCCCTGGGCGTGCCGCAACGACCGACATGATCGTCTGCGTCGGGACGCGCAGATTTCCCGTGACGTCGACCGACACGATCTTCGGCGCCGGCGCCGACAACGCGGGAGCAAGATTCAACCGAGCGACCGCGATCAACAGAAGGATGCCGAGCAGGACCCTGCCGGCGCTCAAGCGCCGCCCCGGATCAAAGGTCATGTGAAAAAGTCGTTTCAATATGCTTTCAGACTTGACGGCGGTCCATAAAATGCCGCCGCGAGCAAGCGAAGTGCGCGCGGCTCGGCTCGCCCTGTTCCGCCCGGCTTCGCCGGTGTCCTTGCTCGCGCCAGCGCCCGTCACGCTCGTTTTAATCAAATTGCCATCACCAGAAATAGTGCTGCACGGTAAGGCTGAAGCCGGTGTTTCCTATTAAAGGTTGGCTGGTTAGATAGCCTGCGCTGTAGCCGACCGGAGAGCCGGGTAACTGCAAAAGCTTCGTGGGGCCGCTCTGGTAGAAGAAGTTCAGCGACGCCGCAGTCGTCGGGCCCGGCTGCACGACCAATCCGAACGACTGAATCTGAGGAATGCCGAACGTGACCGCGTAGACGGCGCTGACCGCTTTGCCGAGCAGCCGTGTGGCGGTAAGCCCGACATTGCCATAATATCCGAGCGTTAGGTTAACGCTGGAGAGTCCCAGGCCTTGTCCGAGCGTACTTTCGAACGGAGCCAGCAGGCCTGAGGTAAACTGTGCGTTGAGAATATTGAAGGCTTCCTGCCCCACCGTAATGCTGCTGCCCCGTTGGGACAACGCTACGTTTGGAATAGGCGAGAGCGTTCCGAGCGGCGTTATGCCGCTGGGTTGTTGGCGTGCGAGCATTGACTGACGGCTGAACGAGATGCCGTTGAAGAAACCGCCGAAAGGCGCGATCAGGCCCAAAATTTCGTCCCGGCTGTATCCGGCCGGGTTCGACTCCAGGCCGATTTTCAGCCCCGCGATGGGTCCGTCCACGGTGATCGTCACATCGGCGTTGCCGTAAGGGTTTCGGGCCCGGTCGGGGTCCGGGTTTACCACGCTGGTCGTGGCGACGGCGTGCAGCGTCGGCAAGACCCCGTCAGCAGCATTAAAGCGAACATTTGCTTGCTGGACGCGGAACGCGCGATCGAAGTAGGTGAGCGTTCCCCCGGTCGACTTGAACGCCCCCGCCAGCGTCGGCGCCGCGAGCGTCCCGCCCAGCTGGACCGAGCCCGTCGCCCCGATGTCCAGGCCGGCTCCATACCCGCTGCCACGTACCCGGACGTTCTTTCCTACCGTAGCCGCAACGTCGAAGGCCAGCGGGAGCTGCGCGGCCCAGCCCGCGGAGCCCGACTGGGTCGCGGCCTTGATGAAGGTCGCGAAGGGTAGCGTGGCGTCGCTCAGGGTGGCGTTCCCCGATAGAAGCGCGGTCGCACCGGGCTGTTTGAGCAGGGCGAGCTTCGCATCGATCGTTCCACTCCCATAGGCCGGCAGGTCGAACTGCGCCCGGCGAGCCGTCCCGTGAATCGAGAGCGCCAGGCCGCCTCGCGAAAGCCCGTTGGGAAACTCCACGCTCCCCGAGCCGTTAACGGTGCCGTTTCCAGCCTTGGCCGAGGCTCGGTCGATCGAGACTGAGGCGTGATTGAAGGAAAGGTCCGCTACGATTTGGGTCAAGGGGGTCCGCTCGAGGTCGCTTACGTACGAGCCGTGCGTTAGCGAGACGCGTCCCACGACGACCGGCTGGCGGACGGTCCCCGAAAGCCCGATGTGACCGTCGATGAGCCCTTGAAGCTTCGTCTTGCTCCCAAATGCTTGGTCAAAGATCGAGGGGTCCAGACCGACGACATCGAGGTCGAAGCTCAGGGGCGAATCGGGGGCTGCGATTCGTAGCGGAGCCGTTGACAAGGGCAGCGAGCCGGCGAGGGTCGCCTCACCGCGTTGAAAGGTCACGCCGGCATCCGAGAGCACCAGCTCATGTCCCCGCAACCGGACCTCTCCGAAGAGCGAGGAGATCGGTATGCCGTACGCCAGCACGCTGGTTGCATCGAAGCCCGCCAGCAACGTGGGAGCCCGGTACGTTCCCCCAACCGATAGAGTCGTTTCGAACGCTCCGGTAATTGGCACGCGGCGGCGCGACGCATCGTAGATGAGCGCAGCGAGATCGCTGGTCGCCGCATGCACCTGCAAGTCGAGCGGTTGCGTCGCGGCAAGCCCCAGCGAGCCGGTCGCCGTAGCCGAGAGCTCGGGCGTCGTCATCTCGGCACGATCGATCACGATTCGACTTCGGACCGCATGCACCGCGAGATCGGCGCTGTCGAGCGTAAGGGGGCCCAGCGTGCCGGCGGTAACGCGAGCGTTGCCTCGCACGTCGATCTGCGGAAAGCTTCCCCGCACGGTCGCCAGGCCCGAGGCTCGCCCGGTAATCGGCAGCGCCTGCATTCCAAGTGCGGGCAGCCAGAGCCCGAGATCCAGATTGCCGACGTCGGCGTCCAGATCGAAGCGCGAGCGTTCCAGTGTGGAAAGCCAGGGCCCGGGGGGCGCCAGACCGATCGAACCGCGAGCGTGAAGCTCGCCCTCGCTTCCCCCCACGGCCAGTGCTCCCACGACGACGTTCCGCGCGCTCGACCAGACGGCTCGAGTGTCGCCGATCGGTAAATTCCGGTATCGAAAGCCTCGAATGTTGATGTCGCCGCTCGAAGTGATGCGGGTGTTGCGAGAAGCGCTTGCAATGCGAACGCCGCCCCTTCCGGCCAGCGTATCGCCCGTATCGAAGAAGTTGTTGAAGTCCGCAAGATCGGCCCTGGGTGCGCTGACGTGCGCCGCGACGTTGCGCGGCCGGACCACGGCATCGAAGCGCATGGCCGTCGAACCGACCAGCACCGATCCTTGCCACATGCTGACGCCGCTGCGGTCGGCGTCGATCGCGGCACGGCCGTCGATGAATGGGAGACCGTTGACATCACCGGCCGGAACGCCGATCGTCCCGCCGATCGTCGGCGAAACGCTACGCCCGCCGACGAGCACCTGCGCGTTAAAGGAACCGTCGGTCATGTAGTTCGGAAGGCCGAAAGCGCGCAAGGTATGCGCGACCTGGGCGGCCGGCACGTTTGCGCGAATGGCGTAAGTCGGGGAGCCCGACGAAAGCGATCCAATGGAGCCGTCGGCTCGAGCGTACGCGCCGCCGATCTGTCCGACCATTCGCGTTAGCGCAACGGCGTCGCCGGAAAGGTTGACGTCGGCCTCGCCGGCGATCGGAAACTGGGCGATACGCGCGTTATTGACGGTAACGCCGCCCGCAAACGCGGGCAGCTTTGCTCCGGCTCGCAGCTCGCCGCTGGCATAAATCGTCCCGCCTTCGAGTGGTAATCCGATACCACGGAGTTGCGAGCTGGCGAGGTTCTCGGCGACGAGCGAGAGCGCGTTCGAGCTCGAAGCCCCTGCGCGCGGCGACAACCAAAGCGTGCCGGCCGCAACGACGTCACCGCCCGCCGCGCTCGCATGTGCGGAGTAAATGCGCAAGCGGTCGCCTTCCACTGCCAGCGTCAGACTCGCGTGGTCGACCGGAACTCCGCGCAGCGTCGCTCCGGGCATCGACAGATTCGAGCCAACGACTACGATGCGTTTGGGTTCGACTGCAATCCCAACGGTGCCGCCCAGTCTTCCGCGCCCAGTAATGGCGCTGCCGAGAAACGGCGCGAGACCCTCGAAGCTTCCTCGATAGTCTCCATAGGCGACGAATCGTTGGGTCGAAAAGTCGCCGCGCCCGCGAAAGCTTCCCCATGGGCCGGAGGCGCGCAGCCGATTGATCGGTGCGTCTTGCATCGTCCCCGCCAGTGCTGCCTCCAGACTGGTGAAGTGTACGCCCGAAATGCTGGTATTTGCGCCGCTGACCATGCCGCCCAGGAAGATGTGGCTGCCCGAACCGCCGCCCGCGATCGCGGCGCGAACCGTTCCCCCGTCGATCTTCGGCATTTGCGGTAAGCTCAAATTGGGAAACGCCGGATATGCCGGCGCTCGCATGCGCAAATTGTCCGAGACCAACCAAAAAGCGCTCGTATTGTGTGGCCTGTCTAGTAGATACGATCCGTCGAGATCGCCCCGAGGCGTATGGAGCCAAAACGGATCGACGAGCGCCGTCCCGTTCTCATCCATGCGAAGTATCGCCGCGACACGATCGATGCCTCGCTCCGAAGCCACGCTTCCGATAACGTGAAAGAGCAAATCGTCGCCCGTCGCGCCGGCATCGATCACGATCGGTTCGTCTCCCAACATCTCGTCGAGATAGGGCAGCCGATTGGCCGGTCCGGCGACGTGCACCGCAAACTCCGAGCGCAGGTGCGCACCAGTTCGCAGCGTACCGCGCACCGCGATCGCAATGCCGCCGTACGACGCGCGCAGCGGAGCGAGCGCGACGACGTTTGCGTGATAGACGACGCCGGCAGTAATTCGGTCGAACGGCAGATTCCGGTAGAGCGCGCGGGCTCCGTTTGCGCGCGCGACGATCACCGGATCGCCGATCGGCCCCCCTACCAGCACTCCGAGCGTCACCTTTCCCGAAATCGGTTGGTCGCGCGTGAAGCCGAAGGCGGCTCGGAGGTCGGCGAGATCGCCGGCACCCGAAACCCCCAGACGCAGCTGCGGTCCGCCGGTCACCGCGCCGTTTAAGTCGTAGACCCCACCTTGGATGTGCAGCGGAATGCCGGCGAGCGTGGCGCGGGCATCGCTGATAAAGAAATCGTTGTCGACGACGTGAAGCGTTCCGGCGATATTCTCGATCGGCAGCGAGAGCACGCTCAGGCCGAGGCGTCCGCCGTCGATATCGAGGCCGAGGCTAACGTGATATGCGGGTGCGACGTTGGGTTGGACGTCGAGCGCATACAGAACCGCGTCGAAGTTGCGCGCTCCTCCGTGGAGAATGCGCACGTCGGGAGTTTGCGCGAAGTAGTTGGCCAGCGCGCGGACCGGGAAGCGAGGCGCCTTGGCATGGTGCATCGCGAAACCCGCGATCGCATCGACCTTGCCGACAATGGTAAATGGTTCTTCGCGTCGCTCTTCAAACGCGCCGCCGATGCGGTACTGCGTGATCGCCGACGTGTCGACGCTTCCGTCGATGCCGATGCGATCGATGTGCACGTCGCGAGCGCTCGCGTCATACGCCGACGGCTCGCGCAGCTCGATTCGGCCGTTGCGAACTTTGAACCGAAAAGCAATCGGCACGGCGTCGATTCGCTGCGGCGCCGGCACGGACGGCGCGCCTGCAGCGGGCAACGGAATGTTGAAGGCGCCGTCGCGCGAACGCGAGATCGTCAGCTTGAGGCCGCTTATGTCGACGCTCGTCAGGCCGAAGCGGTGGCGGCTGCCCGGAAGAAGATCGCGCAGCGAGTACCCGATCGTAATGCGGTCGGCCTGCAGGAGCGGCTCCGCGCCACGTTCGATGCGAAGGTCGCGGAGCGTTACGCGGTCGCCGCCGGCTTGAAGCTGGGCGATTCGAACGTCGTATCCCGCGAGCGTAGCAGCCGCCTGGATGGCAAAGCGCAGCAACTCGTGGCGCGAAGCCGCCACGAGCCCGACGACGACGGCGGCGGCCAGCAGGCCGATTGCAAAGCGCTTGCGCACGTGAGTCCTCGTGCTTCTATACCCTTTGAACTGCGGAGGACCCCGCTGCCTCACAAGCCTTTAACTAAAAAAGGAGGCGTTGCGTTCCTAGAGATCGAGGTTTTTGACGCTTTTTGCGTATTCGAAAATATATTGTTTGCGTGGCTCGACCTTATCACCCATGAGGTCGGTGAAGATTTGCTCGGCCTCGACGGCGTCTTCGACCGTAATCTGCTTGAGGCGGCGGTTGCCGACTTCCATCGTGGTCAAGGCCAGCTGCTCGGCGTCCATTTCCCCTAGGCCCTTGTACTGTTGAATCGTGTAGTCTTTACCGTCTTCGCCGACGACCGCCTTGAGCTCGGACTCGGTGAACGCCCACCACTGTTTTTTGCCCTTGCGAATGCCGTAGAGCGGCGGCTGCGCGATGAAGACGTGTCCCTCTTCCACCAGCGGCTTCATCTGACGGTAGAAAAACGTCAAGAGCAGGGTACGGATGTGAGACCCGTCCACGTCGGCATCGGTCATGATGATGATCTTGTGGTACCGCAGCTTTTCCACGTTGAACTCGTCCCCGAAGCCGGTGCCCAACGCCGTGATCATCGTGCGAATTTCCTCGTTGGCCAGCACTTTGTCCAGGCGCGCCTTTTCGACGTTGATGATCTTTCCACGCAGCGGAAGAATGGCCTGATTGTTCGGATCCCGGCCGCCCTTCGCAGTCCCACCCGCCGAGTCGCCCTCGACCAGGAAGAGTTCGCATTCGGCGGCGTTTCCGTTCTTACAGTCGACGAGTTTACCGGGCAGACCGGAGCCTTCCAGGGCGTTCTTGCGCCGGGAGAGGTCGCGGGCTTTCTTCGCCGCGTCGCGCGCGCGCTGGGCCTGCATGCATTTGTCGACGATCGCACGCGCGTACTTCGGATTCTCCTCGAGAAAGAAGTCGAGCCGCTCGGAGACGAGACCCGCAACAATGCTGCGCACTCTCGCGTTGCCGAGCTTCGTCTTGGTCTGGCCTTCGAACTGCGGATCCTGGAGCTTCACGGAGACGACCGCGGTCAGGCCCTCCACGATGTCGTCGGTCGACAGCGAGTTGTCCGCTTCTTTGAGCATGCCGCGTTTGCGGGCATAGCCGTTCACCGCATTGGTAACGGCCTGGCGAAAGCCTTGGAGGTGCATTCCGCCCTCGATCGTCGCGATGTTATTTGCATACGAGAAGATCTGGTCGGCGTATGCATCGGTATACTGCATCGCAACTTCGACGTCCACTCCGTCACGCTCGGCGTGGGTGGAAATAATCGGGTGAAGCGCATCCTTTTTTGCGTTG
>Ga0210391_10001619_pt1 | contig 20224 bp, 11 predicted proteins | sample IncBWC12OmetaG_FD_160573 | JGI IMG/M metagenome (GOLD analysis project Ga0210391, IMG submission 160573) | Forest soil microbial communities from Barre Woods Harvard Forest LTER site, Petersham, Massachusetts, United States - Inc-BW-C-12-O ...
TCTGGATAAATATCTCCATAGCCGTAGCCCACGTTATTCCAGAATACGGGCGTCTCTCCGGAAGTCCCGCCGTGCTGAGAATCCAGCAGATTGACCTGCCAATACTGCACACAAGGATTCGCGTCGGCATCGAATGCGAAGACTGTGTCGTGCTGGGTGGCGACGAAGACCACGTTATGAGTGCCACCATTAATATTTAGACTTGGCACCCACAAAGTCTGCGTGAAAACCGCTCCTTGCCCCGCTTGCGCCTCGGCTGGTGTCGCCGTGGCACAGGAAAACAATTTTCCGAACGTGGTCGGCTTCACATTGTTAGGAGTCAGCGCATGTTCCTGTGTGTTAATGCCGTCGCGAGAAAGATCGTCGTGGTGCGTGAAGACTCCCACAAGATCTGTAACAGCTATGCTGGCAGAACCTGAGTCGGCGGAGTTCGCTACGCTGGTCGCAATGATGGTATGAGTGCCGCCGGTGGCAGGCGGTGTGTACAGACCACTCACACTGATCGTTCCGGTCGAAGCACTACCTCCAACTGTGCCGTCCACACTCCACGTAACACCGAGGTTCGAGGTATTTCCGGTGACGGTTGGGGTGAATTGCTGGGTCTGCGTGGTAACGACCACCGCTGCCATTTGTGGCGAGAGGCTCACCGTAACATTTGGTACGGCCACGGTAAGATTGATGCTTTCAATCTGGGACAAACTTCCCGATGTGCCTGTTGTAGTCACGGTGGCATTTCCTAGCGTGGCTGTATCGCTCGCCGTCAGTGTCATTGTGCTGGTACTAGTCGTTGCAGGCGGATTGAACGACGCGGTCACACCGCTAGGCAAGCCCGATACGGATAAGCTAACGCTGCCAGTGAATCCGTTCTGCCCCGTTACTGTAATCGTGCTGGTCGCTGTCCCGCCCTGGCCGACGATCGGACTGGCGGGCGACGCTGCGAGAGTGAAACTTGGCGCCGGCGTGCTCCCACCTCCACCGCCGCATCCCGCCAAAGCAAGCGTCGTCATCAAAGCGGTCCAGAAACCCACAGTACCGACGCTTCTCGGAAATAAACTGTGCAGTGTGTAGTCCTTTCTAGTTGACAGTAACGGCGACAGTAGCAGCTGCGCCACTCTGAGCCACTCCATTCGCATCTAGACCCGTAATCGAGATGGTATAAGTTCCCGCCGGCGTGCCATTAGATGGTGTTGTGACGCTTACCGCGGAACTCTGGGCCGACGCTCCGAAAGAGTCACTTGACGCGACTGTGAAGTTGTACTGCGTTGCTGGCGATAAACCAGTTACGTTGTAGGTAGTATTCGCTGTAGTAGCGATCGAAGTACCATTCTGATAGATCGTGTAGCCGGTCACTGAGCAATTCGTCCCAACGGTAGACGCCGCCCAGTTTAGAGTAGTGCCAGAACTAGTGGTGGAAGAGGGCGCGAGCCCGGTAGGAACGCTGGGCGCGGCCGAACAACTCCCACCACCACCGCTTGAACCGCCACCGCACGAAGGGAGAATGACCGCGCAAGCTACAGCCACCCATAGTCCACTCAATCGAAATAGCTGCTTGCGTTTCAAGCCTCGTGAGCGGAATCCCAAACCGACTAATACGAGCCCAGAGATCGGCCCGAAAAACGCATATATGATTTCCGTTCGGGAGAGTTGGCCGTGTCCTGCATGTACAGCGGCGCTGAAGGTAGAAGTCCGCTGGATCACTGCTCCGGAAGCGCCCACCGTGGTGAACGTCAGTGTCGAGCTAACCGCCGCGCTACTCGTCACGGAGACAGGATTGGGGCTGAAGCCACAGGTCGGTGCGTTTACTCCAGTGACGACTGGAGATATGCTGCACGAAAGAGTGACAGTGCCAGTGTACCCGCCCGCAGGAGTCACGGTAACGGTCGCAACAGATGAACCGCCGGGAGGAATCGACGTAGGATTAGCTGTTCCAGCGGATAGAGTGTAGCCCGGCGTACTACTTGAACTATTCCCCGCCAGGGTGAGCGCAGCAACCAACGTGAACTTAGTACTATCGGTATTGGCTAACGCGATGCTTTGTACTGTCCTGGTGGAGTCCAATGAGTAGGTATAAGCATAGAGGTTGCAATTCGCACCGGTATTGAGGGTACCGTCGCTGTTGATGCGGCTCATCCCACCCACTGCCACACTCTCGTTCGGGTTGCTGTCAAAATTGCACCAGTCGCTGAACGTTTGATTGAATGTTGTCGGCGAACCCGTCGTGTAAGTGACAGTGACCTTACCGGTATGGCTTCCTTGGACGCCAGTACCCAGCATGGTCATGGTGGTATAAGCCGTCTGCTGGTTCGCGGGCAAAGCAATATTCACGCCTGGATTGAGATTGATTTCGTCCAAGACACACGCAGTTGTGCAGTCTGTCGTGTTCACTGGTCCAAAGTTGAAGAGCGCGCCTTTGATGGCCAGTGTTGGCGGCATAGTCGAGGGCAAACCTAGCTGCTGTGCCGAGTATCCGTCCGCGCATCCGTTGGGGAGCGTGCAGTTATTTCCTCCGCCGTCCATACCGCCGGTCGCGGGGAAAGTTACTCCGTTGTCGTAGAGGCCAGCTACATTATATTGAGACGCGAGGCTGACCTGTGTTCCGAGGCTTTGCGTGGTCAGCGTTGCCGCAAGCACAATGACATTGCGATTGTTGGGCAAGGTCAGGCTTTGGACGGTCTTCGCGCTGTTCAGTACAAATGTGTAGCCATACAAGTTGAATTGCCGCTCGTCTTTAGCGCCAGTGCTCAAATCGCGATAGGGCATCACGACCGCGAAAGACTCGCCAGGTTGCTGGCCAGGGCCAGGTGTACTTGAGCTGCAACTACACCAGTCGCTGAAACTTTGCGTGAACGTGCTCGTCGTGCTATCGGTGTAAGTTACGGTGATGTTCTGGGACAATATGGGCCCATCAATACCTGTGGCGAGCAGTTGCAACGTAGTAAACTGACCCGCTGGCAGCGTTATAGGCTGACCAGTACCGTAGGCCGCGTCGAGCTGATTCGCGGGTCCGAAGTTAAACTGAACACCATCAAGGACGCGATTCCCCGTCAACAGGTTCGAGGAGTATGCAGAACCTAAACCATCCATCCCACCGGAACCGGAAAACATCGTTCCATCCGTGTAGATGCCGTTCAGGTTGTACGCCGAAGACAGACCCACCGGCGTTCCAGAACCGCCAGTACCGGTGGCAGCACTGACCGACAGAATACTGTATGGCGCGTTCAGCGGGGAGATGTTGCCCGATATCCCACTAACGGTCAAATAATCGCTTCCTACTGTCGCGGCGGTGCTACTCGCCGTCAGCGTTAGTGTGCTCGTGCTTTCGGTGCTGGACGGACTAAAAGACCCGGTCACGCCGCTAGGCAGGCTGCTCACGGATAAATTCACCGTTCCGTTAAAACCGTTCTGGGAGTTCACAGTGACCGTGGGGCTCGTGGTCGAACTCTGATTGAGGTAGATAGTGCTGGGAGAAACCGAAAGAGAAAAATCCGGCAATGCAAGCGTCACAAAAGCCGGTTGCGTCTGGATTCCACCAGAGCCTGTACCGGTAACGGCGAGCATAAGAGTTCCGGCAGGAGTAGCGCTGGTCGTCGAGACAGTTAGAATTGAGGTGCCGGACCCCGTGATCGAAATCGGGTTGAAGCTAGCGGTTACGCCCGTCGGCGCTCCGAGGACGTTCGCAGAAAGGGTGACGGTCCCAGTAAATCCGTTCGCCGAAGTCAGCGAGATTGTAGTGGTGCCGGTAGCGCCGCCAGGAGTGAGGTTGAGCGTGCTCGGCGCGGCCGCCAATGTGAAATAGGGGTTGGTCGTTGAGGTCGGCGCCAATGAATCGATCATGCCCGATCCGTTCGGTGTGCCCCAGCCGGTCACCATGTCAAACCCGGTCATGGCCGTGAATGAACCTGTGAAGCCGGCAGGAACCGTGGAACCGCTCGGATTGCTCCCGCTCGTAATGTCGTGGAATGCGGTGTCGTAGTTCGGCCCTTGGCCGATGGTGTAGACAAGCGGGTTCAGAAAACCGATGGTTTCGCCGTTCGCGGCAGCCTGCTCGTTGGCCAGAGCCAGAAAGCCGGCCCACCGCGGCGCAGCCAAGCTGGTCCCGCCGATGCCTCCTTGGCACGTCCCACTTGAGCAAAAGAAATTGTCAGTGTTAGCTTCCGCAGAAATATCCGGCAGGTTGCGATACAGCGTCGAGCCTCCATTTGCCCCGGTGATTACCGGCGCCTGATAGCTCGGAATCGCGTCATACGGGCTTTGATAACAAGGAGTACTGCTGTTGCTGCTGTCGCACCACCCAGTGCCGCTTCCAACCCAGCCTGTTTCCGATGCCCAAGCTCCCCCCGCGCTTGCTGTCGTTAGGTCCGTGCCACCGACGTCGATCACATTCTGGCTGTATCCCGGCCATCCTCCGTCCCCAAGATTCGCGCCCTCGTCACCAGAAGCTACAAAAAAGTTCTGCCCCTGAGCATGGAATTCCTGAAAAGCCTGCTCGTCCGCGGCAGCGTTGCCATCGCCAATTCCGAAGGAAAAACTCATCTGCTTAGCAATATTGTCGGTCGCGTAAGCATTGAATATGTCGATATCAGCGTTCCCGGAAGTGTCTTCATAGACAATCAGGACGGACGCGCCTGGAGCCATGGAGATTATCTGCTGGATGTCGATCACTTCTTCGCCATCATCACAGTCGCCAGGACAAGCTCCACTGGTTCCACCCAGCAACTCGGTGACAATGGGAACGTTAAGCGACTGCCCCACAGCGGAGAAGTAGGCTTGGACATCGGCCATGTTCCACTGGCCAAGTTCGGCCAAGGCGAGCGCTTGTCCGCCACCCGTCAGCGGGCCGTTGCCATAGTAAGCGGCCCTTATGTCGCTGCCGTAAAATTGACCGCCCGGCCCGGAGCCGGTTGTGTCACTATGCGCTCCGTCCGCTGGAGCATGCACCAGCATGGGATGAGGCAGAGAAAAATTGCTGAGACCACTGACGCTCAATAAAGGGATGCTCGCGTCCACAGTAGGTTCGATATTCGGAGCGAAGAACGTGCGAGTTTCCGTGGGATGCTGGTAAATCTGCATCGTCACCCGGAAAGTCTGTTCGATGTTGGCCACCGATCCAGTCACGTTCAATAACACCCGATTAAGAGACTTGTTTGTCACGGTCAAGCCGTGCGACTGCGCGAAGCCGACCACCTGTTGGTATTGCGCATCCGTCGGACCAAATTGTTCCGTGAACTGCGCCACCGTTAGGTATTGGTGGTAGTTAGGACTAGCTGGATCTTCAAGCTGTTGCAGCAGGGTATTGAGTTGCCCTTGATTACGCAGTGGCAGCGTCAGCGCAAGACTCAAATGCTGCGAGCTTGGCATTTGGCCGACGATCTTCGCACCTGCAGGTGCCGATGCATGCGTCTGAAGCGGCTGCCGTTGTTGCGCGTCCAGAGTTGAGGTTAATAAGGAAAACAGGACCGGAAAAACCGCCAGCAAAAATGAAAATCCCGAGCGTGTGGCTCTACGCATGATTTTTGGTTTCTCCCCGTTCCCATAGAAAACTTACCCGAGCTTCAACGCAGCGCACGTAGTCAGTAACACCCAGTTATCGCTAGTTGCTGTCGGTCACAGTAAGAGTCACAGTGTTCGTAGTTCCAGCGGGATTACTGGCTTGACTTAGGTTGTTTTCATCCAGTCCTGTGACTGTAATCGTGTACTGTCCAGGAGGAGTTCCAACATTACCCAAATGGGTCATCGATACGCACGCTGGCAGGGTTAACAACACCGCGAGCAGCAGCCCAAGCAACATCCAACCTGCCAGTCTTCTTCGGCGCGCGCCGCGCGACCGTAGGCTGATTCCTACGAGACCCAGCCCCGGCAACCAGAAAGCGTAGAACATCTTGGACGAGCGTTGCATCATCGCTCCCCCGCTCCCTGCGGGTGCTGCGGAAGTAAAGGTCAGCGTTGTGGTGGGTGGCGCCGGCTCGCCGGAAGTAACCGTCACCGAAGTTGGATTCAGGCTGCAGGTCGGTGCTGTCGCGGAGGACGAGGTCACGATTAACGGTGAAATGCTGCAGGACAATTGAATTGTACCGACGTAGCCGGGCTGCGGGCTCACCGTCACAGTCGCCGTGCTGGTGCTGCCAGCGGAAATCGACGCCGGGCTAGCCGCACCGCCGTTGATTGTGTAGGTAGGCGGCTTCAGAGTAATGGCCAGCGCAAACAAGCTGCCGGGGCTCGGGTCTACATCCTTCAAGGTAATGCTTTGCAAGGTCCTGGTGAAGTCCAGAGGATAGGTGTAGGAGTAAACATTGCAGCTCGGACCAATGGTGGTGCCATTGGCAACGATTCTATTGATCCCGACTATTGCTTCCAACTCGTATTGGTTACCCCCAAACCCACACCAATCGCTAAATGTTTGGCTGAATACGTTGGTTGTGTTATCGGTGTAGGTGACGGTAACAGTCCCCGCGTGGTGTCCATTGACCGCCGTGCCGAGCATGACCATAGTGGAATAGATCGCCTGTTGGACGCTGGGGAGAGTAATGGTGGTTCCGGAGGGAGTGAGATTCACCATATCCAGGATGCAGGCTGGCTCTCCGGATCCAGCGCAGTTAGCCGAATTAACCACGCCAAATGTGTACGGGATATTGTCAATCGTAAGCGACGGCGGAGGGGTTGGGTCGAGGCTCAGGCCTAACCCGGTCGTTCCGTTCGCCGGGTATGCGGCCGGACAAGTCGTGTAGGGGGCCACTGGAGTGCACTCCGTTCCCCCGTCCATGAAAGAGCTACCAAAAAATTCCACGCCATCTGCGTAGATGCCGGGCGCGTTGAAACACTCTTGGCCGTTACAAAGATTACCAGTCGTATCGCCGGACAAATCCACCTGCACGTTTTGCGCGTGCGCGGGCATGGCCAAGAACAGGAACGCTACAACGAATGCTGCCACCGGCAGTAAGAATACGGACGAAGAACTTACTCTTGTAATCATCCTTCCCCCTCTCAACTTCGCTCCAGGCTGTATCTCGTTCATAGCGTATTCTTCCATTCCCTGACTCGCTGTTTGTTTAGAATGTGATCTTTCCTGAAATGCGCAGATTTCTCGCAAAATTTATCTGATTTGGACTTACTGTGCCGAAGCCCGTCCAGTAACTCTTACCCGTTGTCTGGTTCGGGAAAAGACTGGCCGGACCGTCGGTAGGATTGGTATCCGGGCCGCCAAAGAGCACGGAGTTCATCGCGTTGAACGCCTCGCCCCGCAACGTGAACTTCACCCTTTCCGTCACTCGGAAATCCTTCTCCAACGAGAGGTCGAGATCGGGGACCGTGGGGTTGCGCACTTCATTGGTTGTGCTCGGGGTGGTGTTATAAGTGAAGTTGCTACCACCGATGTGCGGCACACTGGTGAAACAGGCAGATGTGGGATTAGCAATGTTCGGATTGAGCCACTGCCTGACGTTGGATCCGCCAGGAGACGCGAAACTGCAAGTGTAGTCATAACTTTGGTTCGGCTGGACGGGAGTGCCATTCTGCGCCGCGAAGGTCCAGCCCAGAGTCCAGCCGCCGAGCGCATAATCGAGCGCCCGAGGCGACGCCGAGAGGAAGGCTTTGCCCTTCCCTACCGGAAGCTCATAAACTCCGGTTACTGCCAAAACGTTGGTGCGGTCAAACTGAGAAACCCAATGCACCTCGTTGGCATCCTGGTATGGATAGCCATTCTGATATCCGCTGCCATCCATGATCTTCTCCCACGTATACGCAACATTGAGAGTCAACCCATGAGAGGTGCGCTTGGTCAGCTTGATTTCCGCTCCGTTGTACCAATTCCTGCCAATAGGATCGTTGTATTCGCCGACCGGACCGGGGCTGCCGTTAGTACCGCAATACTGCGAAAAAGGCACCAGCAGCGCGAGTGCCGGAATCGTGGGCGAAGTTCCACAGCCATTCGGAAACGACTCGGAAAAAACTCCGTAGTAGGGATTGGGAACCAATTTGCTGTAGACGTTGCTGCCTTGGGCTAGCGCATATTGCAATTGCGGATAGGTGATAGTGCCGTTATACCATTGCAAAGCACGCAACCGACTCGTATAGTTGGCCGCCCATCTCGCATCCAGAGTGATTGTGCCTGGGAGTTCATGCTGAAAACCGAATGACATGACTTGAGTGCGGGGGATCATGCGCCTCGGAGTATCGACAGTCAAACCTCCGCTACCCACTCCTGCCAAAGCAACTCCCGCTGAACCGACCGGCGGCTGTAGACCAAGTGGAAACGCAGGGGACGCAGGATATGGCGTTCCCACCGCGTATGGTCCCAGTGAGGCTGTTCCGGGAGCGGCTCCGCCCTGGGTCGGATTGATCGAGTTGACGCTATCAACATAGTTCGTCGTTTGCTGATAGCCAATCGGCGCCCCACCCTCGAGTCCCGCGCCATACATAAAGCCCCAGCCTCCGCGAATTACGGTTTTAGGATCGACCAAAAAAGCGAAACCGAATCTCGGAGCGATGTTCCCCCAATCTGTGTTGTAGGCATTCCGTGGCTGACCATTCTGTCCGGCAACAATGGTTTCTCCTAGAACCTTTGAAATGGAGGCTACATCGATCCCGGCCGCTTGCCACTGAGCGACATTGCCGGTATTTGCAATATTGCCTTGAAACACGCCATCCGTATTGATCGGGCTTAGACAGGTTGGGCAGAAGCCACGGGGGAGTTCATTGTGGCGCTCCTTGAGTCCGATTTGCACGTCATAGCGCAGACCCAGATTGAGTGATAAGCGCTTGGTAACCCGCCAGTCGTCCTGCGCATACAGGCTCCAAACCGGCTGGTAATCGAATAGTGAGTCGTTCCAATTGACGCCGCTGGACGTCGGGCCGGTGCTGCCGCCAGAGGTCGGAAAGCCCAACAGGAAGTCTGCCCATCCCGAACCGTTCGGAGCGTATGAGCCGCTACAGCCCGAACCCAGATTGGTGGCAGCTCCCCCAGCCAGGGTCGCAGGCTGATAACAATTTCCATTGAACGGGTCTGATTGAGTAAATCGCCCGCTAAATCCGAAAAATCCATTCGCATTGGCAGCATTGCCGGGATTGCCGTAGGTAAAATAAGCAGCGCCACCACCGAAGTGGATATTATGAGCGCCCATCGATTTGGTGAAGTCGGCATCCAGGGTGACGTTCGTGGTGGCGTCCAGATTGTTCGAGTTGCCGAAGATCGTATTGTCATTGCTACTGCTATTACTCAGAATGCCGTTGTATTCCGGCAGATTCTTGATCGTGGCAGTTGGTGGGAGCGGCATATCCAGGTTAATGCTGCTGGCTGGTTTCGCCGCCGACAGATCTCCATCCGGCACGGCTGCAACGAATCGGGAGAATGAAATCTTGAAATCTCCCATAAACGTAGGCGAGAAGGTGTGAATCATATCCTGCGACGCCGCCCAGTTTTCCCGCGTCCAACCGATGTTGCCATTGTTTGCGACCCCAGTAAGGCCGTTGCCGCTGCGGTTTTCATGTCCTTTCTGCCACTCGAAGAAGCTGTACCACTTGGTCTTCTCGCTGGTGTTATAGTCCACCCGGATCATCGGTTGGTTGTAGCTGTAACGGTCTGGTGTGACCGCGAAAAAGTTCGCGGGCTCACCGAATCCGCCCACAAAATTCTCGGCGCCCTTGATGTTCGGCAACGGAACATAACCACCACTCAGAATAGCCAGAGCGGTAGCGTTTATTTGCGCGCCAGGGATTAGGCTGCCCGTCTGCCCGGTGATAGGGTTCCGATTCGCACCTCCTGTATAGGCATTGGGATATATAACGGAGGTCTGCGCACACAGGCTAGCGGGTCCGCCAGTGGAGCAGACTGCATTGTTTGGGTTGGTTACGTTGGTGCTGTCGCCCGGCTGGAAAAGCGAAACGCCATAGAGGACATTTGGGTCTGACTGGACTCCTCCGGAAAGAAGACCAGGATCCAAGGTCTGAACTAGACTGAAGTCAACGCCGGGATTGCCGTTGTATCCCGGGCGAAGATAAGCTGGCGGCACGTTGGCGGTTAGTGTGTTGGCAATCGATTGACGATAGCCTTCGAAACTAAAGAAAAACCAGATCTTGTTCTTGATGATTGGACCGCCGAGGGTTCCAGTGAACTGGTTTTCCACTTGTTGTTGAGTAGGTGCTCCCGAGATATTTCTATTTGTCGAAGTGTTCGAGTCGAATAAATTGCCGTCTCGATAGCCTTCGTACGCGGTTCCATGGAAAGCATTGGTTCCGTTCTTGCTCACGATGTTTACGGTGCCACCAGTGGTTCGGCCATATCGGGCGTCGTAGGTGGTGGTCATCACGTTAACTTCCTGAATCGCGTCTAGGTTGGGCGATACGTTCCACGTACCAGCGTTCTGATTGTCGTAACTGGTCTGTTGCGTGATGTTCGTGCCGTCGAGGATGAACTGATTGAAACCTCCAGTATTGCTGCCATTGTTTTGGCCGGACGGATCCACGCCGCCGCCTATGATGTATTGATTTGTATTGTCCCAGCCACGCGTTCCAGAATTACCGCCTGGCCCAAACGTGCTTTGAGTGAACTGGCTCCCAGGCGTCGTGCCAATCATCATGTAAACCTGGTGACCTGGGACCGGGACATTCTGAAGAATCTTCTCGTCGAGGATGGTTCCACCAGAGGCGTTGGCGGTTTCGATCATGGCAGGCGCGGCGGTGACCTCCATCTTTTCACTGATGGTACCGACCTCCAGCTTGAAGTTCTGCGCAAAGTACTTGCCCGCGAGCAATAGAACTTTGTCTTGAATCGCCGTCTTAAAGCCAGGCGCAGTTGCCTTCACCGTATAAATCCCAGGAACCACATAGGGGATGTAATAAACGCCGGCATCGCTGGTTTCAGCCGTGTAAACCGATCCCGTATCGTTGTGTACGGCAGTAACTGTCGCTTTAGCCACAACTCTGCCATCGGGGTCTGAAACCTGGCCCGTTAAAGTAGCCCGGAACTCCTGGGCTACCGAACGCGGCGTGGAAAGCAGAAGCGGAAGACATACAACGGCCAGGCCGACTATCATCCAGGACCGGAAACAAAGTCTAACGCTCGACAAAACCGTCATTGAGACCCTCCTCAAGGTTCTTCGCTGCTGCTTCAAGTACGCGACCTGCTCAACGCAACTGGTATGACTAGTCGTTCTCCCCCTCAGTGAACGAGCGGCTTGTTGATGGGGTGACCTGTTCCTGAATGACTCTGCGTTTGACTGCTATATGCCCGGGACCTGCGAGCTTTTCTTCCATCGGCTGCATTTGCTGACGGAGGTAACGGCTGCAACTCGACCCATCCGGTGACAGGCGCGACGGTGTCCGTCTCCACCACGAAGCCTTGGGAATCGTTGGCGAGATAGTAGGAGACTTGCTCAGTGCCCGGCGTTGTTCCACCCAGTGCGCCGTTCGGGAAAGCTGGTGTCGTCGATATGGAACCGGTGAAACGACCGGCGTTATTGGTATCGGCTCCGAATGTGCCCTCGAGCGGGCCCACTATCAGTGTTGCGTTGTTCGTGCCCGTACCTTGGAAAGCACCCTCGCCGCTGAATGTGCCCGGAGCCGTCGAACTCGTGCCGAAGTTTCCAGTAAACCCGCCGTCTGAATTCGCCGGATTATTCTGATCCGAGAGAAGAATGGCGTATGCACCTTCCAAAGTCGCCGAAGCCGGTTCAGCTTGGGGAATCACCGTCCCAATGGTGCTATAGGTGCCGTCAGTCTCCAGGAATAATGCTCCCCCGCCTCCAGTGGAATTATTCGGATCGAGGAGGTTGAGATTGGGATCGGTCAGATAAACGTTGTAGGTTTGTCCAGCAGGACCCGTGATTGTGCCCCGTGGACTGCCAGAGATGGAGTATGTGGAGCCCGCCAAGGACTGACCCAACAGCAAGTTTCCAGAGTTCCCGGAGTCGTTTAGATCCATAATGCCCGCACTGAGGTTCCCGCCACCATCCGCTGTGAGCTGGCCTGCCGCGCCCATCGCATTACCGGGGACGTCAAAACCCAAATTGCCGAACACATAGCTCCCGGTGAGAGCCGAGTTGGTCGTGCCGACTGTGCCCTGTCCGTATGCGCTGCCTGTGTTGCCCGCAAATCCAGTGTTCGTCATCGTGGTTAGCCGCAACACCTCGGGAGTCACCAGGTAGTAGGCGTACTCGGTTCCCCCATTCAAGTTGGTGGAGATGGTGCCCCGCCCATTTGTGTCGGGCGCGGTAAACGTCCCGCTGAATGCAACCGTGCTGTAGCTCGGGGCGCCGCCGACGGTGTTGCCGTCAAAAACTCCATCACTGATTGTGCTTACGCCATCCGCGGTGAAGATGCCGCCCCAACACCCGTTCAACCCTGTCCCTCCAGCAGCTTTGACCGCAGCCGAGCTAAATCCGATCAGCGTGAATGAATAGCCACCCAAAACCTGCGACGCGGAGAAACCTGGACCCGCGGTTTGCAAGTCCATGCTGCCGACACCTCCTATGGTCAGACCGTTGAACTGGTCGGCCTCAGAGATCACGAGATGGGAACTTGAGGTAGCTGTAATGGAGTGGGTCTGTGCGAAAGTGCCGCAACAGCCAGTGTTATTGAGGCTAAACGCCAAAGTTCCGTGGCCTGTTGGATCTAGCGAGTAAGTCCCAGTTATGGAGGGAACGGTTGAGTAGAATCCGTTGGCAGACGCGTCGGCCTCACCACTTACAATGTTCCCGTTTCCGTCCAGCGTGACGCTGCCAACCATCCCATAAGATGCATACCCCTCAAGAACGAAAGCGTACTGGCCTTGCAAGAGCGCGACGCTGCCAACTTGCAAAAGAACGTTTGTACTCGCGCTCTGGGAACTGTCTGCCACTGAAGTTGCAGTGATAGTGAGCGGAACGTTGACACTGGTATTACTGGGAGGCGGTATTGTTGGCGGCGTGTAAAGAGTGGTGATCTGATAGCCGGTAGTCGCTGGATTGAAGCTGCCGCATGAACCCACCGGCGTACAACTCCAAGTCACTCCTGCGTTGTTTTTGTCGTTGTTGACCGTGGCCGCCAAACCTATGCCCGCCGATCCCATTTGCACGTATTGCGGGGGAGGTTGAACCATCTGAACCGTCAGTGGGCCGCTGCCGGTACCAGGAAGACTGTCGATACCATCGCCACAGCCGCTGAGCACTGCGAGCGAGAGAGTAAGAGTGAGGAGAGACAACGCTGGGGTCCGGTGTTTCACTGTTCACCTCGAATGAAATCGAGTCTGCAAATTCCCTTTACTCTGGCGGAGACCGCTCTAGAGGAAATCATTGCCGAGTTTCGGCAGCTCCGGACATTTGCCCGGCTCACAACGCGCTCAATACTCGCGTTACTCGCGTTGCACATCGCCCCGGTCCTCGCCCAACACTCACTCGGACTGGACTCTCGTTTCATCGTGGTCTCCTTACAAGCTCTGCGATTGACCTCTGCAAACCACCGTTTACGGCCGGCCACAAAGACACTGATCCACGCGCCATAGTGACTATCAAAGTTCCGAGCAGTTCACTCCTCGCCAACGACTACGAAGAAATCCACAGCACGTTGTGACTGGAAATCGCTGATCAATCCCCGATACGGTTCGCAAGTATGGGGGCAGCAAGTTCAAAAAGAAATAGTAGACATTTAACATTAGTTGCACTAACGTAACGTTCCGTGACACCCGCTGGTTCTCGATCAAGCGCGCGATTGCTTTCCGCGAATCGAATATTGATTCGCGAATTGGAGAACTATCTTCGAGCAACCAGGATTCGACGTATCCATTTTGGAGATGAAACCACTGTCCCACCTCCACTCGCCTACGTCACGAATTTCCCCCGACTTTCGGTACCGTTGGCGGGTTGCCACACCATGGAAATCGCACGCAGCGGCCGCACGGAGACGATAAAGCCTGTTCGTGGACACGCCGTATTCATACCCGATCATGCGTGGAACAAACCTGATTGGACTGGCCACGTCGACGTGCTTACATTTCTTTTTGGTGTAAAGCAGATTGGTGTCAGCCTGGTGCGTCACAAGGGTGGGACACAGGTTCCTTCTAGTGCAGTGAAGGCAAGCGTCCACGGCGGTTACGATGTGCCCACCCATAGTATTCTTGCCGCGCTCATGGTCATGGCCGCGGATCAAGACAAAGGCGCGCTTCCCAGGCTACTTACCGAGTCGTTGCTCCATGCTTTTCTGCGACTGCTGAAATCTCCGCAGAAACAAGGACCGCGCAAGGCGATTCGCACCTACGAATCCATTTGTTTGTATGTGCAGGAGAATTTTCAAAGCCCTATCACGAGGGAAAGCATCGCGCAGCACTTCGATCTGGCTCCGAATCACGTCTCGCGTCTATTTCGGAAGGAAGGCTTTATGCGCTTCAATGACTATCTGAATCTGGTGCGGGTCAATCGCGCCAAGTTTATGCTCCAAAATTACGGTATGACATTGAAAGAGATCGCCGCCAGCTGTTGCTACAGCGATACGGCATACTTTTGCAGGGTGTTCAAAAAGACCTGCAAGATCACGCCAACGGAATATCGGACCCAAAGCGCATTACGGACATAGTAGGAACATAGTTAGGTGGCAACTCGATAGTATTGAGCCATGTTCGAAGAAAGGTTAGCTGAGTGCAATAAACGTTCCATCTCTCCTGTTTCCAGACATGGGACTAATCACACATACTGGGACACCGCGGTTCGGAGAATCGTTTTCCTACTGAGTTTTTTGCACTATTGAATCTAAGATGCTTGAGTCGCTCAAACACTTTAGGCAACACTTATTGACGGGCGTGTCGTATGCCATTCCGTTTATCGCCTGCGGAGGCATTCTAATCGCGTTCGCGATCGCTTTTGCGCCAATGACGTCTTCGGGCCCTGATTTTTCGCAAGCGCCGCGCCTGAGACTGATTCTGGATATCGGATCCGCGTCGCTGACACTGATGTTGCCGGTCCTGGCCGGTTACATCTCGTATTCCGTCGCCGGCAAACCCGGCCTGTTGCCAGGATTTCTTGGCGGCTACCTCTCTGGAGAAGTCCGGGCCGGGTTTTTGGGAGCAATGCTAGCCGGCTTATTGGCCGGCTATGTCGTGCAAGCTCTGAAGAGAGTACCCGTGTCGAAGTACCTTCGGCCGATTATGCCTATTCTGGTGATACCGATTCTTTCGGGAACCTTTATTGGCATCCTGATGGTGAAATTCGTCGGAGTGCCGATCGCACTACTCATGGTCAAGGCTAACCACGCTTTGTTGTCGATGAGCACCGGCAACAACGTTCTGCTGGCGCTGATTCTAGGTTCCATGATTGCGTTTGACATGGGCGGGCCCGTCAACAAGGCAGCGTTTTTTTTTGGGGCCGCGATGATCCGAGAGGGTAACTATCAGATCATGGGGGCTTGTGCAGCGGCGATTTGCACTCCTCCCCTCGGAATGGGATTAGCTACGCTGCTGCGTAAAAAACTTTGGAGCACGGAAGAGCAGGAAGCAGGCCTCGCTGCAATCGCGATGGGGTTAATCGGGATTACAGAGGGAGCGATTCCGTTTGCGGCCGCAGACCCGATTCGCGTGATACCCAGCATCGTGGCTGGGTCGGCCGTTGCGTCAGTAATCGCCATGGTCGGTGGAGTGGGAGATCACGCCCCGCACGGTGGTCCTATTGTCTTGCCCGTCGTCGACCACAGGGTCTCATTCGTGTTAGCTATCGTGACAGGAACGGCCGTGACCGCAATTTTGATTGTCTTACTTAGGACGAGAAGCAAGAGAGTAATGGAAGAGAGGCAGAAGGCCACATGAAAATAGTTGCCGTCACCGCATGTCCTACAGGCATCGCCCACACTTATATGGCCGCCGCACGCCTGGAAAAAGTCGCGAAGAATCTGGGCCATGAAATCAAGGTCGAAACTCAGGGCGCTATGGGTATTGAGAACAACCTGACAGAAAGCGACATCCGCCAGGCGCACATCGCCATTTTTGCCGTTGATATTGAAGTAGAAGGACGGGAGCGATTCAACGGCGTGAAGGTCATTCAAGTACCGCTTCAGGAAGCGTTAAAAAACCCAGAAGGTATCTTCGCAAAAATTCAACGCTCAGTATGACGCACGGAACCAGCACATCGGAGCAGTTCGTATTCTCTTGCTCTCTGTCCAGTGGCTTGCATGCCCGCCCCGCGAGCCATCTGGCCGAGGTCGCGAACGAGTTCGTTTCCCAGTGCGCACTGACCAATCTGCGCAACGGTTTGTTCGCCAACTTGAAGAGCGTGTTGGCGGTTATTGCCGCCGACGTCAGGCACGGTGATCAGTGTGTGATCCGTATTCAGGGGCCAGACGAGCAGTCTGCGCGCACAACCTTGCGCCGGTTTGTCGAGGAAGCTCTCCCGGAATATGACACTCCCCTAGCCGCAACCGGGACCGTCGCTCGCAACACGACGCCTCCCCGCGTTCTGCAGGCGGCGGCAGTAGGTTGCAGCTTCGGATTGCCGGTCAGCCGCGGTATTGCTCAGGGCAGAGTGGTGATCATGAACGATCCAGTGTTACCGTCCGTCTCGAGCGCGCCGACCGGGGCCGACCCCCAACTGGAACTGCAGCTAATCAAAGATGCGATAGCTTCGGTTCACAAACGAATTCAGGAGAAGCTCAACCAGCCAATTTCTCCCAGCGGCGCGGCCGTGCTCCAAGCCGAACTAGCTATGGTCCGTGATGTTTTCTTAGCGGAAAAACTGACGGAGCAAGTGGCGCAGGGCAAATCAGCCGACCAAGCGGTGTTGGAAACAGGTGAATTCTTCACCGGTCTTCTGCGCCATTCCGAAAGCGAATCCATCCGCGAGCGAGCCTCGGATATCGAGGAAATCTGCTTGCAATTACTCGACGAGATCCAAGGTGGTGTCCCTCGCGCGGTGGTTGAATTGCGAGAGCCGTCAGTGGTGGTAGCCGAGACTCTGGCGCCTCAACAATTTCTCGCCCTTGACCGTCGGTGGTTGAAAGCGCTCGTGCTGGAGTATTCCACTACGACCTCGCATACGGTGATCATGGCACGCTCTCAAGGAATTCCAGCCTTGGTAGGAGTGAAAAACGCACGGCTCGTCCTTTTGCCGGGACGGGAAGTGGTTGTCGACGCGAATCGTGGGTTCGTTGTTCCTCAGCTTTCTTCTTCGGTCCAACGCTTTTACAAACGTGAGCAAAAAACGCTCGAGCGGAGACAAGAGATTTTGCATCGGGCCGCCGGGCCAACCACTACGGCGGACGGCAAAACGCTGGAAGTGGCCGCCAATGCCTCATCATCTGAGGATTTAGTCCTGGCCCGCGAAAATGGCGCAGACGGAATCGGATTGTTTCGCACCGAGATGCTCCTTCTACGGCGGGAAGATGCTCCATCGGAAGAGGAACAGTTCGCGATTTACGCGGAAGCGGCGCGTACCTCCGCGGGGCGTCCGGTAATCATTCGGACCTTCGACATCGGTGGCGACAAAGCTGTGCCTTACCTCAATCTGCCGGCTGAAGACAATCCATTTCTTGGATATCGCGGCGTGCGCATTTATGCCCAGCACCAAAACCTAGTGCAGTCTCAGTTGCGCGCAATTCTTCGCGCTTCATCGCTCGGTGACCTTCAGATCATGGCGCCGATGATTTCCTCACTGGAGGAGGTCTTTCAGTTCAAAGCTGGGATTTCTCAGGCGAAGCGGGATTTGACTCTCAAGGGCATTGCGTTCAACTTGAACATACGGGTCGGCATCATGATCGAGGTGCCCTCGGTCGCATTCTTCCTTGATCAACTCTGTGCAGAAGTCGATTTCTTCAGCATCGGAACGAACGACCTGAGTCAATACTTCTTCGCCGCCGATCGAGGCAACCCAAAGGTCGCTGGGCTGGCCAGCGTGCGCCATCCAGCATTCCTCTCTTTTCTCAAGGAAATCGTTACTCAAATACACGAGGCCGGGAAATGGGTAGGCATGTGCGGAGAAATGGCTGCGAACATTCAACATCTGCCCCTGCTCTTAGGGCTTGGTCTCAACGAGATCAGTCTTCCGGCCGCGGAAATTCCCGACATCCGGGAAAAAATCTCTAGACTGCGTGTCGCTGATTGCGAGGAGACACTAAGCCGGGCTATTGCATGCCGGAGAACGAAAGAAGTTGATGATCTTCTGGAAAGTGCGCAGCCTTCGCAGACGGCGCAGCCTCTACTGAGCGACCAACTCGTCCTGCTTGGAAGCACCAGTCAAAGTAAGGAAGAAGTGATCCAGGAGATTGTGGATGCCTTTTATATCGTCGGTCGGACCGACGACCGTCATCGACTGGAAGAAGCGTTGTGGACCCGAGAAGACTTATATTCGACCGGATTAGGTTATGGTTTTGCTACTCCACACTGTAAGACGGATGCCGTCTCGACCGACTCGATCTGCGTTCTCAAGCTCAATCAGCCGATCAATTGGGGCTCAGTCGATAGCGAACCGGTGCGCATGATCGTCTCCATCGTGATGCGCGAACCACAGAACTCGGGCAGTCATCTACAAGTATTCTCGACCCTCGCCAGACAATTGATGAACGAAGAATTTCGGGACCGCCTGTTCCGGGTCGAGACCGCACGCGAAGCGGTGACCCTTTTGGCGCAGCAACTAGGATGAGCTTATTGGTTTACTTGGTCGACTTGGTATCACCCAGCCGACGATGCTCGGTATGACTATCGCCCTGAACAAGGGTGAACTTCGCTATATCACTGTGGTCATGTTTACCGGGAGGACTCCGATCTCGACGGTCGGCGTTTGGATTCAGGAGTGGTTCGGCTTGGGCTCGTCCGGCGATTTTCGACTGGATCGCAAGGATGAGCCGCGAAAGGCTACTCTCGAATTTTCCTCCGAGGCTCCGGAATCGGAGCGTGGCGGGGCCCTCCGACTGAGTACGAAATGTTTTATCCAATTTGCAGCGTGCAAATCTGCCGAAGACATCCTTCCCGGGGTGTGGCAATGGTCTGGTGGGGGACCCCCATCTTCCTTCAAGATATCCCTGGCGCATGGACGACGAGAAGGTGGCCTATCTCGGCTACGAGAAAATGCAGAAGGCGGGGATCAAGAACGTCTGCGTTCATAAAGGCCTCTTTCCTCCCTCTTTAGACAACGTTTTTCCCAAGCTTCGACCCTATGCCGATGTCAGCGACGTAGGCAAGGTCGCCAGGGATTGGCCGCAACTCAACTTCATCATCTACCATTCCGGGTACCGCAATGTGGGAGGCGAAGGCGCCAACGCCGTCGAGGCCTGGACCATGGTAGAGAAAAAGGGTAGAAACGACTGGGTGACAGACCTTGCCGAGATTCCGGCAAAGTACGGTGTGAGCAATGTCTATGGCGATCTCGGTCAACTCTTTGCCGCGAGTACGGTGGCGCAGCCAAAGTTGGCGGCCTATCTGGTGGGGTGTCTGGTCAATGGCCTCGGCGCAGATCATGTTGTCTGGGGCACAGACGCGCTATGGACTGGTTCGCCACAGTGGCAAATCGAAGGGCTGAGGCGCCTTGAAATTCCCGAAGACATGCAGAAAAGATTCGGCTTCAGGCCTCTCGGCGCCAGCGTCAATTCTTCGTTTAGTGGCCAAACGGGCGGTTCCACATCGAATCTGCTCGAAGTGCAAACGCTGGACGGGCGTTTTCTGAGCCGGAATTCCTTCCTGACGGGTTTGGGGGACTTCCTGCACAGCTCTCAGCAAGATCTCTCCCTCCGAACAACGCTCGGGGGAGGATATGGGCGCTATCTGATTCGCACCAATCACAATACTCTCGCCTGGTTGGGAGGTGTCGTCTACACGCATGAAAATTTCGAATCCAGTGACCAACCCGCTGACCAAAACGTGGAAGCTCTGCTCGGCCTTCAGTACGAACTGTTTCGTTTTGCCCGCTATAGCCTGCAGTCGCAGCTTCTGATCTACCCAGGGTTAACCGACGCGGGCCGCATCCGTGCCACAACCAAGACGACATTCAGTATGAAGCTGGTGAACAATTTTCACACGGACTTTTCGTTATTGGACAATTTCGACAGCCGTCCGCCGTTCAACGCAAAACGAAATGGACTCAGCATCAGCAACACCCTAGGGTGGACTTTCTGATTTCTCAAACCGGATGTGCATATCGGTGCTCATGCGGCCTTTTTTATGGTCCCTCAAAAGCTCAATCCCGGCGTTTAGAGACTTAGAAAAACTCTGGTCGCCGACGTAGGCTGGGACCTTCTTTTCACTGGCCAGCGGGAATCGGTACGTTGACATAGCAGCAAATGCCTT
>Ga0210391_10001620_pt1 | contig 20221 bp, 13 predicted proteins | sample IncBWC12OmetaG_FD_160573 | JGI IMG/M metagenome (GOLD analysis project Ga0210391, IMG submission 160573) | Forest soil microbial communities from Barre Woods Harvard Forest LTER site, Petersham, Massachusetts, United States - Inc-BW-C-12-O ...
CAGGGCCGAGTTGATTTCGAATGATGGGTTCTCGGTGGTGGCCCCAATCAGGCGGATGGACCCCCGTTCAACCCACGGCAGGAAAGCATCTTGCTGCGCTCTGTTAAAGCGATGGATCTCATCGATGAAGAGGATGGTGCGGGTGCCCCAGGAGGCGGCTTTCTCCGCGTCGGCCATCACCTGTTTGATTTCCTTGATCCCGGCGAGAACGGCGGAGAACTCGATAAAGGTGGCTTTGGTGGTCTCCGCGATGATCTTGGCGAGGGTGGTTTTGCCGACACCGGGAGGCCCCCAGAAGATCATGGAAGAGGCATCGTCGCGCTCGATCTGGACACGGAGGGGCTTGCCGGGGCCGAGGAGATGCTCCTGCCCGAGGAATTCGTCGAGGGAGCGGGGGCGCATGCGCTCGGCGAGTGGCGCGGGGACATGGGCGGTCTGAATATCGGGGCTGGGGTTGAAGAGGCTCATTGCCAGGGTACAGGGTACAGCGGACAGGGTGCAGGGTACAGGGTGCGGGTAACTCGGTCTGGAAAATGCCGTCTATCAGCCATGCACATTCGTTGGGTCGCGGGACTGGCTTTTTTCGGCTCGGTCATCGCAGGGGTTTCACTCCTGGCGCAGCAGGCAGCATCCTCGCCGCAGAGTTCAGCGAATCCACCGACGATTATGGTGAATGCGCACCTGGTGAATCTGCCAGTGGTGGTGCGCGATAAGAACGGCGCGCTGGTTCAGAACCTGACGCAGGCGGATTTTGCGCTGAGCGTGGATGGGCATCCGCAAACGATTCGGTATTTCGATAAAGACAACGACCTGCCGCTGACCCTGGGGCTGCTGATCGATACCAGTGGGTCGGTACGGAGCGCGCTGGACGATGAGCGGACGGCGAGCGAGGCGTTTCTGGATCAGATGATGCGGGAAGGGAATGGTGCGGGCGGGGCGGGGCAGAGCGGGACAAGTCACGCGCCGGATGAGGCGTTTCTGATCCAGTTCGCACACGAAGCGGATTTGCTGCAGAATCTGACGGTATCGCGTCCGAAGCTGCGCGAGGCTTTGAGTCAGGTTGGCGTGGAGTCGCGCGACGAAGATCAGAGTGGGAAAAATGGCAACTCCGGATACGGCGGGTACGGGCACCATCATGGTGGTCATGGAGCCGGCGGAACGACGTTATACGATGCGGTTTATCTGGCCTCGAATCAGCTCATGCAGAAGCAGCAGGGGCGCAAGGCGCTGGTGGTGTTAACCGACGGCGAAGACCGCGGCAGCATGGAAACCCTGGCCAGCGCGGTGGCTGCGGCGCAACGAACGGAGACGGTGGTGTACGCGATTTATTTCAAAGGCGAGCAGCACGGGAATGGTGGGCATGGCGGCGGCTGGGGCGGTGGCGGACGCGGCGGATACGGGCACGGGGGCGAGAAGCCCGTGGACGGGAAGAAGGTGCTGGAGCAGATGACCGGGGAAACCGGCGGCAGGATGTTTGAAGTGTCGGGCAAGCAGACTTTCGCGGCGATCTATACGCAGATTGGCGAAGAGCTGCGCTCGCAATACAGGCTGGGGTATACGCCGGATGCGGCTGCAGCAGCGGAGGGGTTTCATCGCGTCGAGTTGACGCTGACCAAAGATAAGAAGCTGTTCGTGCAAACGCGCGACGGGTATTTTGCCGGCGAGTAAACGCCGTTCACTTGCAGGGCATGCCGGTCGAGACGGTGCGTCTCACATTTCCCGGCTCCGGAGCGGGGGAGGTACATCGGTCGGATCGTGGGTATTACTTTTGGTAGAATGTAAAGGGAGGGCTTGCATGGAATCGGCACTCAGTGTGAAGGGACAGGCGACGATCCCGAAGACGATTCGGGATCACTTGCGGCTGCAGCCTGGGGATCGGGTGAAGTTTTTTATTCATCCGGACGGGAGCGTGGTGATTTTGCCGAAGATGCCGGTGACGGCGCTGAAGGGGATGCTCCATAAACGAGGGAAGCGGGTGTCGCTGCGGGCCATGGACGAGGCGATTGCGAAGGGCATTGCGGAACGATACGCCCGTGCCGTGAAGAGATGACCGGCCTGCGATGATCGGACTCGACACGAACATTCTGGTGCGGTATCTGACGCAGGATGATGCGGTGCAGTCTGCGCTGGCTGCGGAGATTATGGAGAGAAGAATTACGCTGGACGAACCGGGATTTGTGAGCCTGGTGACGGCGGCAGAGCTGGTTTGGGTACTGGCCAGCTTTTACGAGTTCAGTGGCAGGGAAATTGCTGCGGCTTTGGAGCGCTTGCTTCAGATCGACACGCTGAGCGTTCAGAATGAACGGGAAGTGTTTGCTGCGATGGTGGCGTTGCGGGCTGGGCTGGCATCATTTGATGATGCGCTGATTGGGGCGCTGGGAGAGTGGGCAGGTTGTTCGGAGACACTGACGTTTGACCGGAAGGCAGCGCGGCTGAAGGGGTTTTCGCTGGCGTGATGAACGCTATTCGCCGACTCTCCGGCCTATAGCCTCGAGGACCGCGGGCGGGAACTTCCTTTTGGGTAGATTGTCGGACTCGCGGAATGGCGGCAAGTTGAGATCCGTCGTGCAAGCGCGTACATATTGCCTCCGGGAGACCTGCCTGTTATTTACCCAATAGCGGGGAAATCCGCGTCTTAGGCGGCCTTCGCTGTTCCAGTGTCGCTCGATACCGTGCTGCGAATTTTCCCAGAAATGGTGCTCGCTGTGAAGAGTCTTCTCATCCTGGGTCAACCACCACTCAAATCCATGCCAGTTGCCGTCTTTCATTTGCCGCGCCTCAGCAAGATAGACTCGACCGCCGGCCAAGTTGGTTTGACAGCGCCATAGGTCAAGGCCGGTGCCGTGCTTCATTGTGTAGGAGCCGATGAGTTCTCCGTCGATTGACCATTGTTTTGCGACTCCATGGGCCAGTCCGTTTCGGTAAGGCTCCGCAAACGTCACCACTCCCTGGTCAATGGAATAGACGGTTCCGTGGGTGACGCCATTCCTCAGTGGCCGCTCAAACTGAAGCTGATCGCTTGCATCGAATTGACGCATCCCGACGACTTCTCCGTTAAGAAAATACTCGGCCCGATGTCCCTCTTGCCCCCGCGGGCGAGTACGGAGCATTTGCTCTTGGGCGCTTGACGGAATGGAGGAGCGATAGTGCTTCATGTCGCTCAGGAACGGAAAGTCGGATCGTTTCCAGCGCGCTTATCCCTGCGTTGCCGCGCAGCTTCATACAGCAGAATGCTGGCGGCGACGGCGGCGTTGAGGCTCTCTACCGGGCCGGGCATGGGGATAGCGATTCTCGCTGTCGCGCGGTCGAGCATTTCTGCGGAGAGGCCGCTGCCTTCGTTCCCGATGAGGAGCGCGACTGGACCGCTGAGGTCGTAGGCGGAACAGGGGATGGATTCGTGAGTGGGGCGGCTGCCCGCTGCTGTCGCAGCTACGGCAGCGAGGATGGGGATATGGCGTTCGGCGAGGGCGGCGAAGGCCTGTGCGGATTTCTCCTGCACGACCGGAACGCGGAAGGCCGATCCGGCGGAGGCGCGCAGGGCTTTGGCGTTCCAGACGTCGACGGTGCCGGGAAGGGCGATGACGCCGCTGGCTCGAAAGGCTTCCGCCGAGCGGATCAGGGAGCCGAAGTTGCCGGGATCCTGCAGAGCGGCGGTGATGAGGACGAGCGGGGCGGCGTGCGGTTCTCCGCCCGACTGCGGGGTGGCGGACTGGGAGGACCCGAGAGCTTCGGCCAGCGAGAAGCGCGGCGTCTCGACGAGGGCGGCGATGCCCTGCGGGGATTCTGTCTCGACGGCGCTGTCAAACACCGGGGGCGTGAGCTCGACGATGGGGACGGTGGCGGGCAACGCGAGCCGGTCCAGGGTGTGGAGGCTGCCGCCGCGGCGTGCCGGATCGGCGCGAACGAAGACAGTGCGCAGACGGAGCTGGCTGCGCAGAGCCTCGGCGAGGAGGTGCTCGCCCTCAATGCCGATGACCTCGGAGGGGTCGCGGGGGGAGCGGGCGAAGGCGGCGCGCAGTTCGCGGACGCGAGCGTTCTGCCGACTCTGTACAATGCTGATGAGGCGCGAGCGATCTGAAACCGTCGGCATTGGGGGAATTTTATCCCTTAACGGGCGGGCGTGGGTGGCGAGCGCGGTTCCTGTTCAAGATTCGCTGAGCCTGGAAGTTCCTCGACGGGAGAGGCCTTGTCAGCAGAGATTCTCCGTATCCATCCGGACGACCCTGAGCCGGACCGGATTCAATATGTCGCGTCGTGCATACGCAGCGGCAAGGTGGTCGGACTGCCGACCGACACGTTTTATGGTCTGGCCGTGGATCCGGTGAATCTGCGGGCAGTGGAAGCTATTTACGAGATCAAGTCGCGTGTGAAGCACAAGCCGCTGTCGCTGCTGGTGGCGAACCTGGCGCAGGCGTACCAGTTGGCGCGGGAGAGCGGAACGTGTTTCGACCTGCTGGCGGAGCGTTTCTGGCCAGGGCCGCTGACGGTGATTGTGAAGGCGAGCTCGCGGCTGCCGCTGCGGAGCACAGCGAATACCGGGAATGTGGCGCTGCGGATTCCGGATGCGGCGATTCCGCGCGCGGTGGTGGAAGCGCTGGGCATGCCCATCACGGCGACCTCAGCCAATTTGGCCGGGCTTCCGGAGTGTACTTACGCGGGGTGCGTGCGCGACCAGATCGGGGAGCGGATCCATTTGATTGTGGATGGCGGACCCACGGGACGCAGCGTGCCGACGACGATTGTGGACCTCTCCGGCGAAGAGGACGAGTGGCAAATTTTGCGCGAGGGAGCGATTCCGACCCATGCGATCGCGCTCGCGCTGCAACAGAGATAGATGATTGTTCCGAAAGACAATCTGGAGTCCGTGCGCAGGGGCGTGCTCGGGCGGGTGCGTGTGCGGAGACGCGTCGTACTGTGGACGACGGCTGTGCTGATTGCCGCTGCGGTGGCGTGGACGCTGTGGGTGAATGGGCAGATCAGGTACTACGCGCATCGCGATGAGGAGCGGCCTGCGGACGCGATTGCGGTGTTTGGGGCAGCCGAGTATGACGGGCGGCCTTCGCCGGTGTTGCGGGCACGGCTGGATCATGCGCTGGAGCTCTACCTGCGCGGCCTGGCGCCGCTGGTGATCACCCTGGGCGGCGGGTACGAGGCGGACGCGGATCACTCCGAAGGCGGTGTCGGTGAGAACTATCTGCTGGCGCACGGCGTGCCCGAGGCGGCCATTATTGCCGAGACGAAAAGCGACAATACCGAGGAGTCAGCCGAGCGGTTGGCCGTGATCGCGCGCGCGAATGGGTTGAAGAGCATTGTGGTGGTGAGCGACGGGACGCATCTGTTTCGTATTCACGCAATCTGCGAGCATGATGGGCTGGCGGTGTATACGTCGCCGCGGCCGGTTTTACGGCCGATTCCGTGGGCCACTCGTGTCCAGCGGCTGGTGCATGAGGTCGTCAGCTATACGGCGTGGCGTCTACGCCTGCATTGAAGCGGCACCCCGGGCGACGGCTCTTGTTGAAAGCTTCTCGCTGGCTGCTTCTCATCGATCGAAGTGAACTTCGGCGTGGAGTTCCTGGGCTACCTGGCCGTTGCGGATCATCTCGTCGGCTTTCTGCAGATCGACACCGTCGGGGACGGGACGATAGTCGCTGGTGACCTCGTCCTCCTGATCGCCGATGGTTTTGAAGAAGAGCGCGTGGCCGGAAATGTGGATGTGCGTCTGAGTGATCTGCCAGTTGCCGGGCGCAACTTTGGTGCGGACGATTTCAAAGGTGCTGCCAGCCTCCAGGCGGCCAAACAGACCCCACCCGAAAGTGACCGGCTGCATCAGTTTGCCGGTGAGGCGCTCGAGGCGCATCTCGCGATCCGCGACCACGAGGGTTCCTGACATAGAAGAGAGGACGCGGGCGCTCATGCTGGGCGGCGAGAAGTTCGAATCGGGGTGGTAGCTGAGGGTGATGACGCCGTCGCTGCGGGAGACGATCTGCCAGTCGAAAGCGGTGGGCAACATCCGCATCAACTCGTCGGCCTGCTGGCCGTCGTGCGCCTCGTTGCGCTGCATGCGCGCCCGGAGTGCGGGGTCGTTGACAATCTCCTGCATATGCGCGAGGTCGGCCAGATGTTGCTGCGGATTGGGGGGCTGGCCGTGGTCTTCGATGGTCTCGGAGAGATTGCCCTGCGCCGTCTGGATGACAAGCTTGACGGTGTCTTTCTCGGGAGACTTGTAGGCGTCGCGATACATCCAGTGGCTGTGGTCGGCAGCCTCGATGCGGATTTCGTTCTGAACGACTGTGTTGACGATGTCTTTTGGGGATTGCTGGGCGCTCGACTGCTGGGCGAAAAGCGGGATTGGTGCAGCCGCGAGCAGAACGGAGACGGGGAGGAGGGCGCGCAGGATGGCTTGAGGCGTGATGTTCTTGATCATTCTGTGCGTTTCGCGAACCCGTTGATCTGTGTACCGAGAAATTCTAAACTTCCTCTGGCCGTCGAGAGCACCATTCCGTGCGGGGCTCGACGATTTCATGCAGTCGTCACCCAGTGTGTGCGAGTGGGGAAGATGGATGTGGGGTTGCCTGGAGTGGGTGTGGGGCCGATACCGGGGCTTGGTTACAATAACAGGAGAGAGATTGACGACTATGCCGCATATGGTTTTTTGCTCGCGCTTTAAGCAGGAGATGGAGGGGCTGGATGAGCCTCCGTTTGACAGCGACTTTGGCAACAAGGTCTACAACAATGTTTCAAAGAAGGCGTGGGGCGAGTGGGTGGAGCGGCAGAAGATGCTGCTGAACGAATATCGACTGCAGCCGTGGACGCCGCAGGCCCAGGAATTCCTGGTAGAGCAGATGGAGCAGTTCTTCTTCGGCGAGGGTGCAGCGCTGCCGAAGGAGTACGTGCCGCCGTCGGGCCACTAGGGCAGCGGTAAAGCGGGGTAGCTAAGAACCGGTTAGCTAGAAAACGGTTAGCGGTAAGACGGCTAGCAATGAGGCGGTTTGCGATAGAGTGACCTGCCAATCTGCTGGCCGTTTTCTATTGCGCGGAGGCCTGCTCCTTGGGGAACAGTCTTCCTTTTTTGACGATGAAGGTTTCGCCGCGCCAGGTGACGGTGTCGGAGGCGTAGCTCCACGCCCAGAGGGCGAGGCCGGTGAGGTCGCGCGGGAGCAGCAGCCAGAAATCGCGCAGAACCTGGCGGTCGTTGACGATGCCGACGCCGACGCCGAGCGCAATGCAGACGCGGAAAAGCAGAGCCATACAGAAGAGAGCGATGGAAAACAGGCTCACGCCGGACGCAATCAGATTGAGAAAAGCCCAGGCGAGGAGATTGGCGCATGCCATGCCTGCATAGCCCGCGGGTCGCGAGTCGCGGACGGTGCGCAGCCAGCGGAGCTGATGCTCGACGAAACTGCGGAAGGTGTAGGCGGGGACGGAGGTTTCGACGACCTCCGCGGCGAGCTCAACGCGAAATCCGGCGCGATCGATATGCGCGCCGAGTTGGTAGTCATCCGCGATATAGGTGGCAAGCGGGACGAGGCCGTCGGGGAAGGCGGCATCGAGGGCGGTCCGCGAAAACGCGAGCGTGGAGCCGAGGCCGAAGTGGAGGCCGCGTTCGAGGAAGCGCGCGGTGAGCACGGAGGGCATGAAGTCCGTGGAGATGCCGAGGGCTTCGAATTTAGAGCTCAGTGTTCCGTGGGCGCGGCCGCGATAGAGCGCGGTGACTAACCCGACGGGCTTGGCGTTGGCAGGGTTTGCAGAGGCCGGGGGCGCGAAGGGCGCGAGGACGCGCGCGAGGTAGTGCGGGCTGACGTGGATGTCACTGTCGTTGAGCACGAGGTAGTCGTAGCGGGCGTGCGGCAAGAGCTGCGCGACGACGCTGATCTTGCCGTTGGGGCCAGGGTTTTCCGGGCAGACGATGAGGCGGATGCTGCATTCGGGATATTCGGCTTGCAACTGTTGGACGCCGGCTGCTGCGGGATCATCGAGGCTGGAGACGCCGAAGAGGATTTCATAGTCGCCCGGATATTCCTGGCGGCAATGGCTGGCGAAGGCCTCGGCCATGCCGGGATCGATGCCCCGCAAAGGCTTGAGGATCGTGACCGGGGGCGCGAAGCCAATGGGGAAGCGCGGGCGGCGCAGAAAGGCTCGCGCGCTCCAGATGGCAATGAGGTAGAAGCCGAATCCGGCGAACGTGAGCAGCGTGGTGATGGCTGCGATGACAGTGGGAAACATGTGTGTCGTCATTCCCCGAGGATCGGCATGTCGAGCGGGGGTTGGGCAAGCCACGCCGCGTTCGCGATGCGGTCGAGGGCGCGGCGCAGAGCGGAGGCAGCGCAGGGTTCCACGGTGACCACGAAGGGGAGATTGCCCTTCTCGTAGCCGGGCCGCTGGAAGAGCGCGTCGATGTTGATTTTTTCCGCCGCGAGAGCGCCGGCGATTTCCGCGACGATGCCGGGTGAATCTTTTACGACGAAGCGGATGTAATGGCGCAGCTGGAATTCTCCGGTGACGGGAGTGGGGCTGCTGGGCAGATCAACGGAGCCGGAGCCGTGGGCCAGGGAGATGAGGTCGGAGACGACGGCGACAGCGGTGGGATTGCCGCCCGCGCCGTGTCCGGAGAAGACGACGTCGCCGCCATACTGACCACAGACGAGGACCATGTTTTCTGTGGAGCGCGACCACGCGAGCGGAGAGCGCAGCGGGACGAGCATGGGGCCGACGGTAGCCGAGACGGCTCCGGACACCAGTTCGGCTTTGGAGATTTGGCGGATGGTGCAGCCGAGGTCGCGGGCGTAGACGAGGTCGACGGCGTCGACGTGAGTGATGGAGCGGCACGCGACGGAGTCGACGTCGATGCCGGCGCGGATAGCGACGCGGGCGAGAATGACGAGTTTGGCGCGAGCGTCGTAGCCGTCCACGTCTTCGCTGGGATCGGCTTCGGCGTAGCCAAGTTTTTGCGCGTCAGCGAGAACGTCGGCAAAGGCTGCGCCGGCTTCCATGCGGCTGAGGATGTAGTTGCAGGTGCCGTTGAGGATGCCTTCAATGCGGGTGATGCGGTCACCGGCGAGCCCCTGCTGCAGGCCGGGGATGACGGGGATGCCGCCGGCGACGGCTGCGCCATAGAGCAGGTGCGCGCCTTTCGAGCGAGCGAGGCGATCGAGTTCGATGCCGTCGGCGGCGATCAACTTTTTGTTGCCGGTGACGACGGACTTGCCGGCTTCGAGGGCGCGGCGCACCCAGACGCCGGGAAGGTCGAGGCCGCCGACTAATTCGACGATGACGTCGACGCCGGAGCCGAGAACCTCGTCGAAATCGTCGGTCCAGATAACGGAGGGAGGAGCCCAGTTGGCTTTCTTGCGGGCGATGCCGCGATTGAAGACGTACGCAAGCTCGAGGCCCGACGGCTGAAGATCGCAGAGGATGCGGGCTACAGAAGAGCCCACGGTGCCGAATCCAAGGATGGCAACTTTCATAGATACAGCGTAAAGCCGTCAGCGATAAAGCGGTTAGCTAAAAAGCGGTTAGCGGTGGAACGGTTAGTGAACATGCGGGGACGATTGATGCCGGAGCGAAGGCCTTGCATCTCCAGGAGCTTGCGCTCGTGTACTATTTGGCTGAAATGAACAGGCTAGCTGAGATGAATCTGAAATTCTTGTTATTGAGTGTTGTGGTGTGGGGCGTATCGGCCGGGGCGCAAACGTACCAGTATCCTTTCCGCAATCCCAATCTACCAACCGAACAGCGGATTTCCGATTTGCTGTCGAGGATGACGCTCGACGAGAAGATCGATGCATTGGGGACGGACCCGGATGTGCCGCGGCTGGGCGTAGTGGGCACGCCGCATATCGAGGGACTGCACGGCGCTTCGTACGGCGGACCGGCGCACTGGGAGGGGCGTGGGCATCAAGTGGTTCCTACCACCACGTTTCCACAGGCACGCGGGCTGGGGCAAACCTGGGACCCGGAGCTGATCCGGCGAGCGGCCGCGGTGGAAGGCTTCGAGGCGCGGTACGTGACCGCGCGCTATCACATGGGCGGGCTGGTGCTGCGCGCGCCGAACGCGGATTTGTCCCGCGATCCGCGGTGGGGGCGCAGCGAGGAATCGTACGGCGAAGACCCATTTGAGACGGGAACGATGGCGGTGGCGTTTGTGCGCGGCTTGCAGTTTGGCGCGCCGGGAGTGCCGGAGTCGCAGCCGGAGGGCGACGACGCGAAATATTGGCTGACGGCGTCGCTGATGAAGCATTTTATGGCGAACAGCAACGAGGATGGGAGGACGAGCTCGTCGTCGAACTTCGATGATCGGCTATTTCGCGAGTACTACGGTGTGCCGTTCGAGATGGGGTTCGAGCAGGGACACGCCAATGCGTTTATGACGGCGTACAACGCGTGGAACAACATTCCGATGACCGACCAGCCGGTGCTGCGCAATGTGGTGATGAAGGAGTGGGGTTTTGACGGGATTATCTGCACGGACGCGGGCGCGCTGGGCGGGTCGATGGCTGGACACAAATACTACTCGACGTTGCCGGAGGCTGCGGCAGGCGCGGTTCACGCGGGGATCAATCAATTTCTCGATAACTTCAGACAGCCGGTGAAAGATGCGCTGACGCAGAATCTGATCACCGAGAAGGACATCGATGCGGATTTGCGGGGCGTGTTTCGCGTGATGATGCGGCTGGGATTCTTCGATCCGCCACAACTGGATCCGTACTCGAGGATTGGGATCACGGACGTGGATCCGGCGCGGGGCGAACCATGGGACTGGCCGGAGCACCGTGCGCTGGCGCGGAGGGTGACGGATGAGTCCATAGTGCTGCTGAAGAACGATCACGACACGCTGCCTCTGGATGCGAAGAAGTTGAAATCCGTTGCGGTGATCGGGCCGTATGCCGATCTGGTGGCGACGGATTGGTACAGCGGCACGCCTCCGACGCCGGTGAGTCCGCTGGACGGGATTCGCGCGCGGGTGGGCGCAGGCGTAAACGTAGAGTTCTCCAACGGGTCCGATCTGACGCAGGCGGCATCGCTGGCGCAGCGTGCGGATGTGGCAATTGTCGTGATTGGGAATCATCCGACATGCAATCAGGGATGGAACAAATGCCCGCTGCCGAGCGATGGCAAGGAAGCGATTGACCGCAAGTCGCTGGCGCTGGAGCAGGAAGCGATAGCGAAGGCGGTCTTCGCCGCGAATCCACGGACCATTGTGGTCTTGAATGCTAGCTTCCCCTACACCACGACGTGGTCGCAGGAGAATGTTCCGGCGATTGTGGAGATGACGCACAACAGCGAGGAAGAGGGAACGGGTCTGGCCGATGTGCTGTTCGGCGACTACAACCCGGCAGGGCGCCTGACGCAGACGTGGGTCGCGTCGATGGACCAGCTGCCGCCGATGATGGATTACGACATCGCGAAGGGGCGGACCTACATGTATCTTGCGAAGAAACCGTTGTACGCCTTCGGCTACGGGCTCAGCTACACGACATTCGATTACAGTGCGCTGAGCGCGGGCAACGGGGCGCTGCATGGCGGCGCGTCGCTCAACGTGCGCGTGACGGTGCGGAATACGGGCAAGCGCGCGGGCGATGAAGTGGTTCAGATGTATGTGGCGCATCCGGAGTCGAAGGTGGTGTGGCCGGCGGAGTCGCTGAAGGGGTTCGAACGCGTGCATCTGGCTGCCGGCGAAAGCAAAACCGTCACCCTGCCGCTGTCGGCGGACGCGCTGCGGTATTGGGACGACGCATCGAAGCGGTGGGTGCTGGAGGCTGGAGCGGTCGAGGTGCGCGTGGGCGCATCGTCAGACGATATTCGTCAGAAGGCGACGATCAACATCGCGCCTTAATCGAAATGGGTCCGGAGAGCGTCGATCACAATCGGAAGGTGATGCCCGACGACGCCGGTGGGCCGACGACGGGGTTTCCTGGTGTGATTTTGGTGGAGCTGTTGCCGTTGTTCAAAACGACGGTGATAGCAATGATGGTGCCGACAATGATAATTCCGCCGCCAATGGTGATGGGCTTGGGAAAGGGCCAGTGGAAGGGCTTGCTCACCGTGGTGGGGGACTGTGGGGACTGTGCGGGTGGGGGCGCCAGGGGCGTGAAGTTCATTTCGTTGATGATGACGCTGGCGGTCAAAGCACCTAAGGAGGCGGAAACCGTGATCTGCCAGGAGCCCTTGGTGGCGTTGGGCACCAGGCCGGCACCGTGGGCGATGCCATCGGTCCCGGTAGTGACGGAAAGAGACGTTGCGCCATTGGCAAAGGTTCCCGCGGCGCCCTCGCTGCCGCCGTGAATCGCAAACAGCACAGACGCGCCCGCGACGGGCTTGTGGTTGTGATCCTGCACCTGCACGATGGGCTCGCGCGCGGTGCGGGCCTGGATGTTATTGAGCGCACCCTCTCCATCGAGAATCACGATTTGCAGATCCTGGGGCGGGGCGCCGTCAGCAGCAACCTCTGCCTGCAGTGGCGCGATCGGTTGCAACAGAAGAAGAGCAGCGACCAGGAGGGCGCAGACGCGCGCGCCGACGGTGGAGATGTGGACTTTGCGATGAAGGCTGATCATATCAATTTGCGCTCTTTGCGGTCGATGTGCCGACCGAGTTGGTCAGGGTGACGCTCACGCTCTGAATCGCGGTTGAACTGTTATTGAGCTGGAAGGTCTGGGTATAGGTGAAGGCGCTGCCGTACTGATCGGAGGTCCCCAGGCCATACCAACTGGTGAAGGCATCAGAGACATCCACAACAACCTGCGAATCGGTGAGCTTTGCACCACCTGCAGGGGTGAAGTTGAAGGTGGCGGAGGTCATGTCACGCGAACTGGAGAAGCCCTCCATGGTGACAGTAAGAGAATCGGGGCTGCGCGCCAACTTGACGCTGCTGATGACCGGGGCCACCGCGGGCACGTCGATGACGACGGGTGAGATGCTCTCCGGCGTTACGTTTTGTCCATCGGCGGTCAGGGTCAGGGTGACGGTGATGGTGGCCGCCAGAGTGCCCGTCTGCAACTGGACGGTGGGTGTCGTGGTGCTGTTGGCCGGGATGGTGAAGTTGAGCGTAGTGCCGCCCGTGGAGAACTGCACCGCGGGATCTACCACGCCGCCGGGGACAGCGGACACAACGGTGAGGGTGAACGTTCCCTTCAGGGGCAACGCATAACCCTGGCTCAGAGTGAAGTTGATGGTCGGCTGCTCACCTGGAGGCGCCGTGCTGGGGCCGCTCAGCGTGGCCTGCACGGTGGTAGCGCTGACCGTGAAGGTGAGGCCGGGCGTGGTCACTCCGTTGGAGGTGACGGTAACCTGGCCGGTTTGGATTTGCGTAAAGAAGCTGGCCGGGATCACGGCGGTCATCTGCGTTGAGCTCAGGAAGTGACTGGCGATGGTGGCTCCGTTGAGCTTGACCACGGAAGAGTCAGTGAACGCGACGCCGGTGAGGGTGATGGTGGTAGCTGCCTGCTCCAGCGTTCCGGACGAGGGAGAGATGCTGGAAAGGACGAGATCCGGACCGACGACCAGTGTCACCGTAGTGGACGCGGTGGTGTAGTCAGTCGTATCCGTCGGCGTGTAGGTGACGCTCAGCGTCTGATTGCCGATGGGCAGGACGGTTCCGAGAGGCGGCGTGTAAGTGAAGGTGCCGCCGGCGGGCGTAGCGGTGGCGTTGAGTTGGGTGGCGGAGAGCGCCGTTCCCTGGTAGATGGGTTGCGGCGTGTTCCAGACGAGGGCTGGGGTCGCCTTATTGACGACGATCGAAGCGGATCCCGTGGAGGGCAGGTAATCCGCGGTGTCAGTCGGCGTGAAGTCGACGGACAGGGAGTGTGCGCCGGCGGCGAGAACGGTGCCTGCGGTCGGTGTGTAGACAAAGGTGCCGGGGGCTGTCGCGGTGGCATCGAGCTGTGCTGCGCCGAGTGCGGCGCCGTAGGTGATTGCCGCCGGATTTGGCCAGGTCACGGTCGTGGTGGCCTTATTGACGATGAGGGTCACGGTGTCCGTGGAGGGCTGGTAATCCGTGGTGTCAGTCGGCGCGAAGTTGACCGAGAGCGTGTGCGAGCCGGCGGTGAGGACCGTCCCCGCAGCCGGTTTATAGGTGAACGTGCCGGCGATGGTTGAAGTGGCATCGAGTTGCGCTGCACCGAGAGCGGTGCCGTAAGTGATGGCTGCAGGATTCGACCAGGTGATGGTGGACGCGACTGGTTTAACGACGATGGAGACCGAATCGGTAGCGACCTGATAATCGGTGGAGTCGGTCGGGGTAAATGTGACATTGAGGGTTTGCGTTCCTGCCGTGAGAACGGTGCCTGCGGTCGGGCTATAGGCGAAGCTGCCGGGGACCGAGGCGGTGGCATTCAGCTGCGCTGCGCCGAGAGCGGTTCCATAAGTGATGGCTGCCGGATTACCCCACCTGACGGTGGTGGTCGCCTTGTTGACGATGATGGTGACCGACGCGGTCGATGTTTGATAGTCGACGGCATCGGTGGGCGTGAAGGTGACGTTGAGAGTGTGCTGTCCGCCGGTGAGGACGGTGCCGGCAGGCGGCGCGTAGGCGAAGGTACCCGGGATAGACGCTGTCGCGTTCAACTGCGTAGCGCTGAGAGCGGTGCCGTAAGTGATGGCTGCCGGGTTATTCCACGTCACGCCGGTGGTGGACTTGTTGACGACGATGGTGGCCGAGCCGGTGGAGGTTTGATAGTCGGTTGCATCCGTCGGCGTAAAGGTGACGCTGAGCGCGTGGGTTCCGGCAGTGAGGACGGTGCCTGCCGCGGGCTTGTAGACGAAGGTGCCCGGGACTCCAGCCGTGGCGTCGAGCTGGGTTCCGCTCAAAGCGGTGCCGTAGCTGATGGCAGCCGGATTGGCCCACGTGACGCTGGTCGTGGCCTTGTTGACCACGATGGTGGCGGAGCCAGTGGAGGTTTGGTAATCGGTGGAGTCTGTCGGCGTGAAGGTGACGGTCAGAGTGTGGGTTCCGGCCGTGAGGACGGTGGCTGCGCCCGGGTTGTAGACGAAGGTGCCTGGGACGGAGGCCGTGGCATCCAGCTGCGTGCTGGACAGCGCTGTGCCATACGTGATGGCTGCCGGGTTCGCCCACGTGATGGTGGAAGTGGCTTTGTTGACGACGAGGGTGACGGATGCGTTGGCAGTTTGGTAATCGGTCGTATCCGTTGGCGTAAACGTAACGCTGAGGGTCTGCGATCCTGCGGCGAGCACGGTTCCAGCGACCGGCAAATACACGAAGGTGCCGGGCACGGAGGAAGTAGCGTCGAGCTGCGTGGCGGACAGCGCAGTGCCGTAAGTGATGGCCGCCGGGTTATTCCAGGTAATTCCGGTCGTCGCTTTGTTCACGAGGATGGACGTAGTCGTCGTGGACGGCTGGTAGTCCGTAGCGTCGGTCGGCGTAAACGTGACGGAAAGTGTATGGGTGCCAGCCGTGAGGACGGTGGTTGCGCCCGGTGTGTAGTTAAACGTGCCAGGGACCGATGCGGTGGCGTCGAGCTGCGTACCGGACAAGGCGGTGCCGTAGGTGATGGCCGCGGGCTCGTTCCACGTCACCGTCGTCGTGGCTTTGTTGACGACGATCGAGACCGAAGTGGTGACGGCCTGGTAATCGGTGGTATCCGTCGGCGTGAAGGTGACGGAAAGAGTATGCTGGCCGGCCCCGAGAACGGTTCCGAGCCCAGGCGTGTAGTTGAAGCTGCCCTGGACGGGGGAAGTGGCATCGAGCTGGATTCCACTGAGCGCGGTGCCGTAGGTGATGGGCGCGGGATTGGCCCACGTCACAGACGGGACGGCCTGATTCACAGTCAGGTTGACCTGAGCGCTGGCCGCCTGGTAGTCGGTGGTATCGGTCGGGATGAAATTCGCGGTCAAGGTCTGGACCCCAGCATCAAGAACCGTCCCCGCGGCCGGGACATAGGTGAAGGAGCCGGCGATAGGGCTGGTGGCGTCCAGCTGCGTGCCGCTGAGCGCGGTGCCGTATGTGATCGGCGAAGGAGTGGGCCACGTGATGCCGGGCGTTCCCTGGTTCACGGTCTCGACAAAGGAAGCGTTCACGTTGGTGGCCCAAACACTGCCCTCGGTCGGCGTGAAGTAGGCCGTAATGGTGTCGGATCCGGCAGGCAAAAGGATATTTGGCAGCGCCAGGAAGGCGGAGCTGTCGAGGAACGTGGTGACGCCATTATTGCCGACGGCGAGGTCCGGGTTGGCGTCCCTGTTAAAGTCGGCGGTGGCAATCGACAGGCCGTTGGTTCCGGAGAGCAGAGCTTCGCCGGTGATGGCGCCCGTGGAGGAGCCGAGGAGGATGCTGGTGCCTCCACCCTGGCCGGTGAGCGTGCCAGCCACGGCGACATCCGCAAATCCATCTCTGTTGAAGTCCGCGACGGTGACGGCGTCAGGCTGCCCGGCGACACCGTAAGCGGTACCGGTGGGGAATCCGCCAGCCTGGTTGTTGATGAGGACTTCAACCGTGGAGTCGCTGGGGCTGACAACGGCGAGATCGGGGAAGCCGTCTCCGTTGATGTCACCGGCAGCGATCGCGCCGGCGGAGGCGCCGACGAGATATTGCGCAACCCCGAAGGTTGAATTCGCAGGCTGGTTGAGGAAGACCGTGGCGGATGCACCGGTTGAGTTGCTGACGGCGATGTCAGAGTATCCATCGTTGTTGAAGTCAGCGACAGCGATGCCGGCGAACGTACTGCCATCCGAATTGTAGGCATAGTACGGGGAAGTCGGGAACGTGCCGGATGAGGAGCCTAGGAAAACCGTGAGTGATCCTGCGCCGGCGAGGGCGAGGTCAGGGACGCCGTCATGGTTAAAGTCCCCGACAGCGATGCCATTTTCTGCATTGGCGCTAAAGCTCTGGCTGTAGGTCAGGTCGCCCGCAGCGTCGCCGCTGGCAAGGAAGATGAGGATGCTGCCGTCGGACGTGCCGATCGCGAGATCGGTGTAGTGATCACCGTTGAAATCAGCCGCCGCGAGAGTGGCGGAATTGGCGGCGACGCTTTGCGCCACTCCATAGGCGACAGGCGCTTGGAAGGTGCCGTCCCCGTTGCCGATCAGGACGAGGAGGTTCGTGGCATTGCCGGTCTGCTGGAGGACAGCGAGATCGGGGATGCCGTCGTCGTTGAAATCGCCGGACACGGTGGCGATATCCCTCACGACAGCGGTAACGCTGCCGCCGAAGGTGCCGATGGGGTTCAGGCCGCTGCCGCCGTTGCCGATCGAGAGAGCGCCGCTGCCCAGATCGATTGAACCGCCGTTGGGGCCAAGCTCAAAGTCGACAGAGCCAGTGGGAACGCCGAAGCCGATGCTGGATGCGAGAGCGTTGACGCTGATCACAGTGGGATACGCCACGGGATTCGCGCTGGGCGAAGGCGTGAGCGTGATCGGCGTATTGCCGATCTGCAGGGTTACGGGATTGGATGTTTCCGGCAGGAACGTGCTGTCGCCCGCGTAGCTTGCCTGGATGGTGTAATTTCCTGGCGGGAACATACCGAAGGAGTAGGTGGCGACGCCGTTCGTCATGACCGGAGAGACGGTCACGGCGGTGGGCAGCCCGGTGAGGGTCACGGGCTCCGGCGGGGGCAGGCTGGCTCCGCTGGCCGTCACATTGAATGTGACCATGGCTCCCGCGGTGGTTGAGGCGGTGGAACTGGCGAGGCTGAGCGAGAAGCTCAGGTCGTTGATGGTGATCTGGTAGGAACTGATCTGTGACGTTCCGAGGGCGGCGTAGTTCGAGTCACCGGTATAGCTGGCGGTGATGGTGTTGAGGCCGCCAGGCAGCGTGCTGGTCGAGAGAGTGGCAACGCCGCTGGACAACTGTACCGGTGCGCCGATCGCTGATCCGTTGTCGAAGAACTGGACGGATTGCGTGGGGGTCGCGCCTCCGGCGACGCCGGTAATGGTGGCAGTGAGCGTGACACTGGTGCCGGCATTGGCGTTGTTCGGCTCAGGCCCGGTGATGGCGCCGGTGGGTGTTCCCTGGGCGATGACGATGGGAATCGTGGCGCTGCTGCCGCCGGCAAACAGAGTCGTGCCGGAGTAGCTGGCGGCAAGTGTGTAGTTGCCCGGCGAGGGAAGGGCGGGTGAGTTCGAGAAGCTGGTCGCGGCGGAATTGCTCCAGTCCACCGTCTCCAGTTGGTCATTGTTGTTGCCATCCGTACCAAAGAGCGTGAAGTCGAGATAGCCGTCCGCATTGACATCTCCGGCTGTCAGGAAGGACGGGAATGTGGAGGCGGAGCAGTCGCAGAGTGCGACGAATTCGGGGGTGGTGATCGTAGTCCCGGCCTGCCAGTTGTCGAAGCCCAGTCTCTGGAGCGGAGTGACGAGAATCTGAAGGCTGCTGGTTGCTTCACTGGCATACAGCAGGTTCCAATTAGGCGCGACTGCTGGGGTGCCCGAAGGCGCGCCGGTAGCCGGGAAGGGCACGCCGGTAACGTCGGTGGCCTGGGTCGCCGAAATGGAAAAGCCGCCATTGAGGGTGCCGAGATTGCCGGGACCGTATTCGGCATTTTCGAAGACGATCACCTGGCCGGCGTCGTTGCTGTCCGTCTCGCCGGGCTCCGCGATAGCGATATCCGGGTAGTTATCACCGTTTACGTCGGTGATGACCATGCTGTTGATCTCGGTAGTGGTGGCCGAGAAATACTGCTCAGTGTAGTTGAATCCGCCGAAGCCATTGCTGGTGAGTACGAGGACGGCGCCGTTGTCGCCGACGTAGTTGTATTCTTCGAGGCCGATATCGCTGTAGCCATCCTGATTGAAGTCAGCAGCGCCGGCGCTGATGACCTCGCCTTGCGAAGTATCGAAAGAATTCTGCGAGCTGGGGTTGTAGCTGCCGTTGAACGGATTATTGCCGAACAGTACCTGGACATTGCCGTTGACGCCATCGATCAGGGCGACGTCGAGGACGCCATCCCCGTTAAAGTCGCCGACTGCGACCTGGGTGGGCGAGGTGATGAGTCCCACAATTGCGTTGGAAGCAAACTGGACAGGGGCCTGGAAAGTGCCGTCCCCATTGCCGAGAAGGTATTCGGCGATCGGGAACCCCCCTCCGTTGTCCGGATTCTGGCAGGCGACAACGATGTCCTGAAGGCCGTCATTGTTAATGTCGCCGAGGGAGAAATCCTGGGGAACGCAGCCGACATACAATTCCTGTTCGGTTGCGAAGGAATCCGCGCCGGTGCTCAGCATGACCTGGAGATACGGGCCATCTCCGCCGTCGCCCGGGAAAAAGCCGGGGAGGCTGACGAAGTCGAAGTTGCCGTCGTTGTTTAAGTCGGCAGAGAGGATTTTCGTGGAACCGGCATCGAGCGATGCGGGCGCCTCTGTGACATAGGTTCCGGTGGTGTTGGTGTTCTGGCTGAGTTGCGAAGAGCCGATCGACTGATTCACGCCTGGGCCGGTGAGGATATAGCTCACCTGCCCCGCGGGCACGGCGCCAACGCTGCCCGCAGGCGTGACTGTGCTGCCAAAGGCAGTTGCAGACTGGGTGCCGTACGCGAAGGTTTGTGGGGTGGCGGAAACGGTGATGGCGTCTGGGTTCGGCGCATTGATCTGTACTGCGACGGCATTCGTGCTGAGACCAGTATCCGACGTGTTGACGTAGAGATTCAGCGTACCGGCAGTGGAGAGAGCAGCCTGGGAAATCGTAGCCTGAAGCTGGGTAGGACTGATGTATGTGGTGGGCAGGGTAACAAATGCTGCGGAGAAGGCCACAGCAACGACGGACGTACTGTCGAAATTCAGGCCGTCCAGGGTGATCGTAGTGTTGCCCGACCCTGCGGCAATGAGATCGGGAATGATCGCAGTCAGGCCGTTTTCCTGAAAGACGTCCCCGTTGACGAATTGCGTCGTGTAGATGCTTCCGGTGGAGGGGTTGTATTCGGCCTCATAGAAGCCGTCGTTAAGCGTGATGCCGTCAATATTGGGGATGCTGCCGTCCGAGTTAATGGTGACCGGGCCATAGGTGGCACCATTGCCTTCGTCGAACAGCGTGACGGTGCCGGTAGGCAGGGCCTGGCCGTTAGGAACGGTGATGCTGAACGCAAAATTGACCGGGGTCTGCGCTTCCGCGGCCCCCACCACCTGAACGCTGAAGGAAGGCGGCTGTTCGACAGTGAGCAGGTAGACACCGGCTGTGTCGGCGGGATAACTGTCATCGCCGCTGTATTGCGCGCATATCGGAATAATGCCGGGTGTAAAAGCGGTGTACGGAACGGTGGCAACTCCGGTCTCGGTGTCG
>Ga0210391_10001622_pt1 | contig 20214 bp, 17 predicted proteins | sample IncBWC12OmetaG_FD_160573 | JGI IMG/M metagenome (GOLD analysis project Ga0210391, IMG submission 160573) | Forest soil microbial communities from Barre Woods Harvard Forest LTER site, Petersham, Massachusetts, United States - Inc-BW-C-12-O ...
GCCCCCGGCGCCGCGTTCGATCTATCGCTCTGGGAGCTCCAGGAACCGGTAGGCGCGGCGGGAAGTCCCACGACCATCCTGCCTTCGGTGCTCGAAGGGGCGAACGGGTACCACGATGCCTACTTCTATCTGGACGGCGCGGGCGCGATGACCTTCTGGGACCCCGAAAACGGCGTCACCACGGCGGACTCGAGCTACCCGCGGTCCGAGCTTCGCGAGATGAACGCCGACGGGACGCCGGCGAACTGGCCCGTCGAAGGCACGAACACGCTCGCCGCGACCGTCGCGGTGACGCAGGTGCCCGACCACGTGTGCGTCGGGCAGATCCACATCGGCTCGGCACTGGACGCGGGTCTCGCGTCGTCCACCAAACCGCTCCTCGAACTCTACTACTACCAGGACGGCGCGATCGAAGTGGGCATCGAGAACAGCCCGACGGGGGGCCAGACGGTGCACATGCTCGCGACCGTCGCCTTGGGCACGAAGTTCACGTACTCGATCGTGCTCACGGGCGCGGGCGTCATCTCCGTGGCCATCAACGGGCAGGCATCCACGTTCACGATGCCGTCCGCCTTCGCCGGTTATGGCGAGTACTTCAAAGCCGGCGATTACGATCAGACGGCCGGGACGGACGCCTCCGTGGGCGCGACGGTGAAGTTCTACGCGCTCGCCGTCTCGCACGCGCCGTAGCGGCGCGCGTCAGAATCCGCCGCCGAACGTGACCATCCCCGGAACGCCCCGGACCCCGGTCCCGTCTTTGCGCTCGATGCCGAAATGCAGCGTGTGCCCGGGCGAAGTCTCTTTTGCGACGTCCACGCGCAGATCCGACGCGGTTCGTGCGGGCAATGCAGGGCCGCGGCCCGGCACGCCATAGGCGCCCGCGTTGCCCACGAGCCACATCGAGCGCTGCAGAGGAACCGTATAGGTCAAGCCTGCGCCGCCGCCGCCGTCGATCGGGCATCCGTCGCTCGAGAAGAGCGTGAGCGTCAGGCGCGGAACGAGCGGCATGAATAGGAAGCGCTGCACGGGCATCCCGTGGCTCGAATTGCCCACGTCGTCCTGGAGCGTCGCGCACTGCGGGTACGCGCCTGCGACCGGAAAGATGGTGCTCGTCAACGAAAGCTGCAGCGGCTGAAACGCGGCGAGCGGGCCGAGGGTTCCGCGCTGTCCGGTCGGCTCCCCCCACCCGGTCGCGCCTGCGCTCGTACCCACCGACGACCACGTGTAGATCGGTACGTCCGCCAGGCCGGCCGCGGGAGGAACAGGCTCCGCCGGCGCGTCGTGGGCGATGAGCATCGTCAAGGCCGGGGCCGCCACGAGAAACAACGATCGCTTCATGGGTCTCCCTCCCGAACACGCAGTGTACGCCGTTCGCCGGCGTTTGCTTCCGAGGCGCTACCGGGCGGCTGCGTTCAACTCTTCCTTCAACCGAAGGACGAGCTCCGCCGCGGGCATCGCGCGCGCGAGCGGCGCACCTTGTCCCGCCCACTGCGCGCCGTAGCCGCTTTCTCCCGCGGCCTTCGCCGCGCCGTTCAGCGCCTTGCCCGCATCGTAGGCAATCGGATACGAGGGCACGTCGCGCGCCGCAACGGCGGCGCCCATCGCCGTGAAGCGGTTCGCGAGGCACCGCGCGGGCCTCCCCGAGATCGCGCGGGTCATGACCGTGTGGTGCGCGGCGTCGCTCGCGAGCGCACGCCGGTATCCGGCATCGGCATCGGATTCGGACGTCGCCACGAACGCCGTGCCGAGTTGCGCCGCGCTCGCGCCGAGCCGTAGCGCCGCGGCGATGCCCGCGCCGTCCATGATGCCGCCCGCCGCGATGACCGGCACGGGGAGCTCGCGCGCGAGGATGCGCGTCAGCGCCATCGTGCCGAGTTGGTCGTCGTCCGCGTCCGGGTCGAACACGCCGCGGTGGCCTCCGGCCTCGTAGCCCTGCGCGACGACGGCGTGCACGCCGCCGTCCACGAGCGCGCGCGCGTCGGCCAGATTGGTCGCGGATCCGAGAAGCGCGATGCCGGCGTCGCGCAAGGCCGCGACGCGATCGGCGGGCGGCAAGCCGAAGTGAAAGCTCACGACCCGCGGCTTGGCCTCGACGAAGAGAGCGAGCATGGCGTCGTCCGCGACGAACGACAGGTAGATCTCCCGAAGCGCCGCCGGCGGGTGTGCGCCGAACCGCGCGAAGGTGGGGGCGAGGCGCGCGACCCAGGCCGCTTCGACGGCGGCGTCCGGTCGGGCCGGTGCGTGGCAGAACACGTTCACGTTGAGCGACCCGCGAGCGGGCGCCGACAAGCGCTCGCGGACGGCGGCGATCATCTTGCGGGCCCCGGCCGCGTCGCTGGATCCGACGCCGATCGATCCAAGTCCGCCCGCGTTCGCGACGGCGGCGGCCATGGCCGGCGTCGAGGTGCCCGCCATGGGCGCCTGGATGATGGGGAGATCGATGGCCAATCGTTCGAGCAGGTTCATGGGGTCACCGCCGATCGGCCGATACGCTCTCACAACGCGCGGGCTCCGCCAACGATCGCGCGTGCCGCCAATGCCGTTGCCGGCCGGCGCGAGCGCGCGGCGGCGCGATTTTCGGCATTTCGCGAGACGCGCCCGCGGGCACGTGGCGTGCTCTCCACGTCGGGGAGGAGGGCACGCGCGCCGTTTCGCGGGCGTGCAGCCAATCATGAATCGAAGCGTCGGACGGGCGGTCGCGCCAACGGGCGTGGCCGCGGTATGTGCGCTCGTGTTCTTCGTCCCCGCCGGGTGCTTGACGCGCCCCGCGGTGCAACTCAACCCGTCGACGCAAACGGTCGTCGACATCGACGTGCCCAATCAGGCCGTCGACAAGATCGATCTTCTGTTCGACATCGACAATTCATCTTCGATGGGAGACAAGCAAGTCTTCCTCCAATCGGAGATTGGCGATCTCGTCGACCGCCTGGTCAACCCGAACTGCGTGGACGATACAGGCAAACCGGCGACCCCGCCCGTGCAGTCGAACGGCGGCTGTCCGGCGGGATACCGCGCGGAGTTCCCGGCCGTCCACGACATGCACGTCGGCGTCGTGACGTCCTCGCTCGGCCCGCGCCTGAGCGGAACGCCGCCGCCGGTGAGCGCCGACTTCATCACCTTTTGTACCGACCCGGATCCGCGGACGGCCCCGCCCGAATACGCGGGGCTCCCGACGCACAACGACGACCAGGGGCACCTCATCGCGCGCGACCTCGACGCGGGCGCGACTCCCGTCACGGAGGGCACGGTCCCCGACGCAGCCCAAGCCAATTATCTCTATTGGTCCCCGCAGGGGGCGAGCAACGACGGGGCGCCGGCCATCGCTTCTGCGTCGCAGCTCGAAGGCGATCTCTCGCAGCTCGTCGGCGGCGCGGGCGTCTTCGGCTGTGGAATCGAATCGCAGCTCGAGAGCTGGTATCGCTTCCTCGTCCAGCCGGACCCCTATGCGTCGCTGCAGCTCGTGAACGGCAGGGCGCAGTGGCAAGGCGTGGACGCGACGATTCTGAAGCAGCGGCAGGAGTTTCTCCGGCCCGACTCGCTCGTCGTGGTCGTCGTTCTCTCGGACGAGAACGACTCGGAGATCGACGTCCGCTCGGCCGCAGGAACTGCGTACCTCTTCATGCACGACGACTGGACGCCGCCGGCGGGCACTTCGGCGTGCGCGACCGATCCGGCCGATGGGGCCTGCCAGCCCTGCGCAAATTCGGGCCCGACGGCGAGCGATCCCGCGTGCCAGGCGCGCACGGCCTACGCCAACACGGCGCTCAACGATTGGGGCTATGACCCGAACTTGCGCCACGTGCACATGAAGGCCAAATACGGGATCGATCCGCAGTACCCGATCGGCCGCTATGCCCTCGGGCTGACGTCCCTCGTCGTGCCCGATCGGAGCGGCGAATACCCCACGGATCCGCTGCATCCGAACGGCGCGGACGACTACGTGGGCTGCATCACCGATGCGAGCGGAAATTGCGCACCCAATTGCGTGAATCCTCTGTTTGCCGCGTCGCTTCCCGACGGGTCGGCCACGGACGCAGCCACGCTCTGCCACCTGAAGCTCGGTCCGCGAGCCAACCAGAGGTCCAACATCTTCTTCGCGCACATCGGCGGCGTGCCGAACCAGCTCCTGCACTTCAATCCGAACGATCTGAAGGCGAGCCTTCTGACCCAGGCGGACTGGGAGAGAATTCTCGGCCGAGGAGCCGCCAATTACACGATCGATCAGCCGTACAGCTACGACTACTCGGGCATCGATCCCCATATGATCGAGTCGTCCACCCCCCGCACGACGACGACCGTGGACATCGACCCCGGAGGGACGAACGCGCTCGCACCGGCCAACGGGCCGAACAGCGATCCCGTGAACGGCCGCGAATGGACGACGAACGCGCCCTTCGGGAACGGAGCGTTTGCCCCGCACGTGGCCCCGGTCGATCTCGAGTACGCGTGCACCTTCCCCCTCGCGACGCCTCGCGACTGCACGGACCCCAACATCGCGCCGCTCTGCGATTGCCCGTCCGACAACGGCTCGGCAGACGGCGGGGTGGCTCCGTTGTCGCCCGACGAAGTTCCCCCCGTCTGCGATCCGCAAACGCCGACGCGCCAGCTCTACGCGAAGGCCTACCCCACGATTCGCGAGCTCCTTCTCGCGAAGCTCATGGGGCCGTCGCAAGGCATCGTCGCCTCGATCTGCCCGCAAGAGACCCAGGACAAGACGAGCCCCAGCTACGGCTACCGGCCGGCGGTGGCGCTCCTCGTGGATCGATTGAAGACCGCACTCAATAGCCAGTGCTTGCCCGAAAAGCTCGGCCCGACGGATGCCGACGCAGGCACGGGCGCCGTTCCATGCCTGGCCTTCGTGACGATGCCCGCCGCGAACGACGGTGCGACGTGCAAGCATCCGAACTGCCCGGCCGCGATGGGGCTCTTCGGTCCCGGCGTGCAGACGAATTCGGCGGACAACCCCCCGCTCGACCCGACCGTCCTCGACGCCTTCTGCGATCTCCAGGAGAACAACTACGTCAAAGGCGGCGGCGTCCCCGGTGCGATCGGCGATCCGGCCAACCAATCGGTCTGCATGCTCGTGCAGCTCACGCCGAACGACCCGAACGCATCGACCGAGTTTGCGTCGGGGTCCTGCCTGTCGTCGAGCGTCCCCGGTTGGTGTTACGCCACCGGTGCGGCGGTGAATGGGTGCTCGCAGGCCGTGCAAATCGCGCCGAAGGTGCTCCCGAGCGGCGCGACGGCGCATCTGCAATGCGTCGAAGAGACCATCAACGTCGTCAACACGACGATGCCCTAGATCCGCACGAGGGGAGATTTCCCATCCGGGAGGGCGACGACGAGCCGGCCGCATGTCCGCGGCCGACCCCCGATCCGCCCGCGCACGCGAGCGACGACGTTGCCCGCCGCTGAGCGCTCCTCACGAGCGGTGACGGCCGGGCGCGCGCGCCGTCCGTGCCAAGCGGCGCGCCTTGACTTGGAACGCACTCGAAGTCGAAGCTCTCCCGCGCGCGAGTTTCTCGAGCCAGCAAGCGAGCGGGGCCCGCGCGGAAAGGCCGCCACATGCGTTACAAGTCACTGGGAAAAACAGGTCTGTTCGTCTCCGAGCTTTGCCTGGGCGCCATGACGTTCGGTGGCAAAGGGTTCTGGGAGGCCATCGGCAAGCTGGCCCACGCCGAGGTCGAGGCGATCGTCGGCACGTCTCTCGACGCGGGCATCAACTTCATCGATACGGCGGACGTTTACTCCGAAGGCGAGTCCGAAAAGCTCGTCGGCGCCGCCCTCAAAGCGCTGGGGCGGCCGCGCGAGCAGGTCGTCGTCGCCACCAAAGTACGCGGGCGGGTGGGTCTCGGCGTCAACCAGGTAGGGCTTTCGCGCGCGCACATTCTCGCGAGCATCGACGGGAGCCTCTCGCGGCTCGGACTCGACTACGTGGACCTCTACCAGATCCACGGATTCGACCCGGCGACGCCCATCGAAGAGACGGTGCGGGCGCTCGACGCGGTCGTTCGATCGGGCAAAGTGCGCTACGTCGGATTCAGCAATCTGCCGGCGTGGGTCGCGATGAAAGCGATTGGCTACGCCGAGGCGCACGGTCTCGCGCGCTTCGAGAGCGCCCAAGTGTACTACTCGATTGCGGGCCGGGACATCGAGCGGGAGATTGGCCCGATGGCGCTCGGAGAAACGATCTCCGTGTTGCCGTGGAGCCCTCTCGCCGGCGGGCTCCTTTCGGGCAAGTTCGACGCCGACAAGAAGGGCCCCCAAGAAGCGCGTCGCTCGCAGTTCGACTTTCCCCCGGTCGACCACGCGCGGCTGCCCAGGGTTCTCGCGGCGCTCCGGCAAGTCGCCGGCGAAGCCGGGATCTCGGTGGCGCGGACGGCGCTCGCCTGGATGCTCACGAAGCCGTTCGTCACGAGCATCATCATCGGCGCCAAGACGCGCGAACAGCTCCTCGACAACATCGCGGCGACCGAGGCAAAACTCTCGCCCGAGCAGATCAAGACGCTCGACGAGGCCAGTGCCCTGCCGCCCGAGTACCCGGGCTGGATGGTGGAATTCCAGAACAGCCGCGATCCGCGCGGCGTCGTGATCAAGTAGCGGCGGTCGCGTGGGCGAATGGCTATCGACAGGCCGCGGCCGCTAGCGCGACAATCGCCGTGGCATGGCCTTTCGCAACACCTGCGAGCTGAACGTCGGGAAATTGCTCGAAATCCGGGTCGACGCGGGGTACCAGGCGCCCGCGGACGTCGACGTGATGATCGGGCTGATCGCGCAGGTGCTCGGGTCGTTGCCCGCGCACGAGCGGATCATCATCGCGGCGGACTGGCGGCGGTGCACCGTGTTCGGTCCGGGCACCGCCGATCGTGCCCTCGTCATGCTCACGAAGGGGAATCCGCGGTTGCTGCGGAGCGGGATCCTCATCCGCCCGGACTTGCCCGCGACTCTGCTGCAGGTGATGCGGCTCGTCAGTGACGCGCAGTCGCCGGACCGGCGCGTCGTCACCTCGACCGAGGCGATGATTTCGTGGCTCATGCCGGTCACGACGCCGAAGGAGCTGGCGCGTCTCAAAGTCTTTCTGGACCGCTGAGGGTCGCCGGCAGCGGGCCGCGCTACGTTTCTCCCCATGGCGCGTGCAGCGGCTCGGCTCGCCGAGAATGCGAGCGGCGATTTCTTCGTGGACGATGCATGCATCGATTGCGAGACGTGCCGGCACATTGCGCCGTCGCTCTTCGCGCGATCGGCGCGCGCGGGGATGTCCGTCGTCGCGCGGCAGCCGCAATCGGATGCCGAGCGCTTGCGCGCCAAGATGGCACTCGTCGCCTGCCCGACGAGCGCCATCGGGAGCGTGAGCAAAGCCGACGTGCGCGAAGCCGTCGACGCATTCCCCGAGCCGATCGACAGCGGCGTGCACTACTGCGGATTCGCCGCGGAAGGCTCGTACGGCGCGTCGAGCTATCTGATCGTTCGGCCCGGGGGGAACGTCCTCGTCGACTCGCCGCGCGCCGCGGCCCCGCTGATGGATCGGATCGAACGGCTCGGTGGCGTCGCGTTCATGTTCTTGTCGCATCGCGATGACGTGGCGGATCACGCGAAGTACGCGCAGCGGTTCGGCTGCACGCGCATTCTGGCCGCTGCCGATCGGGAGGCCGGCACGCGGGACGTCGAGCGCTTCGTCGAGGGGGATGAACCCGTCGCCCTCGCGCACGACTTGCTCGCGATCCCGGTTCCCGGGCACACGCGCGGGAGTCTCGCGTTGCTTTATGCGGGCCGTTATCTCTTCACGGGCGACCACCTGTGGGGTAGCGAGCGGGGCGACGCGCTGGGGGCGTCGCGCAGCGTGTGCTGGTACTCGTGGGCCGAGCAGACGCGGTCGCTCGAGAGGCTCCTCGCGTTCGACTTCGAGTGGGTTCTACCGGGCCACGGCGGGCGCTTTCACGGCACGAGCACCGGGGCCCGCGCCGCGCTCGAGGGGCTGCTCGCGCGGATCCGGCGGAGCGGCTGAGGCGATGCCGAGCGCCAATCTCCTCCTCGAGTCGTCGATCCGCTGGGGGCTTCGCGAGCTCGATCGCGCGTCGGCGCGGCCGGTCGTCCTGGGGCTCTCGGCGCCGCAGGGGTCGGGCAAGACCACGCTCGTCCGGGCGCTGATCCCGGCACTGGAGGCGCGCGGGCTGCGCGCCGTGGCGGTCTCGATCGACGACTTCTACCTGCGCCGCGAAGAGCAAGTCGCGTTCGCGGAGGCGCACCGCGGCAATCGCATTCTCGAGCACCGCGGCGCGCCGGGCACGCACGACATCGCGCTCGGTGACGCGATGCTCGGACGACTCGCGCGCCTCGGCTCCGGCGAATCGATGAAGCTCGTCGCCTACGACAAGACGGCGTACGCCGGTCGCGGCGATCGAGCTCCCGAGGATCGCTGGCCCACGGTCACGGGCCCGCTCGACGTCGTGCTTCTCGAGGGGTGGTGCTGGGCGTTCCAGCCCGTGCCCGCGGTCGACCTCGGCGATCCGGATCTCGTGCCGGTGAACGCCGCGCTGCCGCACTATCGATCCTGGCAGTCGCGCGTCGCCGCGTTGATGGCGTGGCGCGCGAAGGATCTCGAGTCGATCGTCGAGTGGCGCGTCGAAGCCGAAGCGCGATCGCGCGCCGAGGGCCGTCCGGGCCTCGATGCCGCCGCGGCCGAGGACTACATCCGGCGTTTCATGCCCGTCTACCGCGCCTACGCGGACACCACCGGGCGAGGCCCCTGGGGCGATCGCATCGTGGCGGTCACCCTCGGCGCCGACCGCATCCCACGCTAAGGAGAATCGCCCTCGGCGCCGCAGAGCTTTCGCGCCGCATCGAGGTGCGGCGACGCCGGATAGGCGCGCGCGAGCTTGTGCAAGTCGGCGCGCGCTTCGGCCCTGCGCCCGAGCCCGCAGAGCGCCTCGGCGCGCACGGCCAAGCGAGCCTCCGTCAGCGCTCCATGCGGAAAGCGGCGCTCGTGCTCCGCAAGCGTCGCCAAGGTCTCTGCGCGCGAACCCTCGTTCAACTCGCGTTCGGCCGCCGATAGGAGGCGCACCTCTTCGGCGAGCGAATCGCCGCTGGCATGCGGAGCCGTGTACGCGCGCGCTCGAGGTACGGCAGGCGCCGGCTCGCTGAACGCCGCCGGCGCCGGCGCGTCGTCGCGGGCGGGCGCGACCGGGTTCTCGGTGGGGGGGGAGAGCGGCGGCTCCGCGAGCGGGGCTTGGGCGACCGGCGCCGATGAAATCGCTCGCGTTTTCGTCCAGGGGTGCGCCGCGATCGTGACGCTCGCTCCCACCGCCAGCACGGAGACCGCGCCGAAGAGCTTCGTCCACCCGGACTTCCAGGCGGGGCTCCGCGCGCCGGCCCCCGGATCGGCATGCGTCGCATCCCCCGATTCGCCGGAGACCGCCGAGTCGCCGAGCGTCTGCCGCAACAACGCGAGCACGCGCGCGCGATCCGACGTGTCGGGGCGAAATGCGGCTCGCCCCGAGCGGAGCAGGGCGGCGGCGTCTTGATTCAATTCGCTCATGTCATTTCCTCGCCTGCGGTCGAGCCCGTTCGCGGGCGACAATCTCGCTGAACTCTTCCCGTGCGACGCGGAGTCGCGAGTACACAGTGTTGAGTGGGATGCCCACGGCTTCAGAAATTTCGGGTGCCGTCATCTCTTCGATGTCGGCGAGGACGAGCACTTCGCGGCGTGGCGGATCGATTTGCGCGAGGAGCTTCCACAGAACCTGGAGCTCGTCGCTCAGCATGGCGAGATCGAGGGGCGTGAGCTGCATCGGGTGCGGATTGTCGTCGATTGCGGGCTCCGGGATTTCGCGGGCCGCCGTGCGTCCGACCCGCCCGCGGCGGTACATGCTGACCGTCCGTCGTGTGACTCCGTAGAGCCAGCTCCGAAGCGACGCGGGGCGTTCGACGGTCTTCAGGCGAGAATGAACGATGATGAACACTTCCTGCACGACGTCGTCGACGGCGTCGCGAGGGATGCCGAAGCGGCGCACGCACGTCCATACGAAGTCGAAGTAGCCGTCATACACGGCACGAAACGGCGGCAAAACGGCGGAATCTTCCTGTGGCACGGCCGGTGCCCGGGTGGGAGAGTCGGCCGTGGCGGGAATCGCCGTCATCGAGTCAGCAGTGGTAGTCAGCCTGGGCGACCCTTCACAAAATCCACTCGCAGCCGAGATCGACGCCAGCGCTGACGAGTGGCACCTGGTAGAGCGACCCCACGCCGTCGATCGCGAAGGTGGGACGCGACGTGGTGAGCGCGAGATGCGGGCGCAGGAACACGTGGGCCCATCGCTGGATCGACCACCCGGCGCGCGCGGCGACGCCGATCGTGAGCCACGTCGCATGGCCGTCGGCGCCGACGATCTCGGGTCCCGTGCCGTGCGCACTCACGTCTTCGAGCGTGAGGGTCGCGCACGGGCCGAAGTCGAATGTGCCGATCGGCCAGCCGTAACACGCGGACAGCTCTCCGCTCCGCCGGTCGTAGCTGCTCGTGTAGACGCCCGCGCCGCTGCTGTCCTGGGGGACCCAGACTAGCCCGGTCAACATCAACCGGACGCGGTTCGCGCGAAAGCCGACCGCGGCCCCGAACCCGTAGGCGGCCGAGGGCAGCGTCCCCTGATCAACCGCCACGATCGGCGCCTCGAGTGCCCAGCCCGACACGGCCGAGGGCGCTGCCTCGAGCGGCGCCTGCGTTTCGGATTCGATGCGGGGGGCGGGTTTCGGCCCGGGCGCCGGAGGAGGGGCGGGCGCCGGCGCGGAAGGCGCAGGGAGGGACGCCGGGCGCGCTTGGACGGGCGTGGAAGGCGCAGGGCCGGACGCGGAAGGTGGCGCGGGCGCCGGGGTCGAAGGCGCAGAGGCGGGCGTGGAATCCGCAGGCGGCGAGGGCCCTTGCGAGGCCGAGGGAGTGGCCGTGGAGGCGGCCGACGACGGTGCCGCCGCGCCGGGCTCGGTGCCCTCTCCGAGGCGCGGCTCGTGCGCCAGAAGCGCCAGCGTGACCGCGGCCGCGCCCGCGAGGCTCTCGCACGAATCCGACTCGAAGACGCGCGTGGCGCGCCCGGTGGCCCCGCGGCGGCTGACGCGCAGCGTAAGGCGATAGCCGTGGGCCCTGGTGGCTTCGACCGCCGCTTCCGCCAGGAGCCCATTGCCCGCGCCGGCGAAGTCGTGGGGCAGCAGCCGCTGCACACGCGCGCGCACATCCTCGGCGCCCGGACATGCCGCGGGCGCGAGCCAGCGGAGGGAGATCCCCGGGAGGTCCCCGCCCTGGCTGCTCCGCGCACCTCCGAGGATGCCGACCCCTACCGCTACGACGCACAACCGACGCACGACGCCAACGGCCCTCCATCGCCGCGAGCCTTGCTGCAAAATCGGTCGCGATCGGGAGCGAGAGACTATCGAATGGATCAGAATGCGGCCAGCTGGTCAACCACAGCCGAACAATGACGGATTCGCGCGCCGGGTGCCACTCTGCTCCGTGGAGTGGAAGGCCTGGCTCCCGCGAGTCGTGGGGCGAGTCGTGGGGATCGGCTGCGCCTTCGGCTCGGCGATCGGGTGCGAACCGACCGTCGTCATCGGTACGCGCGTCTGCCCGACGACGGAGATGACGGACGGCGCGGCGCCGGATGCCGACGTCGCGGTGCCACTCACGTGGTCGAACGGCTTCGAGAACGGATTCTGCGACTACACGCAGCCCCTCCGATTTTGCTTCGCAAACGGCTCGGGCACGTATTCCCTCGTGACCTCCCCGGTGCACTCGGGCCGATACGCGGCCGCGTTTTCTTTGGTCGCGGGGTCCGACGGGGGCTCAGAGGCGCGCTGTGCCGAGCAGGGCGTGTTTCCCGCCGCGGCATACTATGGCGCCTGGTACTACATTCCGGAGCCGGCGGTGAACAACGGCAACTGGAACTTGCTTTACTTCCAGGGCGGCGTTCCCCCGCCCACCACCCAGACGCCCAGCAATATATGGGACGTGTCGCTTCAGAACCAGAGCGACGGCGGCCTGCACATGGTCGTGCTCGAATATTTGAGTGCGTTGGGGACAGTGAATTCGAGCGCTGCGCCCGCGATTCCGATTGCCCAATGGTTTCACCTGGAAGTCTATTTCAAGCGAGCCAAGGACGCGACGGGCGAATTTTCGGTATGGCAAGACGGTGTTCTCGCGGTCCATCTCACAAACGTCGCGACGGACAACACCAATTGGGGCCAATGGTTCATCGGCAACCAGGCGACCGCTCTGTCGCCGGCCGCGTCGACCGTGTATGTGGACGACATCACGACGGGGCCCGCGCCCTGACAGGCGCACCCGCCTACTGGCGGTTTTGCTCCGCATGATACGCTCTCGCGCGTGAACGGGGACCGCGGGCACGAGAAGAGGAGGCGTCTGGCGGAGACGCTCCGAAGGCATCCGAGGCTCGCCGCGCGTGTCGGGGTGGGAGACACTGCCGGTCGACCTGCGTGACCGACGCGGCGAACCGATCGAAGGATACGAAGCGCTGGTGATCAAAGGCCGCTGTGGGTCCGTCGACAACTCGCGAAGCGTTCGCGAGGAACGAATCGGTGATACCGGGAATCGGTATCCGGTTTGGATAGGACAATATCACGGCTCGGCGGTGCGAGGGCCTTGCGCTGCAGACCGCGCCGGCGAACGCCATGCACGAAGCCGCAACGGGCCTCCGGGCCCTCAGCGACACTGAAGGTCGGTCGCGTGCGCCGTCTCGAGCGCTTGCATGGGAGCCTGCATCGCAGGCCACTCCGTGGGGGCGCCCGAAGCCGGTCCCGGATTGTCGCTGTTCGCGTATTGCCAGGCCCAAGCGCCCTTGTACCCGTTCGAATAGAGCGTCGTGTAGAGGCTGTTGGCCGCGATCGTGCCGCCATCCAGCTCCGGGCTCGCCACCGCCCAAAACTCTCCCATGACGATCGGCTTGTCCAGGTTCCACGAAGACGCCGTGTAGATGAACGGAGAGACCGGGTCTGCCTGGCCGACGGATCCCCAATTATCGTAATAATGCACCTCGTAGTAGTCGAGGGTGCCGTTCGCCATGCCGCCTGCGGCCTTCAAGGCGGCATCGGAATAGTAGTTCGTCCCGCTCTGGCCATGCTCGCCGCCCACGGCGATGAATGTCCACGCCCCGTTCGTCACTTTCGCGGCCGGATCCGCGCCATGAATGGCCGAGGCAAACACGTTGACGGTCGTCTGGATGTCCTTGATGCCCACGAAGGCGCCTCCCGTCTGCCAGGGACCGCTCGGGTTCGGCCCGTCGTCGATCATGCCTTCCGGCTCATTGAAGATCTCCCATGAGTAGATCCCGGGATGACCTTTGAGCGCGGTCACGAGCGGCGTGAGAACGTTGGTGACGTAGGCGTTGCGATTGGCGGTCGTCGTGAGCAAGAGCTTGTTGTTGGCCAGAACGGTCGCATCCGTTGCCTGCCGCGAATCGAGCATCCCGAAAGACCAGAGGCTGATGTTGACGGATTCACCCGCCGCGACCGCGGCATCGAGGATCTTCTTGACGTCGGCGATGTTCGCCGCACTGATCGGTTTTGCGAGACCGGTGGCGTCGTATCCGGGAGTGGTCATTCCGTCGGTGTGAAACCACCAGCGAACGACCCGGCCGCCCACGGGATAGATGTTCGAATAGAGCCCGTTGAAGCTCGTCATATTCGGGTTGGGAACGTCGCCGGCGAAGGTGAACCAGGCGACGTTGACGCCACTCGCGAACTCGGGGTTGCATCCTCCCGCGTCGCCTCCCGTCGCGCCGCTCGCTCCCGCGTCCCCTGAACCGGTTCCGCTCGCGCTCGACCCGCTCGATCCGCCGGTGGCCGAACCGCTCGTGCCGCTTGCGCTCGATCCGGCTGTACCGCCCGCGCTCGATCCGGTTGTGCCGCCCGCGCTCGATCCGGTGGACCCCGTGCCGGAACCGCTGGACCCGCCGGCGGTCGACCCGCTCGACCCGCTCGACCCGCTCGTGCTCGATCCGCTCGTGCCGCTGGCGTTCACGCCGCTCGTGCTTGCCCCGCTGCCAGAGCCGCTCGCGCCAGCACCGCTCGTGCCGCTCTTGCTTGTTCCGCTTTCCGAGCCGGAATTGCCGTCGCCGGCACTATCTCCGCATCCCGAAGCGACAATCGTCGCGATCAGCCACGCCGCACTCGAAGCGATTCGAAAACGCATCCTGGACCTCTTCTGAATGACGACGGGCCGAAAGACCGATTCGTCACCTACCAAAGCATTGTTCCCATGTGGGCGGTGTCGTGACCGACTTTGCAGGTAGGGCAGGTAGGTCGCCGGCGCCGACGACCTTCGAGCGCCTCGAGCTGGGCGTAGGTCCGATGTTAAGTGTCCCCGAAAAAGGAATCGGCTCATCTCTATCATGGGCGAGCCGTATGGCGCTACACTGGTGCTCCCGTCATCAAATCGTACACTCTGCGCGACCGGAGCGAACGAGAGCGGGTGCCTGCTGGAATTTTCCAGCCAATCTCGATCCGGAGAGGGCGATTGTTCAACGGGTTGTGATGGCTCGCTACCACTGACGGCAGTCACGCGCGAAGAGGTCCCGATGCATGTTCGATCCAGTTTGATGCGTGCGGTTCTGGTATCGAGCATCGCCGCGTGCGGATCATCGACTGAAGGTCCGGCGATGGGCAGCGGCTCCACAGGCTCTGCGAACGGCTCCGGATCGAGCGCTGGTTCATCCAACGGCGGATCCGGCAGCGCATCCGCTGGGACGGGGGCAGGTTCCGGTGCGAGTGGCGTCGCGGGGCCGAGTGGCGCCTCCGGCACCGCTGGCGGCGCCGGGACCACGGGCGCCTCCGGTTCGACGGGGACGACTGGTTCGACGGGGACGACTGGTTCGACGGGGACGAGCGGTGCCACCGGGACGAGCGGTGCCACCGGGACGACTGGTTCGACGGGGACGAGCGGTTCCACAGGGACCGCTGGTTCGACGGGGACGAGCGGTTCCACAGGGACCGCTGGTTCGACGGGGACGAGCGGTTCCACAGGGACCGCTGGTTCGACGGGGACGAGCGGTGCCACAGGGACCTCCGGTTCGAACGGCGACGCCGGCGCGGTGTGCCCGCTTCCAACAACGTTCAAATGGACATCGTCGGGCCCCCTCGCGCAGCCCAACTCCGGGTGGTCGGGGCTCAAAGACTTCACCAACGTCGTCTACGACAATCAGCACATTGTCTACATGTCGACGACCACCACGGGAGGGACGTACGGCGGCGCCATGATGACCTTCACCGATTGGCCGCTCGCGGCGATGGCCACACAGAACGCAATGTCCGTTGCGACTGTGGCTCCGACGCTCTTTTTCTTCGCCCCGAAGAGCATCTGGGTTCTCGCCTACCAATGGGGCGCGTCGCCGTTCAGCTACCTGACGTCGAGCGATCCAACGACCACGTCGGGATGGTCGTCTTCCCAGGCGCTTTTTACGGGAAGCATCACGGGGTCAAGCACGGGCCCGATTGATCAGACGGAAATCTGCAACAGCACGACCTGCTATCTTTTCTTCGCGGGGGACAACGGAAGCATCTACCGGGCCTCGATGCCGATCGGAAGTTTTCCCGGAGCCTTCTCGTCCCAGACGACCGTCATGACCGACACCGCGGCCAATCTCTTCGAAGCCGTCGAGGTCTACACGGTGAAGGGGGCGAACCAATACCTCATGATCGTGGAGGCGGAGGGCAGCGCGGGAAGGTACTTCCGCTCCTTTACCGCGACGGATCTCGGGGGTTCGTGGACGCCGCTTGCGGCGAGCGAGAGCCAGCCTTTCGCCGGCAAGTCCAATGTCACGTTTAGCGGCACCGCTTGGACGAGCGATATCAGTCACGGGGATCTCGTTCGAACCAATCCGGACCAGACGATGACGATTGACCCCTGCAATCTGCAGTTCCTCTACCAGGGGCATGTGAGCTCCAGCGCGACCTACAACGAGCTCCCCTGGCAGCCGGGTCTGCTCACCTTGGTGCAATAGCGCGCGGCGCGACGTGCCGGTCACACGGCGCCGTCTGACGGAAGTCCAGCGGGTTCCCGAGGTGCGTCATTGGCATTCGACGATGCCTCTGGCGCCGGCCAAGTGACGCCGCTACTCGGAGCCTTCGCGATCGAGAGGAAGATGTCGATGACGAAGAGGGCGATCGCGATGTCGTTCCAGAGGGTCGCCAAGCCATCATTCGGAAAATATTGGTTGGCCGCCCAAGCGACGAAGGCAACCACGACGATTCCGGCGCGAACCCACCCGCCGAGCGGCGGCCTCTGCGCAAGCTGCTGTGCGAAGTATGCGACCGCGATCGCGAACAGAGGTCCAGCGCCGAACACGTCGTGGCTTCCGGACGGAAATCGGGCTGGCGCCGCATCCCATGCAAGTAGAGGGATGAGCGACAGCATCGCGATGGAACCGATGGCGAGAGGCAAGCCAGAGATGAGACGTCGAAGCGTGGAGCGCACGTCGCTGGGGTAGCCGATTGTCGGCCGACGCGCGAGTCTTTCATGTTGCGGCACGAGCCTCATCGCCGCGCCGGTTTCGCCGCTTGCCGGCACGAAGCGGATAGAGAGCGCCCGCGACAGCGACGTAGGCTGCTGGTGCATTGGGTGGGCGGCGGCGGCGTCATCGTCGTCCTTGGGAGCATCCGCTTGGGACTGGAGCGCGCGATGCTTGCCGCGGCGATCATTTTTTCTTCTTTATTTATGTGCGAGCTCCTCCGCGGAGGGATCGAACATCTACCCCCCGCACAACTCTGCGGTTCGTATCCGTCGCCGCGGCGGGCCTGAGAAGCCAGGAGCCGCCGACTCGCGCGCTGGCGCGGTGGACTTCGTCCCCAAGATCCGAAGTTGTTCGTGCGACGGCTCGGCTCAGTGCCCGTACCCCGCGGCGACGATGTTGGCCTGGACGGCGTTGTCGGTCGTGGTCGACGCATAGCCCGCGGTCAGGGCGCCTTCGAAAAAATTCCCCTTGGCGCCGCTGCTGTTGTCGCCGCCGATTCCGAGAATGATGGCTCCCTGCTTCACCATCGTTGCGTATCCCGAGGGGCGCGCTCCGCTGTAGATCATATTGAGCGTGCCTGATTGCGCGTTCGCGCCCTCGAGCGTGAAGGGACCGGGCGTCGCATTGGCGGAATTGTTCTTCAGCATGGCCGTGACGAACGGGTAGGCGAGCGACAGGTCGTTGCTGTTCGTGGCGCCGACGGAACCGCCTTGGCTGAAGACACCGTCTTCCATGTCCGCCATGACCCAGGGGCCGCTTCCCGCTCCCTTGTCCCAAGACCCGGCATTCCCGAAATAAACAGCGTCCATCGAACCGTTCGCGCCGGCCATGTTGTTGGTCTCGGCGTTTCCGAAGTCGAAACAGCACGAGCCGTTGTAATAGGTCCCGTCGGCCACCATGTAGATACTCTCCGGTTTGTCCCCCGTGGCGACGCCGGTCGTCTTGTCGTTACGATAACCGGTTTGAAATGGGTTTTCGTAGTTGGTCCCGGAGGGTACGATGTGGATCCCGTAGGCCTTGTGGCCGCCGATCATGATCGGGAGAGCCGCGGCTGCCGCCGCGATGTCCGCGTTGGGGCCGTACGTGCCGCCCTTGGGCGCCTTCGAGAGGTCGTTGCCTTTCCCGGATTGGTCATAGATGATCGAGATCGTGCAAGTCGTCCCGGTGCAGAACGTATCTTGAGCCGCCGCATCGGCGACGCCTCCAGGCGACAAGGCCGCAATGTCCATGGTCGTATTGTCGGCACGTGTCACCTGGTAGAGGCTGCCGCCGTATGCGCCGTAGAGCGCTCTCACGGTGCTGAACGCCGCGACACACGGCGTGCTGCCCGCCGCATAAATGTCGCAGACTCCCGTACCGCCGGACGTCGTCGCGTCTCCCGCCATCGTTCCGGCGGTTCCGCCCGCGTCGATGCCGGCCTCGGGGCTCGAGCCCGACGTCCCGCCAGCGTCGATGCCGGGGCCGGCCCCGGAGCTCCCGGCCGTGCCGCCGCCCCCCGAACTCGATCCCGACCCTCCGGTGGAGCCGGAGCTTCCCGCGGTGCCTGACCCCGTGGAGCTCGATCCCGCGGTCGATCCAGAGCTCACGCCGGTGCTGACAGCGCCCCCGGAGCTCGATCCCGCGCTTCCGCTCGATCCCGTGGCGCCGCTCGTGCTCGCCCCTGAGCTGGTCCCGGAGGCTCCACTCGACGAATCGCCGCTGCCGCCTTGAGGCACGCCTTGCGCCGGCCCGGAACAGGCCCCGAGGAACGGAAGAATTGTCGCAGCAATGCAAGAGGAACGCTTCATGGGAACGGGACTCCTGGGCTCAGGGCAACGAGACGCTTTCGGGCGGCCCGAGGTACGACTGGCGCACGCCGGATGTTTCGATCACGAGCTTCTGGAGGACGACGCCCGGATCGATCATCCAGAACTTCACGATGTGTTGGCCCGGCGACGAAACCGTATGCGTCGTTGTCTGGACGTTGATGTTGTTCGAAACCCAGTTGGACCAGGGGGCGGAGTTGCCCACATTTGCCGACGAGCTGCTCACCGCGGTGACGGTCTGCACCGCGCCATCGTCGATCGAGATTCCGTAGTGTAGCCCCTTTTCGAAGACGTCGAGCGTCGGCGACAGATACGCGTCAATCTTCACGCTGCCGCTCGAGAAGAGGTACACGGCGTAGTCGAGATGCGGGCTGCTCCCGCCCGGCGTCTGGCTTGCGCTCGTGACGGGGAACGGCGTCATCCCCGAGAGCGTTCGCCCGAAGTCAGGAATGCGCGTCCACTGGATCGGGGACGCGCCGACGGCGCAGGCATAGTGCTCTGCCTCGATCGACACGTATCCATCGCTCTCGACGTACCCATGAATCTGGGACGCCGCGGTGCTCGGATTGTCGATGGCAACTTGCACGGTGACCGTCGCGTTGTTCGGTCCTGTGATCGTGACGGGCACTTGCATCGTGCCCGCGGGCACCTTGGTCCAGTCGGGAACCGAAAAGCGGACGCGTTGCTGCTCCGTCACGCTTCCGCTCGGCGCGTCGATCACCAGCCACGAAGCCGTCGACGTCACCGTGTAATTGAAGGCCGTCTTGCCGCGATTGAAGATCTCGACGTACCGATCGGTCTGCGACTGGTAGGGGCCAAGCTCGGGGAGCACCGCCATCGACGTCGAGTTGGGCCACCAGTTCGACGAACCCTCGATGCCCACTCCCATGGATGCCGCCGTACCCGGACTCACGGACTTGGTCGCCGGCTGGGTCTGCGTCGCCGGGTCCGACCAGGTCGTATACCCGATGTGTGTTTGGTCCATCATATGGTCCCACTTCCCGCCCGCCGTCGTCTTGTTGTAGTAGGTCGATAGCGTGCCGTCTTTGGTGAAGTCCGTGGCCACCGTGGTCGCCTGATCGGCAGCGGATGCGCGGCCCTGCCCGGCGTACAAGAGGTTGGTCGCGTCGGCCGCGTACATCTCGTTGAGGTTCGCGACCGCCTCGACCGGGTATTGGACCAGCTGGTAGAACGCGTCCTGGGCCGTGGAGGGCAACGCGTTCGCGACCGTCTGCGCGGTCATCACGTCCGCATTGTACGTACTGACGATGTTCTCCGCCTCGCGGTAGTCCGGCACGCTGTACGTCGTCTGATCCAAGAGCTCGGGCTTACGGCGCCCGTTGAACTTCGCGTAATCCGTGATGAGGCTCGCGATCGCCGCCGCTTCCGTCGGCCCGAACTGCTGCGCGGCCCAGGCCGTCGACCATTCCGGGAGGTTGCCCGCCGTGATCCGATCGGGGTTCCACGCATAGTCGAAGAAGAACGACATCGGAAATTCCATCGGCTTGATGTCGCCGACGTTGACGATCCACAGGCTCTTGACGCCGTTCTCGTACGCCATGTGGAGCTGCTCCCAGACGCGCGCGATCGGGTTCGTATTGATCCACTTGTAGTCGCGCGGAGAGCCGACATAGTCGAAATGATAGTAGAGGCCGTATCCGGCCGCAGGGGGCGTCGCGTCCGTCGGGAGCCGCTGGAGGTTTCCCCAGTTGTCGTCCGTGAAGTTCGTGATGACGTCGTCGGGCGCCCGCTCGCCCTGGTCGTAATACGCTTCGATGTCTTTGTAGACCGTCCACGCCTGCGGCACCGTCGACGGATCTTTGCCTGTCGCACTCTGGATGATGCCGCGCTGGTCGGTGATGATGCTTTCCAGAAGGGGGATATCGGTCGTCGACGCCAGGGAGGTG
>Ga0210391_10001623_pt1 | contig 20209 bp, 14 predicted proteins | sample IncBWC12OmetaG_FD_160573 | JGI IMG/M metagenome (GOLD analysis project Ga0210391, IMG submission 160573) | Forest soil microbial communities from Barre Woods Harvard Forest LTER site, Petersham, Massachusetts, United States - Inc-BW-C-12-O ...
CTACCGTTCGAGCAATCAGGACTTTAAGTGCGAGTTGGTCGATGAGAAGGCGGACGAACCGATGGTGTCGTTCTACACCACCGGAAAATTCATCGACTTCTGCCGCGGTCCGCACATCCCGTCCACCGGACGGATCAAGGCGTTCAAGTTAATGAACGTCTCGGGCGCTTACTGGAAGGGCAAAGAGGGCAATCCGCAGCTGCAACGCATCTACGGTGCTTGTTTCATCGAGCAAAAAGACCTCGACGATTATCTCCACCGCCTTGAGGAGGCCAAGCGCCGCGACCACCGAAAACTCGGCAAGGAACTCGAACTATTCACCGTCAGCGACCTTGTCGGCTCCGGTCTCCCGCTCTGGCTTCCGAAGGGCGCAACCATTCGGCGTCTTCTCGAAGAATACATTCTCGAAAAAGAGCGCGAAGCCGGCTATCAGCACGTGTATACGCCGGACCTCGCGAAGGTAGATCTCTACATCCGCTCCGGCCACTGGGAGCACTATCACGAAGACATGTTCCCGCCGATGGACCTCAAAACTGAGGAACTCGTCCTGCGGCCGATGAATTGCCCGCACCACATCCTTGTTTACGAATCGAAGAAGCGCAGCTACCGCGATCTGCCCGTACGCATCGCCGAACTCGGCACGATGTACCGCTACGAGCGTTCCGGAGTTTTGAGCGGATTGAGCCGCGTCCGTTGCATGACGCTCAATGACGCTCACATCTTCTGCACTCCCGATCAGATCAAAGAAGAATTCGCCGGCGTAATGCGCCTTGTCGAACAGGCCTATCGCGATCTCGGCATCACGCAATACACCTACCGCCTCTCGCTCCGCGAAAAGGGACCTTCGGATAAGTACGTCGCCAACGATGAAATGTGGGATCTCGCCGAACGCATGCTTCGCGAGGCCATGGATGCGCTAGGCCTTCCCTACACCGAAGCTCCCGGCGAGGCCGCCTTCTACGGGCCCAAGCTCGACATTCAGCTCGCTGACGTGATGGGCCACCAGGAAACCTACTCAACGATCCAGATCGATTTCCATCTGCCCAATCAATTCGATCTCGGTTACATCGGAGCGGACGGCCAGGAACATCGTCCCGTCATGATTCATCGTGGCGTCATCAGCACAATGGAGCGCATGGTTTCTTACCTCATCGAGCTGTATGCCGGTGCATTTCCCGCTTGGCTCGCACCCGTGCAGGCGGCCGTGCTGCCGCTCAGCGACAAAACTGTCGAGTATGCCCGGAAAGTTGAGCAAGGCCTGAGCCGCGCAGGCTTCCGCGTTCATCTGGACGACCGCAATGAAAAGCTGCAAGCGAAGATCCGCGATGCGCAGCTGCAGAAAATTCCGTACATGCTTGTCATCGGCGGCAAAGAAGCCGAAGCAGGCACTGTTTCCGTCCGCCACCGCTCGAAGGGCGATCTCGGTCCGCGGCCCGTCGAACAGTTCGCAGCCGACCTGAAAGCCGAAGTCGATTCTCGCACTGTCGCCTAACGCGGAAGTTTGCGGCCTCGGAAGACGTTCACCGGCGAACCGTCAGCGACAAAAGCGGAATGTGGTTTTGCGCACAGCAGACTTTTGAACTGCGAACCGTAGAGCACACCAGCGTCACCTGAGAAGCTTGCACTGGCCGCATTCCACACGCGCCATGGCTCGTGCCCGACGCGATATTCCACCGTGCTTGCATCGCGCTGACTGGCATAGCCCCAGTAATGTTCCGTGATGAACTGTTCCGCGCTTGAATCGAGCGGCAAGGCCGGTTGGCCCGCGGTGCGTGCCTCAATAGCATACGAACTTTGTCGAACGCTCCAGCCGTACCGAAACTCACCACCGTCTGCCGTGCGCGAGATGCGACGCGTCATCGGGTAGGAAAAATAGTTTTCGTTGTATGCGAGTCGAGCGATCACAGCGATGGCGCGTCTCGGTACGATCTCTGCGATGAACACTACGCCGCGGCGCAGTTCGCCTCGTTCTTCTCGCCGGACGTAGAAACGAAGGTTTACTTCATCGAAGTTCGAGTGAAAAGGAATCGCAATGCGGCCGGACAGCCGCGTCCTCAAGAATCGGAATGCGACTAGACTGGCGAATGTGAGACCCTCGAACGCGTCGAGCTCCGTACCCTTTGGCACGTACGGACCCAGCACGGCCGGCTCAACCTGATAGTTCAGCATCACCAGATCCCGCCAATCTGCGGTGAGAAATGGGCGCTCAGTTTTCACGGGCCGTGGCATGGGCTCACGCCCATCGTAGTATGGTTGTAAGCCGCATGTGACCTTAGCCGTTGAGCGCGTTTGATGCTCGAATCAACTCAAATTCGACCCAGATTCGATGTTGCGACGTACCGCCAGTACCGTGCTATAATTTTTGGCCCGTCCCTCCCCCGGTCGCTTTCTGTCGGAGAGGGCTGGATTTGCGGGCCACGAACAGCGTTTTCGTGAGCCCGGGAGGTGTGTTTATCGCTGATCGTGGTGGATCTTCTGGACTTCGGGTAAACGAACGCATTCGCGCCCGGGAAGTCCGCGTGGTAGACGAAGCGGGAAATCAGCTTGGCGTGATGACGTATTTCGACGCGATGAAAGCAGCTCGCGACGCCGGCATTGACCTTGTGGAAATCTCGCCGAACGCAGTCCCACCGGTTTGCAAGCTGGTGGATTACGGCAAGTTTCTGTACGAACAGAACAAGAAGGCCCATGAGGCCAAGAAGCATCAGAAGAGTTCGCACATCAAGGAAGTGAAGTTCCGGCCTTCCACCGCTGAGCACGATTATCAGGTTCGCAAGAATCAGATCATCCGGTTCCTCGGCGACGGTTACAAAGTGAAGGCCATGATCTTCCACCGCGGCCGCGAGATGGCGCACCAGGAAGTCGGTCGCAAGAAAATGGACCGGCTCTTGAAAGAGATCATGGAACACGCGCAGGTCGAGTTCGGACCGCGCATGGAAGCGAACATCCTCCTCGCGTTGCTCGCGCCGAAAAAGGGCGCGGGTGCGAGTCCGTCGGCGCCGAAACCGGTTGCGGCGGGTGAGCAGGTTTAACGGGGTTTTTGGTCTTTCGGATTTCGTCAGCAGGCAATCGCTGAAATTGAGCCGGGAAAATAGTAGCGGCCGCGAACGGCTGCGCAATTGAGGAAACGTCGTGAAAAAGAACACTAAGATGAAGTTGAAGACGCACCGTGGCGCCGCCAAGCGCTTCAAGATCACTTCCACCGGTAAAGTGCTCCGCTGGCACTCCGGCAAGCGCCACCTGCTCGGCACCAAGAAGCCGCGCCGTATGCGCAAGCTTTTGAACAAAGTGGCAGTGAACCAGGCGGACGTGAAGAACGTGCGTCTCGCGCTGCCGTACGGAATCAAGTAGCAGCAAAGTTTCATTCGGCTCTCACTGAGAGCCGCGATGTGAACCGTGCCAAACAGAGCATACCGGGTGCCTGCAGGCCGGTTGTTCCGCGAGCGGGATTTCGACTCAGCGAGAGCGGAACGTAAACCTAGAACTTCAACGAGACAAACCCGTTCTGGCATCGGCATGGATTTCGCCGGCCGCCGGACCGCGTTTGTCTCCTTATACAAATCGATTTCGATTTAGATCGACAGGAGATGAACCATGCCTCGAGTTAAACGCGGAACCAAACGCCGCGCACGCCGCAAAAAGCTTCTCAAGCACGCCAAGGGATTTTTCCTAACAAAGGGCAAGCTGTACCGCTCCGCCAAAGAGGCGGTGAATCGCTCGCTCCGTTACACGTATCGCGACCGTCGCGTGCGCAAGCGCGATTACCGCGCACTCTGGATCCAGCGCATCGGCGCTGCCGCGCGCAACAATGGCCTCACGTACAGCCAGCTGATTCATGGTTTGAAGGCCAGCGGCATCGAGCTCGATCGCAAGATTCTCGCCGAGCTCGCGGTGAACGACGCCGATGGCTTCGCGGCTCTCGTCGCGTCGGCCAAAGTGCACGCGCCAAAGCCGGCTGCAACGCACGCCGCGAAAGCGACGCCGGTTCGCCACCACGAAGAAGGCTAGTCGCTTCTTTTGGTTTGCATGACTTTCGAGCGGCTGGCGCGATTGTGCGATGCGCCGGCCGCTTGGTGTTTTTAGCGTGAAGTTTTTCTCGTGGCGCGGCGGTTTTCTTGAGGCTCGCGGCGCCAGATGATTTATTCTGCCTTCTCCGAAAATGGCCGATAAACCTATCGTGGAACAAACGCTCGCGGCTCTGGGCGACACCACGCCCGAGCAAGTGGCCGCGCGTTTCGCGGACGTACGTGCGCGCTTCGATCAGCAAGCCGCGGAACATTCGTCGAACGCGGAGAACTGGCGCGTGTTCCTCCTCGCGTGGACCGGTCGTAAATCCGGCGAACTCACGAAAATCACCGACAACTGGTTGAAACCTGCTTCGCCTGAACTGAAGCGCGCCGTTGGTCAGGAACTGAACCAACTCAAGGCGCACATCGAAGCCGTCGTGGCAGAAAAACAGGCTGCGATCGACGCAGCCACCGAGCAGGCCTCGCTCGCCCGCGAACAGATCGACCTTTCACTGCCCGGCATCGAGCACGCCATCGGATCGCGCCACCTGATTCGCCAGACCTACGACGAGCTACTTCGCGTCTTCGGCGCGATCGGCTTCAGTGTCGTCGAAGGCCCCGAGATCGAAACGCCGTACTACAACTTCGAAGCACTCAACATTCCCGAGCATCATCCCGCTCGCGACAACATGGACACCTTCTACATCGAAGGCGCGCGCAATGGCGATCTGCTCCGTACGCACACTTCGCCCATGCAGATCCGCACGATGGAAAAAGAGAAGCCGCCGGTGCGCATTGTTGTGCCGGGTAAGGTCTATCGCCGCGACAATCCAGACGCGACGCACGGCTACATGTTCCACCAGATCGAAGGCCTCGCCGTCGATACGGACATCACGTTCTGCGATTTCAAAGGCACAGTCGACTACTTCGCGCGTGCGTTTCTGGGCCCGAAGACGAAAACGCGCCTGCGCCCAAGCTATTTTCCGTTCACTGAGCCGTCGGCGGAAGTCGACGCCACCTGCCACGTGTGCGGCGGCAAGGGCTGCCGCGTGTGCAAGCAGACCGGTTGGATCGAGCTTTTCGGGGCGGGCATGGTGAATCCCGCTGTCTACGGCTTCGTGAATTACGACGCGGAGCGGCTTTCGGGCTTTGCGTTTGGCATGGGCGTCGATCGGTTGGCGATGATGAAGTCCGGCGTCACCGAAGTACCGCTTTTGTTCCAGAACGACGTGCGTTTCTTGCGGCAGTTCTAGCGCGGACAATTTCGAATGAAGATTATTTACAACGAGCTGAAAGAATTCGTCGACGTCGCGGCACCGCCCGCGGAGATCGCGTCGAAGCTTTCGCTCGCGGGCGTGGCGATCGAATCGGTCGAAGAGACCGCCGTAGGGCCGATCCTCGACGCGGAAGTGACGGTGAATCGCCCAGATTGCCTGGGCCACCTTGGCATCGCGCGCGAAGTCGCCGCCATTTACAAAAAATCGCTTAAACCTCTGCATCCGAAGCTTAAAGAGTCCGCTGAGGCGGCGGCGTCCGCGACGCGCGTGGATATAGAAGCGCAAGATCTTTGCGGGCGCTTCACCGCGCGCGTGATCAAGGGCGTGAAAGTTCAGCCGTCGCCGGACTGGCTACGACAGCGACTCGAATCCATCGGTGAGAAATCGATCAACAACGTGGTGGACCTCACAAATTACGTCATGTTCGAGCTCGGCCACGCGCTACATGCCTTCGATTTCGACAAGCTCGCCGAGAAGCGGCTGGTGGTTCGGCGCGCACGCCCGGGCGAGAAGGTGAAGACTCTCGATGGCGCGGAGCGCACGCTCACCAAGGACATGTGCGTCGTGGCCGATGCTTCGCGTGCGGTTGGAATCGGCGGAATCATGGGCGGCGCCGACTCCGAGATCAGCTTCAGCACGCGCAACATCCTGATCGAATGCGCCTGGTTCGATCCCATCTCTGTCCGCCGCACATCGAAGGCTCTCGGCCTGCGTACGGAAGCTTCGTATCGCTTCGAGCGCGGTGCCGATCCGGACATGGCGGAGTTCGCGTCGCGCCGTGCCGCTGAGCTGATTCAGCAACTCGCAGGCGGCGAAATTCTCTCGGGCGTTGTCGATGTCTATCCGTCGCGCCAGCCCGAAAAAACGATCGAGCTTTCGCGCAAGGAACTGCTCCGAGTGATGGGCGCGGATGTTCCCGACCGGGACATCGAAGATATTCTGAGCGCACTCGGCTTTCATCCCGTGCGAGTGGACGCTAATCGGGGTGCAGACGGCTCCATCGCCGCTGTCTGGGAATGTAAGCAAGTCTCTTGGCGCAGCGACGTCACACGTGGCATCGACCTGATCGAGGAAGTCGCTCGCCACTACGGTTACGACAAATTCCCGCTGCGCCTGCCGCCCGCAAAACAGCCAGCGCGGCGTCTGGCACACGCAGTTGCACTCGACCGACTGATCGAACGCGTCGTCGCTCTCGGCTACCGCGAAATTGTCGAGATTCCGATCGTCGATACCGAACGCGACGCAATCTTTCGTGCCGAAGGCGTCACGCCCGCAGTCATCGGCAATCCGCTCGCCGCGGATGCATCGGTGATGCGCTCAAGCGGCACGGTCAGCATGATCCGCGCGCTCGAATGGAATCTGAATCACGGCCAGCGCGATGTGCGCCTCTTCGAAGTCGGCAAGCGATATGAATTGCGCGATGGCGAACCTGTCGAGACGCGAGTGCTCACTTTGGGCGCCACAGGTCTCGCACAGGAGAAAACGATCCACGAGCCCGCGAGCCAATACACCTTCGCGAATCTGAAAGGCGACCTCGATCGCATCGGCGAAATCGCGGGCGGCTTCGAGTGGCTCGGCGGCGGCCCCTCATGGCTCGCCCCGGCGCGCGCAACACAGCTCTCCATCGAACGCGGCACCGACGGCCCTGAGCTTCAGCACGCCCATCACGTCGGCGTCGCCGGCCAGCTCTCGCGCAAGGTCGCCGATCAACTAAAGCTGCGACAGAGCGTCTTCGTTGCGGAGCTCGCCCTTGAGCCGCTACTTAAGGGCATCGAAGATGCGAGCGCCGCGAAACGGTTCACGCCGCTTCCGCGCTACCCGACGGTAGAGCGTGATTTCTCGCTGATCCTCGACGATGGCACGTCTTTCGACGCAGTCAGCCAAACGATCGAAGAACTCGGTATTCCGGAACTACACAGCATCGAAGCCGCCGATCTGTTTCGCGGAGGCCAGGTGCCGCAAGGTAAATTCTCTCTCATGATCCGAGTAACATTCCAAAGCTCGCAGGCGACTTTCACCGACGCGCAGCTGAATGGTTTCTCGTCGCGCATCGTGGCCGCCCTCGAAAAGAACCTCGGCGCCACGCTGCGCTCCTCTTAACCCGCAAGTTTTCAACAGCCCGTTGCACGCGCCGCGCGAATGGCCGACAATGGCGTTGGCCAAGCCCCACACGGAGCGCGCACGTATGAGAATCGAAATCTTCGATCAGACCTATAACGTCAACGCCGACGGCAACGAGGAGTACTTGACGGAGCTCGCTGCATACGTTGATAAGAAGATGCGCACGATCTCCGAGTCCACCCAGATCGTCGACTCCGTAAAAGTCGCCGTCCTCGCCGCTCTGAACATCGCCGACGAGAACTTCACCCTCCGCCAGCGCGCCCAAAAGCTCGAAGGTCCGCTCCGCCAGCGCATGGAAAAGTGCGTCTCGATGGTCGAAAAGGCCCTTGAACAGGCCAACTGAACCTCCCCCCGAAGTTACAACGCAGGGACACAACAATTTGTCCGGCTTGGCCTAACCTCTTATATGATGGGTGGGTTGGGGTGTCCTGTCTAACTGAGGCGTTCGCTCCGCAGGCCGTCCCAACGACTGCTTCAATGAGCAGCACCGGATGAACAACCGGACGTCAATTCGATCTGTCGCGATACCCGCGCTTCTATTGGCGCTACTGGTATTTGCGATGACGCTCGGAGCGGCGGCGCACAGCCACGCCGGCACTTCCGAATCGAACTGCTCGATTTGTCACCTCAACCATCAACCTTTCGATCAACCGCTCGTCGCCGATAGTGCGCCTTCGCTCGCGCAGGTCGGCGTTCAGACAGATATTGCTCCGCCCGCGGACCCTCTGTTCCGGCCCGCGCCCCGGTTACCCGCTCGCGCACCGCCTGCCGCATAGTGTCTCGCTGGAGGTGTGCCTTCCGGCGCACCGACTCATTTCCTATTTTTGTTTGTTAGAAGGTTGAAGCCCATGCGTTCACGATTGGTCCAATGCGCGTTCATCGCTGCTCTGGTGTCGTATCCGGCGCTGTCGTTCGGTCAGGCGGCGCCGCAGCAGCAACCGCCACCGGCCGCGTCCACTCCGGCTTCCACGCAGACCGCGCAATCGCACGGCGCCGTGCGGATCACGCTCGATGAGGCAATCCAACTCGCGCAGACGCACAATCACAATCTGGCTGCCGTGCGCACCACGATTCAGCAGAATGAAGCACAGGAAATTACCGCGAACCTCCGCCCGAATCCGGTTTTCTCGCTCGGAGAGCAGTACTTCCCCTTTTTTCAGCCGAATGGATTCAGCGCCGACTACATCAACGAGGAGGCCGAATTCGACGTCGGCCTCAGCTACCTCTTTGAACGCGGCAAGAAGCGCCAGCACCGCCTGCAAGCCGCGCAGGACGCCACCGCCGTTACGCGATCCACCGTCGCGGATAACGAACGCACGCTGATCTTCAACGTCGCCTCCCAATTTTTCGCCGTTCAGTTGGCCGAATCCACGCTCGACCTCGCTCTTCAGGATCAGAACAGCTTTCAGAAGACGGTCGATATTAGCGAAGCTCGCTACAAAGCGGGAGACATCAGCGAAGCCGACTTTTTGAAAATTCAACTCCAGCTCCTGCAGTTCCAGACCGACGTCTCGCAGGCGGAGCTCTCGAAGGTTCAGGCACTCGTCGGATTACGGCAATACCTTGGCTATCAGAGCGTTCCCGAAGATTACGACGTGAGCGGCGATTTCGACTACAGGCCGGTCACAATGAAGCTCGAGGACTTACAGGCGAAGGCGCTTCAATCCCGTCCGGATTTTCGCGCGGCTGTGCAAGGCGTGGCCGCAGCGAAAAGCCAGTACGAATTGGCACGGGCAAACGGCAAACGCGATGTAACCGGAACAGCCACGTACGCGCACACCGGCGGATTGAGCACGCTGGACTTGAGCGCGAGCTGGGAATTGCCATTCTTCGATCGCAATCAAGGTGAGATCGCCAGGACGAACTACGCGATCAATCAGGCGCAGGAGCTCGAACTCGCCGCGAGCGACCAGGTGATGAGCGACGTCCTCGACGCGTACGAGACTGTTCGCCAGAACGACAAAGTGATCACGCTCTACCGCAATGGGTATCTCGATGCCGCGCAGAAGTCCCTCGATATCACGCAGTATTCCTACAAGCGCGGAGCCGCCAGCCTGCTCGACTTTCTCGACGCGGAGCGCAGCTATCGCGCCGCTCAGCTCGGCTATCGCCAGACGCTCGCCGCTTACCTGACCGCGGTCGAGCAACTACGGGAATCCGTGGGAGTGAGGACGCTGCCATGAGCGATTCCATGCAAAACCGCAAAGTGTATCGAGTCGCCTGTGCGCTCCTCGCAGCTAGCGTAATCGCTGGCTGCAGTTCCGAGCAGCGCGCCAGCCAGATGACGTCATTCAGCGGCAAGGAATCCAAGAGCGAGCAGGCGTCGCTCTTCACCATTCCGCAAGATCAGATGTCGCACGTGCAGGTCGTCACCGTGGCGCCTACTACGCTCACTCGCACGCTGCGCCTGACGGGCGCCGTGGCGTACAACGCGTTCAGCACGACTCCCGTGATCACGCAAGTTGGCGGTCCTGTCACACGAATACTCGTGGTCCCCGGCGAACGCGTGAAAAAGGATCAGCCGCTGCTCACCGTCACCAGCCCGGACTACTCGCTCCTCTTCGCCTCGTATCTGAAGGCGAAGGACACGTTTCGTGTTGCCGACAAGAACTACGATCGCGCGAAAGACCTCTACGCCCACAGCGCCATCGCCGAGCGCGATCTCCTTCAAGCGGAGAGCGACCGCAATCAGGCACAAGCCGACCTCAACGCCGCTCTCCTGGGCCTGAAGATTCTCGGCATTCCCGATCCGGAAAAGCTGGTAAACGCTCCGAGTTCGTCGGAAATTCCTCTGCTTTCCCCAATTGCCGGCGAAATTGTCGAGCGCGATGTATCGCCCGGCCAGCTTCTCACCGCTGGCACCACGCAAGCCTTCGTCATTTCGGACATGAGCACCGTCTGGGTGCTTGCGAACGTGTACCAGAGCGATCTCGCGTACGTGAAAGTAGGCGACGACGTTGTAGTCGAGACCGACTCCTACGCAGGAACGACCTTCCACGGGAAAATCTCGTTTGTTTCGCCCGCGGTCGATCCCACCACGCGCACATTGCAGGCGCGGATCGTTGTCGACAATCCCGGCGAGAAATTGAAGAACAACATGTACGTCACCGCCGTGGTCACCGCGGGCTCGGTGCAAAACGCCATAGCCGTGCCTGACGCTTCCATTCTGCGCGATGACGAAAATCAGCCGTTCGTTTACGTCGCGAACAGTTCGAACAGCTTCGGCCGCCGCTCGGTTGATATCGGGCAAAGCGAAAACGGCGTCACGCAGATATTGAAGGGCCTTTCGCCCGGAGAAAAAATCGCGGGCAACGGCAGCTTGTTTCTGCAGTTCGCGAACTCGTTCCAGCACTAGCTCGCAAACTCTTGATGATTCACGGAATCGTCCAATTCGCGTTGAGGCAGCGCTTCCTGGTGCTGATGCTCGTCGTCTTCATCATCATCGGCGGCGCGGTTTCCTTCCAGCGCATGCCGGTCGACGCGTATCCCGATCTCGCCCCGCCCATGGTCGAGATCATCACGCAGTGGCCCGGCCACGCAGCCGAGGAGGTGGAACGCCTCATCACGCTGCCAATTGAAGTGGAAATGAACGGCGTCCCGAAAATGGAGATCCAACGCTCCATTTCGTTGTATGAGCTGTCCGACGTCATCCTTACTTTTGAGGACAACACTGACGACTACTTCGCGCGTCAGGTGGTTTTCCAGCGGCTCAGCGAAGTCACGCTTCCAACCGGGGTGCAGCCGGGTCTCGCTCCACTCTCAAGTCCGTCCGGTCTCGTTTACCGCTACGTGATCGTCAGTCCCGACCGTTCACCGCAAGAACTGAAGACGATCGAAGATTGGGTTCTCGAGCGCGAGTACAAGCAGGTTCATGGCGTCGCAGACGATTCCGGATTCGGCGGCACCGTCATGCAGTATCAAGTCCTGCTCGACCCCGCGCGACTCTACGGTTATCACATCGCCGTCCCACAAATCATTCAACAGCTTTCCATCAACAACGCCAACACCGGCGGCGGCTTCTACTCGCAAGGCGGACAGTTCTACTACGTGCGCGGACTCGGCCTGATTCGCGACGAGACGGACATTCGCAACGTGATCATCGGCTCGCAGAATGGTGTGCCCGTTCGCGTTCGCGACGTGGGCGAAGTCGCCATCGGCCATGCTCCGCGTCTCGGCCAGTTCGGTTTCAATAAGAATGACGACGCCGTCGAAGGCGTGATCATGATGCTGCGCGGTGAGCAGACGCAGAACGTCTTGAAAGGCGTCGAAGAAAAAACCGCCGAGCTGAACGCGCACATCCTCCCGCCCGACGTGAAAGTTCTTCCCTATTACGACCGGAGCGATCTCGTCCGCCTCACCATCGACACCGTGGAAGAAAACATGATGCTGGGCATGACGCTCGTGCTCATCGTGTTGATCTTCTTCCTCGTAAGCGTGCGCGCTGCGGTGATTGTTGCGCTCACGATTCCTCTCGCGCTGCTCTTCTCCTTCATTTTCCTCAACGCGCACGGCGTCGCAGCCAACCTGCTCTCCATCGGCGCAATCGACTTCGGCATCATCATCGACGGCACGCTCGTCATGGTGGAGAACATCTACCGCGAGCTGGGCCTTCGCGAAGGCACCTCGTACGACCTGCACGAAGTGATCCTCGCCGCGGCGCGCGACGTCGACCGCCCGATCTTCTACTCCGTCGCGATCATCATCGCGGGCTACATCCCGATCTACGCACTGAGCGGGCCCTCTGGACTACTTTTCCATCCGATGGCGGACACAATGGGCGTCGCGCTCGTCGGTTCACTGATTCTTACTCTCACGCTGGTTCCCGTTCTTTGCAGCTACTGGTTCAAGAACGGTGTCCGCGAGAAGAGGAATCGCGCGTTCGACTGGATCAAGAACGAGTACGCATCGGAATTGAAGTGGTGCATTAAGCGCCCGATCCTCACGATGGTCGTCTGCCTGCTTGTCCTCGGCGCGTCGCTGCTTCTGATTCCCTTCATCGGCGGAGAGTTCATGCCACATCTCGATGAAGGCGCGCTGTGGGTCCGCGCCACAATGCCTTACACGATCTCGTACGAAGAGGCCGCCAAGGTCGCGCCGCAGATCCGCACCATTCTCGCGAAGTACCCGATGGTCACCGATGTCGGTTCCGAGCTGGGCCGCCCGGACGACGGCACCGATCCGACCGGCTTCTTCAATTGCGAGTTCTACGTCGGCCTGAAGCCCTATAAAGACCCGGTCTGGAAATCCACCAGCATTCACACCAAAGCCGAGCTGATTGACGATCTGCAGAAGCAGCTCAGTGCGTTCCCGGGCATCATCTTTAACTACACCCAGCCCGCCGAAGATGCCGTCGACGAAGCGCTTACGGGTCTGAAGAGCGCGCTCGCCGTGAAAATTTACGGCAGCGATCTGAGCGTCTTGCAAGACAAAGCCCTCGAAATTAAGCGGCGCCTCGAACAGGTTCCGGGCTTCACGGAACTCACCGTCGTCCGCGAGCTCGGCCAGCCCACGCTAATCGTCCAGGTCGACCGCGACAAGATCGCGCGCTACGGAGTGAACGTCGCCGACGTCGAAGGCATCGTCCAAGCCGCGGTCGGTGGCCAGGCCGCCACGCAGGTGATTCAGGGCGAAAAGCTCTTCGACCTCGTCGTCCGCATGGAACCGCAATTCCGCGAAAATGCCCAGCAGATCGCCAATCTCCTGGTCGGCACGCCCACCGGCCAGCAGATCCCTCTTAGCGAGGTGGCGGACATCCACCAGGGCAACGGTGCCTCTTTCATCTACCGCGAGAACAATTCGCGTTACATCGGGGTGCAATACAGCATCGAAGGAAGAGACCTCGCCAGCGCCGTCCGCGACGGCCAGCGCGCGATTGCAGATGTGGCGAAATCGCTGCCGATTGGTTACCGGCTGGCGTGGGGCGGCGAGTACAGCGAGTTTTTGACGGCGATGAGCCAGGTCTACCTGATCGCGCCACTGACAGTGATTTTGATTTTCATGATCCTGTTTGCGCTTTACGGCAACGCGAAGTTTCCGATTGTCGTGGTGCTCAGCGTGATCATCACCGAGCCCGTCGGCGCTCTGCTTGCACTGAAACTGACGCATACCTCATTCAGCGTGTCGTCGCTGCTCGGAATGCTGGTGCTGCTCGGTGTTGGCGTGGAGACCGCAGTGATCGATGTCTCGTACATCAACAAGCTCCGGCTCGAAGGCATGGGCATCGAGCAGGCCACGGTCGATGGTTCGCTGATCCGCTTTCGGCCGATCATGATGACGGCGCTGGTAGCGTGTCTCGGTCTTCTGCCCGCGGCGCTTTCGACGGGCATCGGATCTGATTCGCAGAAACCGTTTGCAATCGTCATTGTAGCGGGCCTGATTTCGCGTTTGTTTCTGGGGCGCATCGTGAGTCCGGTGATGTACATGATCTTCGCGCGTGACGGAGATGTGCTGCAGGTTTGATTGGGATTGCCGCATCGAAGTGCGGCACCCAAGAATTTAGAAATGCGTAGCGTCGCCACAAAACGGGCACTGGCCATTCTGCTGATGCTGTCCGTGTGCCTGTTCGTGGCGCAGGGCGTGAATCACTCGCACGCCGACGGCTCGGACGAACGTCATTGCCAGGTCTGCCACATTGGGCACGCGGCAATTCCCGAGCCCGCCGCACACCCTCTTTCCGGTATCCAGTTCCCGGTTGCGCGATTCGTGGTCGTACGCGAACAGCAGCCGGCCATTGAACCCGTCTTCACCCAGCGAATTCCTCGCGCTCCTCCGGTCTAACTCTCTGAACGCGGACAACTGAATCCCCAGCGCACAGCGCGCGTAGCTCACGCGCTCTGTGTCGAGTTCCACCCTCATTCGGCGACCAGCCGCACCTATAGCGGCGGAGCCCTATTTCATATAAAGGGGAATCAATGATGAGAGTCAGGCGTATATTTCGATTTCCAGCAGTCGTCTTACTTTTCGCCTTAGCCATCGCGGTGCAGATCGCCTCCGCGCAGATCGGAAACTCCGCGAACGTGCAAGGCACGGTCACCGATCCGTCCGGGGCCGTCGTGGCAAGCGCAACAGTCGATATCCACAACCCCGTGAGCGGCTACGAACGCACCACCACCACGGACAGCGCCGGGAGTTTCAATTTCCCCAACGTACCTTTTAACCCTTATCACCTGTCTGTCACAGCCAACGGCTTTAGCCCGCTTGCTCAGGACATCGATGTTCGGTCGTCAGTACCCGTCTCAGTGAAGATCAGCCTGACCGTCGCCGGAACTTCGAATACGGTTACTGTCGAAGGCGGCGGCGACCTGCTTGAAAATGACCCGACTTTTCATAGCGACGTTGACCGCGCTCTGTTCGACAAACTCCCTCTGGAAAGTCAATCGTCGTCGCTGAGTTCTCTCGTCACTCTTTCAACTCCCGGAATAGCGGCGGACTCGAACGGGCTATTTCACGGACTGGGCGACCACGCGGAGAACTCGTTTTCCGTGGACGGACAGCCCATCACCGATCAGCAGAGCAAGGTCTTTTCGAACCAACTTCCCGTAGACGCCGTTCAGTCGCTTGAAGTCATCTCCGGGGCACCGCCCGCCGAATTTGGCGATAAGACCAGCGTTGTGATTCAGGCCACAACGCGTTCGGGCCTCGGCGTCACCACGCCTCACGGCAGCGTGTTCGCTTCCTACGGAACATTCGGCACCGCAAACGCCGGTTTCGACCTCGCCTATGGCAATCAGAAATGGGGCAATTTCATTTCCGCAAGTGGATTGAACACTGGCCGATTCTTGGATCCTCCCGAATTCAGCGTTATGCATGACAAAGGCAACGAAGAAAACATCTTCGATCGTGTGGACTATCGGGTCACGAATGCGGACTCGATCCAAGTTAATGGACTTTACACGCGATCATGGTTTCAGACTCCCAATTCATTCGACGCTGAAGATGCCACGGCCTGGAACGGCGTGGTGGTCGACAACGGCGGCCTCGATCCTAACGGCAACGTGGTTGGACCGACCGATCAGCGTTCGAAAATCGGGACTTTCAACGTCGCGCCGTCCTGGACGCATATCCTCAGCTCAAACGCCGTGTTTACGCTCGGCGGTTTCGTCCGGCACGACGGTTACAACTATTATCCGAGCGATAACCCCTTCGCCGACCTTGGGCCGCCGAGTCTGCAACGGCAAAGCGTCTCTCAGTTTCGGACGCTTACGAATGCCGGTGCGCGCTCCAGCGTCTCTTACGTGCGCGGTATCCATAACATCAAAGCTGGCGTCGTCTATGAACAGACGTTTCTACGTGAACACGATAACGTGGGCATCGTGGACCCAACTTTCAACGCGCCCTGCCTAACCGCGGCCACGGCTCCGAATCCGGATGTGCCCGTGCAGGGTTTCACTGATCCATCCCAGTGCGCTGGCGCTGGTTATCAGGAGAACGTCAGCACGAACCCGAACGCTCCGGCCTCCACGCTGTATCCGTTGTTCAATCCCACGCTTCTGCCGTATGACTTGACTCGCGGAGGAACTCTTTTCAGCACGGACGCATTGTTTCCTCTGCACACGGACGTGAAACAACTGGCGATGTACGTACAGGACACGATCACTTGGAAGAACTGGGCGTTTAACCTCGGGATACGCGGCGACCTGTACAACGGGTTGACGAAGGCCACTCAGGCTGAGCCAAGGCTTGGCGTTGCCTACAACGTCAAGCAGACGAACACCGTTCTACGTGTTTCGTACGCACGCACCCTCGAAACTCCCTTTAACGAGAACCTGGTGCTTTCCAGCATCGGCTGCGAGTCTCCGGTTCTCAATCCGTTGCTCCTTTGCGGAGCACTTTCGCCCGAGCCACTCAGCCCAGGCTTCCGCAATGAATTTCATGCGGGCCTCCAACAGGCGTTCGGGAAGTATTTCGTTCTGGACGGCGAATATATCTGGAAGTACACCCACAACGGCTACGACTTCAGCGTGCTCGGCGACACGCCGATCACGTTCCCGATCGAGTGGCACAATTCGAAAATACCGGGATTCGCCGTGCGCGGAACCGTACCTAACTACCACGGCTTCACGGCTTTCGTGGTCATGTCCAGCGTGGCGGCGCGCTTCTTTACGCCGCAGATCGGCGGAGCAGGCGTTACACCTCAACCGCCCGGCTCCGGCTTCACGCCGTTCCGCATTGACCACGACGAACATTTCAACGAAACCACCCACATCCAATACCAACCGTGGAAGAAACTTCCTTGGATGGGATTCAACTGGCGTTATGACAGCGGCCTTGTCGCCGGTGCAACTCCGTGCTACGGCATCAATCCGAACAACGACTGCCCGCAGAGCACCACGCTCGGTGGCCAGCCCGCGATCTTGATGGAAGATCCGTTCGGCAACCCACTGACCGCTGATCAGGAATTCCAAGCGGGTTTCTTCTGCGGAAGCCAGAAAGCGACGCCGACTACACCGCTCCCGAATCCGTGTCTCGCGTCGCAATTCGGCTCGACGCTCATCAACGTGCCGAAACCCGGCACTGAAGATGATGACCACAACCCGCCCCGCATCGCGTCTCGCAATCTGTTCGACATCGCAGTCGGCGACGACAACGTGTTCAACGGTGATCGTCACAAATGGAGTGCGCGGCTGACCGTCATAAACTTGACCAACAACTACGTGCTCTACAACTTCCTCTCGACGTTCAGCGGTACGCACTACGTGACGCCGCGAACTATCACCGGCGAGATCGGCTTCCACTTCTAGTTGAGGTCGATCGCCGTTCGCGTCAAGAGCATCGCCTAGCAATGCAGCGCCGTGGGTCCGGCTTCGATCGCCGGACTCGCGGCGTTTTCATTTCCAAACGGCGTCCGTGCCGCCTGCCGCTCAATCGAATCCTGATACAATAGTTTGCGGAACGCGCCTGCGACGCAGGTGATCGTTGCGATGGTCTTTTGAACCAACACTGGATCCCCGGGAGTCCGCGTCGACCTGCCCTTGTGCCGTCCGGTGGCTTCGGCCTCCGGATAGCCTTAAAGCAGGCGCAGGGCACCCACTTATTCGTGGGGTTCAGGGCCTAGCAACGCACGGCGAAGTGGACCGTTCTGCTTACTCGGCTCGCTCACAGCCGCCAACTCCAGCTCCACAAAGATCGGACCCTTCGAGTGAAAATTCTTTTTATCGGTGACATCGTCGGCTCTCCCGGCAGAAAAATAGTCCACGATCGCTTGGCGGACATTATCGTCCAGCGCAAGATCGATCTCTGCATCGCCAACGGCGAGAACGCCGCATCCGGCTTTGGCATCACGCCGCGCCTCGCCGAAGAAATCTTCGCGGCCGGCGTCGAGGTCATCACGGGCGGGAATCACATCTGGGATCGCAAGGAAATCATCGACTTCCTACCTCACGAGCCGCGATTGATCCGTCCGGCGAATTTTCCGGAGGGCTCCGCCGGCAAGGGCACCTACGTCGGCTTCGCGAAAAACGGCATCGAGTACGCCGTGTTGAATTTGCAGGGCCGAACCTTTATGACGCCGCTCGAGGATCCCTTCCGCATCGCTAACCGCGAGCTCGAGTCATTGCCGCCGAATGCGAAGGTGATCATCGTCGATATGCATGCTGAGGCGACGTCTGAGAAACAAGCAATGGGCTGGCATCTCGACGGCCGCGTCTCGGCCGTTCTCGGAACGCACACGCACGTGGCCACCGCCGATAACCGGGTGCTGCCCGGCGGCACCGCTTACATCACTGACGTAGGCATGACCGGCCCGCACGATTCCGTGATCGGCATGGAGAAAAAGCCCATTGTTCAGCGTTTTCTGGACGCGATGCCGACGAAGTTCACCGTGGCTGAAAACGACGTGCAGATGAACACTGTGGAAATCGATGTGGACGGAATTACCGGCCGCGCAAATTCCATTGAGCGCGTGAATTTCAGACTCGATTGACGCCGGCCGTCGCGCTGGCGAGAATTTTCTTTCACGCCGTGCCAAAATATTTCTGAGAAGCAAGAGAATTCGCGCGTCGAAAGAAAATTTGATTCTGTGGAAATCCTGTGAATTATATGTGGAGAGCGTCGGAAGGATTCACGCAGTTTTCTCTTGCTACCAACGTCGCGTTTAGGCAGAATCCCGCCTCACGTGTCTCGTAACTTTCAAACCATGATGATTTCTCGGATGATGCAACTCGGGGCGCTTCGCAATGCATCACCGAACCTGAGCGACAAGACTAAAAATTGTTCCGCCTAACACGGCGGTTTTTTTCCACAGCGTTTCCGCGCGGCTGGAAACGGCAAGGGCTGGCTTTTTCATGAATCTTTGGGACAAGATCCTTCTTCACACTGAGCGGCGCGTTAATCCTCACAGTTTCGCCACTTGGTTCCGTCCGACCAGGATGGAACGTCTGGAAGAAGACCGCGTCATCGTCCGCGTGCCCACCCGTCTGTTCTGCAAGCGCCTCACGGAAACCTACGGCCAGCTCCTCCAAGCCGTTATCACCGAGATTGGGAAGCCGCAATTGCAGCTCGAGTTTGTTTGTGCCGACGCGGAACCCGCAGCAGTCAATGCAGCGGCCACGGCGCAGGCCAAACTCGACTTCGAATCCGTCGCGCACCAGCTCAATCCGCGCTACACCTTCGATTCCTTTATCGTCGGCGCGTCGAACCAGTTCGCGCACGCTGCTGCAGTCGCCGTCGCCGAACAGCCTTCGAAGTCTTACAACCCGCTGTTCCTCTACGGCGGCGTGGGTCTGGGCAAGACGCACTTGATGCAGGCCATCGGCCACACGCTCAAGAAGCGCAATCCTGCCATGCGCCTCACCTACATCAGCGCCGAAAAGTTCACCAACGAAGTGATTGCCTCGATCCGCTTCGAGCGCATGGCGGCGTTTCGCGATCGGTTTCGGAACATGGACGTGCTGATGGTGGACGACATTCAGTTTATTGCCACCCGCGAACGCACCCAGGAAGAGTTCTTCCACACGTTCAACGCACTCTACGATCAGCAGAAGCAGATCGTCATCTCTTCCGATTGCCCGCCCAAGGAAATCTCGTCGATCGAAGAGCGCCTGCGCTCGCGCTTCGAGTGGGGCTTGATTGCGGACATTCAGCCGCCCGACCTCGAAACCAAGATCGCCATTCTTCAGAAGAAGGCGGAAAGCGAGCGCTCCCAGGTTCCCGATGATGTAGCCGAGTACATCGCGCGGTCCATCAAGTCGAATATCCGCGAGCTCGAGGGCGCGTTGATTCGCTTATTGGCCTACACGTCGCTCACCGGTGCCGAGCTAAACTTGGCCACCGCCCAGCAAGTGTTGAAGAACATCATCGAGACCCACGAAAAGAAGGTCACCATCGAACAGATTCAGAAACGTGTGAGCGAGGTCTTTGGCCTTCGCGCACAAGACCTGAAGATGCGCAGCAACTCCAAGGTGATTTCCTACCCGCGCCAGGTCGCGATGTTCATCGTGAAGCAGCTTACCTCGGCGTCGCTCCCGGAAATCGGACGCCAGTTCGGCGGCAAGCACCACACCACCGTGCTCCATTCCATCCACAAAATCGAGGGCCTGCGCCAGTCCGACAAAGATTTGAACAAAATTATCAACAGGCTACTCGATTCATTCGGTTAGACTTACTGAAAGAAATTCACAAAACCCCGCCTTTTGGCTGTGTGTTTCGCTGTGCAAGAAACTGTGGATGCCCTGCTCCGCACTCGCCTCACCGGATGAACCTTTCGCTACCTTCGCTTTTCCGGGAGCACTCACAGTACGCCGGGTTCAGTAACAGTAGGGCAACGTTTGAGTTGTGCAGTTTTCCGCGATTTCCACAGATGCGGCG
>Ga0210391_10001625_pt1 | contig 20192 bp, 13 predicted proteins | sample IncBWC12OmetaG_FD_160573 | JGI IMG/M metagenome (GOLD analysis project Ga0210391, IMG submission 160573) | Forest soil microbial communities from Barre Woods Harvard Forest LTER site, Petersham, Massachusetts, United States - Inc-BW-C-12-O ...
GAATGAATGGGCCGGCCAGCAGCAAGCCGAACAGCCTTATCAGCAACTGGGGCAGACTTCGGCAAATGCTTATGCCAACCTTATCAATAATCCATTCACTGCTCCGACTCTTGCGCAAGCGCAACAAACACCGGGTTATCAGTTCAATCTCCAAACCGGAACGCAGGCGATCAATGAGAACGCCGCTGCGACAGGCAATCTGCTTTCGGGAAATACGGGGACCGCTTTGCAGAAGTACGGGCAAGGCTTAGCGACGACGACGTATCAGCAGGCATATCAAAATGCTCTGAATCAGTACCAAACGAACCTCAGTGCCGCAGGGCAGGGCGTCCAGACCGGACTCAATTCGACAGCACAACTCGGTCAGTTCGGGCAGGCGGCGGCGAACAATCTCTCGAACCTCTACCTCACCGGGGGCCAGCAGCAAGCCTCGCAAATCAACAATAAAGGCGCTGCACAAGCGGCAGGTTACATCGGCGCGGCGAACGCATATTCCAATATGTTTAACGGCATCGCCAACAGTGCCGATCAGGGAATAGCGCTCGGCAGTTACGGAGGCGGATTTAATAGTGGAAGCCTAAGCGACGAAGATTTCTACAGCCCAGACAATGGATTCCCCGCTGGCGCAACGGCGGCTAACCCATACGCAACGGTAGCGGCTCCTCCTGCCTATAACCCGAACTCACCCCTGCTGGCGGGGTCTTAACTATGTCCGTAGGCATACCTCTTCCCGAGCTAGATGTAACAAAGCCAGCGCAGAACCCGCCCCCGGATGCCCTCGCTGAGTTTCAGCGAGCCGCGCAATTGCAAACAGCGGCAGCCCAACAACAGGCTATTCAGGCCAATACCGAAGGCCAGCAGCAGCAAAACCAAGCCCAGGCGCTGCAGTTGAAAGACGAGCAACTGCGCCGCCAGCTCGCACCACAGTTCGTGCAGAAAGACGAAAACGGCAAGCCCGTCGGCTTCGACACCGAAGGCCTCTACAATGCGATGCTGCAGGGTGGGGCTGATCCCATGACGATCAATGCCATGCGCATGAAGCAGGTGGAGATGCAGAAGGCATTGCTTGGATTGAGCGATGCCGCGCTTGACCATCAGCAGAAACTAAATGGCGTTATCGTGGATGGAATCGAGTCCGTAAGGGACGCGAACGATAAAGCGTTAACTAAGGCTAACGCTGGAGCTACTCCGGTTCCTGCAGCGCAAGGCCAAGCCCCGAACCCTCTCGGTAATGCAGTTCCCGGCACGGGCGGAATGCCTTCTGGGATGCTGCCGAACATTCCTCAAGCGCAAGTTCCAATCGGAAAAGCGCAGCCCGGATCGCCGGAGTCTCTTGGAGCGCAACCTGATGGCCAGCAGCCGACTGCGACTGAGAGTGCATTACAGGATGCCTCTAAAGGGCCACAACCAATTACGCCAGAAGCGCAGGCAGCCTATCAGCAGTTTCTCGTGCGCGCCGCGAGAATGGGGATTCCTGTAGGGCAGTTCAAGCCAACCCTTACGGATACGTCTGATCTAGACCAAGCTGAGGCTGGAGCTGGGCTTCATGCGGAGCTATTGAAACAACAGAAGGCGCAGGCGGATATTGCGGAAGCTGCTGGAAAGGGTGCTCAGGCGCAATCCGAAGCCGAAGCCGCATTATGGAAGCCAGCAGGCGAAGGCACCTTAGTCAACGTGAAGACTGGGCAGTTGATTCACGGCGTAGCATCTCCGAATGTGGAGGCCTTCCGTCAATTCGTTGCCGATGGGGGCCAGCCCGATCAATTCGCTGCGCATCAAGCTCAACAAGATGCCGCGGCGCGGTTGCCTTATCAGGTGCAGGCGGAAATTGACAAGCAAGTCGCCATGCAAAAACTTAATCCGGCTGCCGTGGCTACGGTTCAGCCCCACCTTGTCGCCCCCGCAACGGCGGCCTTCGCGAAGGCAGGCGAGGAATATGCGACGGCTTATCAGGCATCGCAAAACATGATGGACTTCTTGAACGAAGCCAAGGGCGGAAATAAGGAAGCCGTAAAGATCGTCCCTCTGCAAGGCGCTCTGGAGATTACGACAGCACAAGGAGTTCACAGAATCAACCGCACCGAGGTCGATCAATTCGGCGCGGCGGGTTCTTTATACGACAAACTGGCAGGCGCTGTTGGCGGAGTGATGACGGGCAAAAATATTTCCGATGCAGTGCTGAAAGATATGGGCGATTTGCAGCAGACCGTCGCCACGAATGCCGCGCAACTCCATGCTAACAAGGTGCAGACGATCAACCAAACTTACGGGTCTAAGTCTCAGCCGATGAACTTCGGGCAGGGACATCCAACGCCGAATAGCGCCCCGGCAAAATTCAAGGTTGGCGATAGTGTGATGTACAACGGCGCTCCGCATAAAGTTACGTCAGTTGATCCGAACACCGGGAAACTAACTTTAGCTCCATGAGCAATCAGCCAATCGTAGTTGATCCATCGCAGGTTCAAAGCATTCAGGTGGACCCCTCGCAGGTGCAGGCAATTAGCAGCCAGCCTTCTGCTATATCACGTTTTGTAAGTAATGCGGCATCTGGATTCGGGGTTGTATCGCAAGAGCAGGGCAAGAAATTCTTTACGCATCCAATAGACACACTTGAGGAGATGGGGCAGGCGCAGGGGGACCTCGGGCGAAGGGCTGGAAAAGAATTAAGTTCTGGCGATATCGTTCGCGGATTGACTCACGGGGCTGAATACCTTATTCCCGGCCTCGGTCCTGTATTGGCGCACTCGGGGGACCAGTTGGAATCTGGCGATACCGCAGGCGGAGTCGGAACAATGGTGGGGGCTGGCGCGAATGTAGCCGCTGGGGCCGGAATGGGGAAACTAGCTCCGGGTGCGGTTCCGACCGAAGGAATAGGCGGAAAACCTGCAACGCTCGGAACACTACCAGCGGCGTCTCCACAAGTTGCAGATGCGGCCCATGCGAACTTCATGAAGGCAATTCCTCCGACAAAGAGCGCTCCGTATACCTTGGATGACCTCCAGACGGCCAGACCTTTGCTCGAAGATGCTCATGCGGATTCGCCGCTCAAGACTCCCTCGGATGTGGTGGATGCAGCTAATGCGGGCATTCAGAGAATCGAGAATCACGTCTCGCGAGCAATAGAGAACCATCCGGGAGCACAGCTAACGACCGACCCAGTAGCGGCGGCGAGAAATGGCATTGCCCAAAGTGATCTTGGAGTTGCAAAGCCCGATTCCGTTGATGCGGGCGCTTCTTACCTTGAGCCATATAACTTCGATGAGCCTAAAACGCTCGCAGAAGCTGATAGAATCCGACGACAATTGAACTCCGCGAACCGAGCGCAAGACGCCCAGACAGGAGCGCAGCAGTTCGATTCTCTGAATACCGATCCAAACTATGCGGCCCGACATTATGCCAACGATGAGATCAAAAATAATCTCTATGACCGCCTAGAAGAACTTGGCGAACCGGGGATAGGAGACCTGCGGGCGACGGAAGGCTCGCTTCTGAAGATCAGGAACGCAGCGCAAAACCAAATCTTCAACGGGGATAAGACTGTGGGTGGAACAGGGAGTGGCCCAATCGCCAATGCAGGGCGAAATCTAGTCCGTGCAACCGCTACGGGAGCCGGAGTTTTGGCAGGAGAAAAGCTGGGTGGTCCGTGGGGCGCAACTGCTGGCGGAATTATGGGGGCGGGAGCGGGAGAATTCATCAACAAGTTCGCCTTCCCCAGCAATGCTACCCGTTCGGCCTTGATTGAGCGGTCTTTTGCGAATCCAGTGACAGATGGCTTCACGTTGCCTGAGATCGCCCCTAGGCCGCGCATTGCAGGCTTATTGCCAGCCTCTACGCCTGAATTGCCTCTCCCCGGCTACACAGAACCCAAGGGAGAACCCATCGGCACCATGATCGGGGACACAGCCCCAAAATTTCAGCAACCGAAAGGATGGCCAACCCAAGAGCCTGCAGTTAGACTTTATCGCGGTGAATCCGTGCCTCCTATTGCTGGAAATAACATCCCATCGTGGATTAGAGATGACCCTAAGTTTCAATCATCGCAAGCTGCTTCGGGACGATGGTTTACAACTAATATCGAGGACGCCCAGCACTATGCAGACGAGGCCAATCAAGGGCAAATTAGATATATAGATTTACCCCAGAGCATGGCCGAAAAATTTCGGGTCTCTAATGACCCCGAGGCCGTTAAATATAGCCCCAAGGCGAGGAACGGCGAGATTGACGAACATTTCTTGCCACGAGAATTAGCTAACAGAGCATTACTTTATGAAGGAGAACCAAATGCAACCGCCAACACCAGCCCCGAAAGTTCCCCCGCCGCTATTCCGTCCCAGCCTGCAAACGGACGAACTAATGCGGGCGCAGAGGTTCATGCAGAGAGCCAACCAAAGTTACCAGTTGCATCAGGCGCACCAACAAACGTCACGGTCCCAGGCTCGGGTGACTCTTACCCCGCCCAGTATGAAGTACGTGACCTAAGCGACATTCACAGGTTTGAGGCAAAAGAAACGCCAAAGGATAAGCTCGAAGCGAAACCCAAGACGGATCAACAATGACCTTCGACCCAGCGAAGCATATTTCGGCTGATTCCCCTGTCACCAGAGGGCCAATCGTGATAGACGATCACGGCAGAATCCTCAGCGGCCATGACAGGCATGATGAACTTTTAGACCGCTCGCCAGAAGAGGAAGCTCGCTACAAACTCATACTAATCAATCATTCCCCGCAATTCGGCGTCGATCCAATGGCGATTATGCGGATGAAGACCCCCGTATTGGTACGAAAGATCAGCCCGAAGGATATGCCGCACCAATGAAGAAACTCGCGCTATTTATTCTGATGGCCTGTATCGCGGCGTTTGCTCAAGTTCCTGTGACACTGAGCCCGCAACCTGTCTTCACTTCGTACTTGCAGAATGGCCAACCAAACGCTTTCGGATGCGTTCTCACATTCGCCAATAATACGACCAATCCCCAAGTAACTTATACGGACTACTCGGGAACGACGGAGAATCCATATATAGTTCCACTAACGGCTGGCGGAACGGCCAACATCTGGCTGGCAGAAAATGAAATTTACACCATCGTCATCAAAACCTACGGCGGAGTCAACTGTCAGTACGGCCAGACGGTTTCAAGCACTAACGGGGTCACGGGATACTATGGCCTACTGAATCTTCCTAACACTTGGTACGCGACCCAAACCTTCGCGGAGCCGATTGTTATATCGCCGCTGTCGTTTCAGATCGTGACTGGCACCGCGCCGAATCAAACCACGCTAAATTTCCCTCAACCGTCCGGCAATGTTACCCTCACGTTCCCAAGCACAACCCAGAACATTCTCGGCAATCTCAGTCCGCAGATTACCACACCGATCGTCAACGGCTGCGGGATGACGAACGGGCCGGGAACTTACGTCTGCATCGCGAACAATTCCTCAACGGCTACCGTTCTCAATGGGTTGGCGACCTTGACCGGAGCGCCCTCGACAGCGACTGTGTCACCGATTACGGCAACCGGAGGAGTTATTGGCATCGTCACGGCGGGAGCCGGAATTACGGGCAACGCCACGATTCAGCAGAGCGGAACAGTTTCGTGCATCTTCGATGGAGCGACGACAGCCGGGGACTATGTAGAAATCTCAACCACGACGGCGGGCGATTGCCACGACAGTGGACTGGCTCCCCCGACGCCTTTACCGCAGGGCACGCAGGAAGTCGGCATCGTGCTCTCGACCAATTCCGGCGCGGGAACCTACACCATTGCACTCGCTTCCGGGGGGAGCGGCGGAGGAAACGCGATCATTGTTTCTGCCAGCGGAGTGGCTACCACGACATCCGCCAACACAACTTCGGCGCAGCAACTGAAGCAAATCATATTCCCAGCCAACACCCAGAATGCGGTCTCGAAAACCTTCCGTATCACGGCCCAGATAACGGTCGTTCCCGGCGGCGGATCGAGCAATCAGCAGGTCGGCTTTTGTTTCGGAAACAGCTCTGGAATGTGCGGCACCGGAGGGTACGTCGTCTCCACCAGTTCCAACTCCAGTGATTTCTCGGTGGCGATGACGTTTACCTGCGTAGTCGCTACGGCTTCGGGTGGCAGCGGAACATTTACCTGCAATCCCCAGGTGGATACCAGCACAGGAACCCCGATTTACACTGCGATTTCCGGAAGTTCGACCTGGACGAGCCCTCTCTATTTCGCCCCGTACTGCAGCTTTAGCGTGGCCTCGACTTCGAATACCTGCACGCAGAATGTCTCAGTAGGAGAACAACTGAATTGAGGGCGCTGCTCGCTTTCTGTCTGCTCTACGGCTCGGCATGGGCGCAGGAATCTTTTCTCAATACTCCAACGAAAATCGAGGTTGGAGTCTACGCAAGCGCGATCACGCTCGATAGTTGGGCTACACAGCGCGGTGTCTCTCTTGGCGGATTCATCGAAGTCGATCCGTTGGCGCGGCCTTTCGTGTATCACGGCTTTGCTGGTCAGGCTGCGGGGGCTGGGCTGGGATTCGTCGCCGGGGTGGGACCGAGTTATCTGTTCTACCGAATGAAGCATCGTCGCCTTTCCCGCGTTTGGCTGCACGTATTCACTGCTGGCGAAAGCGTTAATGCAATCGGCATGACATGGCTCGTGACGCATCATCACTGAAAGGAGTTATATGCGTAAATTACTCTTGATTCTCTTTCTTGCCCTTGGGCCTCCCCTCATCGGGCAAGTTGTCTATGGACCATTCACTGCTACCGCTGCAAATGCAGTGACCAACCCGAACGGTTCCGTGACGACCTGCGCTCAAGTGGACATCAGCGGGGCTGGTTCCGTTGGCATCACGGTAAACGGAACTTTCTCGATAACATTTACCCCCAAGGTCGCTATTGGCGGCCAGGCAGATGGAGCGACGAAGGTAGTTCCGGCGGGATCAACCTCATCTTCGTCGCAATCGACCATCACAACGGCTGGCAATTACAAGTTGCTCGATGTCTCGAACTGGGATTTGTTCGAGTTGTGCCCTACCTCCTACAGCAGTGGGACGGCAACCATCTATATCAAGACCAGCCCGATAATTTCCGCGTCTCTATTTGGAAGCGGCAGCACCTCCAGTGGAACGGTAACCAGCGTAACGTTCACAGGCGACGGCATCGTTGACAGTTCAACTCCAAGCACGGCGGTGACGACTTCTGGAACCGTAACGGCTACGGCTTTGACACAGACGGCCAACACGGTCTTGGCGGGGCCGACAACGGGATCGGCAGCGGCCCCGGCATTCAGAGCCTTGACATCTGCCGATCTCCCTAGTGGGGTTGGAACCGTGACCAGTGCCTCGGTTACCACGGCCAATGGCGTATCCGCCACTGTGGCCACTCAGACAACAACTCCAGCTTTTACATTTACGCTAGGGGCTATTACACCGACCACGGTCAATGGCCTTACATTCGCTGCGCTGACCACTGGGTTCTCAATTGCAGGCGGTACGACTTCCAAAACGCTCACTATAAACAATACGCTAGGGTTTTCTGGAACAGACAGCACAACCTTCACTTTTCCTGGAACGAGTGACACTGTGGTTACACTTGCGGCGACTCAAACCCTGACGAATAAAACATTTGGTTCGCCAGTCGTTACGACTTTACTTACGCTGCCAGTTGGAACCACGACAGCGCCGAGTGAACAGGCCACCGGCTCTGCATCCAATACAGGATTTGTGTTAACGACCGGAGTCGGATGTTGGCTGGCTGCTGGTTCACTGACCTCGTGCGGAACTTCCAATGGGCAGATTGTGGGAGATGCTGGCGATATCGGATTTTCTCAGAGCAATCAGGGGAATGGTTCGGTCGGGGCAATCTTCACGGTCGCAGGCAGCAGCACGACGGAATATCTAAAATCCTCGACTCCGCTGATTCAATCTGGCCAGTGCAAAATAACGAATGCAGGCATCTCGCTCACCGCCGCTCAAACCACGATATGCCAATGGACGCTTCCAAATAGCTCCCAGACATTAAGTTGGCTATGTCAGGGCACCTATAGCACGACCACTACGGCTATAGGGTTGACTCTGGGAATTGCTTTTTCCGCCTCTCCAACCAACGCAGTCGGCAATGCGATTATCTACACCGGGCTAGCAGGAACGAGCACTGCCGGGAGCAGTTCAAACGTTTCATCCACAACCCCGACCAACATGCTGGTAGGGGGAAGCATCGCATCCGCCACTTCTAACGTACCGTGGCTTTCTTCCGGCACCATGACCAGCGGGGCAAGCAGTGGAACATTCACGATCTACGGCACGCCGTCCACGAATTCGGATGTGACCATCGGCGCTTCGACCTGCACTCTTTACTAATCCAATGAAACTTATCCGCTGCTTCATCCTTCTGGCTTGGGCGTGCCCTGCATTCGGGCAGGCACTTGTTCGCTATGACAATCCTGTTGCTACGGTGAGCAGCCAATATTCACCGCTTTTGCAAGCCAATCTCGCTGGAAGTTCTCCCGTGCTTGCCGTATGCCAATCGCCAGCAAATAGCGGCCCCGGAATCCCATGCACGAATTATGCGACGACCTACACTTACGCAGGTGTAGCTTGTCCTAACGGGGCACAGGATACCCCGCAACCAGCAACGACATCCTCATGCCAGACTCAAGGCGATCCGCAGGGCAATATTGGATTTTGGGCTCCAGCTGGACAGTATGATTATACCGTCACGATAGGAACCACGACCTTCGGCCCATACACAGTCACACTCGGAGGGGCGGGCAGTGGTGGGACTCCCGGAGGGACAAATGGGCAGCTCCAATACAATAACGCCGGGGTGTTCGCGGGATTGCCTTGCGTATGGAATGCCATCGCGGGAAATTTATCTTGCTCTAGCTCGTTGAATATCACTGGGCCGCTGAATATTGGTACCACCACCCTCACTGCCTGTGGATCAGCCCATAACTGCATGGCATTATTGCAAGGGTCCACTCCGGGCACTCCGACCGCTGGGCAGAATTACTTTTACTCAACCGTTTCAGGCTGGAATTGCGATGTAAACGGCGGCGTGGAGTTCCCGTGCTTTAGTAACGGGTTGCCCGTCTTGAACGTCAAGGCTTATGGAGCAACAGGCAACGGAACGACGAATGACACGGCGGCGATTCAGGCTGCCATCAATGCCGTTCCGCAGACGGGATCGTACAAAGGGGGCAACGTCTATTTTCCGTGCGGAACATACTACACATCAGCCGCTCTGACGAACGGCCCATCCCCCTATACCTATCACGGCGTCCGTCTCATCGGTGAAGGCACAGTAGGCCGTGGCGGCGGTTGCGCAACCATTCTCACCAATGGCGCATATTACGCCTACATCATGGGCAATGCTTCAACTGCCAACGCTCTTGGTTTTCAGGCGGAGAATCTGGCATTCCAAGACAACGCCGGAACTGGGTTAGGAGCCTTCGATGTAATTGCCCTCACGGACGGCGCGTTAACGAACATTACTTGCGAGAACTATTACGTTGGCGTCTGTGTGACGCTCGACGGTGGGAATGGTGTTAGTCAATTCTTTTTCATGACCAACATCTACACCTACCATACCAAGACCCGCATCCAGACAGTGCGCCGTATTGCTTCGGAATATATTTCAGGAGGCGAGGGGAACTGTCAGAACTCCGGTGCGACAGACGTTATTCCGAACTCCATTGACCTTGACCTTGGGTACTCGCGGCAGGTTTCAGGCACAGGAACGATCACCACCAGCGGCACTGGCTTCACGGTCGATACATTCACTTCCGGTCTTGGATCGTTCACGCAGGATTATGTGAATGCGCCGATTATCATCAATAGTGTCGCCTACACCATCGCGACAGTCACCAGCGGGACCACGGGCACATTGACCACCAGTGCAGGCACGCAATCCTCCGTGAATTGGTCGATCTCTGGCCGTAGCGGTTCGGGCGAAACCACCATCAACACGCAGGCGCAAAACTGCCAAACGGGAATCGCGCTGTTCAACTACGGCTCGACGAAGATTTATGGCAAGGCTCTGGAACAGACAATTTTCTACCGTCCTTCCGGGTCGTTCGGCGTCATCGTGGCAGGAGACAGTCCTTCGCTTGCGAACGATGTGCAGTTGTGGGGTACGCAGGTCAGTGATGCTGGTACTGGAGTCTACATCGGGCCACATACGCAGAACACGAAGATCGACGGCGTATTCAGCGACGGCACCAATGGCGCGGACCTGGTGGCGGATGCGACTGCGCTGTCTTTATCGGTGATTGACCCCGTGTACCGTGCTTCTGGATGGACGGTGAACCTTGCGACAATCTCGCGTTCCAGCAATATCGTGACCGCCACCACAACCCCGAATCTCTCCAATGATGCTGGGAATCTGTGCGTTTATCCGGGCACGCTGGTTACCGTGTATGGCGTTACGGGCGACACGACATTCAATGGAACCTTCGCCACAACGAGCGTGTCTTGTAACGACTCGACGGATGTAACCACGTTAACCTGGGCTCAAACCGGGGCATCGGACTCTGGCACGATCAATACAACCGCGTGCGTGGGAGCTAGTGGCGGCTCCTGTATCCGTGCGCTGTCCTCCGTGCTCAGTACCTCCACTGGATTAGGGGTAATTGAACTTACCGGAGGGCAAACTACCACAAATCAAGTTTGGCAGACCATGAACTCTCCGCCTGATAGCGCTTATCCAGTGACTACGGTTCAGGGAACCGCAACCGTTACTTGGGACGGCGCCTTTTTTGATTGCATCTATGGCGATTCGGGATATGGCGTACTGCATTGTTCCGATGGCCCCATAGTTCCTTATGCCGGGACTTCAGCTAATTATTACACCCCTCAGCCAGCCGTCACGACTTCTGAAACTACCTGCACGACTCCAGTCAATGCCTCTGTGGTGGAGAATGTTTGCCAAACATCGGACGATAAGGGCACCGTGCTGGCAGATGCTACAAATGGAACTACTTACTGCATCCCTGCCCTGCCTGACCCCGGATATCCTGTTGGATTCTCGCACGGCATTACATATGCAATCTCATCAGGCACGCAATATTTCGCCATTGTTCTCCCCGGCCAAACTTCGCCATACGGAAGCATTACTTGTCCCGGCACGTCAGGGACAACGTTAAACGGATCGACCAGCACGGTCTTGTTACCTCCAGGGCAGGGAATAAGAATCTTCACCAACGGGACTAATTGGTTCTCTAATTCCGGCGTGCAAAGTTACGTCTCGCCCACTCCCGGACCAGCGCTAATCCTGACCGCAGACAGCTCCAGCATTACCGCGACGGGTCCGGGCACGGCGGATTACCTGTTCGTATTTCCACCTCTCGTTCCGCTGACGAATTACACGTTTCGGTGTTCTGGCACAACGGTGCAATCTACCAGTGGCGCTGGGATTGGGATTGCCTTTGGGACGGCCACGACTGCTGCTACCAACATGGAGGCGCACGCCACTGTGGCGACATCGCCAACGGCCACGGCTTCGCAATCCAGCGGCAATCAGAGCGGCACGTCTGAATATGCCATTTATGCGGGCTCAACTGGAACCATAACCACGCAACTCCCATTCTCTATTGATGGCGGTATCGAAGTAGGAGCAACAGCGCCATCGAACTTTGAAATTGGTTTTTATACGATCAACGCCTCAGACCCTGTGGTGGTGAAGCGGGACAGTTCATGCAAGTTGACCGTGGCAAACTGAATGCGGCGAATCAAGTGACGGTGAAGCGGGATAGCTTCTGCAAGTTGTTCAAATAGGAGGAACTATGGGAGTAGGCGAAAACGGAACCGAGCAGTTCACAATCAAGACGCGGGTTGATGGCAAGGTTATCAAGGAACAACCGTTGCACGACCCATTCTTACACAACAGAACCGTGGTTGGGATCAGCCGGTGGGATTTATTCAAGGCAATGTTCCGAAAACAGTTCACTGTCACTGTTGAAATCTCGGTCAGCGGCACCGAAGGAGTCCAGCGTTTGATTATGACGATGGACCCCAAGGCTGTTCAGGCCGAAACCGATCAGATTCTTGAGCAACGTCGTCTAAGCCGTGAGGCTCATCAGCGCGGCGATTACAGTGGCGACCGTGTAATGACCGCAGCGACGAATGCATGAATGCGCCGTCTCCTCTCCATCGCGTGCTGGCTGGCGCTCACCCTCCCAGCGTGGGGGCAGTCGCACTACTACGTCGCGGCATCCGGCTCCGACTCCAACAGTGGCACCTCTGAATCGACCCCTTGGGCGCACTTGCCCGAGATGCGGACCTTCACCGGGACATATACTCACGTTTCCGGCGACCAGTTCACGATCCGCGGCTGCGACGTGTGGACGAACGCGAATTTCCCGATCCTCTGGACCTACTCGAATACCTCCCTCGTCCGCGATGTGACTTGGTACAACACGGCGAACTGCCCGACCGGATGGAATCGCCCGGTGTGGAACGCGGGGGGCACGGTCATGGGCGGGACGGAGTGCCCCGGCTCCTCGAACAACTATCATAATTTCTTCCTCAATATTTCTGCCTCGAATACTTACTGGGAGTGGATCGAAGCAAAGGGACTTTACTGGGCGGGAACCTGCTCGGACGGTGGCTTAATCACGATTCAGTCCGGCCAGACGCACACCTTCGATCACTTCTACATGCACGGCTGGTCCGCAAATCACTCGACGGCTATCGACATTCAGGGCTTTGTCTCTTACCTCGGCGGATCGGGCGCGTGCGGTTCGACCTCGACCACGAATTGCACATGGCAGTACGGAGTCTTCGACAATTCCGATGGCGACGGAGTTTCGGGTGGCGGCACGCAATCGTTTAACTCGATGTACTCCGTCTACAAGGCGATGACGAACGCGATCAAACCGTACTCAAACGGGGAAATCGGCGGCAATTTAATCACCGGGATCACAAACTCGTTTGATGGCGTAACCCACGAAAACTGCATCGAGACGATTCAGGCGCAGGGCAACAATACGTACTACATCCATGATAATCTCATCACAGGTAACACGGAATGTGAGGGGTTGCAGGTCGGCAACGGAGGGGAGATTGATTATGTCTGGAACAACATCTGGAACTCGGCAGGGAGTGGGAACAATGGTCCACAAGTACCTCAGTCGTCTCCTTCTGGGTCCATGTATTTTTGGAACAACACTGTTGCTGGTGGGTGGCCCTATTGCATTAAAAATGCTGGGCACGGTTCTGCTTTTACTGGGAATTTTTGGGCTGCAAATAATCACTGCATTAACTCGTCAGCGGCGATCACGGACGGATCGTTCACAGCCGGAACGCTGACCATCGCGAACAACATCGGCCAGACCCCAAGCGCTGCCGCCGCACAAGGCTTCACCGCCAGCGACTACTATCAGTGGACTCCGAACACGAACACTACAGCGCTATTCGGCGCTGGCGTCAACCTGACATCGAACTGGCCCACGGGCACCTCGCCATCGGGCGGCACGTTCAACACCAATGATACGACCTATGCGGTCACTGAGCAGACGATCAACGGCGTGGTGCAGGCCGTGGCTCCGGGGCGTACCTCGGTAGCGCGGGGTTCGACGTGGAACGTTGGGCCATTCAGCGCGACTCCTGCATGTGGCCCTCCCCTTTACCCGTGCTCGACGCGCTCGACTGCTAATCCCGGCACCATTGCGCCAATCTTCTCTTCCAGCAGTCCGTCCGGCACGGTAAACACCCTCGGCACCATCGTTACCAATATCTCCGGCACGCCGTTCTCGACTTCGTGGGCCGGGTACATGACGATCAATGGTGTTGCCTACACACTTTCGTCCTGCTCCTCCATCACCTCCTGCCTGCTGACCTCCTCGGCGGGTACGCAGAATGGAGTCCCGTACAACAAGCCGGATACGTGCTCGGGTAACCTGCAAAACTCCGTTGCCTACGACACGACGCTGAATCCTTCGCCACTGAATCCGATCACGCGGATGACCGACTGCCACACCTTTCCGCAGGGTAAATCTATCGGCAATATGACGCACTCCGGGGGCGACAACGATTACATGTCGTCAGTGAACTGCTGCACGACGACCCCGGCCTATGTCGCGTTTCAGGCGAATGGCGGATTCCAGTACATCTTCAGCGCGGCCACGAACTCTGCTGGCGCGTTGCAGATCGTGTCTCCGGTAACCGGGCCAGCAATCTCTCAGGCGTTCGGATTCTCGCGTGTCAGCAACGTGGACTTCTATTCGGTATCGAGTTTTGACACGATCAACGATTACACGATCAATCCATCGACCAACACCTACACGCTAACAGCGCCCGTCGTGAACTTCTTCGGCTCTGGTATATGCCCCGGCGTGACGACCTTTACGGGCGCATCGAATAGCATTCTGGGGCTCACCGCTGCGGGAAACAGATTCGGAATGGTCATTGCTCCCGGAGGGCAGGCGAGCGGGGATTGGTACTTTGTGTATGACGCATCGCTTGGGTGCTCCTCGGTCAATTTCAATACGGGGCAGTACTGGGATTTTTGTCCGGGTCACATCGCAGGTCCATGTAACTCCTCTACTCCGGCGACAGGCACGCTGGCATCGTCTGGCTGCTACGGTTCTCAGGGCTCGACGCTGCATGGCATCCACGATGCCGAATTATCGCTTGATGGTACGCAGGTCGCGGTAACTATCACCGGGCCGTGGACCGGAGGCGCGTGCGCGGGTTCCTCCATTGCAAATCAGTGGAGCATCTGGCAGGTCGGGACCTCGGGGGATCAGTGGGCCTGCTCCAACGATATCACGTGTACAGGTGGGCTTAATTTCGGTGGCCATGAAAGCGTCGGCGTCTCTAATGTTCTAACCCCGAGCCAGTTCGGTCCCAACATTCGGCCATTGGCGAATACGGCGCTATTCTCCACATTTGGCCAAGTCCCTATCTACTCAGACGAGCATTTCACTTGGGTGCATCCAACAGGCGATGACACGTGGCCTTGGTGCGGTGCTACGGACGCGATGCAGACTTCGCAGGGCAGCATTCTGTCTCCGCCGTATCAGCAGAATGTTGTAATGTGCAACTTCCCCTACTACACGTATCCCTCCGGTGCGCTCCCAGCTATTTTCACGCACACTTACAGTTGCGGCTCACCGGGTGGAGCGAACTGCACGTCAGGCCCAGAATCCGGCTTCGGTGGTCAGTTCTCCATTGGCTATGCTACATCTCAAGGCGACCACTTCCTTTGGGCTAGTTCGATGCTTGGGGCGCAGGGCGACGACAATCTTGGCACGCCTCGCATCGACGCCTATGCTGTGGCTCTCGACGCTGGCACCGCGCCTCCCACGCCGCAGGCCAGCACGCCAACGTTCAACCCGAGTTCCGGCACGTACAATGTCACGCAGTTCGTGACCATTGCGACCGCAAGTTCCGGGGCGATCATTTGCTACAACACGACAGGCTCGCCCGCTACAAACGGGACAACTGGCTGCGCGCCCGGCTCGACGCTTTATGTCGGTCCAGTGATCGTGCCCGTGTCTGAAACGTTATACGCAGTCGCAGGGGGCACCGGATATCTCGACAGCATGGCAGGGAGCGCGACCTACACGCTCACGCCCATTCCTGGCGTCTATGTACTCTCGCCGCCGCATACGGGCGGGCCTGCGCTCTCTGCGATGTACGGCGTAGCTAGTGGGTTCGCGGTCATCATTCCTTGGACAGCGGATTCGCCAGTCAGTCCAACACTGGGCGGCTGGGAAACTTCAAACGGTGGCTGCACGGCTTCGGCAGGCTACTCATGGACGAACTTCGATGCGGTTATCAACGCGCAACTGGGATTCGGGGCACAGTCAGCCGTCATCCATCTGGCTCCGATCTCCTCCGGTGGGCACTCCGCTGGCAAGAACACCGACACGCCATGCTATGTATTCTCGTCAAACTGGGCATCAACTTTGAGCGCTCCGCAACTCTATGCCTGTGCGGATTCGGATTACCCCGGCTCGGGCGCTATCCCTCCGGGTCAATGCAAGCAGGGCGTAGATAATTCAGCCTATCCCGTGGCCTTCCAGACACCGTTTATGACTGCGTGGGGGAACGCGGTTGCAGCGGCCATCGCTCACATCAAGGCATCATCCTATGCCAGCAAGATTGCGTACATTTCCGTGGGAGGTGGAACGAACGGCGAATGGCTTCCCTACGCCGTGACGGAACTGGAGACGCAAGTATCGCCTTCGACCATCGCACAGTTGCAGAACGTGTGGGTCAACACCTACATGAGCACCATCGAGGCCAAGATCGTCGCAGCCAACGGCCAATTCAGCGTCAACCAGACGATGAACGGCGGCCTTCTCCAAGTTCCCTACACGTTCGCCGACGCTGCGGCCACGCTTGCAATCGGGAACGGATTCGGCCTCGCGGATCAAGGCTTGCAGAATTACGACATCACCGCATTCGGAAACTTCGGCACCGCTTCTGGCGGGAGCCTGACCAACAATACCTATCCCACCAACGATCACGCCTACAACTACAACAAGTATCCCGCTCCGCCGATCCACGAATTTCAGACAGGGACGTTCTCTAACCCGGCTAACTTTGGCCCGTACACGGCAGGCGTCATGGGTAGCTTGGTTCCACTGATCCCCTATGCTATAGAGCGTGGCGGCAACCGCTTCGAACTCTACTATCAGGACTGGCAGATCGCCTACGACTCGACGGTCGCTAACTATGCGAATTACCATCTTGCCTACCAGCAGATCATTCAAGCAATCCTGCAAGGCGGAGCGAGCCTGACTGTAACTTCCGGGGTGGGTGGAACAGTAACGGACAACTACCAAGAGATCAACTGCGCGACAATCAACTGCGTCGGCTACTACCCCATAACCACCACGGTCACCTTGACGGCGCATCCGAACGCAGGGCAAATCTTAAACAGTTGGACAGGGGCTTGCTCTGGGAGTGGAAGTTGCACGGTGTCAATGTCTTCGTCTCAGGCCGTAGGGGCCTTATTTTCGGCCACGGGGCAAGCGGCTCAGCCAAGTTTGATACCGGGAACGGGGATTTATGCAGGCACCACGAATGTGGTCATTTCCTCCGTTTCTTCCGGGGCGATCATTTGCTGGAACACAACTGGGAGCCCGCAGACAAACGGCTTAGGGACAGGATGCACTTCGGGAACCCTGCTTGCCAATGGTGGTACGATATCCGTGCCTGTTAGCGAAACGGTCTATGCAGTAGCCGGGAGCGCGAGTTTATCGGACAGCACGGTCGGGTCGGCAAGTTACACGATTATTCCCGCGACATCGGGGTCTTTTTCGATTACAGTGGGGGTACAAGTGACTCAGGGAATCCAGTTACAGCCTTAGGAGAACACTATGCGACGTTTCGGAATTATCGCCCTGTTGAGTATCTTCCTTGCCCTGCCATTGGCCGCACAAACCGCTACTTACTCGATCACAATCAACCCGGGCATCACATTTAACCCGGCCGGTGGTCCCCTGGCTCAAGGCGTGATAAATACGTCCTATAGCGCCTCCGTAACGCTCGCAGGTGGAATCACACCTTATGCGGCCGCCATTACCTCCGGTTCCTTGCCAGCGGGGATCACGATGGCGTTGTCCGGTTCCACGATTACCTTTAGCGGAACGCCGACTGCGACCGGAACGTCGAACTTTACTGTGACCATTACTGGTGCGAACGGATCGGCAAAAACCGAGATGAAAGTCGATATGCAGGTGGCTAGTACAATCCCGATGCGCCAGTGCAATTCAGGTGAATTGATGATTGCCCAAGAGAACGCTGATAAGCAAATCGGTCACCATGCAGAGATTGTTAAATGTATGGTTCCTAGCGAAGAAACGTACATGCCGCCAATGCCAGTTCTGGGCTATCGAGAGCCGCCAAAACTCCCAATTGCATACAGTCAGCCATGTCCCATAGGTTTCACGGAATGGCAATGCCGATACATGACGCTCGTAGAGATTGAGATTGATAACTGCTTAGCGGGTACGAGGTGCATTCTAGGTTGATTCGCCGTCTCCATCTCGCGCTGATCGCCGTGCTGTTTCTCTCAGCCTGTGGCGGTCATGCTCCCAGCCCTCCAGTCCCCCCGCCAGCCACCATCCTGCCCTCTGCGACGGTCGGCAAGACGTATCGCTACACTCTTGGCGCAGCGCCAAGTTCGTTCTCCGCGTCAGGCGTCCCTTTGGGTTTGCAGGTGGTTTCACAGGGCGGAAGTCTGATTATCAGCGGCGTGCCTGAAAAGCCGGGAGTATTCACTTTTAGCATCAATCAGACGGCGGCAAGCCTACAGGTGAAGCAATGAGCACAGACGTTCTAAATTACATCCTGCCTGATGAGGCGTGGGCGCAAGAATTCCATATGGAAGTTGCTGGCGGTGGTCAGCCGATCTACACGCTCTTGCAGGATAAGACCATATGGCTGATGAAGGGCGCACAAGGCTATCCGTGGGATACACTCACATTCGATGAGGATTACATCTATCAGTCAATCACGGATATCGACTCGCCCTTAGTCTCAGGGGGGTCTACTTCATGGACTGATCCGAGCATGTTTAAGATGTTCGCCTCGGCGTCATGGCCCGGTGCCAATGGCGGAATCGCGTGGATGCCGCGTTATCTGGCAGGCGAGAATGTCCCGGTTGAGACCAGCGATTCAACGTACAGATCGTATTCGGCCTGTGGCAAATTCACAACCGCTAATCTGGGAGGCCCAATCCAGACCAAGGTCGAGGGGCCTTATGCCCTAAGTCTTGTGATTCCTAACTTCGGCACGGACATCGCCCCGACGACTCCCTGTATTGTGCAGAGCTACATCTGGGGGCCGAATGGCGAGACTTTAGAGCAGAACGTCTACGCTTCGGGCTACGGGCTTGTGCGGTGGACTACATCGAATCTGGTGAATGGCGTGTACGTCTTGCAGCAAACGTCACTCTTCAATACCCTTACTCCGGGCGGTGCGCCTCAGCCTAACTTTCCATGCGGGGTTCCAACGATATGATACGCCGATACGGTCGCAAAATTCCTCCGCCGCTTGCTGCGCACAGGATGCTGACTCGCGTGGCTCAAGTGCCAGAAGTAGTAGACTTGAGACCCTTTGACGGACCTATTAAGAATCAGTTAAGCACCAGTTCCTGCGTTGGTCATGCCTTTGCGTCATCAGTAGAGTGGATATGCAGAAAGTTCCTAAACAAACAACCTATCTTGAGTCCGCTATATGTGTACTCGAAGGCGCTCATTGCAGACGGCAACTTCCCAAACGATGACGGCTCAGATGGAGTAACGGGCTGCAACGTCGTGATCGCCAATGGGGCCTGTGAGGATTATTTGTATCCAGACGCCTCGCAAAAGATCATGCAACCCACGGCTGAAATGAATGCGAATGCCGCACAGTACCGTATGGGCGCATATCACGGCCTGACAGGTTCCCTCGTGGCTCTCAGCGTTCTTGGCGATAAAGTTCCATGGCCTGTCCAGATGGGATTCACTGTGTATGCTTCGTTCGAGTCGGACGAAGTTGCCGCATCAGGGATTTACAATCCACAGCCTGGAGAATCCGTACTCGGGGGCCACGAAGTCAAATTGAGCGGCTATGACATTGGCGAAGTTCCGACATTGAGACCGCAAGGCTGCGAACCTGCCGTACTGGTTAAAAACAGTTGGGGGGCGGATTGGGGCCTCGACGGGTACTTCTGGTGTCCGCTGTCGGTACTTGATGACCAGCAGACTGATTTGAAAATTGTACACAGCGGGAAACCTTGGTAAACAAAGGAGAATAATATGAGCACTATGAGCGGTCCTCAAGCAGCGGTCTCAACCCTAGGAGCGGATTTGATGGGCGATTGGTCGGCCATCGCAAACTGGTACGCCAATTCAGAACCCGCAGTGCAGGCGGCATTCAAGAAGGCTGTGGCGGATGCGAAAGCGGCAGGCTCCGCAATCTTCACGGCAGTTCACAACGTTCTGCCAGCACCAGCAGTGAAGAAGTAATCCAAGGAGAACCGAATGAGCTTGCACCTGCTTTGGCTATGGGCGTGGTTCTTCATCGGCATGGCAATCTTCATGCTAAAGCGCTCCTATTGGGGTGTTTACGGGCCTAGTCCAATCGGCTCCAGCTATGGGAACTATTTCCAGCGCTGTTGGGTGCCCCTGTTGGTTCGGTTCTTCTGGGATAGCCTCATTTTCTGGATATGCTTCACGCCGCAACTCCTTGCAGAAGGCTTGTCACTTCTGGGCTGG
>Ga0210391_10001626_pt1 | contig 20182 bp, 13 predicted proteins | sample IncBWC12OmetaG_FD_160573 | JGI IMG/M metagenome (GOLD analysis project Ga0210391, IMG submission 160573) | Forest soil microbial communities from Barre Woods Harvard Forest LTER site, Petersham, Massachusetts, United States - Inc-BW-C-12-O ...
TAGCCCGTTTCCAGGGAGCGCGCCGAGTTACGCAGAACCGAAGCCGTTTTCGGATGTAACGCTGACGATGAAGCCGGCCGAGCCTGCGGCGCACGAGTCTCGCCTGGACCGGATCGTGGACGAGGCAGCTGAGCGGCACAAAGTGGACGCAGGCCTGGTGCGCGCGGTGATTCAGGCCGAATCGGGCTGGGATTCGCAGGCGATTTCGCGCAAGGGCGCGGTGGGCCTGATGCAGTTGATTCCGGAAACCGGGCAACGGTACGGAGCGCGGAACCTTTTCGATCCGGCACAGAATATCGACGCCGGGACGTCGTATCTGAGAACGCTGCTCGACCGGTACGACAACGATTTGGAAAAGACGCTGGCTGCGTATAACGCCGGCGAAAATGCAGTGGACAAGTTTGGGGGCGTTCCCGCGTATGCGGAAACGCAAAAATACGTTCAGAAAGTAAGCGACCGGTATTTCGAAACGAACTCGAGCCGCAACCCTTCGCACTGGGCACCGCCGAAGTCGCCCATGCGAAAGGCGGCGGATTCGAGTGGGCGCGTGACTTTCACGAACGAATAGCAGACGCACGTGGCACTGGGGAAAATCAACGGGACGGCGAGGTGTCTCGCGCTGGCGCTCGCGCTGATGGCGTGGGCGATGGCGCCGAGTGGCGCACGCGCGGACAAACGCACCGAGGCCCGTCAACAGTTTGCGCGCGCGGTGCAGATGCGCACGACGCTCGAAAGCAATCCCCTCCAGGAACGATCGATCGGCGATTACCGCGCAACGATCGCGGCTTTCCACAAGGTTTACCTGATTTCGACTTCCGCGGATGAAGTAACGCCATCGCTGATCGCCGAGGCGGAGCTGTACGAGCAGATGGGGCGCGCGTTCGACCCGAAATATTTTCAGAACGCGATCCAGACACACCAATTCCTTCTGAAGCAGTATCCCGAGAGCCGCTACCGGAGCCAGTCGCTCTATTCGATCGCGATGATCGAGGACTACGACCTGCATGAAACAGACGCGGCGGAAATTTCGTTCAAACAATTCCTGAAGCAGTATCCGAAGTCGGACAAGGTAAACGGCGCGAAGGAAGCGCTGAAGGAAATCGCCGACGCGCGCGAAAAGGCGAAAGAAACGCCGGTGAGCGCGCCGGCTACGGCACCTGCGAGCGCAAACGCGCCTGCGGCGACGACGCCGGTGGCTGCGTCGACTTCTAGCGGTACGGTAGGGTCGCCTTCGCCGGATTTGCCGGAGATCAAGGGACCGGTGCTGGAGCAGAAAGAATCGGCGCACGGCGTGCCGATAGTGACGGCACTGAAGACGTGGAACACGGATAAGTCGGCGCGAATCGTGGTGACGTTGGACGGCACGGTGGCATTTGACGCGGCGCGAATCACGTCGCCGGACCGGATTTATTTCGATTTGCACAAGGCGAAGATCAGCGCGGGATTCGGAAAGAAGCCGTTTGACGTAAAGGACGGACTGCTGAAGTCAGTGCGGATCGGGCAGAACAAGGACGGCGTGGTGCGGCTGGTGCTGGACGTGAACGGCGCGCGGGACTACAACGCGATGCTGCTCGGGAATCCTTACCGACTGGTGATCGACATACGTGCGAATGGCGGATCTTCGAACGCGACGGCAGCGCCCACGACGCCGGCCGCGCAACCCGCTGAGACGAACGTGGTGCATGCGGCAAATCTGCCTGCGAGTGACGCACCGAAGCCGGAACCGGCGAAGACAGATGCCAAGCCGGCAACGAAATCGACGACGAACGCGAATGCATCGGGTTCATCGGGCGCGACAACGAAGAACAGCCTGAGCGCGAACTACAAACCGAAGCCCGGTGCGGTGGACGCGCCGACGGAATCGAAGCCGACTCGCGATGGACAACGCTCGCTTTCGCGCACGCTGGGACTAAAGGTGGGCAAGATCGTGATCGATCCGGGCCACGGCGGACACGACACAGGAACGATCGGGCCGCACGGCTTGATGGAAAAGGATCTGTGCCTGGACGTGGCGTTGCGGCTGGGTGCTGAGATCGAAGAGAAATTGCCGGGCGCGGAAGTGATCTACACGCGGAAGGACGACACGTTCATCCCTCTGGAACAGCGAACGGCGATTGCGAACGACGCGAAGGCCGATCTATTCATTTCGATTCACGCGAACTCGAGCCACGATCCGGCTGCGCGAGGGATCGAGACGTACTATTTGAACTTCGCGACGTCGGAAGAGTCGATGGAAGTGGCTTCGCGCGAAAACGCTGAAGCGCAGGAATCGATGCACGACCTGCAGGACATCATCAAAAAGATCGCGCGGAACGAGAAGATCGAAGAGTCGAAGGAACTTGCGAACGATGTGCAAGACTCATTGTCGCACCGGATGCAGGTGGTGAGCTCAGGCGAGAAGAACCGTGGCGTGAAGAAGGCGCCGTTTGTGGTGTTGATCGGCGCGAACATGCCTTCCGTGCTCTCGGAGATTTCGTTCATCAGCAACCCTGGCGACGAAAAGCTGCTGCGGAAGACCGACCAGCGGCAACATGTGGCCGACGGGCTCTACCGCGGAATCGCAGCTTATTTGGACAGCATGAACAGCCTTTCGTACGACAAGTCTAAGTTGGTCTCCGACAATCACTTGACCTCGGGCGGCGGAGCAGGCACGGTGGCCGCCGAGGGGAACCCAAAGTAAAAGAACGGCGTCTAATAGGGATGGATATGCGCAAGCCCTTCTTGCGGTTTAGTGCCCTTTTGTTTCTTCTTGCTGGTGTGATCACGTTCGCCGGTGTGGCTCGCGCGCAAGGCGTGCTGCCCGGGTCGTTCGCGGGACGGAGCGGCGAGAGAAGCGGCGCCCAACTGCAATCTCTGGATGGATTTACCGTTCCGAGCGCGAGCGTGCTGAAGGAGTACGAGCTCGGATCGATCGAGGCGCAGACCTATACGGCCGCGAGCGGCAGCTATAAGGTGCTGGTGTACAAGATGAAGGATCCGACGGGCGCGTACGGGCTGTATTCGTACTTGCGGTCGGGAGACATGGAGCGCGCTGATGCAGCCGCACATTCATCGATGTCGAATGAGCGGGCGCTGGTGCTGGTTGGAAATTTGGTAATCGAAGCGCGCGGGAAAGATCTGCAAAAGCACGGTGCGGATTTGAACGCGCTGGTGGCGGCGGTGAAACCGAAGTCGGCGGGTGGCCCGTTGCCGCAGTTGACGGAACATTTGCCGGTGAAGGGATTCGTGGACCGGTCGGACAAGTACGTGCTCGGTCCGGTGGTGTTGAATGAATTTTTCCCGATTGCGGAAAAGGACGACTGGCTGGGATTTTACGCCGGAGCGGAAGCTGAAGTTGCGAAGTATCGCGTGAACGGACGGGAACTGACGCTGGTGCTCGCGGACTTCCCTACTCCACAGTCGGCCCAAAAAAGATTGAGCGACATCCAGCGCGACTTGCATGTGAATCCGACGGACGATAACGCAACGCAGCAGCCGATTTTTGCGCGTCGCGCGATCACGATGCTGGCGATCGTTTCCGGAGCGCGCAATCAGGCGGAAGCGAACGCGCTGCTGGATCAGATTCAGTCCGGCTCGGAAGTGACGTGGAACGAGCCGACCTTTCAGTTCAGAGAGCCGACGATCGGAGGGATGATCGTTGGGGCGATTGAAGGCACGGCTGTGATTTGTTTGTTTGCGGTGATTGCAGGAATTGGATTTGGCGGATTTCGGCTGGTGATGAAGAGGTTTTTACCGGATCGCGTGTTTGATCGCAGCTCGACGATGCAGGTGCTGCAACTGGGCCTCGGCAGTAAACCCATCAATGCAGAGGACTTCTACGGGATTGAAGGCAAGTCATCAAAATAGCAAGCTGTGGAAAAATCGCGGGACGAATTCCTCACTTTTTCCGGCGCGTCGCGTATCTGGCGTATTTACTTATGTTTACAACGGTGTTTTGTAACTCCTTTCTTGCTTGACTCGTTTTCACCCCTCTACTAGACTGCGCTCGAGGAAAGAGTTCTTTGGCCCACCGCGCAGTGGCCTTTTGAACTTTCTCCCCTCGAAGGCTCGCCCCAAAGGCGGGCCTTCTGCTTTTTAGGGCGAAGAAAGTTCAATTCGTTCTTGGATACAATCCCAAATTGAAACTTGAAGTTGGTGCAAAGTACTGTGACGTGCGCGTCCTAGTACTCGCGAGTTTGCACTACGATGCGGAGTGAAGTTCGTACAGCGGTCGAGATGTCGGCGCGGCGTTTTTTCGTAACGCGTGGCGCCATGCATGCAGGGGACTTTTCTTTAGCGTTACGTGAAGTGTGACGGAAGCGTGTGGGTCTGCGAGACACGTGCATGGTTCAAGCGACACTCGAATGTTTTTTGTGCAACTGCGACTTCGGTTTGTGAATCCAACGAGTCGTGATTGCTGAAGCGGTCGCCCGTTTATTCCTCCGGAGCAAGAATTTACGAGGTGATACGATTTGAAGATGAGCTGGCGGCGATGGAGTGTTGTGACGGGATGTGTGTTTGTTCTTGGTGGCGCGACGATGATGGCGCCGGTCGTGCTCGCGCAGCAACCAGCGCAGAGCGGCAATGCTTCCAGCACGGATTCTTCCGCGAGCGCGAAACCGCAAGACCCCTCGACGCAGCAATCCGGATCGGCTTCTAGCAGTTCCACACAGACGCAGACTCCACAGACTTCGACAACGAGCCAGACGACGCACGTCCAGCCTGGGCAAACCGCAAAACAGCAGAGCATTCAGGAGAAAAACGGCGGATCGAACGAGCGCATCCTTTGGGTCTACCCGAACTTTTTCAGCGTGGACGAAGAGAAGTACAACGGGCCGATCACGGCGAAGCAGAAGTTCCTGCTCGTCACGCGTTCGTCCTTCGATCCGGGGGAGTTCCTTTGGTATGGGTTCCTCGCGGGAATCAGTCAGGCGCAGAACAGCGAAAAAGGGTACGGGCAAGGCGCCGAGGGGTACGCCAAGCGCTACGCCAGCCAGTTCGGCGACGGGACGATTGAGAGTTACATGGTGGAGTTCGGTTTTCCGGTGGTATTCAAACAGGACCCGCGCTACTTCCGCGTCGGTCAAGGAAGTTTCGGCTACCGGACTGGACGGGTGCTGAAGCGGCTGGTGGTTGTGAAGGGCGATAACGGTCGAGACCAATTCAACGTTTCGGAAGTCTTTGGTTCGGGCACGGCGGCGGTGGTTTCGATCTACAGCTACCATCCTGCGGATGAGAAGAACTTTTCGAACGTGGCTTCGGTTTGGGGCGAGCAGGTGGCGTTCGACGCGGCGGAAATGATGTTCAAGGAATTCTGGCCGGACGTGCGGCAGAAACTTCGCGACAAGAAAAACGGCGGCGCAAAGCAGCCGTAGTTTTTCCGCGCTGGCGCGCGGCAGTTCCCTCTTTTTCGGCGCTACAAATCCGACAACAGATGACCCATCTTGTTTTTCTTCGTCTTGAGGTACGCGGCGGAGTGCTTCGTCGTGCGCGGCCGGCATGGGACGCGCTCGGCAACTTTCACGCCAGCGGCTTCGAGCTGCTGGACTTTGTCAGGATTGTTCGATAGGAGGCGGACGGAGCGCATGCCGAGGGCTTTGAGAGCATCGGCGGCGAATTCGTACTCGCGCGAATCGTCGGCAAAGCCGAGTTTGCGGTTGGCTTCGACGGTGTCGAGTCCGGCGTCCTGGAGTTCGTAGGCTTTGAGCTTGTTAATGAGGCCGATGCCACGGCCTTCCTGCGGGAGATAGAGGACGACGCCGGCTTTGGATTTGGCGATGGACTTCAGCGAGAGTTCGAGTTGGGCGCGGCAGTCGCAGCGTTCGGAGGTGAAGACATCGCCGGTGAGACATTGCGAGTGGATGCGGACGAGCGGGGCTTTTGCGTGGGCGAGATTCCCGTGGCGAATGGCAACGGCTTCTTCGCCTTTTTGGGCGCCTTCGATGCCGTGGATGGTGAAGCGGCCGTAGCTGGTGGGTAGAGCAGCGGAGGCTACGATGCGGGCGCCGCGTGTGCGCAGGCTCTTTTTGCGCGGACGAGATTTCATCGGTACATCGAGTATAGCAGTCGCGATTGGGGCGGCAGTATTCATGGAGTTCTGAAGGCCGATGCGAATCAGGAGTTCGACGGCGATCGATGGATTGGACGCTGCGCAGCGCGTCAAGGATGCGGAGAGCTGGGTGACGAATTCGGGGCAATCTTGGGCGCACAATTAATCGCGGCGCGGTGGGCGTTGCGCAGCCAAAACTGGCTACCCCACGCGCGAAGAATGCGCGTTGCGCGGGCGTGGAGTGCGTGGTAGGGTTAGCGAATAAAAGGCGAAGAGCGGCGAGTAGGCGGGAGCCCGCCGAGATGACGGCTCGCGAGAGTTGAGCACGGTAACGGAACGAAGGGGAGGGTTCATGGCGGCGCCGCAGCAGGGGCTTTCGATTCGACCGCAGTCGACGCTGGACACGGTGCAGGAGATTTTGGAGGGACTGGCGGCGCGGCATCGCGCGGACGAAGTCCTGACGGCGGTGAAGCACATTCCGGCGCGCGAGGCGGAGTACCGCCCGATGCCGGAGTGGATCCGGCCGGAGCTTGCGGCGGCGTATCGCGCGAAAGGTATCGAGAAGCTGTACTCGCACCAGGCTGCGTCGGCGGAACTCGCGCGCGCCGAGAAGAATTTTGTGGTGGTGACGCCGACGGCGTCGGGCAAGACGCTCTGCTACAACTTGCCAGTGCTGAACGCGGTGCTCGAAAATCCGGACACGCGCGCGCTGTATCTTTTTCCTACCAAAGCTCTCGCGCAGGACCAACTCACCGAACTACACGATCTCGCGACGCGGCTGGACGATTGTTTCGGCGTTTTTACGTATGACGGCGACACGCCGAGCGACGCGCGCAAAGCGATTCGCGAGCGCGGGCACGTGATCGTGACGAATCCGGACATGCTGCACACGGGAATTCTGCCGCACCACACGAAGTGGACGCGCGTGTTCGAAAATTTGCGGTACATCGTGCTGGATGAACTGCACACGTATCGCGGCGTTTTCGGAAGTCACCTCACGAATGTGTTGCGGCGGCTCGCGCGGATCGCGGAGTTTTATGGGTCAAAGCCGCAGTTTATTTGCTGCTCGGCGACGATCGCGAATCCGGGAGAGCTTGCGTCGCAACTGATCGAGAAGCCGGACGTGAAAGTGATCGAGGAGAATGGCGCGCCGGCGGCGGAAAAGCTGTTTGTGTTTTACAACCCGCCGATGATCAACCGGAATCTCGGCATCCGGCGGAGCTACCTGAACGAGACGACGCGCATTGCGAAGGAACTGCTCGCGCGAAAGCTGCAGACGATCGTGTTTGCGAACAGCCGCCTGCACACGGAAGTGTTGCTGACGTATTTGCAGCGGGCAAATCGGCCGGGGCCCGGCGAGCCGGAACCAATTCGCGGATATCGCGGTGGATATTTGCCGGGCGAGAGGCGCGAAATCGAACGCGGGCTGCGTGACGGACGGATTCGCGGCGTGGTGGCGACGAACGCGCTGGAGTTGGGCATCGACATCGGGTCGCTCGATGCGAGCGTGATGGCGGGCTATGCAGGGTCGATCGCGGGGACGTGGCAACGAGCGGGTCGCGCGGGCCGGCGCAGCGGAAGTTCGTGCGCGGTGATGGTGGCATCATCCGCGCCACTCGATCAATTCATCGTGCAGAATCCGGACTATTTTTTCGATCGTTCGCCGGAACACGCATACGTGCAGCCGGACAACCTAGAAATTCTGGTGAATCATTTGAAGTGCGCGGCCTTCGAGCTGCCGGTCACGGCCGAAGACAAATTCGGCGCTGTTGACGTGCAAAACCTGTGCGAACGGATGGGCGAGGCAGGTTTTCTGCACAAGAGCGGCGGCAATTGGCACTGGGTGCAGGAGGCGTATCCGGCGGACACCGTGAGCCTGCGGTCGGTGACCAGCGACAATTTCATCATCATCGACGTTACGGGGCATCCGGAGACGACCGAGGATGGCGAGCCGGAAGTGATCGGCGAGGTGGATTTTTCGTCGGCGCTGACGACCGTGCACGAGAAGGCGATCTACATCCATGGCGGGCAGCAGTATCACGTGGAGAGGCTCGACTTCGACGAGCGCAAGGCATACGTGAAGTCTGTGAACGTGGATTACTACACGGACGCGATTCGATACACGCAGGTGCGCGTGCTGGAGATTACCGAGGAAGAACGAATCGCGGGACCGGCTTTGCGAGCGCATGGCGATGTGCTGGTGCGATCGCAAGTGGTCGGCTTCAAGAAGATCAAATTTTTCACGAATGAAAATATAGGAGCGGGAAAACTGGAACTGCCGGAAAACGAGATGCACACGACGGCGTTCTGGATCACGATCGAGAACAAGCTGCTGACTTCACTTCCGTACGCGTTGTCCGACCGGCAAAGCGGAATTTTTGGATTGTTGTACGCGATGGCGTCGATGGCGACGCTGCTTTTGATGTGCGACGGGCGCGATGTGGGAACAGCGGTGGGAGAACGGCCGCCGTCGCCGGGAGTGGAGGCGGACTGGCAGGAGTTTTCACCGGCGTCGAACGATCCGACGCAAATGAAGGAATTCTTCGAGCCGAATTTGTATTTGTACGATGCGTATCCGGGCGGGATTGGGTTTAGCGAGCCGCTGTTCCGCGTGCATGAGATTCTGCTGCAGAAAACGCGTGAGATGATTTTGGGATGCCCGTGCGAGAAGGGCTGCCCCTCTTGCGTTGGACCAGCCGGTGAGAAATGCGAGAAAACGAAGGAAGCGGCGCTGGCGATTCTGGAGAAACTGTGCGCCTAGGGCTGTAGGTGGAGGGCCAGGTGATCGCGCGAATGTGGCACGGGATGACTGCTACCGAAAAGGCGGATGAGTATTCGGAGTTCTTGCGCGAGCGCGCGATTCCCGACTATCAAAGCGTGCCGGGAAATCTGAGCGTGCACATTCTGAGGCGCGAAGAGGGCAAGCGCACGCATTTCACCACGCTGACATTTTGGGAGTCGATGGAAGCGATTGAGAAATTCGCGGGCACGCCGGTGGATCGAGCGAAATACTACGACGAGGACGGAGAATTTCTGCTGGAGTTCGAACCGCGAGTAACGCATTGGGAAGTGGCCGGAAAATCGGACACGTTGCGGAGTAAGGATTGAGTTCGACGATCCTGGACAAATTCGCAAGGCTGACGGCGTTGAAGCCGGCACGGCCGCGTGCGGGAGCGGGAGCGGCCGCTGTTGCACCCGTGCGATCAGCGACGGCATCCCTACCCGATGGCGCGGCGCAGCTTGCAGGAATGTTGGAAGCACGAGCGCTGGAAAACCAGCACGGCGAACATTTGTCAGTGAAGAAGTGGTTTTCGGAATCGATCGGCCATGCGGCGCCGGACGGAGCGGTGGATGCGAGGGTGATGCATCTGCTCTCGCCGGGCGCGCGTGAAGATGCGGGCGATCCTACTCAGTGGCTTTTCCTCGATACGGAGACGACGGGCCTGACGGGCGGCACGGGTACGTACCCATTCATGGTCGGAATTGCGTGGTGGGACGCCGGCGGGCTCGAGGTGGAGCAATTTTTCATGCGCGACCACAGCGAGGAACATGCGCTGCTGGTAACGCTGGCCGAGAGGATCGCCGCGCGCGGCGTGCTGGTGACGTTCAACGGGAAATCGTTCGACTGGCCGCTGCTTGAAACGCGGTACCGAATGACGCGGAAGATCAAAGTGCCTGCGCTGAAGGCGCATCTGGATTTTCTGCACCCATCACGGAATTTATGGCGGATCCGGCTAGGTTCGGTGCGCCTCGCGGAACTCGAGAAGCACGTTCTCGGGTTTCACCGCGGGGCGGATTTAATTTCTGCGATGATTCCACAGTTTTATTTTGACTACTTGCGCGGCGGCGCGGTCGAACCGATCGTCGAGATTTTCAAGCACAACCAGATGGATTTGCGCGGACTGGCGGGGCTGGCGAGCCGAGTGCTGTCACTGCTTGCGGAGCCGGAAAAGCACAGCGGCGATCCGCTCGAGCTGTTTGGGGTTTCGCGAATTTGCGAGCGCCGCGGGGAGACTTCGCGGGCGCAGAAGCATTACGCGCAATCGATCGAGGGTGAACTGCCGGCGCAAGCAGACCGGTTTGCGCGGCGCGCGCTGGCGCGGATGGCGAAGCGCGAGGGAGATGTGGAGCGTGCGCGGGCGCTTTGGGAGAGCATGATCGGAAATTCGCGCGAGGGATTTGAGGCGTTTGAGCAGCTGGCGATTTATCACGAGCGTGTGGCTGGGGCCCCGCGTGAGGCGGCGGTACTGGTTAAGCAGGCTCTTGGGGAGTTGAGGCGGTCGAAGTCGGCGGGGCTTTTGAGTGCGGCGTTACATAGGCAGTACAAGGAAAGGTTTGAACATCGGCTGGCGCGGTTGGAGAGGAAAGCGGGTGGGACGTTGCTGGATGAAGTGTAGAGAGACGCTGCTGAAATAAAGGCACACAGAAAATATTTCTATGCCACGAAGGGCTCCCTAACGTTCGATGGGCGATAACCACAGGACCTGTGGCCTTGGAGAAATGGATCAACCCGAGACCCACTGAGAGTGAGTCTCGCACAGACTCCAGAGTCTATGTTACATCGCGCTGCGCGCGACTGGGCCCGAGGGGATCACGGGTGGAGTGGATTGCGGTGGGACGGCGGGGGCGCGATTTTGCGTTAGGGCTCCTGGAGTGGAGGCGTCAGCGGAACCGGGCTGTGGGGCGGGCTGCCAGCCGATGGCGGCGTTGATTTTGTCGAAGGTATCACGCCCGGCGCCTTCTACGGCGAGGCATTCGGTGGCGATGCAGCGGAGAAAGACGCTGCCGTTGTCGGTATCGAATTGAAGGAAGCCGGGGCGACGGAACGGATTAACGTGCGTGACATGCTTCGATTCGAGCGCTTTGGCGTATTGCGCGAAGAAACGGTTCGCGTCGTCGGCGTTATCCAGAGCGAGGCGGAAGACGAGAGGAGCGTCTTTGGTTTTCTCGTCTTCGAACAGGGCGTAGCGGTCGCCCTTCCACGCGGGAGCTAGCAGGTCGGCGGTGTCGGCGCCGTCGAATTGCTTCAAAACTTCGTTCAGGCCGAACTCACCGAGAACATTTTCGTCGAGCAGCTTCCAGTCGGGCGGTGCAATTCCCTTCCAATCGGGCAGTTTTACGATCTGCGGAGTCACGCCCTGCAGATACAAATCCGGATGAATGATCTGCTGCGTTGAGACCGGCGGCTTGGCGAAAATTTCGTGCAGATCGCCCCAGCCGGAGCGCGCCTTCAGGAAGGACTGCGTGAAGCCGGTGCCGGCGAGATACGGAAACAGAAGCTGATCGCGAATGTATTGCGGCGCCTTCGAGAGATTTGGATCCTTGTCCATTTCGGAGATGGCGCCGGTGCGGATCATGAGCGTGACGTCGGGAATGTCGCGGACACCGACATTCTGATCGAGCATTTCGTAATCGACCATGGCGGCAAGCGCCGAGCCCTCACTGACGGCGTCGCGGGCGAGCTCGGCGTCGTCATTGGGACGCGCGGCTTTGATCCAGGGATCGATATGGAAAGACTGATCCTCGAGGGCGTGTGTGAGTTCGTGGGACATGACGGACTTCTGTTCGTCGATGGGAATCCAGTCGGCGATGTAGAACTCTTTGGCCTTGGGATCGTAGAGACCGGCGACCTGGTCGGTCAGGACGTCAATCATGAACTTGTTGAGCGGAAAACCCTTGGGGATGAGGCCGAAGGCTTCGAGGGTTTTGTCGTCGGAATAGCGCTCTTTGTCGGTGCGGTCCTCCTTCTCCTCGCGGACGAGGTAGTCGCGAACCTCCTGCTTGGAGCGGAGGCTTTTCTTAAGAGGCTCCTTGATGGGCAGGTCGAGCAGCTTGCTCATCTGCTGGAGGACTTCGTCGGCGGCCTTGCTGAAATCGGCGTTGGAGGCGACGGGAGCTGGTGCCGCGGTCTTGGCCGTGGAGGCGGAGCCTGACGGTGGAGGGGCGGTGGCGGCCTGCTGTCCTGAGAGGGTGACGGCACCTGCCGCGATCAACACCAACGCTAAACCCAGCCCTACCCAACGCCGCATTCACGCCTCCGATCCAGCGATTCGATACAGAATAACAGGTTTCGCCGGGCGCCTGCTGGAGCCAGGGCGCGGGGCGCAGCCCGCCGGGGACGGCGGCGTTACCTCTATGTGAGACGTGGGGCTGGGCTTAGCGTGAGCACTGCCGATATGTGTATAAAGGGCAGCTATTACGTGTTGCAGCACCAAGTTACAAGATAGGACACCGGTACCATAAGACCGGGCGGTGGGTGCCCCTATAATAATTGAACGCGGAGCTAACCTTGGACCCCGAACGGATACTGGTCGTCGACGACGAAGAAGCCATCCGGGAAGTCGTATCGACGCTTCTGGAGGCGCAGGGCTACCGGTGCACCGTCTGCTGCAACGGGAAGATGGCGCTCGATGCCTTCCGGAACGACACCTTCGACCTGGTGTTGAGCGACATCGTGATGCCCGAGATGGACGGGTTGAAGCTGCTGGGCGAGCTACGGAACGAGGACCCGGACGTACCGGTGATCATGGTCACCGCGATGCACGACATTTCGATCGCCCTCGAGGCGATTCGAGCGGGCGCCTACGACTACATTTTGAAGCCGTTTGAGAAGGACCAGCTGCACCTGAGTGTTCGACGGGCCCTGGAGCACCGGCGGCTGGTGATGGAGAACCGCACCTACCAGAGCGACCTGGAACATCTGGTGGCGGAGCGGACGCAGCAGCTTTCGATCGCGCTGCAGGATCTGGAGCAGTCTTACGACTACACGCTGGAGGCGCTGGGTGGCGCGCTGGACGCGAAGGACGCGGAGACGGAAGGCCACTGCCAGCGCGTGACGGCGTTTACGATCACGATCGCGAAGTCGATGGGCGTCGACCGCGGACTCTTGCGGCACATCGCGCGTGGCGCGTTCTTGCATGACATCGGAAAGATGGGCGTGCCGGACAGCATATTGCGCAAGCCGGGACCGTTGACGCACGAAGAGCGCGAGATTATGCGGCGCCACTGCGAGATCGGATTCGCCGTTCTGGAGCGGATTCCCTTCTTGAAGGAGGCGGCGGAGATTGTGCTGTCGCACCAGGAGATGTACGACGGGACGGGCTACCCGCGCGGGCTGCGTGGCGACCAGATTCCGCTGGGCGCAAGAATATTCGCGGTAGCCGACACACTGGACGCGATGATTTCGGACCGCCCGTACCGCAAGGCGCTGCCAATTACGGCCGCACGCGAAGAAATCCGGAAATTTTCAGGCAAGCAATTCGATCCACGGGTGGTGGAAGTTTTCCTCTCACACCCAGACCGCGTGTGGGTCGAGCTTCACGACAAAGTCGGCGATCCATTCCGGCTGGCGCAACTCGAACACGTCTAGATTTGCATTCACGAATGATGGTCGCGGCGGACGGGTGTGTCTGGGCGCGTTTGTACTAGAATGACGGCGTGGCGCTGATTCCAATCAAGACGGCATCGGTTACTGGCTACTGCGACTGCGTACACGGCTGTTACGAGCTGGCGAACTTTCGCGACGATGAAACGGGCAAGGGCTACTGCCCTTTTTGTGCGAAGGAACATCTCGAGATGAATCGCGGCGTGGGTATTCCGCAGCCGGCGCCGATGTTTGTGCCGGACTCGGATAAGCCGGAGTTGAAGATCGATGAGCCGGGGGCGGCCGATCCGCCGGGGCGGTTGCGTTGATCAGGCGTAATGCTGATTGCGGTACAGACTGACAGTCTATGCGACAGCGCCCTGCTGCGCGGGCGCCAAAGAGGCTAGAACGAGCCGAGCAGCAGGCGGATTCCTTCCTTAAAGTCGTTTTCCGGGGTGATCAAGCTGACAACCAAGTAGCCGTCGCCGGGAAAATCGTAGAAGTGTCCCGGGTGGATTGAGACGCCGTGTGTTTCGAGGAGATCGACGGCGGTTTCTTCATCGGTGCGCGTCGCGGGTGTGCGGAGGATGCCGTACCAGCCGCCCTCGACTTCGAGGCGCGAAGTGAGTTTTTGCGCGGCGAGTTGGCGATCAAGTTCGGCGAGATTAGCGCGGACGCGAGTGAGTAGTTCGCGCTGGAATTTTTGGCGGCGCGCGAGAAATTCAGGGAGCGAGTGCTGAATGGGAGCGCTGACGGATAGGTACGTGTCGGAAATGACTTCGAGGCGCTCGAGCGCCTGCGATTTCAGGTCGTCGGGACCGCTCGCGACGAGCCACGCGGCTTTCATTTGCGGCAGGCCAGCAGTTTTGGAGATGCCGCTCATAGTGAATGTGAGCGCGTCGGCGTTTGCGGCGAAGCTACGCGGGTGTTGCGCGCGGTCGTCGAGAGCAAAGTCGAGGAAGACTTCGTCGGCGAGAATGGCCATTTCACGCGGCGCGCAGATTTCGTTGAGGCGGCTGAGTTCGTAACCCTTCGCGTAGTTCCCCGTCGGATTGTTGGGATGCACGACGATCACGGCCCGCGTTTTTTCGGTGATCTGGCGCTCGAGACTGTGGAAGTCGATCTGCCAGCCGTGATCGTAGACGAGCGGATAGCGGACTAGGCGAACATCCTGAACTTCGGCGAGAAATTCGAAGAGCGGGTAGCTTGGCTCGGGGACCAGGACTTCGTCGCACGGATCGCAGAGCGTGCGAAAGGCGAAGGCATAGGCTTCGCTGGTGGCCGTTGTGAGGACGATGTTCGCGGGATCGACGGAGACGCCGTGTGCGGCGTAGTAGTCCGCGACCGCGCGGCGGGCGGTGATGATGCCCTTCGGATCGGGCTCGTAGGCGAGCGATTCGGGATTCGCGAGGGCGCGAAGGATCGCTTCGCCGTCGCATGCGAAGCCGCAGGCGGTGGGATTCGAGCACGTGAGGTCGACTAGCCGGCGGCCAGAAGCGCGATGGCGCTCGAGAGCGACTGTGAGGCGATTGGGGACGAGATTCCAGCTTGTGCGTTCGGCGAACATTTGGATCGGTATTTTGGCATTGAAACGAGGCTTGCGGTCAAAAACCTGCACTCGAGCGGACTAGCACTCCAGGCGAAAGGATTTCACCGTCATGCGGCGGAATTCCCCGTTTCTTCCCAACCTGGAACAAAAATTCACTTGCTGCGCTCGCAAAACAGGCTAGAACCCAAACGTTAATTGCCCGCCGGCCCCGTCATTCTTCGGCTCCGTTTTTAACCGCCCCAATTCGCAAGGCACGAAGTAGTGTGCGAATTTTCGTTGCGTATTTCCCCACGCAACCAGATGAAATTCGAATGGAGGAATTTCGATGCGCTCGCGTAACTTGCTCGCCCTTGTGTTCGCCTTCTTTGTAGCAGGAATTCTACTGATCGGCTGCAGCAGCGGCGACTCCCAGATCGTCATCTCCGGAACGTTGCCGACGAGCGGCACCGTGGGAACGGCGTACACGGGATCGCTGACGGCGTCGGGCGGGAACGGCAACTACACGTGGCCGGTTACGCGACTGCCTCCCGGCGTGACGGCGAGCGGAACTTCGACTTCAACGCTGGCCTTGGCAGGGCCACCAACGACGGCGGGTACGTATAGCGTGGCGGCGACGGTGCGGGACACGAAGGAACGGTTAGCAACGAACACCACGACGGTGACGATTTCAGCGGCTTCGAACCCGGTGATAATCACCGGCGCGTTGGCGGCAACGGGAACGGTGGGCACGGCGTACTCCGGCTCGCTGACGGCAAGCGGCGGCACGGCGACATACACGTGGGCAGTTTCAGGTCTTCCGGCGGGCGTGACGCCATCGAACACATCGTCGGCGACAGTGACGGTGGGTGGAACTCCGACGGCGGCGGGGACGAGTGCCGTGACGGCGACGGTGACGGATTCGAAGGGCGGGACGGCGACATACACGATGAGCATCGTCGTCAGCAGTTCGTCGACGATCTCGATCGCTGATACGTTCCCCAAATCAGGAACGGTAGGAACGACTTACACGGGAACGTACGTCGCCCACGGCGGCACGGGTTCGTATACGTGGACTGTGACGGGATTACTAACAGGCGTAGTGCCGACGAACGGGACGACTTCGGCGCAGTATTCGGCGTCCGGCATTCCGACCACGGCGGGATCCTACAATTTCTCGGCAACCGTAACCGACTCGGCCTTGAATACGGTGACGGTGGGACAGAAGATTACGATCAGCGCGACGGGCGGGTCGACGTTCACGGTGTCGCCGACGACGCTAGGGACGCTGACCAATGGAACAATGGTGACGCCGATTACGATCACATCAACGCCATCAGGCACGCAACCGTACCAGTGGTCGATAACTTCGGGAGCGTTGCCTGTTGGCCTAGCCATGAGCAACGGCTCAACCTCTAGCACGACGAGCGTCAACTCAACAACGAACTCAATCCAAATTACGGGCACGCCATCAGTCTCGGGGCCGTACTCGTTCACGCTGTCCGTACAGGATTCTGCGTCGCCGATGGGGACGGGATCGCAGGCCTTCTCCGGCACAGTGAGTGGTGGCACCACCACAACTGCCTGTGGACCGCCTGCTTCCGGCACGTTGGCGCTGCGAGGAAATGAGTCCGCCCTAAACGCTCCGTTCGCATTCATTCTTGCGGGGGCAGACGCCAACGACAATCCCGCAACCTGGGCAGGTAGTTTCACCCCGAACGGCAGCGGGGGTATTACCGCTTCTGATCTCGATGTTGTGACCGTCGGTTTGGCTCAGAATTATCAAGTTCAGCTCGCCGGCAGTTCGTATTCCTACGACGCAGACGGCCGCGGATGCCTCTACCTCGCAATCAACCAGGTCAACGGCAATGCGGCGCCCGTACGCGCTGTGACTGCAAAGGACGTGCTTCCGCACGGCAAAGGACGCCAATCGCTCAAGCCCGCGTCCGCTGAAGTACTGCCAAAGCTGGACACCGTCACGTTTAGCTTCTCGATCACCGCGCCGTACGAAACCGGTCGCATCGAGCAGTTCGACTACATCAACTCCGAAATTCAAGCTGCGGGTCAAATGCACCAACAAACTCCGGGTGATTTCTCGCTCGGCAAGATCGGTGCCGACTAAGTACTGGGTGTGACCGGCTGGCTCGTAAACACACCGCAGCAGAATTATTCACGAACGGCAATGGCAGCCAACATCACGAATGCTTCGGGCACAATTACCAGCCCCTCCGCCGATCTCAACATCGGCGGAACGCCCTCGGGTCAGCTGACCGGAGGGAGCGGTTCGTTCGGCACAACTGTTTCCAGCGGGACCGGCCGCGGCACGGGTACGTACACGATCCCGTATGGCGGCGGCACTGTCACGTGCGGTTTCGCCTACTACATCATCAACAGCGCGGACCTGTACGTGATAACGAACGACACACCCGTCGCCAACGCCTTCATTTTGTCCAGGCGGCTCCTCTCGGCCTCGAGCTCGGTTACGGGCCTGAACGGATACTATTTGGCGGCATTCACTGGTCTCGATACGAGCGGAAGCAACGTCGACGCGGGCAATAACAGCGTCAGTATCGGCACGTTCCAGGCAGGCGCCACTTCCATCACGAACGCGACCGTCTACACGAACAACGGCGGGGAGTATGTTTCGAATTCGTATCCCCTCGCGACGTACGTAGTTGATCCCACAACCAGCCGCATGAGCATTGCCAATTTCACGGCAAACTCGCCCGTGGTCTACCTCACCAATACTGTGACAGAGGACGACATCGCTAGCTTCGTCATCGGCACTGACCCGAACACTTCTGGCGGATTCATCCTCCTCCAGACCACAGGATCTGCTCCGAATTTCTCCGCGTCCAGCGTTTCGGGAGGCTATATCTTTGGCACCTCCGAAGACATCGCGGGAATTTCGGGCAGCAACGTCGGGCAGTACAATTTCACGTCCGGCAACTTCACAGGCACGACCGACGTCGTCAATGTGACTACCGGGCCAAACTCGACGCTTCCAAATCAGTCTATCTCGGGATCGGTGACGGTGAACGCCGATGGCACGGGAAATCTCCCCGCGAACAGCGTCACGATCGTGACAAATGGCGGCGTGATTCTGGGCGTCAGTAACACGTCGCAAGCTGTCCAGCCGCTTCTCTACATCTGGGTAGCGCAGACGCTCGTAAGTCCGTAATCGCGCTTCGAGAGAATCGTCGAAAAAGGCCGGCTCCGCTGCATGGCGGCGCCGGCCTTTTTTGTTGCACCTAATCGTACGAATTTGTGTGCGCGTGATACGAGCGTGCAGCTAGAATTCTGTGCGCTAGATCTGGGATGCTGCTTTGTCGATTCACACACAATTGAATTTCCGTCGGATGCGCTACCTCCCGTGGCACGGGGTCGCTCTTGCGTTTGTCGCCGTCGTCGCGGCTCTTTGCGCGACGGGATGCAGCAGCACAGGGGCGCTGATCATCACGGGCGGCCTAACGCCGAATGGAACTGTAGGCATGCCGTATTACTCGACGCTCGCGGTGACGGGCGGAACAGGGACGTATACATGGACGGTGGCGAATTTGCCGCCCGGAATCACGGCGTCCGGGACATCGAGTTCGACGCTGGTAATTTCGGGGACGCCGACCACGACGGGCACGTTCACCGTTGCGGCAACGGCGACGGACTCGAAGATGCGGACCGATACCGCCACAAATGGGATCACAATTTCGACAAGCCCCGTGCTTGTGATCAACGGAACGCTTCCTCTCACCGGATCGGTGGGCACGCCTTACTCGGGGACCTTGACGGCGACGGGTGGGACGGCGCCGTATACGTGGGTGATCGACAGTCTCCCGGGAGGAGTGACGGCGGCAGGCGCGAACACTTCAACATTGAGCGTGACGGGAACGCCGACGACGGCGGGCGAGTACTCTGTGGCGATCACGCTGACGGATTCGGCGAGCAACACGGCGAAGTCGAGCCTCACGATCGCGATTTCGTCGGCGGCAGGACTGGCGATCACGGGATCGCTGCCGGCGACGGGAGCGGTGGGCGCGGCCTACTCGGGATCGCTGACGGCGAACGGTGGGACCGAGCCGTACACGTGGACTGTCGCCACTTTGCCTCAGGGAGTTGCGGCGTCGGGACTTGGGACGCCCACGATTTCTGTGGCGGGAACGCCGACGATGCCGGGGACGTACAACGTTTCGGCAGTGGTGACGGATTCGAAACAGCACGAGGCGGCGTATTTTGCGACGGTGGTGATCAGCGCGAGCCAGTCGGCGGCGGATTCGGCGTGCACGACTGCGGCATCGCCACTCGGAAATGAGGCGGCACTCGCGCAGCCGTATGCGTTTGTTCTGTCGAACGCGGACGAGAATGCGCCACCGGTTTCGTGGGCCGGGAGCTTCACGCCGGATGGGAAAGGCGGGATTTCGGCGGCGGATGTGGATGAGGTTTCGGCGGCGGGCGGGGCGGCTGCGTATCGCGTGAATCTCGAAGACAGCTCGTATTCGTTTAGCGCGGACGGAAGTGGGTGCTTGTACCTGGCGTTGAATGGCATCAACGACGCAAACGTGGCTGCGGGAGATGCAGAAACTCACACGCCGAATCTCGGGCTTGGCGGAGCTGCGAGGACCCCGGTGCTGTATGGTGCTGCTGGCGCCGGGAGTCTATCGTCGAATTTCGCGGGGCGGTTCAGGGTTGGCACGGCGGGCCGAGCGAGCATGTTCGAGCGGCTCGATTCTAGTGGGAAAAACGTAACAGCTTTTGGAAGCATCTACGCGCAGACAGCCAAGGATTTCGGGCTCACGCAACTTTCTTCACGATTCGTGCTTGGCGCCGACGGGTGGTATTTCGCGGCCGAGAACGAAATCGAGCACACGGCGATGGCGGGACGGATTGCGTTTCAGGCGGAGACGGGCGCGCTGGTGAGTGGCGTCGCGGACAACAACATTGGCGGCGATGTGTCGGGCGAATTGACGGGCGGACGCGGCGAGCTGACGGCGCCATCGGATAAGACGGGCCGCGGCACGGGCACTTACTCCGTTGAGACGACGCGAGGCGAGGTATCGTTCGACTTCGCGTACTACGTGATCGACGGTGGAGATTTCATTTTCATCAGCACCGACACGGCGCAGGCTGGAAATTTTCTTCTAACCGGGCGAGCGCTGACGGCGGCGGCGCCGGGTGCCTCGCTCAATGGAGGCTACTCCGCGCAGATGGATGGCGTGGCGGTGGCTGGCGCCCCGTATTTTCGTTCGCTCCTGGGACAACATGGAAAGCTCAA
>Ga0210391_10001627_pt1 | contig 20173 bp, 20 predicted proteins | sample IncBWC12OmetaG_FD_160573 | JGI IMG/M metagenome (GOLD analysis project Ga0210391, IMG submission 160573) | Forest soil microbial communities from Barre Woods Harvard Forest LTER site, Petersham, Massachusetts, United States - Inc-BW-C-12-O ...
AGTCGGCCACCGGCCGTCAGCAACTACCATCAGCGCGGTGTCCGCCGAGGAACGTGAGCGATCGCCGAGTGAGCGCCGCGAGGCCCTCAAGCAGGTCTTCATGCAGGCACGCAGCTGCACGCGCTGTCCCGAGCTTGCCGCGACGCGCAAAACGGTCGTGTTCGGAGCTGGCAACGCCGACGCGGAGCTGATGTTCATTGGGGAGGCCCCGGGTGCGAGCGAGGACGAGCAGGGCGTGCCGTTCGTGGGCAGGGCGGGCAAGCTGCTCGAGCAGCTGCTGGGTGAGATTGGACAAAAGCGTACGGACGTCTTTATTGCGAATACCTTGAAGTGCAGGCCTCCCGGCAACCGCGACCCGCTGCCGATCGAGATCCAGAATTGCGAGGAGTACCTGCTGCGCCAGGTCGAGCTGATCCAACCGACGGTCATCTGCACGCTCGGCAACTTCTCGACGAAGCTGCTGCGCGGTGACCCGACCGGGATCACACGCCTGCACGGACAGCCCGAGGTGCTCGTGCTGGGCGCGCGCGCCGTGCGCCTCTACCCGATCTACCACCCGGCCGCGGCGCTGTACACGCCGCGCATGCTCGAGACGTTGCGCGAGGACTTCATGCGGCTGCCGGAGCTGCTCGCGCTCGGACCACCCGAGCAGCCGCCGGCGCCGGACGTACCGGACCTCGCGGAGGCGGCGGAGCTCGCCGAGGCCCCTGAGCCGCCGAAGCGCGCGAATGCGACTGAGGCGTCCTCGAGCGCCCGCCGGCAGGCGACGGCGGCGGCCGAGGACGACACCGCGGTCGATCAGCTCGGGCTGTTCTAGAACAAACGTCCAATGGCATTTTCCCTGCAAACGAGGGATTTCTTCGAAAGCGTCGAAAAGAGTGTCGAGGTCCCTAAAGCCAGATGGCAAGGTTGCCGATGAAGCTCATGTCTCCATCCCTCCAGGAGTAAACGACCGGCCCGCGTCCCATTCTCCCGCGGGCCGGTCTTTTTTTTGCCTCGTTGGCGGCGCTGAACGGGGGCGGACAGGCTCTAGAGTCTCGTCGTGGCCGTACGCACCGTCGAAACCAGTGGGCCCGCCGAGACTGAATCACTCGGCGCCGAGCTCGCTGCGGCTCTCGATGACGGCGACGTAGTGCTCGTCCACGGCGAGCTCGGCGCCGGCAAGACGACGCTCGTGCGTGGCGCCGCCCGCGCGCTTGGCGTGAGCGGCCCCGTGACCAGCCCCACCTTCAGCATCGGTCATCGCTACGAGGGGCTTGCCGTGAGCGTCTCGCACCTGGATCTCTACAGGCTGGCGGGCCTCGAGCGCGAGGACCCGGATCTTCTCGCCGACTACCTCGGGCCGGGACGGATCGCGTTCGTGGAGTGGCCGCAGGACGCCCACGCCGAGCTCGCAGGCGCGCGCATGCGCGTGACGCTCAGCCACGGCGGCGGCGACCGGCGGCGGATCGACGTGGACGAGGCCGCCGGGCCGGCGAACGAGGGTGCCTCGCGGTGATCGTGCTCGGCTTCGACACCTCCACATCGGCGAGCGCTGTGGCGCTGCGCCTGGCGGACGGACGCACCACGCAGGCGCGTGACGACCCCGCCGCAGGTACGCACCCCGGACACGCCACGCGCCTGCTCGAGATGGCCCGCGAGCTGCTGGCGGCCGCGGAAGTCGGCTGGCGCGAGCTCGACCGGATCGCAGTCGGGGTGGGGCCCGGCACGTTCACAGGCCTGCGTGTCGGTGTCGCCACCGCGCGCGGACTCGCGCAGTCGCTGTCGGCAGAGCTCGTTGGCGTCTCGAGCCTTCAGGCGCTCGCCGCCGGAGCGTTCGCCTGCGGCCCCGCAGCAGCCGAGGGCTCCGCGCCCGGGACGGTGCTCGCCGTGATCGACGCTCGCCGTGGTGAGGTCTTTGCGGCCGCGTATGAATCGAGCGGGGACCGGCCGCGCGAGCTGACCGCACCGCGCGCGCTGGTGCCTGAGCGGCTCGCGGAGGTCGTCGCCGAGGCTGAAGATGTGGCTGGCGCGCCCCGGTCGTGGCTGGCGGTGGGCGACGGGGCGGTGCGCTTCCGCCCCCAACTCGAGTCGGCCGGCATCGCCGTGCCGCAGGACTCCTCGCCGCTGCAGCAGGTGAGTGCCGCGGTGGTGTGCGAGCTCGCGGTGAACGCCCCGGCCACGAGCCTGCACACGCTCGCGCCCGACTATCGTCGCCGGCCCGACGCGGAGCTAGCCTTGGCGGGTGCGGGTAGAGGCAGCGTGACATGAGCGAGCGAGCTTTCCCAGAGCAGCCGGTCGATCACGCCTCCCCCGTCAAAGTGCGGCGGTTGACCTACCAGGACCTGCCCCAGGTGATCGCAATCGAGCGCCGAGTGTTCCCGACGCCGTGGTCGCTCGCGATGTTCGTGCTCGAGCTCTCCAAGCAATCTGGGGTCTGCCTCGCGGCGACGCTGCCGGGAGAGGACGGCGAGCGCCAGCTCGTCGCCTACCTCATCTGCTCGCGCTACGACACCGTCTGGCACGTGATGAACATCGCCGTCGACAGCGCCTACCAGCGCCGAGGGCTTGCCTCGGCGCTGCTCGCGGACCTCTACGAGCGGGTCGACGATCCCCACGCACGCTTCACGCTGGAGGTACGCCGCTCCAACGATGTCGCGATCCACCTTTACCAACGCGAGGGCTTTCGCGCTGCAGGCATGCGTCGACGCTACTACCAGGACAACGGCGAGGACGCGCTCGTGATGTGGCGCACCCCGGCGACGCTCGAAGGCGCGCTCGACGACGTGCCCGGGGTGGGCGGGACCTGATCCGCATGACGATCCTGGCAGTGGAGACCAGCTGCGACGACACGTGCGCCGCGGTTGTGGACACGGACGGTCGTATGCGCTCGAACGTGATCTCCTCCCAAGAGGCGCACGCCCGCTTCGGCGGCGTCGTCCCCGAGATCGCCTCGCGCCACCACCTCGAGCTCGTCAACGTGGTCGTCGACGAGGCGCTGACCCGCGCTGAGGCCACGCTCGATGACGTCGAGCTCGTGGCCGCCACGCAGGGCCCCGGCCTGGTGGGGGCGCTGCTCGTGGGCCTCTCGAGTGCGAAGGCGCTGGCAGCCGCGAGAGAGCTGCCGTTTGCCGCAGTCGATCACCTCCAGGGGCACGTCGCCGCGAACTTCCTGCTCGACGCAGGCGAAGGTCTGTCGGGTCCGTTCGAGCCCCCGTTCGTATGCCTGATCGCCAGCGGCGGACACACGCTGCTGGCGCTGGTCACCGAGCACAGCGGCTTCGAGATCCTCGGTACGACCCTCGACGACGCCGCAGGCGAGGCATTTGACAAGGGCGCGCGGATGCTCGGCCTCGGTTACCCCGGCGGCGCGGCGCTCGAGCGGCTCGCCGCGGACGGCGACACCGAGGCGTTCGTGTTCCCCGGCTCGCCCGCGGAGCGTGCCAGGGGCGGTCGCGGCATCCGCCACCAGCGCTACGCCGACAGCCTCGACTTCTCATTCGCCGGCCTCAAGACCGCGCTGCTGTACACGATCCGTGACCTCGGCGACGGCGTCGCGCTCGAGCGCGCGTCCGACCTCGCCGCCTCCTATCAGGCGGCGATCGTCGAGACGCTCGCCGTGCGCGCCGAGCAGGCGCTTGCGCGGACCGGTCTGACGCGTCTGGCCGTCGGTGGCGGCGTCGCGGCCAACGGCGCCCTGCGCCGAAGGCTGGGAGAGCTCGACGCCACCCTCCACGTGCCGGACCGCGCGCTGTGCACCGACAACGCCGCGATGATCGCGAGCGCGGCGCGCTTCTCCCCGACGCTGCGCTACCCCGACTACCTCGGCCTCGATGCCTACGCGACCGGCGAACGGACCCGGTGACGCGGCGCGGTGTGGGAACATGGCCGGCGTGGATGATGCTGTAGCGCGCTATCGGACGGCCTCGGAGACGAATGACATCGACGGGCTGATCGCCACGCTCGCACCCGACGCGGAGCTGGTTTCGCCGCTGTCCGGACGCTTGGTGTTCCGTGGACGCGAGGATCTGCGCATCCTGCTCGGCGCCGTTTACGGCCTCATGAAGGACCTGCGCTGGCGCGAAGAAGTGGGGGAGGGGCCGTTGCGGGTCGTCATGGGCGACGGCCTGGTCGGGCCGCTGCGGCTCGCGGACGCGATGGTGTGTGAGCTGGACGAGCACGGCCGGATCCGCCGCATCAGGCCCTACCTGCGACCGTGGCTCGCGTTGACCCTGCTCGCGCTCATGCTCGGTCCGAAGATCGCGCGCCATCCCGGAGTGCTGCTGCGTGCGGCGCGCAGCCGTTGAACTTGCGGGAGCCCGCGATCGCGTCCTCTGAAGAGCAAGTCGTCGGCCCGGTGGCTCACATTACGGTGTACTCGAAGCCCGACTGCCACCTCTGCGTGGATGCGCTGGTGGCGCTCGGGCGGCTGCAGGCCGAGCTCGCGTTCACGCTCGAGGAGCGCGACATCACCACCGACGACGCGCTGCATCGCGCCTATTTCGAGCGCATCCCGGTCGTGGCGCTGGACGGCGAGGAGCTGTGCGAATACTTCGTCGATGAGACGCTTGTGCGCGAGCGTCTAGAGTCCCGGCGATGAGCTACGGAGAACGGACGCCCGACGCCCCAGTCGCCGGGCGCGATGGCGCAGGCGCTTCGAGCGATCGGCTCTCGCTGGGCGTCGCAGCGCGCCTGTCGCGCTACCTGCAGGTGCTGACGCAGGCCAAGAAGATGGGCAAGGAGACGATCTCCTCGCAGGAGCTCTCGGACTACACCCACGTCAACTCCACCCAGATACGGCGAGATCTATCGGGCTTCGGCAAGTTCGGCAAGCGCGGTGTCGGCTACAACGTCGAGGCGCTCGTCTCCCAGATTCGCAAGATCCTGCGCACCGCCGGCCAGCACAACATCGGGCTGATCGGCGCCGGACACCTCGGCCAGGCGATCGCCTCATCGGAAATCTTCGCCGATCACGGCTTTCGCGTCGTCGCGATCTTCGACAGCGCGCCCAGCAAGGTCGGGAGCAAGGTCGGCAGCCAGGTGGTGCGCGACATCGACGAGCTGCGCCAGGTGGTCGAGGACGAGGACATCGTCGTCGGGGTGCTCGCCGTGCCCACGCAGGCCGCCCAGGGTCTGGCCGACGAGTTGGTCGAGTCTGGCGTGAAGATCATCTTCAACTACTCGGAGTCGCTGCTCGACGTGCCGCCCGAGGTGACCGTGCACACGTCCAGCCCGGCGGTCGATCTGCTGTACGCGCTGTACTTCTATTTGACCTGATCCCGTTCGGCCCTCGGCGCGGGTCTTCGTGCGTCACACTTGACGTTCGAGCGCTCCGACCGACACCACGCAGACGCGAAGCGATGAACAGCCTGGATCCAGATCGAGTAGCCGAGACGTTTGCGTCCGCAGCCGACCTCACGGTCGGCGTCGAGGAGGAGTTCTCGATCCTCGACCCGCGCACGCTCGAACTGATGCCGCGCTTCGAGCAGATGCGGGCGGCGTGTGAGGGCGATCCCGTGCTGCGCGAGAGCGTCGCCGGTGAGCTGATCTCATCGGAGATCGAGATCATCTCCGGCGTCGGCGCCGACGTGCACGACGCGCTTGCCCGCCAGCGCGAGCGTCGCCGGCGCCTGTTCGCGCTCGCCGCTGCCGAGGGCGTCGCGCTCGGAGCCACCGGGACGCATCCATGGGCCGACTACCGCCGGCAGCCGATCATCGACACCGAGCACTACCGGCGCGTCGAGGAGGGCCTCAAGTACGTCGCCTGGCGCAACAACACCTTCAGCCTGCACGTGCACGTCGGCGTGCGCGATATCGACCGCGCGGTCCGCGCCTGCGACCGGCTGCGCCCGGTCCTGCCGTTGCTGCTGGCGATCTCCGCGAACTCCCCGTTCCTCGACGGGCAGGACAGCGGCCTGCACTCGGCGCGAACGCAGAGCTTCACCAAGAGCTTTCCACGCTGCGGCGTGCCCGACGCGTTTGGGGGCTGGCCTGCGTATCGCGACTACATCGAGTTCCTCCGTAGGACCAACTCGATCGTCGAGTTCACCCAGGTGTGGTGGTCTGTCAGGCCGCACTTCAAGTTCGGCACGGTGGAGGTGCGCATCTGCGACGTCCAGGCGACAGCGCGCGAGTCAGACGCGTTGGCGGCGCTGATGGTCGCGAGCATCGCGCAGGCGCTGCGCGACGTCGACGACGGCGTTCCGTTCAGCGATCCGCAGCCGCGTCTGATCGAGGAGAACATGTGGCGCGCGATCCGCTTCGGGCTCGACGGACAGTTGGTCGATCTCGAGGCCGCATGCGAGTACCCCGCGCGCGAGGCGATCGAGCGCCTGCTCGCATGGACCGCGCCGGTACGGGCAGAGCTCGGGATCGATCCGGTGTTCCCTGAGCGTAACGGCGCCCAGCGGCAACGACAGCTGATTGAGGCGGGCGCAACGCGCGAGGAGGTCTTCGCGGCGAGCGTCAGCGAGACACGAGAGAGCTATCCAGAGGAGGTGCCGGTTTGAGCGCAGATGGTGCAGAGACGGTTGGAGGGACGGGACCTGGGGGCACGGCAGCGGCCCCAGGCGGCGGCGAGCCCACGGAAGATGAGCTGCGCGCGGCCTACGAAGCGGAACTGAGCCGGCTGACGACGACCGACATGATCGCCCAGACCGCGGTCTCGCTGCTGAATCTCGGTGCGCGGCGACTGGCGCCGCCGGGCGAGGATCCGGCCCGCCCCTCAGAGCGTGACCTCGACCAGGCGCGCGACGCGATCGATGCGGTGCGCGCGCTGCTGGAGATCCTCGAGCGCAGGATCCCGCAGGAGCTGCGGCCGCTGCGCGAGGCGCTCTCGCGGCTGCAGATGGCGTACGCACGGGAATTGAGTGCCTCACCCACCCAAACCGCACCCACCACCCAGCCCACCCCGGCGGGCACTGGCGCACCCACGCCGCCCAGCGCCGAGCCCACCGACGCTGGGCCGTCAGGCGAGCCGGCCGCCGGCGGCGCGGCGAGTGCAGAGGCCGGCGACTCGGCGCCGGACGCCGGCGAGCAGCCTCCCGGTCCGGGACCGGCGGAGTCGAGCGGCAGGCTGTGGGTGCCCGGACGGTGAGCGCGACGGGCGGCGCGCGCCGGATCGGCGCACGCCGGCCGGCACCCCGCCGGCCGGCACGATAGACTGCGCCCGCGTTTGCACCGGATAGAAGCTCACACTGAGCGATCCGGCCGTCAGACGTGCGCGCGACACATCCTCGCGCGGCACGCAAATCAGACCGCGGAGGATTTCTGTTGAGCAGCTTTCTGACGAACCATGGGGTCGTCGTCGCACTTGTTTGCGCCGCGTGCGCCGTCGTGTACGGCGTCGTGACCACGCGATCCCTGCTGGCGCTCTCGCCGGGCAACGAGAAGATGCAGAGCATCTCCTTGGCCGTCCAGCAGGGCGCGCGCGCCTACCTGAATCGCCAGTACACGACGATCGCTGTCGTTGGCGTCGTGCTGTTCGTCGCGTTGATCTTCATCCAGAACATCGCGGTCGCCTGCGGCTTCCTGATCGGCGGGATCCTCTCGGGCTCGACCGGCTACATCGGCATGAACGTGTCGGTGCGCTCCAACGCCCGCGTCGCCGAGGCTGCGCGCGGCGGCGTCTCGCCGGCGCTGAAGGTCGCGTTCCGCGGCGGTGCGATCACCGGCCTGCTCGTGGTGGGGCTCGCGCTGATCGGCGTCTCCGGCTATTACGGTGCGCTGACGTCGATCTTCAACGACAGCCAGAAGACCGCCGTGGACGCGCTGATCGGCCTCGGCTTCGGCGGCTCGCTGATCTCGGTGTTCGCGAGGCTCGGCGGCGGCATCTTCACGAAGGCGGCGGACGTTGGCGCGGATCTCGTCGGCAAGGTCGAGGCCGGCATCCCGGAGGATGACCCGCGCAACCCCGCGACGATCGCCGACAACGTCGGCGACAACGTCGGCGACTGCGCGGGCATGGCGGCCGACCTGTTCGAGACCTACGCGGTGACGGCGATCGCGGTGATGCTCCTCGGCGTGCTGACCTTCAACGAGTCCACGCGCGTCGTGCTCTTCCCGCTGGTGATCGGCGCCGTGGCGATCATCGCCTCGATCATCGGCACGTTCGCCGTGCGCACGAAATCCGACAACGTCGAGCGCGCGCTGCTGCAGGGCCTGCTCGTCTCGGGCGTGCTGGCCGCGGCGGCGTTCGCCCCGATCACCTACTGGATGATGCGCGACCTCACCTTCAAGGTCGTCGGCGCCTCCGTCAACACACCGGGCTGGTTCCACCTGTATCTGTGCTCGCTGATCGGCATCGCCGTGACGGCGCTGCTATTCGGACTGACGGAATACTACACTTCGACGCGATTCTCGCCGGTGAAGAAGACAGCGAAAGCGTCGATCACCGGCCACGCGACGAACATCATCCAGGGCTTCGCATCCGGACTGCAGGCGACGGCGCTGCCGGCGATCGTGATCGTGCTCGGCATTCTCGGCTCGTGGAAGCTCGCCGGCGGCGGCGTGACCGGCATCTACGGGATCGGCGTCGCGGCGGTCGGACTGCTGTCTTTGACGGGCCTGATCGTCGCGCTCGACGCGTTCGGCCCGATCACCGACAACGCGGGCGGCATCGCCGAGATGGCCGACCTGCCGGAGGACGTGCGCAAGGTCACCGACCGCCTCGACGCGGTCGGCAACACGACCAAGGCGGTGACGAAGGGCTACGCGATCGGCTCGGCGGTGCTCGCCGCGATCGTGCTGTTCGCAGGGTTCGAGAAAGAACTCGAGGCCAAGGCAGGCCACCTGATCTCGTTCGGGATCAACGAACCCCCGGTGCTGATCGGACTGCTGCTCGGCGGCCTGATGGTGTGCCTGTTCGCGTCGCTGTCGATCGAGGCGGTCGGCCGCGCGGGCGGCGCGGTGGTCGAGGAGGTGCGCCGCCAGTTCCGCGAGCACCCCGGGATCATGGACTACTCCGAAGAACCCGACTACGCGGCGTGCGTGGACATCGTCACGAAGACGGCACAGCGCGAGATGATCCTGCCGTCGCTGCTGCCGATCCTGCTGACGCTGGTGGTCGGGCTGATCGACGAGCAGGCGCTCGGCGGCCTGTTGATCGGGGTGATCGTCGTGGGCTACTTCTTCGCCGTGCTGATGACCGCCGGCGGTGGTGCGTGGGACAACGCGAAGAAGCTCATCGAGGACGGCTCGTTCGGCGGCAAGGGCTCGGATGCGCATGCCGCGTCGGTCACCGGTGACACAGTCGGCGATCCCTTCAAGGACACGGCCGGACCGGCGATCAACCCGATGATCAAGGTCGCGAACATCGTCGCCATCCTGATCATCCCGCTGATCACCTGAGACGCCGGCAGGCACGTTTGTGCCCATGCGGACACGGCCCTAAGCTCAGATGAGATGAACGGTCGACAGGCGCATCGCATGGCCACGTTCGCGCTGTCGCTGGCGATGGTGGCGATCGGCCTGGCGCTGCTTGTCGAGGCGTTCGCCGGGCACGCGGTCTCGATCTCGCCGCGGCTGCTGCTGGGCGTGCTGTTCATCGCCGCCGGCGGCGGTCGCTGGTACGTGGAGATCCGCAGGACACGCGGCAGATGAGCGCGCAGCCGGGCCAGAGCTCCGAGCTCGCAGCGCGCTCGCGCGTGATCGTGCGTCGCAGCATCGGTTCGCCGATCCTGTTCACGATCGTGTACTCGTCGCTGGCGAGCGCGATCTACTTCTCCCTGGGAGTCGTCGCCGGGCACGCACTCGGGCTCACGCCGGTCGTGTTCCTGATCGCGGCGGTGATGTATGCGGTCACCGCGATGACCTACGTCGAGGGCGCGTCGCTGCACCAGGACCGCGGCGGCGCGACAGTGTTCGCGCGCTACGCGTTCAACGAGCTCGTCAGCTTCATTGCGGGCTGGGCGATCCTGCTCGACTACGTGATCCTGATCGCGGTCACGGCGTACTCGGCGACGCAGTACCTGAAGGTCTTCTGGAGCCCACTCGGCAACAGCGGTGCGGCGCTGGCCCTGTCGCTGGCGTTCATCGCGCTCGTCGTGCTCAGCAACATCCGCGGCTTCGGCGGTCGCCGCGCGCGGCGGGTGGGCATCCTGCTCGCCGGCGATCTGCTGCTGCAGGCGTTCATCGTGGTGCTGGGGCTGGTGCTGTTCTTCAACCCGCAGACGCTCACGGGCCCGATCGACCTCGGCACCGCCCCGACGTGGTCGGGACTGGTGTTCGCGGCGACCGTCGCGGTGATCTCGTTCACGAGCCTCGAGTCCGCGTCGGGGCTCGCGGGCGAGGTGCGGATCAGCCGCGCCGGCCTGAAGCGGCTGGTGGCGAGCACGACCGCGACCGTGGCCTTTCTGTACGTCGGCATCGCGCTGGTCGCCCTGACGGCGCTACCGGTGCACGACGGCCGCACGGAGCTCTCAACGCGCTACCTGAACGCGCCGATGATCGGCGTCGTCAGCCGCGTGCACCCGCACTGGCTCGAGAAGACGTTGACGTACCTGGTGGCGGCGATGGCCGCCGTCACACTCGTCGCGGCCGCCAACTCGGCAATGCTCGGCCTCTCGCGCCTGGCCTACTCGCTGTCCACGAACCGCCAGATCCCGAGCGCTCTCGGGCGGCTTCACCCCCAGCGCTCGACGCCGTACGTACTGATCACCCTCGCCGGCCTGATCGCCGCCGGGCTGGCGGCGACAGAGGACCTCGACTTCCTGATCGGGATCTACGCGCTCGGCGCCACGCTCGCGTTCACGATCGCTCACCTGTCGATCTGTCGCCTGCGTTACTCCGAGCCCGATCGCGACCGCCCCTACCGGGTGCCGCTGTCGGTGACGCTCGGCAAGGGGCAGCTGCCGCTGCCGGCTGTGTTCGGCGCGGTCGTGACCGCCGGCGGCTTCGTCGCCGTGCTCGTCGTGCACCCGACGGCGCGCTACGTCGGACTCGGATGGATGGTGGTGGGGCTCGTCCTATATGTCGTCTACCGGCGGGCGGATGAGACCTCGCTGCTGCGCCGCGTGACGGTATCTCCGCGTGCGCTGCGCGCGGAGCCGACGAGCGAGCGAGACTACGGCTCGATCCTCGTGCCGCTGTTCGGCACCGAGCTCGACGATGACATCGTGCAGACCGCCGCGCGGCTCGTCGCGGGCGAACCGACCGACGAGGCGGCGATCGATGCCGCCACGATCGAGGCGGTGTGGATGTTCGTGATCCCGATGTCGCTGCCGCTCGACGCGAGCCTGCCCGAGGCGCAGCTCAAGCATGCGCGTCAGGTTCTCGCGCGCGCGAAGGCCGTGGGGGAGGAGTACACGGGCGTACACGTCGCCACCGCGATCGTGCGCACCCGCCGCGCCGGTTATGCGATCGTCGACGAGGCCCGTCGACGAGGGGTCGAGGCGATCGTGCTCGGGGCCGAGGAACCATCGCTGATCCGGGGCGGCGCGCGCCTCGGCGGTCGCGGCGGGCCGCTCGAGGGATACGTCGGAGACATCACCAAGTACGTGATCCGCAAGGCGAGCTGTCGCGTGATCGTCACCGCTCCCGCCGCCCGCGATACGCCGGTCGAGCTGGCCCGTCGTGCCAACCGGGCCCGGGCCCCTATGGTCTAACCTGCGCACCTATGTACATCTGCTTCTGCCCCGCATGTTTGTCCTGATCGTCGGCGCGGGCCGCGTCGGCTCAGCGGTCGCCAAGTCGGCGCTCGCGGCCGGCCACGAAGTGTCGGTGCTCGACGAGGATCCGCTCTCACACGAGCGCCTCGACGCGGGCCAGAGCAAGAGCTGGGAGGACTCAGGCGGCCAGTTCACGGTCGGCACCGCGCTCGAGACCGACGCCCTGATCCAGGCCGGGATCGAGCGCGCGGATGCGTTCATCGCGTCGACCGCAGGCGACAACACGAACCTCGTGATCGCCCAGCTCGCGCAGAAGCGCTTCGGCGTGGAGAAGTCGATCGTGCGGGTGATGGACCCCGCGCGCGCGGACTGGTACGGCGAGCAGGGACTGCAGACGATCTCCCCGACCAAGCACGCGATCGAGATGTTCGAGCGCGCCCTTGCGCCGGAGGCGGCGTAGGCATGTACGCAATCATCGTCGGCGCCGGCAAGGTCGGGCGCAACCTCGCCCGCGAGCTGATCGCCAAGGAACACGAAGTCACGCTGATCGAGTCCTCGCGCAGCTGCTATCTCGCCAGCGAGGAGGAGTTCGAGCACGCGATCCAGTACGGCGACGCCACCGAGCTGTGGGTGCTCGAGCGCGCGGGCATCCAGCGGGCCGACCTCGTGATCGCCGTCACCGGCGACGACGAGGACAACATCCTCGTCTGCCAGGTGGCCAAGGAGAAGTACCTGTGCGAGCGCGTCATCGCGCGCGTCAACAACCCGCGCAACCACGACCACTTCAGGCTGCTCGGCATCCAGCCGGCGGTCTCGGCCACCGACCTGATCCTGCGCCTGATCGAGCACGAGGTGCCGCGCTACGGCCTCGTGCACCTGCTCGCACTCGAAGAGGAGCGCCTTGAGATCATCGAGCTCGAGGTCAGCGCCGACGCGCCCACCGTCGGCGAGAAGGTCGCCGACATCGCGCTGCCCGAAGGTGCGCTGATCATCTCGGTGCTGCGCGGCGGCTCGGGTTTCGTCCCCAAGCACGACACGATGATCGAAGCCGGCGACGAGGTGCTGCTCGTGCTCGACCCCGGCCTCGAGGAGGCGATCACCGCCTACTTCGCGCCGAACGGTCTGCCGGCCACATTCTGAGGCGGACCTGCTGAGGAGTTGGGTATTCTCTACGCCACACACTGTCCGGGATAGTCCAATTGGCAGTGACGCCCGGTTCTGGTCCGGGAGATTGGGGTTCGAGTCCCTGTCCCGGAGTATTCGAGCGCCCCGTCTGGACGGGGCGCTTCGCGTTTCCGGAGCTTCTGGAGGAGACTGTCGAAATGATCTACGACGTCACAACCCCGCACGACCTGCGAGGCGTGCTCGGGAAGGAGTCGGTCACTACGGAGGAGATTGACTCCTTCATCGCTGACGCGGACGCAGACCCGGCAGTCAAGCTCAGGCTGCTGGAAGACGTGGAACCACAGGGCTACGGGCCGCAGGGCGATGCGTGATGGCCGAGGCAAGGCGGCGCCGAGAACGTTGCCGGCCTCATCTACATTCCGGCTTCGCCCCCGACGAGGCGGTTTCACAGTTCTCGCTGCCGGAGCCGACTCGCGTGTCCCGGTACGATTCACCGTGACATCAACGTGCGGCGCGTCTTGACCCACGCGCCCCGTTGAGAACAAGGGGGCAGCAATGTCGCAAGCGAAAGTGGAACTGGTGCGCAGGGCCTTCGAGGCGTACGCCGCGGGCGGCCTCGAGGCCGTGGTGCCGTTTTACACGCCGGACGTCGTCTGGCTGGCCGCGTCGGAATGGCCTGAGGATTCCGTATACGAGGGCATTGACGCGAACCGCAAGCAGGATGAAGTCTGGCACGCGAGCTTCGATGACTACGGCTGGGACGTCCATGACATCCGCGACGCGCAAGATCGGGTTCTTGTCCTCGCGGAGATGGTCGGGCGGACCAAGGCCGACTCCGTGGCGCTGCGCCAGAAGGTCGGCCTGCTCGCGAGCTTTCGCGGTGAGCAGATCTCGGAGGTGAAGGCGTTCGGCACCTGGCAGGAGGGATTGGAAGCCGTCGGCCTGACCGAGTAGGCGTGGCCGGGTATGCTCCGACGCGGTGACCCAATCCGACCGTTTGATTGCCGAGAAGGACCGCTGCAAGACCTGCCAGGGTGCAGGCTGGACGTGGTGGTCTGCTGACGCTGACCCAGAGGGCAGATGGGTCGTGTGCCGCGAGTGCATCGGCACCGGGCGCAGCGATCAGCGCGGGCGCAAGCGCCTGAAGCCGGACGATCCCCCGGCGTAGCGCTAGCGCGCCGCGCTAAGCGGCTTGATCCTGTGACGCCCAGTCGCGGTACAGCTCGAAGTAGCGACCGTGCGCGGCGATCAGCTCGTCGTGCGTGCCCTGCTCGGCGATGCGCCCGTGTTCGAGCACGACGATCCGCCCGGCCTGGCGGATGGTGGAGAGGCGGTGGGCGATCACGATCGAGGTGCGACCGGCGAGCAGCCGGCGCATTGCGCGTTCGATGCGGCCCTCGGTGTGCAGGTCGACGTTGGAGGTGGCCTCGTCGAGGATCAGGATGCGCGGGTCGGCGATCAGCGCGCGCGCGAAGGCGATCAGCTGGCGCTGTCCGGCCGACAGCTGCGCGCCGCGCTCGCCGACTTCGGTGTCGTAGCTGCTCGGCAGCTCCGAGATGAACTCGTCGGCGCCGACGGCCTCGGCCGCGGCGCGAACCTGGGCGTCGTCGGCGTGGGGGCGCCCGAAGGCGATGTTCTCGCGCACGGTGCCCGAGAACAGGAACGCCTCCTGGGGCACGATGCCCATCTGCGAGCGCAGCGAGTGGCTGGAGATCTCGCGCAGGTCGTGATCGTCGACGAGCACGCGCCCGCGCGTCGGGTCGTAGAAGCGCGCGGCGAGCTTGGCCATCGTCGACTTGCCGGCACCGGTGGCGCCGACCAGTGCGATCGTCTGGCCGGCCGGCACGTCCAAGTCGATGTGCTCGAGCGCCAGCACCTCATCGGGCTCCTGCTCGAGTGTTGCCTGCTCGCCGGCGGGCGCGTTGCCGTCGCGCCTGGCTCGTTGCGAGCGCGGTTTGTAGGCAAACGACACGTCGTCGAAGCGGACCTCGCCACGAATCGGACCGATCGCCGGCGCGTTCGGGAGGTCTTCGAGCGTCGGCTTGACGTCGAGCAGCTGGAAGATCTTCTCCAGGGCGGCCATCCCGGACTGGTAGGTGGTGTAGAGCTGGGAGAGCTGCTGGATCGGTTCGAACAGGAACGACAGCGTCGCGACGAACGCGACGATCGTGCCGACGGTGATGTGCCCGTCGATCGCCTGGTAGCCGCCGTACAGCACGATCAGCGCGAGCGCGACGCCGGAGAGCATTTCGACCGCCGGGAAGTACGTGGCGTTGAGGTGCACGGTGACCATGTTGGCCGCACGGTTGTCCTCGTCGAGCTCGGCGAAGCGCGCCTCGTGTGCGGGCTCCTGGCCGAAGCTGCGCACGACGCGAATGCCCGACAGCGTCTCCTGCAGGTAGCCGGTGATCGCGCCGATCGTCTCTCGCGTGCGCCGGAACGCGCCGGCGGAGATCAGCCGGAACCAGATGCTCAGGCCGGCGACGAACGGAACCACGCAGAACGTCAGCAGCGCCAGCTTGACATCGAGGTACAGCAGCACGCCGACCGCGCCGATCAATGTGAGACCCGACTGGAACAGCGTGACCACCGAGTCGGTCACGAGGCTTTCCAGCGCCTCGACGTCGTTTGTCATGCGCGAGATCAGAACGCCCGCGGGCCGGCTCTCGTAGAAGCCGATCGGCTGGCTCTGCAGATGCGTGAAGATGCGGATGCGCAGGTCGGCGAGCGCGCGCTGCCCGACCCAGCCCACGAGGTAGGTCTGCGCATACGTCGCAACCCAGACCATCAGCGCAGATACCAGGAAGGCGAGCACGACCAGCTCGAGCGTCTGGACGTCGTGCTTTTCGATGCCCTTGTCGATCGCGAGCTTGGCCAGCAGTGGCGGCGCGAGCGCGGCAGCCGTGCCGAGGATCAGCGCGACCAGTGCCGCCGCGGTGCGCATTCGGTAGGGGCGCAGCAGCTCGAACAGTCCGCGCAGGTTGCGAGCGCGGCTGCCGCGGCTCGGTCGCTCGCCGGCCCAGCCAGTGCCGCCGCGGGGCCCGCCTGGGCCCATGCCCATGCGCGCGCCGCCGCCGCGCCCGCCGCCGCCACCGATGCCGACCGTCGGGCTCACAGTCGGCCTCCAGCGTTGGGTTGACTGCTGGCGTTGGCCGTGAGCACCTGCTCGAGTGCGCCTGTATCCGATTCGGCGACCGCGTCGGCGGCTGAAGAGGTGCCGGCGACGATCTCGCGGTAGAGCTCGGAGGACTCGAGCAGCTCGTCGTGGTTTCCCTGGGCGACGATGCGGCCGTGGTCGAGCACGACGATCTGGTCGGCGAGTTCGATCGTGGAGAGGCGATGGGCGATCACGAAGGTGGTGCGCCCTGCCATCGCCTGGGCGAGCGCCACCTTGATGTTCTGCTCGGTGGACGCGTCAACCGACGAGGTGGCGTCGTCGAGCACCAGCACCCGCGGGTTGGCCACCAGCGCCCGCGCGATCGCCAGACGCTGGCGCTGCCCGCCCGACAGCGTGACGCCGCGCTCGCCGACCTGGGTTTCATAACCCTGTGGCAGCCGCGAGATGAAATCGTGCGCCTGCGCGTCGCGGGCGGCCTGTTCGACCTCGGCGAGCGGCGCGTCTGGACGCGCATACGCGATGTTTTCGGCGACGCTCGCCGAGAACAGGAAGGGGTCGTCGCTGACGACCGCCACGGCGGCGCGCACCGAGCGGACGGTCACCTCGCGCACGTTGGCGCCATCGAGCAGCACCTCGCCGGCCACGGGGTCATACAGCCGTGAGATCAGCGCGACGAGGCTCGTCTTACCGGAGCCGGTGGGGCCGACCAGCGCGACGGTGCGCCCGGCTGGCACGTCCAGGTCGATGTCGCGCAGCACCGCGCGTCCGCTCTTCGGCTTCGCCTGCACCGGATCGGCGAGGGCGCTCGCGCCGAGCTCGTCGCGCGGGTCCTCGTAGCGGAGCGTCACGTCGCGCAGCTGTACGTGCCCGTTGCCCGGCGGCAGCGCCGGGGCGTTCGGCATATCGGCGAGGTGCGGCTCGCGGTCGAGCAGCTGGAAGATACGGGCGCCCGAGGCGGTGGCGCGCTGAGCGAGGTTGAGCGTCACGCCGAGCGCGCGCATCGGCGTGATCAGCATGTTCACGTACAGGTAGAACGCGGTGAACTGACCGAGCGTGAGGTGGGCGTGGATCACTTTCTCCCCACCCAGCAGCAGCACCGCCGCGAGCCCGAGCTGGGGCAGGAAGCCGATCATCGGGTTGTACTTGGCTTCCAGGCGCGTGGCGACCATCGCCTGGTTGAAGACGCGACCGACGGTTTTGCGAAAGCGCGTCAGCTGCCGGTCCTCGCGTGCGAAGGCCTTGACGACGCGGACCCCCGAGATGTTCTCCTCGGCGTCGGCGGTGAGCTCGGCGATGCGCTGCTGCGTTTCCTGGATCGCCGGGCGCGCGCGGCGGCCGTAGCGGTAGGAGATCACCACCACGAACGGCACCGGAACGAGCGCCACGAGACCAAGCGCTGGGTTGATCACGAGCATCACCGCGCCGGCGAGCGCGATCGTGAGGATCGACTGCAGGATGAACACCAGCCCGTAGCCGAGGAAGAAGCGCACCGCGGCGAGGTCGACGGTCGCGCGTGACATCAGTTGCCCGGTCTGCTGGTGGTCGAAGAAGCCCAGCTCGAGGCGTTGCAGCTGGCGATAGATGCGCTCGCGCTGGTCGTATTCGACCGCGAGCGACACGCGTCCGGCGACGATCCGACGCCAGTACATGAAGCCCCAGCGTGCGAGCACGACGCCGAGGATCACCAGCGAGAGCACGAGCAGCGTGTGGCGATCGTGCTCGCGCGCGAGCGGGTGCCCGTGGAGGTCCGCGGCGCCCTTGCGAATCGCTTCCACCGCCCGCCCGGTCAGCGCCGGGAGCGCCACGCTCATCACCATCGCGAGGCTCGCCAGACCCCACGAGATCGCCAGCGGGCGCTTGTATGGCTTCAGGAAGCCCAGTAGTCGATAGAAGGTCTTCATAGTTGTATAGTCAACGATTATCGCAGGCGTGCGCGGGGAGTCCTTGTGCGGCCGCGAAGGACACTGGCCTAAGCTGCGGCGATGGTCCCGCCGCCGCCGAGCCGATCGTCGCGACCGGCGTCGCAGCTCGGGCCGCGGGCGGGGCTGTGCGATTCATGCGCGCATCAGCAGCTGGTGCCCAACACGCGCGGCTCGGTGTTCTCGCTGTGTCTGCGCTCGCGCACCGACCGCGCGTATCCGCGCTATCCGCGGCTGCCCGTGCTCGCGTGCGACGGCTACGAGCGCCGCTCCTCGTCGTGAGCGCCCGCGCGTAGCTCAAACCGCGGCAGCCTCGGCGGGCGCCGCCGGGGCTGCGCCTTCGCCCTCGCCCGAGGTGACGAAGTCGCGGCCGCGGACCAGCGCGAACCCGCAGATGGCGCCCGCCAGCGCGATCGAGGCGGCGATGATCAGGATCGTGGTGAACGCGTCGGTGAAGCCAACGCGGTAGGCGTGCCCGAGCGCGTCGCGCGCAGCGGGGGGGAGGTGGCGGGCGAGCTGTGAGACTTCGCCGGAGACGAGCGCGCCGCCGAGCCGGTCGTGTGCGGAGGCTACGACCTCGCGACCGGGCGCGGTGGTGACCAGCGCGCCGGTGGTCTTGCTCGTGACCTCGTGTTGGAAGACGGCGCCGAGCCCGGCGATGCCGGTGGCGATGCCGACCTGGCGAAAGGTGTTGTTGATGCCCGAGGCCATGCCGCTGCGCGAGTAGTGCACGACACCGATCGCGGTGGACGCGAGCGGGGGGTTGATCGTGCCGACGCCGAAGCCCGCGAGCAGGAAGCCGGGGATCAGCGTCGTCCAGCCCGAGCTAGGGTCGACGGCGGTCATCGCCAGCAGCCCGCCGCTCACGCACAGCATGCCCACGCCCAGCAGCAGCCGCACGGGCACGCGGACGCTGAGTTTGCCCGAGAACGGCGCGACGACGAACGTCATCAGCGTGATCGGTAGGAAGCGCAGCCCGGCCTGCAGTGGGTCGTAGCCGAGCACGTCCTGGATGTACAGGGTCAGGTACAGGAACATCGAGAACATCGACGAGGACACCGCGAAGGCGACGATGCTCGCGCCGGCGAAGGCGGGGCGCCGGAACAGCGTCAGGTCGAGCATCGGGCGTGCCTGACGGTGCTCGGCGATCAGGAACACCACCAGAAGCACGGCCGCGCCGATCAGGAAGCTGAGGATCCGCGTTGAGCCCCAGCCCTTTTCGTTGCCCTGGATCAGGGCGAACACGAACAGGAACAGCGACCCTGAGAACGTGATCAGCCCGATCCAGTCGACGCCTTTGGCGTTCGGGTCGCGCGACTCGCTGACCTGGCTGAGCGTCAGGAACACGGCGGCGATGCCGATCGGCACGTTGACGAAGAAGATCCATTCCCAGCCGATGCCCGAGGTGATGACGCCGCCGACGACCGGGCCGATCGCCACAGCCGCGCCGATCACGCCGCCGAAGACACCAAAGGCGATACCGCGCTCCTTACCGTGGAACGCCTGCGCGATCAACGCCAGCGAGGTCGCGAACATCATCGCCCCGCCCGTGCCCTGCACCGCGCGTGCGAGGTTCAGCATCAGCGGCGTGGTCGACAGGCCACAGACGGCGGAGGACGCTGTGAACACGATCAGGCCCATGACGAACACGCGCCTGCGCCCGATCAGGTCCGCCGTGGCGCCCGCGGTCAGCAGGAACGCGGCGAGCGTCAGCGAGTACGCGTTGACGACCCACTGCAGGTCCTCGAAGCTCGAGTGCAGCGAGCGCTGGATGTCGGGCAGCGCGACGTTGACGACGGTGATGTCGAGCAGCAGCATGAAGATCGCCACCGACACCGCGATCAAGGTCCACCATTTACGCTCCACGCGGCTCCTCGCTTTCCTCTCCGGGCGTGCTCTGAAGCACTATATGAATGGGGCTCCGGCCTACCGGCCTGCGCCCGTGCGGCGTGCGCTCAGGCGCTGCCGAGGTGGCGCTCCAGGAACGGCACGATCTCGCGCCACAGCTTGGCCGCGGGCTCTGGGCGGTACGACGGGCGGTAGTCGGCGAAGAAGGCGTGGCCGGCGCCCTCGTAGACGTCGACTTTGACCTCCTGTCCGCCCGCGGCGGCGCGCTCGCTCAGCTGCTCTGCGATCTCGGGGGATGGATTGGTGTCCTCGGCGCCGACGGCTGCGAGCAGCGGGCAGTGCAGCTGACCGGCGAGCTCGAGCGGCGGCGTCGGGCGCTCGGGCGTCGAGCGCTGATCGGGGGTGGCTTTGTCGATGAAACCGCCCCAGCAATCGACGGCGGCGTCAAGCCGGTCGCTGGAGACGGCGAACAGCAGCGTGTAGCGCCCGCCCATGCAGAAGCCGACGCAGCCGAGCTTGGCGGTGGTGTCCGCGCGTGCGCGCAGGAAGTCGGCGGCTCCCTCCAGGTCGCCGAGCAC
>Ga0210391_10001628_pt1 | contig 20165 bp, 19 predicted proteins | sample IncBWC12OmetaG_FD_160573 | JGI IMG/M metagenome (GOLD analysis project Ga0210391, IMG submission 160573) | Forest soil microbial communities from Barre Woods Harvard Forest LTER site, Petersham, Massachusetts, United States - Inc-BW-C-12-O ...
GCAACATCCTTGCCGTCGCTTGATAGGCCGCCAGGCTGGCGCCCGGCAAGAAGGCGTACAAAGTCGTGGGATAGACAAAATCGCCGATGAACAGCCGCCGATTCGCCGCATCGAACAGCGCGACCGAGGTTGGCGTATGACCCGGAGCCGGCCCAGCTACGCCGCCGCCACCGCTTCTATCTCCAGCAGCCATCTGTCATCGAAGATACCGGCAATGATGACGGTTAACGCTGGGCTGTGCGATCCCAACACTTCCCGGCGGATCTCGCGATTCGGTATGGCAAATTCGCGGGACGAGAGAAACACCGTGACCTTCACGAGATTGGCCATCGACATGCCGGCCGCTTCCAGTTGCGCGAGAACATTGCGCCACGCGAGTCGCGCTTGCGCGGGAAAGTCCGGCGGAATCCCGCCGGCAACACCCTCCGGTATCTGGCCGCTAATGAACAACAGCCGTTGTGCACCGACAATTTCCAGCGCTTGAGAATATCCTCCGGCAGGCTGTGGCGCGGATGACGCATTGATGATATTGACTTTCATCGGGCGAACTATACGCGCTCGGCAATGCACCCGGCAGCGCCTCGGCGGCGCACCATCCCGTCCCGGTCAGATCACGCCGCGGCGCATTTGGTCGAGTTCAATCGATTCAAACAGCGCTTGGAAATTACCCTCGCCGAAGCCCTCGTTGCCCTTGCGTTGGATGATCTCGAAAAAAATCGGCCCGAGAACATTGACCGTGAAGATCTGCAAGAGAATGCCATCCTGCGCTGAACCATCAATCAGGATGCGCCTGCGCTGAAGCTCGCTCAGGTTCTCCCGGTGACCCGCGACGCGGGCCGCCACGCCGTCATAATACGTGTCGGGGGTATCCTGGAAGACGACGCCACGGGCCCTCAAGCGATCGACGGTGCGATAAACGTCATCGGTCGACAAGGCCAGATGCTGAATGCCCTCACCCTTGTATTGCTGCAGATACTCTTCAATCTGCGACTTCTCATCTTGGGATTCATTGATCGGAATTCGAATCTTTCCGCACGGACTCGTCATCGCTTTCGAGATGAGCCCGGTCGCCTTACCCTCGATGTCGAAATAGCGGATCTCGCGAAAATCGAAGAGTTTCGTGTAGTAGTCCGCCCAGACCTTCATATTGCCGCGTTTCACGTTGTGGGTCAGATGATCGAGCAACTTCAGGCCGGGTCCCTCGACCTCCTCTGCGTGTTCCACCGGGACGAAGTCGACGTCATAGATGCTGCGCTCTCCGTACCGGTCGACCAGATAAATGAGGCTGCCGCCGATGCCCTCGATCGACGGAATATTCAGTTCCATTGGGCCGGCCGACTGCGGGCCCGGCTTGGCGCCGAGTTCCACCGCCCGCTTGTACGCAAAAGCGGCATTTTTGACCCGAAACGCCATCGCGCAAATGGAGCCGCCGTGTTCCCGCGCAAAGCGCTGCGCAAAGCTACCCGGTTCCGCATTGATGATGAAGTTGATATCGCCCTGCCGATGCAGCGTTACGTTGCGCGCACGATGGCGGGCTACGGCGGGAAATCCCATCTGGTTGAACAACGACCGCAGCTCAGTCGGATCAGGCGCCGTGTATTCGACGAACTCAAATCCATCCGTGCCCATTGGATTGCCAGACATCGTCATACCTCTGCCGCGGATGCTCCCGGGATAGTACGCGAAAGTGCTTGCCAATTCGGGCAAGTGGCTTGCAAAGTGGGGCACAGAATGACCCCTGTTGGCAATTGGAGTGCGTGAATATGAAGAATGACGAAATCGACGTGCTCTACGAGCTCGACGAGGTAGACCTGCGAATCATTGCGGTGCTCCAAGCGGATGCGTCAATGGAGAATCAAGAGTTGGCGCGAAGGGTTCATCTTTCTCCCGCTCCATGCCTGCGCCGGGTGCGGCGCCTCAAGGAGGACGGTGTCATCAAGCAAACTGTCGCGCTAATCGACCCCGCCCGCCTCGGGATGACGGTCGAGGTGTATGCGTTTATTGCGCTCGAGAATCAGCGCACGGCCTCGGGCCAACAATTCGAAACGATGCTGCGCCGCCGCCCGGAGGTCGTCGAATGCGTTCGATTGAGCGGCGCGTACGATTACCTGCTGAGGGTCGTGGTGGAATCCATCGAGGCCTATTCCATGTTCATCGATAAGTATGTGATTACGCTGTCGGCGGTTCGCTCTGTGAACTCCAGCTTTGGACTGGGGGTATTGAAACGAACGACTGCGTTGCCGCTGCCCGGTCCGCGGCGCCTACCTCACGCGAGGCGACCGGCTTGCAATTGACGAGAGCACGAAAGCCGCTACTTTTACGTCTGGATGGGACTGGGTTACCTCATCGTCGCCTTCGGCGGATTCATCCCGACTGGCGGACTGATCGTGCTGGCGCAGCAGATGTTTACGGTGCCATTCGCGGCAACTCCTCTATGGATGCACATTGCGACCGCCTTCGAGCGGCTGGCCGGATAGACAGGTCCGATAGCCGAATTGGCCCGATGCCTAGTGGGCCAACTGGAAAGCCGTCGACACCACCCATCCTTCGTTGCCGAGCTCATCCGTGACCTTCCACCAGACGCCCATCTTGTCGCCGGTTGGATAGAGCATCATGCCGGGGTCCAAGTCTCGCACCACTTGGGATTTTAAGTTTGATTCCGCGTACATCTTGCCCGGCTTGGACATCTTCACCGATTGCTGCACATTATCCGCTTTCGCATCCGGCGCGGCATTCTTCAAGTCACCGACCAGTTTGATGTATGCGTCGAGGTAAGCCATGGTGACGACTTGGCCGATTTCCGTATTGGCGTAGCTGCTCGCGCCGCCCCCCGCAAAACCACCAAAGAAACCGCCGCCGCCGCCGCCCATCCAACCAATGTCGGTTTTCTTGGAGTGGCCCTGTTCCAGCGCCACCTGCTCCGTCGAGCGCACGTCGGTCAGCGTCAACACGACGTCTGCCGTCTTGCTTTTCATGCTGACGCCACCCACCACTGCGCCGATACCGTGCGGCAAAAGGCCGCCGAGCACGCCACCAATATTGGTGCCTCCCGCATTGCGATTTTGATTGGCGATATCAGGCACGAGCACATAGTCCGCCGCCTTCATCTGACCCTTGCCTATATTCGATCCCACACGCTCCTCGCCGCTGGCTGCGAGTGCCCTTTCGGCCTGGGCGGCCTGCAGGCCCTTGCCGCGGTCGACCAAGGTGAAGCACTTGGACTGCGACACGAAGACTTTGATGAGCGCCGCAGGCGATTCCAAGTTCAGCGCGGTCCACCACTGATTTTGCGGCTCCGTGACCGCCAGGGTGCCGATCTTCTTGTCGCAGGTGGGAATCTGCGGTGGCGGCGCATCAGCCGCATTCGCAATCGGAATCTGCGTGGAGCCTCCAGTGACGAGTAATAGTGCGGTGCAATAGCAAAGGCTCTTGGGAGATGTTTTCATTTTGATATTCCCTTCAAGTGACCCCGGGTTGGGTCCACCCGGTATATGGTTCTTCTGGTCCCGAAAATACCATAGCGCGAGGAAACGGGAAAATAATTTGCAAGTGCGCTCCAAGTTCGATGAAGGTGACGAAGTCACCGCGCAGTTACGCTCGAACGCTCCGACACAGCCACCGGTTCAATTGTTTTTGACGCCGAGCAGCTCCCGAAATCGGCGCTCGCCATTGGCAGTAAACAGCACGACCCGGGAAGATCTGTCGCGCCGCGCCCAGCCTTGCTCGTACACTCGCGACAGCAAGGCGGCACCGAGCGAACCTGCCAGGTGATATCGACGCTCGCTCCAGTCCATGCACGGTCGACAGAAAGTTCGGCGGCGGCAGGCGGCGGCTTCGGGATCCACACCGGCATTGCGGAACCACTCGGTTCCGGACGGGCTCAGCCGCAATCCCTTGCGCGACATTTGCAGCAAGTCGTTTCGCACCAGGGATTCGTACGCTAATACGCCGAGTTCCCCGGCCAGGTGGTCGTAGCAGACCCGCGCCTTTCTCAACGCCGGTTCGCGCGGACTGGAAAGCAGCCGCACGGCACCGGTGCGGAAAGCGACACCCATCAGCGATTCGAGCAATCCGCCGACATCCTCGTCCGCCAGCCTGAAGTATCGGTGGCGCCCCTGCTGATCGACGGCGATCAACGACGCATCCAGCAGCTTTGACAGGTGAGCGCTCATCGTTTGTTTGGTGACGCCGGCGATGGCGGCCAGCTCCGTCGCCGTCAACGCGCGATCGGTCATCAGCGCGGTGAGTGCGTCCGCCCGCGCGTTGTCGCCCAACAAGGCGGCAATTCTCGCGATATTCGGTCCGTCTTTCATGGTTCGATGCTAGACGAACCATTGCCTCCGCACAAGCGGCTATCCTTGAGCCTCATCATCGTCGAAGGACAGTCTTCGTGGGGATCGCCTGCTTCATCCGATACCAGATTGATCCGTTTCAGCGGGCGGCGTTCCAGCAGTATGCGACGGCGTGGGCAGGTATCATCCCGCGCTGCGGCGGGCACCTGATCGGGTACTTTCTCCCCCACGAAGGCACGAACGACATTGCCTGGGGAATCATCCAATTCGATTCATTGGCGGATTACGAATCCTACCGCACGCGCTTGCTGCTAGACGATGAGGGAAAGCGGAATTTCGAGTGGGCACACACGCAGCGCTTCATTGTGAGGGAGGGACGCACATTTCTGAAAATCGTCGACGGGACGTTCAATGTTCTGCCTAACCCTGCTTCCCCCCAGGTTTAGTCCTGCTTGCCGCCGTCCTTGTTGATCAGGTCCTTGCGCGCCTTGAAGGCGGCCTGGCAGACCGGCAAATCGTCGAACATGCGTGGAATCATGCCCTTCGAGGTCCGCGTGGAGTTGCCGTAGTCCTTCCAGAATCTCTCGCAATAGGCGGGATCGTTGTTCTTATCCGCCTTGCACTTTTCTATTTCCATTTCGCGCAGCGGCTTGATCCTCGCCTCCCGCTCCTGCTCGCATTGCGCCTCCAGCGCCTCGACATCGCTCAGCTGGTCTGCGAACGCCATGGCGGTCGGAGCCAGCCAGACCAGCGCCGCGGCAACGAGTGCACCGATTCCCCCCGGGAGCGAAAACGAACTGAGCTGTTGCATGTGGTCCTCAGCAGACAGGACCCTAGCCTACGCCTAAATCCTTGTAGAAAGAATGGCTTACTGGAGTGCGGCGGCGGCGATGGCGCGGAGCACGCCTGCCGGCGGCGCCGCTGCATTACACTGCCCCGATTTTTGCAAGAAAGGTAACGATCATGAAAATGCGCGCGTCCGAGCTTAGCAGTGCGGGAATCCTAGGGGATGGGTCGCTCAGCGTCGGTTTTCGCAGTTCCACCGATTTGCATACTCTCGAATTGTCGCGCAAGGCTCAGGAGCAGCTGTTGCCAGCGCTGCTCGCGAGTGAACCGGCGAATCTGCAGAAGTTCTTCACCGCCGCCGATGTTCAAGCGCTGCACCTCAAAGAAGGGCTGTTGGTTTCCTTCGCCATTGCCGAACGCATCGTCGTTCGCGTTCTCGTGACCGGACCGATTCGCGAGAAGCTTCTTGCGCTCATGACCGGCATCCCCGCACAAGTGGCACCACCTGCGCCGTCGGCGCCGTCGGCGCCATCGGCGTGAAACGCTAGCCAGCTCATGGCGGCCCGGGGTCTAATCCTCCAAGCGAGCTATCGCGTCCTCCCCGGCCCTAGCGGGGAACGCACCCCGGTGGTGCACCTCTTCGGGCGATTGGAAGACGGCGCGACTTTCCTGATTCGAGATGACCGGCAGCGGCCTCATTTCTACATCCGCGCGCTCGACGCCGAACGCGCGTGGTCCTTGGGTACGCCGAAACCGGCAGCGACCACTCTGCGCAATTTCGCGGGAGCGGCGGTATGCCGGCTGGAAGCGCAGACCCCGCAGGATGTTCCGGGCGTGCGCGACCGATTGCAGGCGGCGGGCATCGAGACCTACGAGGCCGATGTTCGCTTTGCGTTCCGGTACTTGATCGATCGCGGCATCAAGGGGGGCTGTGAGATCGAGGGCGACTGGGCGCCGGGAGCCGGCGTCGCGCGGATCTACTCCAATCCGACTCTTAAGCCGGTGCACGTCGATGTGCTGCCGCAGGTGCTGTCCTTCGACATCGAGACCGACGGCGAAGGTGAGCGTCTGCTCGCGATTTCCCTGTATGCCCCGGGGGTCGATGAAGTATTGATCGTCGACGGCGCCGATCGGCCGATGCCCGAGTACGCCCGGCGCTGCGCCGACGAACGAGCGGCGTTGGACGGGTTCTGCGCTCGCGTGAAGGAGTTGGATCCGGATGTACTCACCGGCTGGAATGTCATCGACTTCGATCTTGCGGTCCTGCAGCGCATTGCAGCGCGACTGAATCACCCGTTTTTGCTGGGGCGAGAACCAGGAGCGCTGCGCGTGCGCAAGGCCGAAGGCTACTTCGGCAGCGGCCAGGCCAGCATTCCCGGCCGAGTGGTGCTCGACGGCATCGATCTCTTGCGCGGCGCCTTCGTGCGCATGGATGAATATTCGCTTGACGCAGTGGCGCGCGAGGTACTCGGCGAGGGCAAGTCCGTCGCCGGCGACGTGCATGATCGGATCGGTGAGATTCTCCACAACTATCGGCACGATCTTGCTGCCTTCGCCCTGTATGCGCGCACCGATGCCCGGCTGGCCTACGACATCCTGGCGCGTCTCGATCTCGTGCGGCTGGCCTGCGCGCGCAGCCAGCTCACCGGGATGACCCCTGACCGGATCGGAGCGAGCATTGCCTCCTTCGATTTTCTGTACCTCAGTGAACTCACGCGGCGCGGCATCGTCGCGCCGACCGTGCTCGCCCCGGTCGCGGGCGAGCACGCTCCCCAGCAAGGCGGCCATGTGCTGGGGGCGGTGACCGGCCTGCATCGCAACGTGTGGGTGTTCGATTTCAAGAGCCTGTACCCGAGCCTCATCCGCACCTTCAACATCGATCCCCTCTCCTATGTCGAAAAGCCGGCACCGCAGGCCGATCTCATCCGCACCGGGGGCGCGGCATTCGTGCGTACGCCGGGAATACTGCCGCGCATGCTCGATGAACTCTTTCCGCGGCGCGAGGAGGCGAAGAAAGCCGGCGATCGCGTGGCATCGCATGCCATCAAGATACTGATGAACTCCTTCTACGGCGTGCTGGGTGCCCCGTCCTGCCGCTTCTACAACACGGCGCTGGTCAATGCCATCACGGGCACGGGACGCGAACTTCTGCTGTGGTCGAAAGCCTGGTTCGAAACCGCGGGGTTCGCGGTGCTGTATGGGGATACTGACAGTGTGTTCGTCGATTCCGGCAGCGAGGATGCGGAATCGGCGCGCCAGCAGGGCCAGACTCTCGCCGCCGCGCTCAATCGTGATCTTGGCCGATACATCGATGAGCACTGGCGGGTGGCCAGTCGCATGGAACTGGAATTCGAGAAGCTGTACTTGAAGTTGTTTCTGCCACGCGCCCGCCAGAGCACGCGCGGTGCAAGCAAGCGCTATGCAGGCCTGCTCGGCGGTGCTGCGCCTAAGGTCGAGTTCATCGGCATGGAAGTAGTGCGCCGCGACTGGACGGCGCTCGCGAAGCAGGTGCAGCGCGAGCTCTATCAACGTCTGTTCACGGATCAATCGGTCGATGCCTACCTGGCCGAAGTGGTGCGCAAGGTGCGAAACGGCGACTTGGACGCAGATCTCGTGTACCGCAAGAATCTGCGCAAGGACACGGATGAGTACACCGCGACCACACCCCCGCATGTGGTGGCCGCCCGCAAATCCACTCAGCCGCCCGGCCGGCTGATCAGTTACGTCATGACCACCGCCGGAGCGGAACCCCTGGACAATGTCCGGCACCCGCTCGACCGCGAGCACTATGTGCTGAAGCAAGTGCGGCCCGTGGCGGAGCCGGTGCTGGAAACCCTGGGGCTCAACTTCGAGCAGGTGATCGGCGACAGCCGACAATTGGATCTCCTTTCGCCCTAAGAAGCCGCTAGTCGGCCATAGCCCACGTCGAGTACCATTTGTCACCATGGTTTGGTCGACATGCCATACGGGGATTTTCGGAATCGCTCTCGCGGCTCTGCTGCTGCTCGACGCAGGCGTCGCGCGATCGGACCCTCGAGGTCCCGGCGCGAATGAGATCGGCGGCACCGTCACCAGTAGTCGCGGCGCCGAAGCCGGAGTCTGGGTCATCGCCGAATCGCAGGACTTCAAGACGCGCTTCGCCAAGATCGTCGTCACCGACGAGGCCGGCCGCTTTCTCCTGCCGGATCTGCCCGGCGCGAAGTATAGCGTCTGGGTACGCGGCTATGGCCTCGCCGACTCGCCCAAAACTGAGGCGACCCCCGGACACGCTCTAAAGCTCACCGCGGTCGTGGCGCCTGACGCCGCAACGGCGGCCAAGGTCTACCCTGCCGCCTATTGGTACGCGATGATGAGGATTCCCGAGGAGCCGGAAGTGGCGTCGCTGCCCGGCGGCCGCAACGGCTATCTCATGTGGATGAAGAACATGGGCTGCGTCGGTTGCCATCAGCTGGGGAATCTGGCGACGCGCACCATCCCTGCCTCGTTGGGCAAGGTCGGTTCATCCCAGGACGCGTGGCTCAAACGCCTGCAGTCGGGCCAGGCCGGGATCCAGATGATCAACATCGTGCAAGGCGCCCTCGCCGGAGTTCCCATTCATTACTTGAGCGATTGGACCGATCGCATCGCCGCGGGCGAATTGCCGACGGAGTCGCCGCGCCGTCCGAGCGGCATCGAGCGCAATGTGGTGGCGACGGTGCGCGACTGGTCGGACGGCAAGGCGTACTTGCACGATCTATCGAGTACCGATCGCCGACATCCCACCGTCAACGCCAATGGATTGATATACGGCAGCCCCGAACTCAGCACCGACAATTTCCCGATACTCGATCCGGTGCGCAATACGGCCACCACCTTCAAGGCGCCCGTGCGCGACGCCGACACGCCGACGACTCACGACGATCCGGTACTGAGAGCCTCGCCCTACTGGGGCGATGAGCGCATTTGGGACAGTCGGGCCGTCGCGCACAATCCCATGCTGGATGCCGCCGGCCGCGTCTGGTACACCGCACGCGTGCGCGCGGCGGACAACCCCGCCTTCTGCAAGAAGGGCTCGGCTCATCCTTCGGCCCAGGACTTTCCCATCGACTCATCGGATCGCCAGCTCGCGGTGTATGCACCGGCGAGCGGCAAGTACACCTTCGTCGACACCTGTTACAGCACACACCATCTGCAATTCTCCGAGGACTCGAACGATACCCTCTGGACCAGCGGCGGCCATGAAGTCATCGGCTGGCTCGATACCAAGAAATTCGATCGGACCGGCGATGCCGCGGCTTCGCAAGGGTGGGCTCCCTTCGTGCTCGACACCAATGCCAACGGCAAGCGCGACGCCTGGGTTGAACCCGGACAATCGGCAGACGCGACGCACGACCGGCGATTGGCGGTGAGCATATACGCCATCATGCCGAACCCCGCCGACGGCAGCGTTTGGGGATCGGTGGCGTTCCGCTTCCCCGGCGCCCTCGTTCGCTTCGACCCGCGCACCCGCTTGAGCGAAATCTACAATGTGCCGGCACCCGGTTTCGGCGTGCGCGGCGCCGACATCGACGCCCATGGCGTGGTGTGGGTATCGTTGGCGAGCGGACACTTGGGTGAGTTCGATCGGCGCAAGTGCAAGGGTCCGCTCAGCGGCCCTTCGGCCACCGGCGATCACTGCCCCGAGGGCTGGAGCTTTCATCGCCTGCCGGGACCCTCATTCGTCAACGTGCCGCAGATGAGCGTGGAGTCGAGCTACTACACCTGGGTGGATCAGCACGACACGTTGGGGTTGGGCGCAAACGTTCCGATCGCAACCGGCAATCTATTCGACGGCGTGCACGCGCTGGTCGGCGGACAATTCGTGACCTTGCGCATTCCCTACCCGCTCGACTTCTACGCCAAGGGGATCGACGGCCGGATCGACGATGCGGCTACGGGCTGGAAGGGACGCGGCCTCTGGGTCACCAGCGGCGACCGCACGCCCTGGCACAAGGAAGGGGGCAAGGGCACGAAGCCCTTGGTGGTCCACTTTCAGGTGCGCCCATCGCCGCTGGCCGATTGAGTCGCCGGCCCTCATTTACCCTCCATGAGCATGCGGCACAAGGCCGCGAAGGCGGGCAGCGTGATGGGATCATTGGCCGCGCTGGTGGCGATGGGATGCGAGCAAAAGCGCGCGATGACCACCTCGGCACCCGGGACGATGCAAAGCCGCTGACCGTGGATGCCGCGGCCCTCGAACATCCCGAGCGGGTTGTGAGAGACCCACCACATGTTGCGATAGGAATACCCCGGCAGTAGGGGGTATCCCGTGAACTTCGCGGGGTCGGCGCCGCGCCGGATGTCGGCGACGACCGCGGCGGGAATCACCTGCCTGCCCGCCCAAGCACCCTCACAGCGCAGAAGCTCGCCGAAGCGCGACAAATCGCGCAAGGTCGCGCTCAAGCCGCCGCCGCCCATGGGCACGCCGATGGAATCGACCGCCAGATACCCGTCCTCCTCGCAGCCGATCCGGGACCAGATACGCTGGCTCAACATCTCGGCGAGGCCGATGCCGGTCACGCGATGCATGACCCAGCACAACACTTCGGTGTTGACGGTTTTGTAATCGAACGCCTGCCCATGCTCGCCCGACTTGCGCAGAGTCACCAGGTACTCATAGTAATTACTGGGCCCCGTATAGTCCGCACGCCGTGCGCGCAAGCCCCCGGCGCGCGAGTAGTCCCAGATTTGCGCGCGCGGATCCTCATAGTCCTCGGAGTACAGGACTCCGATCTGCATGTCGAGCACTTGGCGCAGGGTCGCATCTTCATAGGCAGTCCCCGCCATCTCGGGGAGGTAGTAGGACACCGCCTTGTCCTCGTCCAACACCCCTTCATGAATCAAGGTCGCCGCCAGGGTGGCCGCGTAGGATTTGGTGATGGAAAAGCAGGCGTGCGGCCGATGCGCCTGCAGCGCTCCGAAATAGCGTTCGTAGACCCGCATTCCGCGATACATGACGAGAATGCCGTCGGTGTAGGTCTGCGCCAGCGAGTCCGCCCAGCTATGGCGCCGGCCGTTCAGGTCGTCGAAGGCGAGGTCATCGATGGAGGTTTCGCGTCCGCGGGAGATCGCACCCCGATCGCTGGGCGCGCCGGTGCCGCGCCACACGGCGGCGGTGGGCACGAGCTCGCGCATGTGCGAGAGACTCCAGCGGATTTGCGGAAAGTCGAGAATGCCGTCATCTTCGAAGCGGATGCGCTTCGCCGCCGCCGGCGGCGACCCTTGCATCAACCCCAGTCTTACCGGATCCGACGCGTTGCCGTCCGCATACTTGATGCCGTTGAATTCCACGGTGCCGTCTTTCATGAACCCGTCCTCGCTATTTCGCAGGGCGTAACTTAGCACCATCCGCCCGATGCGGGCTGTAGACTGATGCACGCGCGAGCGAATGCGAGGAGCCCCGTTGAATCTTGCCTCCCACTGGTGTCTCGACCCGTCGATCGTCTACCTCAACCATGGATCGTTCGGCGCTTGCCCGTCCGTGGTGCTTGACGCCCAGACGGCGCTGCGCCTCGAGATGGAGCGCGAGCCGGTCGACTTCCTGGTGGCCAAACTGCCGGGCCGCCTCAACGCCGCCCGCGAAACGCTCGCCGCCTTTCTGGGTGCCCACCCCGAGGACCTGGTGTTCGTGACCAACGCCACGGCCGGCGTCAATGCCGTGCTGCGATCGCTATCGCTTGAGGTAGGCGATGAGCTGCTCCTCACCAATCTCACCTACGCCGCCTGTCGCAAGACGGCGGATTTCGTGGCGCTTGAGACGGGCGCGCGCGTGGTCGTGGCCCAACTGCCCTTCCCCTGCCGCGACGAAGAGGAACTCATCGCGCCCGTTTTGAACTCAGTCACCCCGCGCACGCGCCTGGTGTTGCTCGATCATGTGACGAGTCCGACGGCGCTCATTTTCCCGATCGCGCTCCTGGTGCGAGAGCTCGAGGCACGCGGAGTCGATACCCTGGTGGACGGCGCGCACGCGCCCGGGATGGTGCCGCTCTCCCTATCGGAGCTCGGCGCGGCGTACTACACGGGCAATGCCCACAAGTGGTTATGCGCGCCCAAGGGAGCCGCGTTCCTGCACGTGCGCCGCGACCGGCACGAGAATTTGCATCCGAGTGCCATCAGCCATGGATACCCAGGGGGATTTCGCGCGGAATTCGACTGGACCGGGACCTTCGATCCGACACCGTGGCTGTGCATCCCGGAGTCCCTGCGCTTCACGGGCGCCCTTTTGCCCGGCGGCTGGCCGCAGGTGATGTCGGCCAATCGGAGCCTCGTGTTGCAAGCCCGCGCCCTTTTCTTGGAGAGCATGGGAAGCGATGCGCCTTGCCCGGAATCCATGATCGGATCGATGGCATCCCTGCCTCTGCCGCGGGCATCGCCCGGATCACCCGCTCACCGACTCGACTACAAGGGCTTGCACGATTGGTTCCGCGCGCGTGGGGTCGAGACCTGGCTGTACCCGGATCCGGTGCTGCTGCTGCGCCTGTCCGCGCAGCTCTACAACGATTTGGATCAGTTCAAATTGCTCGCCCGTCTGCTCGAGGAAGCACTGCATGGCCGATGAACCGGCTCCGGGAGCCATCCGGCCGCGGCTGTCCACCTTCGACACGGCGATGGTGGTATTCAGCCTGGTCGTGGGTATCGGCATCTTTCGCACCCCCGCCATGGTGGCGGGCGCGGCCGTAACCACCTCCCTATTCTTTACCGCGTGGATTGCGGCCGGGCTCATCAGCCTGATCGGCGCCCTCACTTTCGCTGAAATCGGGTCGCGGTATCCACGCGCGGGAGGCTACTACCGGGTCGTGGCCGACTGTTACCGCCCGACTCTCGCCTTCATGCTGAACTGGTCGCAGACGCTGATGCAGGGCGCGGGTGCCGCCGGCGTCGCCTTCATCGGCGCTGAATATCTGATGCCCGTGATCCTGCCGCCGCAGTGGCGCACGCCGTATGCCTCGCTGGTGCTCGCCTGCGCGACCATGCTGATTCTGCTGGTGTTGAACTACCGCGGAGTGCGGCCGGGTGCACTCGTCCAGAATCTGTTGTCCCTGCTCAAGATCGTCATGATCCTGGGACTCGCCGTGCTCGCCCTCCTGCTCGCGCCGCGGCTGCCCACCCTTGAGCCCGTTTCCGCCACACCCGCGGGGATGCGACTGGCGTCGGCGTTGATCCCCTGCTTCTACGCCTATGGCGGATACCAATTGACCATGAACTTGGGCGCCGACTTGAAGGACGCGCGACGGCGCTTCCCGCTCGCCATCACGGCCGGCATGTTCAGCGTGGTGGGTCTCTATCTCTTGCTGAATTTTGCCTATCAACGAGTCCTCGGAACCGGCGGCATCGCCGACTCGAAGTTGGTGGCGGCCGCGCTGTCGCGCGCCACCTTCGGACCGTTCGGCGAAGTGCTGATCTCTCTGGCGGTCTATCTGTCGGCCGCCGGATTCGTGAACGCAACCATCATTCAGATGCCGCGAAGTTTCTACGCCATGGCCCAGGACGGCGTGCTGCCGCGCGCCTTTCTGCGCGTCAATCCCCACACCCAGGTGCAGGAAGTGGGCCTGCTGTTCTTCGGCGCGACCATGCTGCTGCCCGCATTCGTGCTGGGCTCCTTCGAGAAGCTCTTGCACTATATAATTTTCACCGACACCCTGACGCTGGCCGTGGTCGCTTCGACCGTGTTCGTGCTCCGTCGACGGCACACGGGTGACGGCGGCTTCTCCATGCCGGGATATCCCCTGCTGCCCGCTCTTTATATAGTGTGCCTGCTCGGCGTGGGAGCACGGGTGTGCTCCTTGGAACCCGCACTGGCACTCACCGGCACCCTGATCCTGCTCACCGGCTGGCCGCTGTTCAAACTGGGACACCGGATCTTCGGCGGCCCGCAAGCCTCGCCTTAGGTCAAGGGTTCACCGAGGCGGTGGGCCGCCGCGCGACCGCATGCGGCGCACGGTGGCGTCGAACACCAGGCGCGCGACCTTCAGACCGGATCCTAAGTCGGTGACTGCCTCGCGGCAGCGCAACTGAACCGCTTCGGTCAAGGTCACATCCGCGCCCGGGATCGCCCCGGCGGCGCACTGGATCTCCGCCGCACGCTGCACCGTCCACAGCAGGGTGAACGTGCTGGGAATGTCCCGCTCGCACACCGCGATCCCATGATTGCGCAGCACCAGTACATGCTTGTCGCCGAGACTCGCGAGCATGCGACCGCGCTCCTCGGCGTACAGAGTGACGCCTTCGAAATCGTGGTAGCCGACGCGGCCATAGAATTGGGCGGCGTAGAAGTTGTTGTGATCGAAGCCACCCCGCTTCATGGCGACCGCGGATACGGCCGTCGTATGCGTGTGTGCCACGCAGGCTATGTCCGGGCGGTTCTCGTGGATCACGCCGTGCAGGGCGAAGCCGGCGGGATTGGCCGGATAATCGGACGGCTCGACCAGCCGGCCGTCGATGCCCACTTTCAACAGATTCTCCGGCGTGATCTCGCAATAGTTCAGGCCGAATGGATTGACCAGGTAGTGATGCTCCGGGCCGGGCAGGCGCACCGAGATGTGGTTGAAAATCATCTCCGTCCAACCGAGAAAATCGACGAGATGATAGAAGTCGCAGAGATCGCGCCGCAGGCGCCGCTCCTCGGAGTCCGCAGCCTTCGGGGATGTGAGAGTTGACAGCATGGGACGCTCCTCGGTCGGTTGCGGGCGCCCCATTATACTTCAGGATCGTTACATCGCGCGTGGGGTGGATCGTGACCTACGTCTGTTTCGACCGCGATCCCGGTGCAGTAGACTCCCGCCATGAACACGCTTTCTCCGCCGCGCCGCCGCGCCGCACTCAACTTTATTTTCGTCACGGTCCTCATCGACATGCTGGCCTTCGGCATGATCATTCCCGTGCTGCCCATCCTGGTGCAGGACTTCGTGGGCGGCAATGCGGCGCGCGCCGCGGAAATGTACGGTTTGTTCGGTACCGCCTGGGCGCTGATGCAATTCATCTTCTCGCCTGTGCAAGGCTCGCTCTCCGACCACTTCGGCCGGCGCAGCGTGATCCTCATCTCCTGCGCGGGCTTAGGGTTGGATTTCATTCTCATGGCACTCGCGCCCAATTTGTGGTGGCTGCTGGTCGGCCGGGTCATCTCGGGCATCACCGCGGCGAGCTTCAGCACCGCCGGTGCGTATATCTCCGACGTCACGCCGCCGGAGAAACGTGCCGCGGCCTTCGGCATCATCGGTGCGGCCTTCGGCGTTGGATTCATACTGGGGCCGGCAGTGGGCGGATTGCTCGGCGCCATCTCGCCGAGGCTGCCCTTCTGGGCGTCGGCCTTCATGGCCTTGGCCAATGTCTGCTGGGGTGTGTTCGTTCTGCCGGAATCGTTGCCAAAGGATAAGCGCGTGCCCTTCGCCTGGAAGAACGCCAATCCCTTGGGAGCCCTCAAGCTGCTGCGCTCTCACCCCATGCTGACGGGTCTCGCCGGCAGCTACTTCCTCATCAATCTCGCGCACGGGGTGCTGCCCAGCACCACCGTGCTGTACATGCATTATCGCTATGCGTGGAATACGCGGGACGTGGGCCTGTTACTGGCCGGTGTCGGAATCTGCTCGCTCATCGTCCAGGGTTTCTTGGTGAAGCCGGTGGTGCGCTGGCTGAAGGAGCGGCGCGCCATGGCCTTAGGATTGACCTGCGGCGCGATCGGCTTCGCGATCTACGGTCTCGCGCCCACCGGACGCATATTTTGGATCGGGGTGCCGGTGATGGCGCTATGGGGGGTCGCGACCCCCTCGCTGCAAACCATCATGACCCGATCGGTGGACGCCACCGAGCAAGGCCGCCTGCAGGGGGCGCTCGCGAGCCTCGTCGGTCTCGGCAGCCTCATCGGTCCCACCGTGTTCACGCAGACTTTCGCCACCTTCATCAGCACGCGCGCCGACTTGAGGTTGCCGGGCGCACCCTTCCTGCTGTCGGCCGTGCTGGTGTTCGCGGCCATGCTCCTGGCGTGGCGCACCACTCATCCGCTCGGCGTGCCCGGGGCGACCGAAGCGGCTTAACAGTCTCGAGCACTCGCGACTCAGCGAGCCTCGCCCCACTCAGGGTATGCCCGCAGAGCATCCACATAATTGTGAATGACATCGGTGTGGGCGTCCTCCTGCCAGCCGCCGGGTGCGGTTTTCGTCGCGACATCGCGCGGACGACCCTCGGCGTCGATCGAATACAGCGTGAAATCGAGCGCCTCGCAGGCTTCGTCCGCAAGCCCAGGCGAGTCGGTGGCCTTCGCGTACAGCGCGAGCACGGCGCCGTAGGTAGAGTTGATGCCGCCCCAGGCTTGGTGGTCTTCGTCCTGCTCGTGGCAGACGAGGACGCCGAATTCCCGATGCGTGAACTCGCGGCGTACGAATTCGATGAGTGTTCCGGCAGCGTCGCGCCACCCGTCAAGGAGCAGCTCTCTTTTCTCGAGCAGGTACCTGGCGAGATTCAACGGCCCCCAGGCGGTTCGATTGGTGGGCGTGTCGTGATCCTCGAAGAACTGCGCAAAGAGAGCTCCGTCGGCGGCAGCACTCGGAATTTGATGGCGCAGGATCCAGGTCCACAGCGCGGCGCGCGGCGCGCGGAATTCCTCGTAGCCTTGCGCGAGCAATGCGTCATACAGGCGCAGAATGTAGGTCATGTTTCCGGCAACCGGCCCCCGGCCTTCGCCGCTGCGATAGTCGACCCGAAACGGCCAGGGTGACCGCAGCGCATCTCCCTCCCCTTGATTGGCGGCCAGAACCCGCGCGTTGTGCACCGCCTGCTCCAAGTAATTGCGCCCGCTCGTCGCCTCGTACAGGAGATGGAGCGCGTACCCGGCGATGCCGCCCTTGTCGGGCTCGATCTCGAACGGTCGATCCGATTGCGCGCCGCAGTCTGCAGACAGGGGAAACTGATCGCGCTTGCCGGTGGAGCGCGTGAACTTTGGATAGCGACCCTCATCCGGGGTCAGCGATTGCCGGACGAGGTAATCGCCCATGAACCGCGCCGTCTGTAGGTACGCGAGGCCCTGTCCACCGCGCCATGCACCAAATTTGAGGTACGAGAGAATACCCATTCCGTTTTGGGTTGCCGGGATGGTGTCGGTGCGCAGTGGGTCTGGCGACCACTGCCCATCCAAGAACGTCGCCAGCACGAAGCGCGGGTATCCATGGTCGAGCGGACACTGTTGGTAGAAATGCATTTCTCGCTCCAAGGCCACGTTCCACGAGGTCCAGGGTAGGAGGCGGCCCCGAGAATCGAATCGCGCCGCATGTCCTGCGATGACTGCCGGCGGCTGAGATGAATCGTCCGTCATCCACCGCCGCCCGCATCGAGCTCGGGATAGTGGCGGAAGATGCCCTGCTCGTTGAAGGGAATGCGCCGCGCAGACGCGAGGTAGGCGGCGATTCTCGGGCGCTCCTGCACCAGTGCTCGCAGCGCCAGGAGCCGCCGATAGCGGCGCGCCGACTTTTTCATCGCGCGCGGGAATGCGTAGCTCAATCCCGACATGACCTGGAACATCGACAGATCCACGTACGTCAACTTCGCGCCGGCAAGGAAGTGCGTGCCCCGGGGGTTTCTGGCGAGCAACTGTTCGAAATATCCCAAGTACTTGGGCATCCTCACCTGCAGAAAATCCGCGGCCCGGCGCCGCGCCTCTTTTTTTTGATCCTCGTAGTAGAGGCTGGCCGCCAGCGGATGGTGTGTGTCGTGCGCCTCGCCCACCAAATCCGCCAAGGTGAGCTGCAATTGGTGAGTCCACAGTCGCCCAGCCTCGTCCTTGGGCGCAAGGCCGTGGCGGAGTCCCAGGTACTGCAAAATGTTGGCGGTCTGACCGATGAGGAGACGTCCGGCTTGCAGGAACGGCGGCGCGAAGGGCGGCCGCTTGAGATTCCGGCCGTCGAGAAAGCGCACCAGCGCCCCGACTCCGGCTCCTCGGCCCGGCTCGCGCGCCACGTCACGATATGATGCGCCGGCCTCTTCCAGGCTCAGGCGCACGAACTCGCCGCGGCCTTGAGCCTCGGGCCAATAGTAGAGCTTATAGATCATGATGCCACCCTCGCTCTCGCGACTTTACTGTTTGGGCGAGAAAATCCCTAGATCTTTCTGCGTCCCTTGCTGTGCGCATCGGTAAATCGGCTAGACTTGAGGCATGAAAATATGTACGGCATCAGGGATTTTCGCGGCGGCGATTGCACTATTCACGGCGGCAAGTCCGGCGGATGCGCCGGCCCCCGATGAGGCCGCCTTCCGCGCGCTCTACAAGCAACTGGTTGAGATCAACACCACTCGGTCGGTGGGAAGCTGCACCGAAGCCGCTCAGGCCATGCGTGCGCATTTGCTCGACGCGGGCATCCCGGCCGCCGACATGCAGATCCTGGCGCCTGCGGACCGGCCGAAGGACGGCGCACTCATCGCCGTGCTGCACGGCCGCGACCGCGCGGCCAAAGCCATTCTGCTGCTGGCGCATATCGATGTGGTCGAGGCCAAGCGCGAGGATTGGTCGCGCGATCCATTCAAGCTCATCGAGGAGAACGGTTGGTTCTACGCGCGCGGATCGAGCGACGACAAGGCGATGGCGGCGGTGTTCACCGACAGCCTCATGCGTTACGCGAGGGAGGGCTTCAAGCCGCGCCGCGATATCAAGCTCGCGCTCACCTGCGGCGAGGAAACGGCCGCGGTATTCAACAGCGTCGAGTGGTTGACCCAAACGCAGCCCAAAGTACTCGACGCCGAGTTCGCGCTCAATGAGGGGGCGGGCGGCGAACTCGACAAGAACGACAAGCCGGTGTCGCTGCAAATCCAAGCCGGCGAGAAGGTGTATCAGGACTTCACCCTGGAAGCCTCCGACGTCGGCGGCCATAGTTCGCGGCCGACCAAGACGAATCCGATCACTCGCTTGAGCCGAGGCCTTGCCAAGCTCGGCGATTACAATTTTCCGGTGGCGCTGAATCCCGCCACCCGCGGCTACTTCGAGGCACAGAGCAAATTCGAACCGCCCGAGATCGCCGCCGACATGCGCGCGGTATTGAATAACCCCCAGGATGAAGCCGCGATCGAGCGGTTGTGGGCGGTCAACCCCGGCTGGAACGGCTCGTTGCGCACCACCTGTGTAGCCACCGAGATCACCGGCGGCCATGCGCCGAATGCCCTGCCTCAACACGCGACCGCCAACGTGAATTGCCGCATCCTTCCCGGCGTGCCCATCCCGGAAGTACAGCGGGAACTCGTGAAGGTGCTCGGCGATGTGCGGATCAGCGTCGCCCCAACCGGCGATCCCGGCATCCAATCGCCGCCGCCGCCTCTCACACCGCGGATCATGGGACCCGTGCGCAGGGTCGCCGATGAGATCTGGCCGGGCGTTGCCATCATTCCGACCATGTCCACGGGCGCCACGGACGGGGCTTACCTCAATGCCGCGGGCGTACCGACCTACGGGCTGTCGGGCATGTTTCACGACGTGGAGGGAAGCCACGCGCACGGTCTCAACGAACGCATCCGGGTAAAGTCGCTGATGGATGGGCGACGTTTTCTCTATGAGATCGTGAAGCTGTACGCCAATGGCGCCTGATGAGCCCGCCGCGACAGCGTGATCGTGGCCGCCGTTACCTCGGCTGATATCGCGGCCCGGCTCGACCGGCTACCCTCGTCGCGCACGGTTTGGACCATCGTCGTCCTCATCTCGTTCGGCTGCGTATTCGAGTTCTACGATCTTTTCTTCACCGCCTACGTTGCGCCCGGGATGATCGACGGGGGGCTATTCACCCCAGAATCGCTGGGCGCGTTCGCGAATTTGAGCATCATTAGGGTCGCCGGTTTCGGCACATTCGTGTTTTCAACCTTCGCCGGCCTGTGGTTCGGGGTGGTGGCATTCGGTCAGGCGGCGGACCGCTTCGGCCGCAAGGCGGTCTTTACCGCATCGCTGGTGTGGTACTGCGTCTGCACAGCCATCATGGCCTTCCAGCACTCCGGATTCTGGCTCAACATCTGGCGGCTCATCGCCGGCGTGGGCTTCGGCGTGCAGCTGGTCACCGTCGACACCTATATCGCCGAGCTCGTGCCACGCCACTTGCGCGGTCG
>Ga0210391_10001629_pt1 | contig 20165 bp, 20 predicted proteins | sample IncBWC12OmetaG_FD_160573 | JGI IMG/M metagenome (GOLD analysis project Ga0210391, IMG submission 160573) | Forest soil microbial communities from Barre Woods Harvard Forest LTER site, Petersham, Massachusetts, United States - Inc-BW-C-12-O ...
CAACTCGGGTTTGGGCAGAACGGGTTCGATAAAGATATCCATGGTCCCTCCGCAGGGCATGCCCACGCCCAGTTCCTCATCCGTCATGTCTACGGTAATCAGTCGCGGTTTTTCGGTTTCGATGCACTTCAGGGCTTCGCTCTTGACGGCGCTCTCTGCGCATCCTCCGCCCACCCAACCCAGGAGGAGCTTGCCGAGTCGATCGATGATCGCTTTGGAGCCTCGATGGGCCGACGAAGATCCTTCGACTCGAACCACCGTGCCGATGGCAAAGGGTACGCGGTGAGAGGCAAGCTCAGCCGCTTTGCGATACAGATCGAAGGTCATATAAAAATGAGTATCATATGCTTCTGTTGCTGGGCGCTTCAAACATGGGGATGAGCTTTGTATAGCGAGCAGGTCCGCGCCCACTACGCGAATCCACGCAACGCGGGGAGCGTGACTGAGCCTTCCGGGAAGGCAATCGTAAAGAGCACTCTCGATAGCGACACGGTTCTCATTACTCTGCGCATCGAGCACGGCGTAATTCAGGACGTGAGGTTCAAGTGCATGGGCTGCGCAGTCGCCATCGCCTGTTCCTCGATGGCCACGGAGATGGTTCTGGGCAAACCGGTGGACGAGGCATACCGGATCACCGAGGAGGCCGTGGCCAACGCGCTGGGCGGCATCCCCGAATACAAGATGCGCTGTAGCAACCTCGCTCCAGCGGCAATCCGAAACGCGATCGATGACTGGCGGCGGCGCGTCGGCTAAGAGACACGTCTAGGCTAGATTGCTGCCATGCTGCGCATCAAAATGCATCTTTCTCCTGCGTTGACCCCCCGACCTTGTCGGGACTATAAAGTTGCGGGGGCCCGGAAGCGGTCCTGTTTGTGCACATCCCACGCAATATGTTGTCAGTGTCCAGGAGGCTTCGTGCGAAACCTGGATGGGAGGGGTAGACGACGATGATCCCGCCAGCCTTTGAGTATCTCCGACCGCAGACCATTCCTGAAGCAATCGCCTTCCTGCAGCAGTATGGAGACGAAGCAAAGATTTTGAGCGGCGGACAGAGCCTCATCCCCATGATGAAGTTCAGGCTGGCGCGGCCCGGCTACCTCATCGACATCAACCGGATCCCGGGATTGTCTTACATAAAGGAAGAGGACGGCTATCTGAAGATCGGCGGACTTACACGCGAAGCCGATCTGGAAAACTCTTCGCTCATTCACTCGAAGTACCCCATCATTCTCGACACCGCCCGCGTGATTGCCGACCCGCAGGTGCGAAACATGGCAACGCTGGCCGGCAACCTGGCGCACGGCGACCCAGCGAACGACCATCCGGCCACGATGCTGGCTCTGGGTGCGCGGGTGGTGGCAGTCGGGCCGCAGGGCGAAAGAGTGCTGCCCATCGAAAGCTTCTTCGTCACGCTCTTCACAACCGAGCTTCAGCATGACGAGATCGTGAGCGAGATTCGCATTCCTGTGCCGCCGCCAGGAAGTGGAGGCGCATACCTAAAGCTGGAGAGAAAGGTCGGCGACTTTGCCACCGCCGGAGTGGCAGCGCAGGTGATCGTAGGCAGCGGAGGAATCTGCCAGCAGGTAGGCATCGGCCTGACCAACGTAGGGGCAACACCCATCAAAGCCCGCAAGGCGGAGGAATCTCTGTGCGGAAAGAAGCTGGATGAAACGACCATCGCACAGGCGGCACAACTGGCGGCCGACGAAGCAGAACCCAGCTCCGACCTGCGTGGCCCCGCGGAATACAAGCGAGGCCTGGTGAAGGAACTAACCCTGCGAGCACTCGCTCGTGCATACGAACGTGCAGGCAAATAGAGATTTTCCCAGACAGCAGAGGATTCCTACATGGCGAAGAAGCAGTTGGTTCAAATTAAGGTCAACGGCCGTAATCGCGAGGCCATGGTCGAACCCAGGTTGTTGCTGGTCCACTTCATTCGCGGGATTCCCGGACTGACCGGCACGCATGTCGGCTGCGACACCACCCATTGCGGCGCGTGCACCGTCCTTCTCGACGGCAAGACAGTCAAATCGTGCACCATGTTTGCCGTGCAGGCCGATGGCTGCGAACTGCTCACCGTGGAAGGCCTGATGCAGAACGGCAAGTTGCATCCGCTGCAGGAGGGATTCAAGGAAGAGCATGGCCTGCAGTGCGGATTCTGCACGCCGGGCATGCTGATCTCGTCTTATGCTCTGCTGAGCAAAAACGAGAATCCCAGCGAGGAGGAGATTCGTTGGGGCATCTCGGGGAATCTGTGCCGCTGTACCGGCTACCAGAACATCGTGAAGGCGGTACAGTACGCCGCCGGCAAGATGGAGCAGGGAGGTAAAGATGATCTGCCGAACATCGCCTGAAGTCGGTGGCATGGGCCACTCGATCAAGCGCAAGGAAGATCTGCGCTTCATCCAGGGCAAGGGCAACTACGTGGACGATGTGAACCTGCCCGACATGGTCTACGGACACATGGTGCGCAGCCCCTATGCACATGCGCGTTTGAAGGGCATTAACACGGAGAACGCGAAGCAGCTTCCTGGTGTTTTAACGGTCATCACCGGCGAGGACCTTGCCAAAGCAAACCTTGCCTGGATGCCCACCCTCTTCTTCGACAAGCAAATGGTGCTGGCTACCGGAAAGGTTCTCTTTCAGTCGCAGGAAGTAGCCTTCGTGGTTGCAGAGGATCCATACATCGCCGCCGACGCCGCCGAGCTGGTGGAAGTCGACTATGAAGAGCTGCCGGTCCTGGTCGATCCGCACAAGGCTCTCGATCCCGATGCGCCGATCCTGCGGGATGACCGCGAAGACAAAAGCAACCACATCTTCCACTGGGAGGTGGGCGACAGAGCAGCCACGGACAAGGTCTTCGAGGACGCGGAGGTCAAGGCCAAGGTGCATGCCGTCTTCCAGCGCTGCCATCCGGCGCCGCTCGAAACCTGCGGCTGCGTCGCCGACCACAACGCCGCGACCGGAAGGCTCACCATTTACCTGACGTCGCAAGCCCCCCACGCGCATCGCACGCTCTTCGCGATTGTCGGCGGTATTCCGGAAAACAATATCCGCGTCATCTCGCCTGACATCGGTGGGGGGTTCGGCAATAAGGTTCCCATTTATCCCGGGTACGTATGCGCGGTGGTCGCGTCGCTGACCCTTGGCCGGCCTGTGAAATGGATCGAGACACGTTCGGAGAATCTCCAGTCCACTGGATTCGCGCGCGACTACCACATGACGGCGGAGCTCGCCGCAACCCAGGATGGCAAGATCCAGGCCATGCGGGTTAAAACTTTAGCCGACCATGGCGCCTTCAACGCCGCAGCTCAGCCTACCAAGTTTCCCGCCGGCCTGTTCAGCATCTGCACCGGAGCCTATGACTATCCCACGGCCTTTTGCGAGGTCGACGGCGTTTACACCAACAAGGCCCCTGGCGGCATCGCCTATCGCTGCTCGTTCCGGGTAACGGAGGCGGCCTATCTCATCGAGAGAGCAGTCGATGTTCTGGCCCAGGAACTGAAGACTGATCCGGTCGAGTTGCGGCGGAAGAACTTCATCTCTCCGGAAAAATTTCCTTACAAATCGCCGCTCGGCTGGTCCTATGACAGCGGAGACTACGACGCCGCGATGAAGGTAGCGCTGGACACCATCGGCTACGACGCGCTGAGGAAAGAACAGCAGGAGAAGCGCGCGAAGGGCGAGCTGATGGGCATCGGCATCTCCAGCTTCGTTGAAGTGGTCGGCGCGGGGCCTGCCCACACGTTCGACATTGCCGGCATCAAGATGTTCGACAGCTGCGAGATTCGTATTCATCCCACCGGCAAGGCGATGTGCCGCATGGGAACCAAGAGCCAGGGGCAGGGACACGAGACTACGTATGCCCAGATCGTCGCTCAGGAGTTGGGCATCCCCGCGGCTGACGTGACCGTGGAGGAAGGCGATACGGACACCGCTCCCTATGGCTTGGGAACATACGCCAGTCGCAGCACGCCCGTCTCTGGAGCGGCGACCGCCATGGCCGCCCGCAAGATTCGCGACAAGGCGAAAAAGATCGCCGCTCATCTGCTGGAATGCAGCGAGGAGGATCTTGACTGGGAGCCGGGAAAGTTCTTCGTCAAAGGCGCGCCGAGCAAGGCCAAGACCATCCAGGACATTGCCTTCGCCGCATACACCAATATGCCGGAGGGCATGGAAGCCGGCCTCGAAGCAGTGGACTATTACGATCCGCCCAATCTCACCTTCCCCTTCGGCACTTACATATGTGTGGTGGACATCGACAAAGGCACCGGCGAGGTCAAAGTGCGCCGGTTTGTGGCCGTGGACGACTGCGGCAACATCATCAATCCCATGATTGTCGAAGGCCAGATCCATGGCGGACTGACCGAGGGCCTGGCGATCGCCTTCATGCAGCAGATCGGCTACGACGAGAATGGCAACGTGCAGGGAGGAACCTTCATGGACTACCTGTTGCCGACCGCGGTCGAGACGCCTCACTGGGAGACAGGCAAGACCTGCACACCTTCGCCGCACCATCCCTTCGGTGCTAAGGGCGTCGGCGAATCGCCGAACGTGGGCTCTCCGGCAGCCTTCGTGAACGCCGTAGTCGACGCGCTCTCTCACCTGGGCGTGAAGCACATCGATATGCCGATCGCGCCATGGAAGGTCTGGAACATCCTCAAGGAGAAAGGCGCGGTCAACTAGAGCCATGGCGATGCGGATCGAAAAGACCTTTCAGGTAAAAGAGCCGATCGACCAGGTCTGGAGCCTGCTCAGTGATCCCCGCCGAGTCGCCACCTGCGTGCCCGGCGCAAAGATCACCGAGCAGGTGGACGAGAAGACCTACAAAGGGACCATCAGCGTGAAGGTTGGTCCGAGCGCAACCGACTACAAAGGAGAGCTGGAGATCCTCCGCCTCGACGCTGAGAACCACGAGATCGAAATTCTCGGCAAGGGGCAGGACGTAAGAGGGCGCGGCAGCGCGTCGATGAAGATGACGGGCAAGCTGCGCTCCCTCGAAGACGGCGGCACCGAGGTCACCAGTGTTTCCGAGGTCAACGTCGTAGGAATCCTCGCGCAGATGGGTTCGCGCGTGATCAGTGAAGTCTCCAACATCATGTTTGGGCAATTCGTTAAGAACTTTCAGGCACAGCTGCAGCAACCTGCGGACGCAGCCACGGGCGAGGCCAAGCCCATCAACGCCGCTTCGCTCGCGTGGGCTGCGGCGAAGGGAGCGTTTCACCGCCAGTCCTGACCCAGCGCAGCCATGACGCCAGCCCAGCCCGAGGACGAACCTGTCAGAGATCCGGATGCTCTTATGCGGAGCTTCGAGCGTTTGGGCTACATCGCTGATCGCTCGCTGGCGACCGCGGTCTATCTCATCACGAAACTACGCAAGCCTCTGCTGATCGAGGGTCACGCCGGCCTCGGAAAAACCGAAGTGGCCAAGGTTCTCGCTTCGCTCCTGGGGACCGAACTCATCCGTCTGCAGTGTTACGAAGGGCTGGACGTCAGCTCCGCTGTCTATGAATGGAATTATCAGAAGCAGTTGCTGGCAATCAAAATTCAGGAGGGAACGGGTCAGACGGTCGAAGAGAAGGAAAGACACATCTTCAGTCGCGAGTTTCTGCTCGAACGCCCGCTGCTCAAATCCATCCTCGCTCAGGACGCGTCGCCCGTCCTTCTGATAGATGAGATCGACCGCGCCGATGAGGCCTTCGAGGCATTCCTACTCGAGCTGCTCTCCGATTTCCAGATCAGCGTCCCCGAAATGGGCACTATCCAGGCTCGGCACATCCCATATGTAATCCTCACCTCCAACCGCACGCGCGAACTGAGCGACGCGCTGAAGCGGAGATGCCTCTATCACTGGATCGACTACCCGAGTTTCGAGAAGGAAATGAGGATTGTGCGCGCCCGCCTGCCCGGCATCGAAGAGGAGCTAAGTACGCAGCTAGTCCGGTTCGTTCAGGCTGTTCGCGTGCTCGATCTAGATAAGCCGCCTGGAGTGGCAGAGACCCTGGACTGCGCTCAGGCCGTGGTTTCTCTGGGAAAGCATCACTTGGATGCGCAAGCGATCGAGGACACCCTTGGCTGCGTCGTGAAATCGATGGAAGATGTCGCCAAACTTAGTGCGGTGGGGATCGACAAACTCGTGCCCCAGAGCTTACAGGGGTAGCGGGAGCGTACGATGCATCGAGAACAATCCGATCGCCTCGCAGCCTCGATTGTAGAATTCTGCCGCTTCACCAGAAGTCGCGGAGTAGCCGCGCACCCGGGCCAGACAATCACAGCCCTCGAAGCAGTCAAGACAATCAATCCTACTGATCAACAATCCCTCACCTCTGTGTTGCAGTCGGCGCTCTGCTCAACACGCGAAGAGTGGGATATCTTCCCAGAGCTCTTCGACGAATTCTGGGGAGAATCGCGCTCCCGGGCGCGATCCGCTTCAGGCGAGCACAAGGGACCGTCCAACAAAAACCGACACGACCGCGAAGCCGGCTCTACCGTCTTCCTCGATCAACCCGGCAACGAGTCTGCGGCGGGAAACGGGGACGGCAAAGCGGTCTATGGCGCGAGCGCGCAGCAGAGGCTGAAAAAGGTCGACTTCTCTGAAGTCCCGTGCGACGACCTGCCCGCTCTCGAAGAGCTCTCCCTGCGCCTATTGCGTCGGATGGGTCAGCGGCTCTCGCGAAGACTCACCATCAACAACCTTGCCAGCCGAGTCGATCTCCGCAGAACCATCCGCCGAAGCATTGCCCACGGCGGCGATCCCCTCGTCCTGGCTTACAAATCACGCCAGCCGAGAAAGAACAGGCTGATAATCTTTCTCGATATCAGCGGCTCGATGAATTTCTACAGCCTGTTCCTGATGCGGTTTGCCTACGCACTGCAGACGCATTTCCAGCGTGTGGACACCTTTCTCTTCAGCACCAATGTCGTCGAGATCAGCGACCTGCTGCGCACCCGCCACCTGCCTGAGGCCCTGCGCAGACTTTCGCAGCGGGCCGCGGGCTGGTCGGGTGGCACAAAGATCGGGGAGTCGCTCCGCCAGTTCAACCAACTTTACGGAAGGAAGCTGCTCTCCCCCGATACCGTCTTCATGGTCCTCAGCGACGGATGGGATACCGGAGAGCCGGAAGTGCTTGCGGCACAGCTGCGAGCCGCCAAACGCCGCGCGCAGAGAATTCTCTGGCTCAATCCGCTGCTTGGATTGAAGGACTATCAGCCGATTACGCGAGGCATGGCCGCCGCGCTCCCTTATGTGGATGTCTTCGCTCCGGCGCATAATCTGGAGAGCCTTCTCGCATTGGAGAGACACCTGTAGAAGAAGGGAGGATGCAGGATGTTCGACGAATTTCTGAAAAAGGCCGACGAGCTGGTTATGATCGGCGAATCATTCGCCATAGCCACGGTCGTCCGCTTTGAGGCACCCATCTCAGGCAAGCCCGGAGACAAGGCCATTATCTTTGCCGACGGAGAAGTTTGGGGTTGGATTGGTGGAGGTTGTGCGAAACCTGCAGTAGTTAAGGAAGCGCTGAAGGCTCTGAAGGATGGTCGTCCCCGCCTGGTTCGCATAAGCCCGTCATCTTCAGAAGGGGAAGGCATCGTGGCCTACAACATGACATGCCACAGCGGTGGCACACTGGATGTCTATATCGAGCCCGTTCTTCCCAAGCCCCATATTCTCATCATGGGCCGTTCGCCGGTTGGGCAGACTCTGGCTAGGCTCGGCAAGGCAATTAGCTATATCGTCTCGGTGGCCGCTCCGGATGCGAGTCAGGAGAGCTACCCGGGAGCCGACCGCGTGCGAGCGGATCTGAATCTGAGCGAACTGAAAATTGGTCCTCAGACCTTCATCGTTGTATCCACCCAGGGAGAGTGCGATGAGGAGGCGCTTGAAAATGCACTGCGCACGGACGCTTCTTATGTCGCATTTGTTGCCAGCAAAGTGAAGGCAGCCAAGGTCCTCCAGTATCTGGGTGAACGTGGAATCAGCGGGGAAAGGCTGAGGCAGGTGAAGGCTCCGGCAGGAATCAACATCGGGGCGGGATCCCCGGAAGAAATCGCGGTCAGCATCCTCGCCGAGATTGTTCAGCTGAACAGGAGCAGGATAACGACACACGCCGATGCATCGGAGGCGCCTGCGGAGAAGCACGAAGCAAGAGACCCAATCTGCGGAATGACCATCGACACACGCGCAGCGAAGCACCAGTCAGACGTAGACGGCCAATCCTTCTACTTCTGTTGCGCAGGCTGCAAGCAGACATTCGAAAGGCAGCCGGATAAGTACGTGCTCGCGACATCCCATAAGCCGCGAAGCTCTAGCGATGGCCTTGCGCATCGAATAAAGTAATCATCAGCGCATGCCCTCTCTCTCCATTTCACCCAGCGTTCCGGCCAAGGCGCCATTGCTCGCGTTTTCGCCACTAACTGACAGCCATGGGCGAGAGATTACCGACCTGCGCATCTCGATTACCGACCGGTGCAACTATCGCTGCGTTTACTGCCGGACTGGGAACGAGGGTGCACAGTATTCCGAGCTGCCGATGGCGGATTACCTGCGTTTGGCGCGCATCTTCGTCGGCCTAGGCATCGAAAAGGTACGGCTGACTGGTGGCGAACCCCTACTGCGAAAGGGACTCATAGAATTGATCCGTGAGCTGGCCAAACTGCGCACACCTCTCAGCGGAAATCCGCTCGACCTGGCGGTGACGACGAACGGTCACCTGCTTGAGGATCAGGCCGCGCGGTTGAAAGCCGCAGGCCTAAGCCGCATAACGGTAAGCATGGATGCGGTCGATGCAGAGACTTTTGCCCGTATTACGCGGGTTCCCGACAGCTTCGAAAAAGTTCAACGAGGGATAAAGGCAGCACAGAAGGCAGGACTTGGGCCGGTTAAAGTTAATTGTGTCGTCCTGCGCGGCTTCAACGACGACCAGATCGTTCCCTTCGTGAGGTTTTCGCGCGAGCATGGCGTGATTGTCCGCTTCATCGAGTTTATGCCTCTGGAAGAAGATCGCCTCTGGACCCCGGGCACAGTGGTTCCATTCTCCGAGGTAGTCGCTCGACTCGAGCAATTTCGTCCGCTAGTGAAGTTGCCCGCTAATTCCTCCGGAGAAACGGCGGTGCGCTACACCTTCGACGATGGGCTGGGCGAAATCGGCGTCATTGCGCCGGTATCGCGAGCTTTCTGCGGGCAATGTAGCCGCATCCGGTTGACTTCCGACGGCAAGATTCGCACTTGCCTCTTTTCGCAGTTCGACCATGACCTGTACGGAGTCATGCAGCGGGGCGGCGCCGACGCGGAGCTGGCGGCCTTCATCGAAAAGACGGTTTCTCAAAAAGAGGCGCGCCACCACATCGGTGAGCCGGGCTTTTTGAAACCATCACGGAGCATGGTGCATATCGGGGGGTGACCGCCTAAGCTAAACGGGTCAGGGATCTCTTTGATCGGCGTCTTTCGTAGTGCTGCTGGGCGGCGGTTGGATATTGCTACGGTTGAGGAGCTAACATTGGCGAGGACGGCGCTTCTTTGAGGGCGATTGATTTACGTCACTCTTGGCCCATTGTGCACTGGTGATTTGCATTAAATCCGAGTATTACCGGAGGTCGAACGATGGCAAGCGACGAGAGGGAAAGCGACCCAAAAACGTCTTTAGGTCGGCTGACCCGCCGTTCATTTCTGTCTCATGTTGGAGCGGCGACCGCAGCGACCGCGATAGCACCGCTGGCTCACTCGCTAGCGCCGGCGCAGACTCCGGCATCCGAGAACTTCTCTACTCCTACTCTTCCAGGCACTGTTGGTGTCACACTTCGAGTGAACGGACAGTCCCACGCGATCCAGATTGATCCACGAGCCACGCTCCTCGACACGCTTCGTGAGACTATCCATCTGACCGGAACGAAGAAGGGCTGCGACCATGGCCAATGCGGTGCGTGCACCGTCCATGTAAATGGCCGCAGGATCAACAGCTGCCTGGCGCTTGCCGCTATGCAACTAAACGTTGAGATCACGACGATTGAGGGCATTGGCGGACCAGAAAACCTGCACCCAATGCAGAATGCCTTTGTGGAGCACGATGGTTTGCAATGCGGTTACTGCACTTCAGGACAGATTATGTCGGCCGTCGCCATGGTCAAAGAACCCTGGGGAAAGACGGACGTAGACGTGCGGGAGGCGATGAGTGGCAACATATGTCGCTGTGGCGCTTACCCCAACATTGTTGCCTCAGTGCAGGCAGTTCGGCGCATGTCCTAAAGGAGGGATTGGCTATGGAACTCTTTCAGCTCGTCACTGCCCAGACGGTTTCCGACGCAGTCAAGGCACAGGCGCAATCGGCCACCGCCCAGAACGGAGCGGACATCCGCTTCATTGCCGGTGGGACGAACCTCGTAGACTACATGAAATTGAACGTTGAGCGCCCGCGCCAGCTCGTGGACATCAATCGTCTTCCGCTCGACAAGATAGAACGAAGTTCAGACGGCGGTCTGAAGATTGGAGCCCTTGCGCGGAATGCTGATGTGGCGCAGGACCCGATTGTGAAGGAGCAGTATGCGGTCCTGTCTCAAGCTCTTCTCTCAGGGGCATCGCCTCAGTTGCGAAACATGGCGACGACTGCCGGCAACCTCCTGCAAAAGACACGTTGTGTGTATTACCGCGACACTGCTTCCGCCTGTAACAAGCGTCAGCCTGGTTCAGGTTGCTCTGCGATCGGGGGGTACAACCGGCCGCTGGCGATACTCGGGACGAGCGATCACTGCATTGCGACGAATCCTTCCGACCAGAATGTAGCCCTTATGGCACTTGAAGCAGTCGTGCATATTGAAGGTTCGAATGGACAACGCGCAGTACCCATTTCGGAGTTCTATCTTCTTCCCGGTTCCACGCCAGAGCGTGAGACCGTTTTGCAGCCGGGGGACCTGGTCACCCACATCACATTGCTTAAGCCAGTCGCTGGCACAAAGAGCGGCTATCTCAAATTACGTGACCGTGCGTCCTACGAGTTCGCGCTCGCCTCAGCGGCGATCGTGATGAAAAAGGACGGAGACCGGATTAGCTATGTTCGCGTGGCAATGGGTGGCGTAGGAACCAGGCCCTGGCGCGCTTCGGAAGCGGAAAAAATGCTTTTAGGTAGGTCTGCGACCGAGGCGAACTTCCGCACAGCAGCCGAAGCAGCCCTGCATGGTGCCAAGCCGCAAAGTCAGAACGGTTTCAAAGTGGAACTCGCCAAACGCTGCCTGGTGCACACCATGGGTCAGGTCAGTCAGATCGCATAGGAGGGAGAGCAATGGATGAGATCAGCGAGTCGAAGATAATCGGGGTAGCCACTCGCCGCATAGACGGTCCGTTGAAGGTAAGTGGCGCGGCAATGTACGCCTCCGACCACAGCTTCCCGGGCCTTCTTTATGCCTGGCCTGTTTGCGCCACTATCGCGAAGGGTTCTGTGGCACGCCTGGACACCGCGGAAGCTGGGAAGATGACGGGAGTAGCCGCCATCTATCATCGTGCCAACATTGGCAACCTCTATCGCGTTCCACCAGCGGCAGGCTTTTCCCTTATCATCGATGAAAAGCGTCCTCCATTTGAAGACGATGTCATTCGCTACTACGGCCAATATATCGCTGTTGTCGTGGCAAATACCGTCGAGCAGGCGCGGGCAGCCGCTGAGAGGGTCAAAGTTACCTACAACCGAGAGAAGCCGGATGCCGACAGCAAGATGACCGGTTCGCCGCTCACGACAGACAAACCTGATGAGAAGAGCAAGCGAGGGGACACCGCTGCGGCGTTGAGGAGCGCGAAGGTCAAGGTAGACAATGTTTACAGCATCCCCGCCGAGACCCATAATCCAATCGAGCTGCACGCGTCTGTTGCTGTCTACGACGGTCAGAAGTTCACTCTCTACGAGACCTCACAGGCTGTCGTCAACCATCGCGATGTGCTCGCGCAAGTGCTGGGCGTTCCTCCGGAGCAAGTCCAGGTCATCACGCGCTTCCTCGGTTCTGGGTTTGGAGGCAAGCTCTGGCCATGGCCTCAGAGCGCGTTAGCCGCTGCATGTGCACGCAACCTGAACCGCCCCGTCAAGCTGGTGGTGAGCCGGCAGATGATGTTCCAGACCGTTGGTCATCGGCCCGCAATCGAACAGCGGATTCAGTTGGCTGCGGAACCGGATGGAAAGTTGACCGCGTTGCAGCAGGATTACGTCAACCATACTTCAATACTGGACGACTACGATGAAGGGTGCGGCGAAGTCACACCGTTTATGTACAGCACTCCTAATCTGCTTGTAACGGGTGGACTCGCACGCCGAAATGTTGGGAACCCCACGGCCATGCGTGGACCGGGTGCGGTTCCCGGACTCTTTGCTCTCGAATCGGGGATGGATGAGCTGGCGGTCAGCCTCAAAATGGATCCCGTCCAGCTACGACTGAATAATGAACCCGAAATCGATGAAAGCCTCCGGATTCCCTTTTCCTCTCGACATATGAAGGAATGCCTGACAACTGGCGCTGAGAAGTTCGGCTGGGCGAACAGAACTCCTGAAGTCGGCTCGATGCGGCGTGATGGACTGACTTTGGGATGGGGAGTCGCAGCTTGTTCATGGCTTGCTGCACGTACCGAAGCTGAAGCAAGCGTTGAATTGCGTCAGGATGGTACAGCTCGCGTCGCGTGCGGAACACAGGATATCGGTGGTGGGACGTATACGATCCTGGCTCAGATTGTGAGCCATGAGACCGGTATTCCTGTCAGCAAGATCAATGTTGTATTAGGAGATTCCGCCCTGCCTTCAGGTCCCATCTCAGGGGGGTCGTGGGTCACAGCTTCCGTAACGCCTGCGGTCCTGGATGCAGCTCGGAATGCCAGAAAAACTCTCCTTTTGGCCGCCGTGAAGTCTGACAACTCTCCATTCAAGGGAAAGAAACCCGACGATCTCGAGTTCGTTGATGCGATGGTTCGTCTGAAGGGGCAAGCTCAGAGCGCCGTCCCAATGTCCGAGATTCTTCGCATCGCCAAGGTTAGTTCGGTGTCGGGTGCCGGCAAGTCCCAAGGCACATTCGGGGCGGCCAAGCCGGAGTTTTCGTTTCACTCTTACGGTGCACAGTTCGCGGAGGTTACCTGGCAGTCTGAGATCGCCCGGCTCCGTGTGAGTCGAGTTGTGACCGTGATTGACGCAGGGCGAATCATAAATCCTCGACCGGCACAGAATCAGATAGAAGGTGCAGTGGTGATGGGCGTGGGAATGGCTCTCTTTGAGGAAACCATCTATGACAGTCGCTCCGGAGCTCCCATTAACAACAATCTCGCCGATTACGTGATGGCAGTAAACGCGGATACGCCGCAGATTGATGTCACTTTCCTAGATTATCCGGACTATAAGCTTAATCCCCTCGGCGTACGCGGCGTAGGGGAGATTGGACTTGCAGGAGTTGCTGCGGCCATTACCAGTGCGGTTTACCACGCGACGGGGATTCGTGTTCGTGATCTACCGGTACGAATTGAAGACCTGCTCCCGATGGCCAAGATGAGCATCGCTTGATCGAGCGCTAATCGATCGCATTGCGAGGCTTCAAGCGCATACACCTCGAGCCGGGTGCATCGACAACCATCAACTTCGACGTGAGTCCCGACCAATTTCCATTCTCGATGTCCAATTTAGGAAGACGGTCGAGCCAGGTGCAGTGGACGTGCTGATCGGCCCAATTCAGCTGAGACCTCGGAGGTGCGGCCCGTCGTGAACGAGTAGCGCCAACAGTCTATCTCCACAAATGACCGCCGCCCATTTGCCTATGAGCAACTCGGTGTTTCGAATTGACCTGGCAGACTGGACACTTGCGGCCAACGACTTGGGTCAAGCCGAGCGGTAATACGCAATCCAAAGCGCCTCAATCGTGGATCAGGGCGTCGTACAATTCTTCGAGGACTGCCTTCAGCTGCTGCCTGGGAAGCAGCTTCGGGCGAAAGTGGCTTTCCAGGATCACCGCGCTCACAATGGCGCCCATAACGGCCAGTCGGCGCTCGATCGCCGCTCGTGTGGCCTTATTCGGGTCGTGGCCAAACAGAGTCGCGATAAAATCGTCGCCGGAAGACCTGAGCAGCAGTAGATCGTACATATGCCGCAGCTTCTCGCGTGATTGCGGGCGTCGCAACGCATAAAGTTTGAATTCCAGCATCAGCGTGCCCCATGAGTGATCACTTAGTTGAGCGGCAAGCCAGCGCTTGAAGATCCCAAGCCGTTTGCTCACATCGGGCTCGGCTTCGATCACATGCCGTACGGCGGTGAACTTAGTGAGCACTCGATGTTCCATCAGTGCCAGAAATAGGTCTTCTTTGCTTGAGTAATGAGCATAGATGGCTCCGCGGGTATATCCCGCCCGGGCGGCTACTTCTTCGAGCTGCGTTTTCTCAAATCCCTGCTCAGAAAAAATTGCCTCAGCCGCATCCAGAATCTTCGCCTGCGTCTCCTCGGTCCGGACCTGATGTTTGTTCTTCTCTTTTTGGAGCGACGGGGGCATGAACAATCCTCTTGACAGATCTTATCGTTAGTTCGAGAATAAATACAAGCGTGTATGTATTTAATATTACCCTTCACGGATGGAAGCAGAGATGATCGCTGAAGCCGAAATCGAAACTCTTCCGCAAATGGCCGAAGAGGACCAGTTTGAATCGCCTCTGAGCGAGAAGACCCCGGGCCGCCGCCGGCTCAATGTGTTTTTGATCGGGCTGGTTGCCCTCGTGTTGGTGGCCATCAGTACCGGGTGGTATCTATACTCCCGCGGTTACGAAAGCACGGACGACGCCCAGGTCGATGGCCACCTGAATCCGATCGCTGCTCGCATCGATGGCACCATCAAGGCCGTTCACGTGGACGACAATCAGGCTATCCAGGCCGGAACGTTGCTGATTGAGCTGGATCCCAACGACGATAAGGTCGCGCTGCAGCAGGCGCAGGCGCAATACGACGAAGCCCTGGCCCAGCTTGGCGCTTCGCATCCCAGCCTTCCCATCACGCAAATCGGCAACCTTAACGATCTCACCTCTCAGCGAGCCGAGGTCGTCGCCTCAGAGGCATCACTCGCCGCCGCGCAGCATGACCTTGAGAGCTCTCTCGCCAAACTCAAGGAGTCCCAAGCAGTTGATGAACGTAACCAGGCCGATTTTTCCCGTCACAAGGTCCTCTACGAGGATCAGATAATCTCGCGCGCCGACTTTGACCAATACAAAGCCACCGCTGCCGCGCAAACTCAGACCGTCGCCGCCAACCAAGCCGCTCTCGCCTCGGCGCAGAAGACGGTGGAGCAGCGTATGGCCCAGCTTGTAGAGCAACGCAGCAAGTTACAGCAGACTCAAAGCACCGCGCCCTTGCAGGTGGCAATCCGCGAGGCCGACATCAAAACCCAACAGGCCAACACGGAGGCTGCCCAGGCGGCACTCGAACAGAGTCGCCTTAATCTTGATTACACCCGCTTAATCGCTCCGGTCTCAGGAGTGATCGCGGAGCGTAGTGCTGAGGTTGGCGCTCGTATCTCCAAGGGCCAGCAATTGCTCATGATCGTGCAGACCGGCGATCTCTGGGTTACCGCCAACTTCAAGGAGACACAACTGGCACGCATGCGGCCCGGCCAGGATGTCCGCATGTATGTGGACGCGTTGCACGACGATTTCGATGGCACGGTGGAAAGCATGCCCGCGGTCACAGGCTCCCGCACCAGCGTGTTGCCTCCTGAGAATGCCACCGGCAATTACGTGAAGGTCATTCAACGCCTTCCCGTCCGCATTCGCTTCAGCGCAGGGCAGAAGGACTTGGACAAGCTTCGTCCGGGCATGTCGGTTGAACCCAGGGTGCGTCTGGACTAGCTCATGGCTCAAACATACGAAATCGCAATCGCTGACTCGGCGCCTGGTCGGCCCCTGATTAACCCATGGATCATCGCCATCACCGTAACTCTGGCGACTTTCATGGAGGTGCTCGACTCCTCGATCGCTAACGTCGCTCTGCCGCACATCGCCGGGACGCTGGGCGCGAGTTCGGAAGAGGGCACCTGGGTCATTACCAGCTATCTGGTATCGAGTGCCATCGTGTTGCCCATGAGTGGCTGGCTTTCAAATGTGATCGGCCGCAAGCGTTTCTATATGATGTGCGTCGCTATCTTCACCATCAGTTCGTTCTTCTGCGCTCTCGCCACCAGCTTGCCTATGCTTATCTTCTTTCGTATCGTGCAGGGCGCGGGTGGTGGTGGACTGCAGCCTAGTGAACAGGCCATTCTGGCTGACACTTTCTCCGCGAAGCAGCGCGGCATGGCCTTTGCGATGTACGGAATGGCAGTCGTCGTCGCGCCCGCCATTGGCCCAACACTCGGCGGTTGGCTTACCGACAATTACAGCTGGCACTGGATATTCCTCATCAACGTGCCCATCGGTATCCTCTCGCTGGTGCTCACGCAGCGTGTCGTGCATGATCCGGCGTACCTCAAGAATCTCCGCTCCAGCATCCGCGTGGACTATATCGGAATCAGTCTCATCGTCGTCGGTGTTGGCCTTCTGCAGTATGTGCTCGATAAAGGTCAGGAAAACGACTGGTTCGCATCGAAGGTGATTCTCATCAGCTCGATCGTCGCCATCGTCGCATTGGTGGCTCTCGTCATCCGCGAACTCAAGCACGAGAATCCGATCATGGACCTTCGCCTGCTCGGTAAGCGAAACTTTGCGACCGCAGTGACTTTCAGCTTCATACTCGGCATGGTTCTCAACGGCAGCACGATCCTGTTGCCGCAGTTTTTGCAGAGCGATCTAGGCTACACCGCCCAGCAGGCCGGCATGGCGCTCTCGCCAGGCGGGATCGCGCTCGCCGTGATGATGCCCATCGCCGGCATACTGGCCAGCAAGTTCGATCCGCGAGTCATCATCGCTATGGGCTTCGCCCTTACGTCCTTTGGACTCTTTCATGTCACCAATCTCTATCTGGGCGTCAGCTTCAGCACTATGGTGACGTATCGCGTTATTCAGGTCATCGGCATCCCGCTGATCTTCATTCCCATCAGCACGCTCAACTATGTTGGCGTGCCACGGAACAAATTCAATCAGGTCTCCGGCATCAGCAGCTTTACACGTAACGTGGGTGGCGCCATTGGCGTTTCTCTACTGAATAACTTCATCACCCATCAAGGGCAGATACACCGCACCGTCCTGACCGCGCACACCAACCATGCCAATCCATTCTTCGAGCGGCAACTTAACGCCATGACACAGAACGTCATCTCTATGGGCGCCAGTGCCAGCGACGCCTCGCATCGTGCCCTGGCGCAACTCTCTGCGCAAGTCGATCTGCAAGCGAACGTGCTTGGATTCGTCAATGCATTCTGGATGCTCGGTCTGCTCGTGATGCTCCTGATACCCTTGCCGTTCATCATGCGACGTCCCAGCCCGGAAGAAGCGAAGGCCTCAGCCGCAGCACACTAGTGCGTGAATCTGGTTGTACGGGAGACCTGTACATGAGATCGAAGGCGTCCAAGTTGCCGTGTAACCGGGCTGTCCGGACGAGTGATCGCGGCGAATTTGCCCGTTACCGCGTTCCCAACGAGTGGAAGCTCGCCGAGTTACTCCTCGAGGAACCGATCAGTCCCGATATGTCGGCCAGTGTTGACTAATGCGCCGTCAATGAGCGCATTGGCGATAGTGCGTCAATTGACCGGTCGAGGCGACCGAACTTCCAGTTGCCGATCCTGGATGTAGTTCGACTCGGACTGGCTCGTTCCGTCTTAGGTGCGTTTCAGCCGCAGGTACCGAACGATCTCGAGCATGTCTTCAGTGGAATGTCCTTTCCAACCTAACTGGGCTCTATCGTTTCCCGTATGGGGACTGATAGGAAACGAAGTGCAGCCGCGCACAGCAACGCGGCTCGTCTATTCGGATACGACCTGTTCATCTCATTCGCGCTTGGTCCGCCGCCCAGGGGCACCCGCAGCTACGCCTCTGATTTGGCGCGCCGTCTGCGAGAACGCGATTTCACAGTCTTCTACAGCGAAGACGAGGCCGCACCCGGTGAGCAGCTTGACAAAACCTTGGTGACGGCTCTGCGCCACTCCAGGACGTTGGTTGTCGTTGCCAACCGGGACACGATCGAAAATCCACGCTGGGTACGGAAGGAGGTCGAAGAATTCATGAAATTCCATCCCTCCAGACCAGTTATTCCGATTAGTGTCGATGGCGCGATTCAGGCCCCCGCACTCGCCGATCAGGCGCGACTTTGGCTGCGCTACCAGGATAAAGACCGGATTTGGCTCGACGAATCGCAAGCTGCCGCTGAGCAGGGGGCGGTAAGCGATGGGGTGCTCGAACGGTTGGCAATGGCGCCTGCCTGGTATCGGTCGAACGTAAGGTGGCGCTGGATCGTGCGCGTCGTCGCAGTGAGCTTGACCGTCCTGGCGATCGCTTTGGGCATTTCCGCGAAGGTGGCCAACGATGCGCGCAAGCGTGCAGACGATGCACGCAAACGTGCGGATGATGCGCGTGCCCGTGCGGAGGGGCTCGTTCAATTTATGCTTTCGATCTCAGCGCGAAGCTTAAACCGATTGGTCGATTGGATCTGATGGACTCCGTGAACGACAAGGTGAAGGAGTACTATGCTTCGCTCGGGGCAGACCGCGGCCGCCGCGAGACTGCCGTCGTTTCTCCAGACTCCGGCAATGCTCCAAATGGTCGCAACCGAGTTTCCCCGGAAATGGAAATTGACTTCGACCATGCGGCGAGTCTCGTGAGTGAGGGGGACACATTGCTCGCGGAGGAGTCTTCACCGCGTTGCCCATGATCCTCGCAGAGGAGGCCGAGATCGACTTCTCCAGGATCACGGTCGTTCAGGCGGACAATGCCGATGGCACTGGCGGCAGCGGGTCGGTATGGGAGGGCTACAAACCTCTGCGCCAGGCTGGAGCTCAGGTCCGCGAGGTGATGATTGCCGCCGCTGCGCACCGGTGGAGCGTCCCGATTACGGAATGCCGCGCTCGCAGCAGCCAGATCATTCACATGCCCTCTGGCCGTACTCTCTCCTATGCAGCTCTCGTTCGGGATGCGCGTCGACTTCCGCTTCCCGACGCCAGCACGGCTCCCTTGAAGGATCCTAGAGACTTTTCCCTTCTCGGCCGATCCATACCTCACCTCGACATCCCCGACAAGGTAAAGGGAGCAGCGAGGTTCGGCCTCGATGTTCGGGTACCTGGAGCGGGACGGGCCCAGGATGGAGCTCTTCGTGGCCGATCTGTTGCCCAAGGAGCGAACACGTGCGTCACCTGTGGCCGAGAGGGCCCTTCCTGCCTAATGCGCAGATCCAGCCCCTGCTATTCTCCTCAAAGACCCTGATATCGTCGTAGCCCGCTTTTGCAAAGAGTTCCTGCTGCTCTTCCACACTGAGGTTTGGTGAGCCCATCAACTTCATCGCGGGCCCCAGCAGATTATTGTGCTTTCCGTTTTTATATGTTTCGGCAATTACGATGAGGATCCCACCAGGCTTCAGTATGCGCAGGATTTCTCGCATGTCATTTACGAGGTCCGGCCAGTAATATTGGGTCTCCACTGCGGTGACCAGGTCGAACTTGTTTTCCGGAAACGGAAGTTGTGAAACCGGAGCCTGAACGATCTCAACGCGGCCGGCGCGGATTCCTTCAGCGTTCTTTGCGCGCGAAACCGCAACGCTTCCCGCGGCATAATCTATTCCGTATACTTTGCCCGCGACCGCGACTCTCGCCAGTTTCTGTATAGTCCTACCACCGCCACACCCCACATCCAACATCGTCAGATCCTGCTCAATGCGAACATGTTGTAAGCCCCAGTCCGTCAGCCTGGAATGTGACAGATTCATGAGCCACGCGAAAGGCCTGCCAATCCATTTGCCCGGTTTCCGAACCTGCGGCACCAGATACGCTGCGATTCCGAGGACCAGAAGCAATTTCAGAGCAGCGATCAGGGTCATAACGCATTTTCTCTCAACGGTGCCTGGAGGGTGACGGTTTCCATAAGGTGAGGCTTCTCGGACACCTACAACCGGCACCGCAATTTTGGGAACCACTTCTCCGGATAGCCGGTTATTCGTCAACTTGCCACTCTGTTTTTCCGAATCGACTACACTGGCCTGAGCTGTCCGCATGCCGCCAACAGGCCACAAACTCGGCCCTTACGAGATCCTTTCGCC